>MTLD01001881.1_pt1 | contig 28271 bp, 17 predicted proteins | sample 1982471 | NCBI WGS metagenome assembly MTLD01 (sample SAMN05712604, study PRJNA340218) | biofilm metagenome | isolation source: sample SPM anode biofilm adapted to -50 mV | place: USA | collected 2012-02-03 | reverse complement strand
ATCGTGGGTGCGATCGCGCTCGGGATCGAGACAGTGCTGGCGCCGGAGTCGTTCGCGTAGGTCGCGGAACGTCCGGGTGGGGCTTTCCCGCCGGAAGGACGCTCCACCCTGATCCCCGCCCGCAAGAAGCCAGGTCAGCGCGTCCGCTCGACCCGGGTCTCGTCCCACACCGGCTGGTCGGACTCGTACACCTCGCCGTCGCTGCCGAAGATCAGGAAGCGGTCGAACCCGCGCGCGAACCAGCGGTCGTGGGTGACGGCGAGCACCGTCCCCTCGAAGGCGGCGAGTCCGTCCTCCAAGGCTTCCGCGGACTCCACGTCGAGGTTGTCGGTGGGCTCGTCGAGCAGCAACATCGTGGCGCCGGACAGTTCCAACAGGAGGATCTGGAAGCGCGCCTGCTGGCCGCCGGAGAGCAACTCGAAGGGCAGTTCTGAGGCTCCCGCGAGCTCGTACCGGTCGAGGGCGCGAGCGGCGGGCTCACGTCCGAGACCCGTCCGGCCGCGACCGTCCGGAGTTGCGTCGCCGCGGTGCAGGATGTCGAGCAGCGTGCGTCCGACCAGCTCGGGGTGCTCGTGGGTCTGCACGAACCAGCCCGGACGGACCCGGGCTCCCAGTCGTGCGCGTCCGGTGTGTTCGACCGGACGGACGCTGTCCACTCCGCCGACCGGCTCGTGCTCGAGGTCGGGCAGCGAACCGCCGCGGGCGAGCAACCGCAGGAAGTGGGACTTCCCGGACCCGTTCGAGCCGAGCACGGCGACCCGCTCGCCGTACCACACCTCCAGGTCGAAGGGCTTCATCAGCTCCAGCGAACCTGCCTCGCCGCTGGGCGGCAGGCGCAACTCGAGGCGTTCGCAGACCAGTGCCCGCTTGCCGGTGCGCCCGCCGGAGAGCCGCATCCGGAACTTCTGCTCCCTCGGCTGCTCCACCGGCGGGCCGGCATCCTCGAACCTGCGAAGCCTGGTCTGCGCAGCCTGGTAGCGGCTGGCCATGCCGTCGTTGTAGGTCGCCTTCTGCTTGAGGGTCTGCACCAGGGTCTTCAGCTTCTGGTGCTCCTCGTCCCAGCGTCGCCGCAACTCGTCGAACCGCTCGAACCGGTCCCTGCGCGCCTCGTGGTAGCTCGAGAACCCGCCGGGGTGCGTCCAGACGCGGTTGCCGGCCGCGCCGAGTTCCACAGTGACCACGCGGGTCGCGGTGTTGGCCAGCAGCTCGCGATCGTGGGAGATCAGCATGATCGTCTTGGGCGATTCCCGGACGCGCTCCTCCAGCCACAGCTTGCCCGGCACGTCCAGGTAGTTGTCGGGCTCGTCCAGCAGCAGAACCTCGTCCGGGCCGCGCAACAGGTACTCCAGGACGAGCCGCTTCTGCTCGCCCCCGGACAGCGTCCTCAGCGAGCGGTGCCTGGCGCGGGAGTACTCCACGCCGAGCGCGGCGATCGTGCAGACATCCCACACCACTTCGAGGTCGTACCCGCCGGCGTCGGCGTACTCACCCAGGGCCTCGGCATAGGCGAGCTGGAGGGGAATCTCATCGCTGTCCATCAGCGCGCGCTCGCAGGCATCGACGGCGGCCGCGGCCGCGCGCACCCGGGGTGGGGCGACCGACAGCAGCAGGTCGGCGACCGTGGGATCCTCCGTTGGGCCGGAGGGATCGGCGATCCCCTGTCCGACGAACTGGCGCATCACGCCGAGCCCGCCCGAGCGCGTGATCGTGCCCGCGTGCGGGACGAGTTCGCCGGTGATCAGGCGCAGCAGGGTCGTCTTCCCGGCGCCGTTCGCGCCGACCAGCGCGACCTTGGCGCCGTCCCCCCCGCGAAAGGACGCGTCGTCGAGCAGCACCCGCCCGTCCGGCAGCTCGAAGCGGACGCCCGCGACGTCGACATGACCCATGATGGGCAACCGTACCGGTGGACGGCGACATGTCAGTCCGGCCGGACCTCCCCGGAGGATCGGAGCCGGTCTACCGGTACTCGAGTTCGCCGGAGTCGCTGAGCCCCAGCCGCAGGGTTGCCCCCTCGACGCGGAAGGACGCGGTGCTGGCGAGCCCGGTGAGGTAGAGCTCGGAGTAGGAGCCCTCATCGCAGGCGACGAGGGTCACCGGCCCCGGGGACAGGGTGAGGCTGCCACTCGCGTCGCTCGGGTTCGCCGGGGCGTAGGTGCCCCGGACGGAGTTGCAGTCGGCCTGCGCGGTGAAGCTGCCGTCGACACCGAACTCGATGGTGTAGCTCGCGCGCTGTGCCTGCGGCACCTGGCCCTCGAAGGGAGGCGTCACCAGCGTGAACGCGGTGAGCTGCCAGGTGCGGCCGGTCAACCCGGGGCCGGGCTCCGGCGTGTGGGTCGGCTCGGGTGAGGGCGGGGCGGACTTCGACGGTGTCGGGGTTGGCCGTGGGGTGGGAGGTGCCGTGGTGGCGCTGGGCTGGGGCGCTGACACTGTTGTCGTCGCCGTGGCGGTCACCGTCCGGGTGGCGGTCGGCACGGGGCTCGAGGCCACGTCCGTGGGCTCGACCGACTTCTCGGCGTCAGGGGTGGGGGCCGCGGTCGGACCGGCGGGTGCGACCGACGTGTAGTCGAGCCGCCCGCCGTCGGCCAGGGTCAGCGTCATCCCGGTCGAGGCCACCGTCCAGTTGCGCACCTGGCCCAGCGTGCCCGCGTACAGGATGTCGAGCGACCTCTCGCCGCAGGTCGCCATCGTCATCGGGCCGGGCGTGATGGTCAGCCGGTCCGAGCCGCGGGCCTCCCAGGCGCCCCCGAGCCGGTTGCAGTCGGCCTGGGCGCCGAAGCTGCCGTCCTTCTCGAACCGGATCGTGTAGCTCGTCTGCAGGTCCGCCGGCACGGTCCACTCCCACGCGGGCGTGCGCTCACCTCCAGACACCAGGTACCAGGTGGTGCCGGTGAGGGAATCCGTCCCGCCGGCCGCACAGCCACTGAGCAGCGGCCCACCCAACACGAGGAGCAGTGCCACCGCCAGGACGGCCGGCCCTCGACCTCGTCGCCCAGCCTCCCGCACCCCGTGTCGTCGTGTTGGTTCCATGGAACGCTCCCTCCGCGTGGAGACCGACCCTGCCCGGCGGGGGGAACGATCCGCATCACCCGGGCAGGGTGATTCCCGGCGGGCGCGCCCAGCCGGGTAACGGGAGGACGCCAACCTGCCCAGACCGAAGCCGGCGACGAGGGTGGTGGGGGGCCACACGGATATCGTGTTGGACGGCGGCCTCATCGGGTCGAACGCGAGGTTCCAGCTGAACCAGTGGGGGGCGAGATGCGCTATGGCACGTCGAGTCCTCCAAGGGCGCTGTGGCCGTGGTTGGTCGGCCTGGCGTGCCTTGTCCTGACGATGGCTGGTTGCGCGCAACCAGCCACCAAGGACATCGGCATCGGACCTAGTGATGTCGACCACGTGGACGTCTACCTCTACGCCTACTCCACCGAACCGGCCAGCGTCACCCGATCGATCGTGACCGATCGCCGCGAGATCGAGGAGTTGGTCACGGCCTTCACCGACATGCCAGTGACGAGCTTGCCCCACTCCGCGTCCGAGCTTTCCGGCCAGAGAGCGGCGGGTCTCCGGTTCTTCCTGCGTGAGGGCGGCAGCGTCGAGTTGACCCAGGTGTTCGTGGGTCCCCGGGATGTCGCCGTGTTCTGGCCGGACGGCTCGGTGGTAGGTACGACTTGGGGGTCGCCCGTCGGAGACTCGGGAACGCCGTCCGAACCGTCCGCGAATGTATCCGTGGCCCCGTCGGATCGACCGAGGGCGGTCGTCCCATGAGTGCCCCCTGGCGGCACGCGACTTCGGGGTTGGCGGCCGCGACGCTCGTGCTCGCGACGCTCAATGGGTGCGCCGCGTCGGCCGCCGCGTTCGCGCCGTGTCCCGCTGAGGTCAGTCGGGTGGAGATCTTCAACACCTACGCCCACCACACCGCAGCCGACCGTCACGTGATCGTCGGGGACGAAGCCCGCACCTTCTGCAACACCGCATTTCCCTACGACCACCTGCCCTCCCGCTCGTTCGGCGCGACTGAGCTCGAGCAGCGGCGGATCACGGTCATGCGGTTCACCGGCGGTGACGGATCGGTCCGGACGCTGTGGGCCTACGGTCTGGCGGGCTACGACACCGGCATGGCGATCGTGCTGGACGACGGAACGTCCTACTACTTGGCCAACCGCGGTCTGCTCGGCTACTACGCCGCATCCGCCACAGTGATTCCCCGCGCCGAGGTACCACGCCGCTAGCCATTCGGGTCGATCCGCTCAGCGGGTCAACGCCTCTCGGGTCAGGAGGATGGTTCTTCTAAGGAGTGCTGGTCAGACACCGCTCAAGAGCGGCTCGCCGGACGGCGTGGGTGATTGGGAGACTCGCAAGATTGACGCAACACGAGGTCGCTGCCTCGGCAGGCGTCCTCCTGGGTCAGAGTCGCACCGCAGATACCAGAGCGCAGCGCCTGTCCCACTCGGGTGCCATGTAGTTGATTCACCGGTTGCGAGGCGCTCCTGACGCCGCCTTACGCCAGTCGGGCTGACAGGATTTGAACTTTCCAGCGACTCAGCAGTTGACTGGGTGCAACAGGCACTTGGCTAGGGGTGACGCATTAGGCGGATTGGACACGTGTAGGCTCTTGCAAGCAGTTCGGTGCAGCGCTTGTTCCACGTAGGTTCCACACATAGACTGGTATCGCACCTTGATTTGCCAGCTGTGGCTAGCAGATCGGATGTGGGCTGACAGTTACACCTCAAGGCCCTCCGTGGAACAAGACTGTGTTCCACGCCCAGGTTACGGCGAAAGTCCTAGTCATGTCCAGTTCAACCACCTCGAAGCTCCGACCAGCCGAGGTGACGCCACAGAAGCCGTCCGCCAGGATGCGTCCTTCGACGGAGCTCGCGCGCAGGGTGGGCCGGCGGACCTTCGGGAACGTGTCAAAGCTGCCGTCTGGGAGATGGCGCGCCCGTTATCCAGACCCGGATCACCGAGGCCCCGGACGCCCGGCGTGGATCAATGCGCCGACCACCTTCCTAACCAAGGGCGACGCTAACGGCTGGTTGGCCGCGCGCGAGGCGGAACTCGTTGAGCACCGCTGGCGTCCCGCTCCCCCTGTGCCAGCGGCGCCGGTCGAGACCTTTGGGGAGTACGCGGAACGGTGGCTTGCCACCCGCGAACTCAAGCCCTCGACCATCCGGGAGTACAGCCGGACGATGAGGTCGCTGGTCGCGGAGTTCGGGAAGTTGCCGTTGGACGAGATCGCAGCGGTAGACATCCGTACTTGGTATAGCAAGCTTGACCCGAACCTGAAGACGGCCAGGGCCCACAAGTACGCGCTTCTCCACACGGTGCTGAACACCGCCGTCGAGGAGGAACTCATCGAGACCAACCCGTGTCGAATCCGAGCGGCCAGTGTGACCCGACGATCGAGGCGGATCGAGCCAGCGACTCTCGAGGAGTTGGCCCGCCTCGTAGACGAGCTGCCCGACCGATATCGCGTACTCGCCCTGACAGCGGCGTGGTGTGCGCTGCGGTTCGGCGAGCTCACCGAGCTGCGACGCCACGACATCGAGTTGGCCGACGACAATGGCACCGGCTGGATTCGCATCCGGCGCGCGGTCACGTGGCCCACCCCGCACACTCCGGTGGTGTCGACGCCTAAGTCCTTCGCCGGCATCCGAGATGTTGCCATTCCGCCGCACCTAGTGCCCCTCCTTCGGGCGCACATCGAGCGGTACGCAGTGCCCGGCCCGGATGGTCTCGTGTTTCCCAACACCGAGGGGAACCACATGCACCACGGCAGCATGTACAAGGTGTTCAAACGCGCCCGCAAGGCGATCGGCCGGCCCGACCTGCGTTTCCACGACCTCCGCCATACCGGTGCCACGATGGCCGCCCAGGCCGGCGCGACGATGCGCGAACTGATGGACCGCCTCGGACACTCGACGCCGCAAGCCGCGCTGATCTATCAGCATGCCGCCGCAGACCGTCAGGCCGAGATTGCGAACAGGTTGTCCGCGATGGCCAATACACCTACCCACAACGCGAACGAACCATGAGCCTGACCGAATCAGGGAGCATTCACTTGCCCGAGCCACACCACAGCGGCAAGAACAGGCTGCGGTTCGGTCAGATCGCCTCGACTCACCAGAAGCGTGGGGATCAGGGAGCGGGGAAGACTCTGGAGGCTCGACTCCAGTACGGCGTGTAGTCAACGGCGGGTATCCGCGCGGCAACAGCGTTACCAGGGTCGTCTACCGCAAGGACCACGTTCGCAGTGGGTAGTATGTACCCCGTCTTCAGGGCGGGGAGCGCGAGGTGCCGATCGTGGAGCAGCCTGCGATCCGACCAGTGCATGAACCTGACCTCGACGTCCTCGATGCCTTCGAGCGCAGCTGCAATGCTCTGAGCGAATGCCCCGCGATCGCGATCATCGCTAGTCAGCAACCGTAGGCGTGCGGACGTGTGTACCCTGAGCCGGTCCAGGAACTCACGTGTCCTGCTCGGCCGGCTGAAGATCCACCTGTCCACCCAGAACGCATTTTCCGCTCCCGCAAGGAGGTCGGCGAATCTCTCGACGGACTCATCTAGACTCGCTGGCCATGAGGGGTTCTGAGCGCGGAACTCGTCAATGAGAGCCGACTCCACGACCAGAGTCGCAGGCTCGAACTCGTCGGTCGGGCCGATGCAACCGAAGCACATGAGTGCCTCCCTGCTGATCACATCCAACCGGCTAGTCGCTGTCCCACCAGCAAGCTTGTTGACGGCTCCCGGGGGGAGTGCTTCAACGATGCGTCGACGATCGTGGGTCAGGTGCTCGACGGCGCTGACTCGGCCCTGGCGGAGTCCACCGTCAAGAAGGTGTCGAGCCAGCCACGTCGAGTCACCAGCAAGAACCCTGAGGTCGCTAAGGCTAATGCCGAGCAACTCGGCGTCGTCGTGGTCCAGTGCCGGCAGGACAAGCGGGCGGACACGACTGATCAGGGGGCTCCCAGCAAAGCCCGGGTCGAGCATGTCGTTCGGGCGCGCCGTCAGAAGTGCTCCCGTGTCGCGGGCAGTCGGACTGTCGACCAGCGCGCGGTACAGCAGTGAATGAAGGTGACCGCCCTGAGACCGCCGGATCGCTCGACCGTAGTTGTCAAACAGCAGTTGGGCGACGCCCGTCCTGTTGATGGCGGCTCGGATGTTGGAGTCAAGTTCCTCGCGAAAGACCTTCTGGTTCTCTTCGGTGACCAAGCGTCCATCGACGCGCACCACAGACTCGCCCAAAGTGTCGGACAGGGCTTCGCATACCGCTGTGATGCCCCAGCGCGGAACCGCCCGAGCGAGAACGATCTCGCCATCAAAGACGCGCTCGGCGAGCCCGTCGATCCAGCGGCGCTCGCTCGGAAGCCAGTTAACCACCGGTCCTCACCGACCGCTCGATCGCGCGGATCCGCGGGATTGTCGTGCCGTGGACGACGATGCCGTAAGGGCCAGCGTACGAGAGCAGGCGCGGACGATCCCTGAGTAGCATCATGCCGAGTTCACGCTCGTCAGGGTCGGACGACCAAACCTCGCGTAAGAGCCCGGCCTCGTCGGGGAACCACTCGCCAAAGGATGTGAGGATCTCCTCGGCCTGCTGGAACGGTGTGCCGTCGCCCCTCTCCTGCGAGGCCGCTTCGACGGCGTCAAGTGTCATGTGCCAGGGGACTTGGTCTCTGCTTCGGCTGCGAGCTGCGAGTGAACATGCTTTGCGGGTCAGGAGAGCGTGGCCGCCGTACTCCTCGAAGAGGAAGTCGATGACCTTGTGGTCACGGACTCGAACACCCATTCGTCGGCCTAGGTCGCGGACCATGTCTGCCATTTCGGCACGGGAAAGTGGTGCGAGGTACATCAGTCGCAGGAGCTTGTACAGCAGGTTGTCGGCACCCGAGGCGAGGAGTGGGCGCTCAAAGATGGCGGGATCAACACCAGCACATATGAGGACCATCCCAAAGCCAGATTCGGCACTCTGAATCATCCCCCGAAGCTGGGTAACTGCGATGAGCATTTGGCGAGCCTCGTCGGGCCCAAGGTGTGAGCGGTCCGGGTGGATCTGATCGATCTCGTCGATGAAAACCTCGAACCTGCCCTCCGCATGTTTGGACATGGTCTCCAGGTCACGGAGCCATTGAAGTCGAAGAACGTCGATCCCGACCTTGAGATCCCCTCTCAGGTTCAGAGTGCGCAGGCTTGGCATCTTGCTGGGGATCTGAAGGCTCTCGACGGTCTTCCACGCATTTTCGAGCAACTGGAGGCGGAATTCGTCGGCGCTGGAAACTCCGCTGATGTCGACCCACACCACTGGCTTCTGCGCCTCGCGACGCCGAGTGGCGACGAAGTTCAGCAGAGAAGTCTTGCCGGTCTTCCGGAGGCCGAAGACACCGACCGATTGCCCTCTCTCGATCGCTGAAATGATTCGCTGAAACTCCTCGCGCCGGCCGAAGAAGCCTGCAGGATCGTGAACGGGCACGGTCATGTCAAAGTGGTCGACCGCGGTCAGCACGCTAGACATGCGGTGCCGAATGTCCGGCGCGTCGGTGCCCAGGTCGCCGAGATGAAGGTCGATGCCTGCGAACTCCCCACGACGTCGGCGCAGAAGTCGGTCGACTTCACCGTCGAGACTAGCGATCATGAACAGACCGTGGTCCACGCGTGCATTGCTGCCGATCCTGCGCTGAATCAACTCGAGCAGGCGCGGCTCGACTTCTTCATACTCGGCGTACACGAGTTGGATTTCGAGATGAGCGTCGAACATCTCGGCGACGTTCTTCGGAAGGGTGACGTTCAGCCACCACCTCCGTGCGTCGACTTCGTCTTGCTCGCAGCGCCATACACCACACTCGGAGCGCTCGAGGTAGGAGAGCAGTTCGCCTCCATAGCTGGTGCGGTCGCGAAGCCTTGCCTTGAAGCTCTCAAGGTCGCGCTGTCGAGCGGTGTGAGGTACGGAGTCCCCCCGGCCATAGCGGACATCATCTGACATGGTTGCTCTCTGTTCCTCGCAGGTAGTCCTTGACTTCTTGCAGCGTCGCGGTGTTCACGACGTGGCCCAGTCCTCGTCGGCGAGTGGAGCCTCGTTCAGCTCGTCGCGGCGGGCTCGCCAGTCGGGCAGGTGTAGATCCATGAGTTCGACGAAGCGCTCGTTGTGGGTGCGCTCGATGAAGTGAGTCAACTCGTGAACCACGATGTACTCGAGGCAGCGAGTGTTCTTCTTTGCCAGCTCAGGGTTGAGCCAGATGGCTCGGGAGGCGGTCTGGCAGGTACCCCACTTGGTCTTCATACGGCGCACAACAACCTTGTCGACCTGTTCGCCGATGATCGGTCCCCACTTGGCGAGCAGTCCGGGCAGCGCGGCCTTCAACTGGCGCCGATACCAACGATCGAGGACCGCCTTCTTGGCCTCCCCGTCGGCGCCGGCCGGCGCGGTGAGCCACAGGGTTTTGCCGACCAACTTCACACCCGAGCGGCCGACTTGGGATGAGTCGAGTCGGTATCGCTCGCCCCACACGTAGTGGGTTTCGCCCGAGACCATGCGGCGCTCGGTCTGGCGGTCGGCGTCCTGGAGTTGCTGGCGTTGCCTCTTGATCCACGGCAGTCGCTGGATGATCGCGAGGCGGATCGCTTCCTCGTCGAGACGGTGCGGAGCTGCTACACGCACACGGCCAACTGGTGGGTAGACCGAGATGTGCAGGTTCTTGATGTCCTTGTAGACGACGTCGACCCCGAGGCCGGCGACCGTGAGGTAGGCGCTAGCGGTACTCATTGCGCGCCTTCACGAGTTCAAAGAGTTCATCGAAGCGGTCGAAGTCAGCAGGCAGGACGCGTCGCAGAGCTCGAGCCATTGCCCGCTCCTTCATGCGGTTGCCAACCCAGTCATGCTCCTTCTCGTGGCGCACGGTGTAGTCGATCACCACGGGCAGGTTCGGATCCGCGAACGCGAAGTCAACCAAGGCCTTCTGCGCACCGTCCTTGACCCACTCAGGGTAGACAGTGCCCGACTCGCCCTTGCCCACCTTGGCCGCCAGTTCCAGCAGATGCTGGAGATATGCCTTGTAGTCGAGTGCTTCCTTGCGCGCGCGTTCGATCAGGGCGTCCAGAAGCGAAGACATCGTGTCGTAGTACTTCGGGTTCATCGCGTGCTCGTCGACGATCGTCTTGCGCACGTTGTTGATGATCGTCTCAGCTGCCGCCTCGGGGTTCTTCTTGATGCCCGGCGGCAAGCTGTCGAGAGCACCCTCGCCCCTCTCGACGATCAGCTCCACGAGGCCCTTGTCGAAGGTCGCCACAACCTCAGACGGATCGGCCTGGATGTAGGTGTCGAGCAGGGCACGCATGCCGGCCTCGAACTGCTTCATATCGATGTTCTCACCGGCGCCGAGTTCGACCTCGTCCTTCACGGCCACGAAGTGGGCAACCTCGCTCTTGATCGCGGTGGCTTCGTAGGCACTGTAGCCAGCCTCTTCCAGTTCGTTGGCGATCGCGCTGTAAGCACGGACTAGCGCCGCAACGGACTTGTACAGTTCGACGCGCTTAGCCTCATTGGCTTTGATTTGGGCGGTGTCACCTGGAACCGCCGCCACGAAGTAGTGCTGATACTCGAGAGTGCCCTTTGGCGGCGCGACAGGTTCAACCAAGGCGCGGATCTTCTCGAGCGCCTCGTCGAGATCCTGCCTGCCCTGTTCAGTCCGGTCCTTGAGTAGTCCGTCGATGTCCTCCTTCTCGTAGCCGTCCAGGGCTTCCGAGGTGTAGTCGGTGATGGCGGTTTCGAGAGAGTTGAACAGGTCGCGGTAGTCGATGATGTTGCCGTAAGTCTTGTCGTCGCCGTCGAGGCGGTTGACGCGACAGATCGCCTGGAAGAGCCCGTGATCGCGCATCTTCTTATCGATATACAGGTAGGTCGCGCTAGGTGCGTCGAAGCCGGTCAGCAGCTTGTCGACCACGATGAGCAGGCGCATCTGACCCGGGACCTCGATGAAGCGTCGTTTGACCTCCCTCTCGAACTCCTCGATCCGACTGACGCCTTCGTCTTCGGAGACGCCAAAGAAGTCAGCGAGCATCTTGCGGTAGATGCCGTACTGACGCAGCTTCTCGGTAGCACCGTCGCCCGCATCCTCCTTGGAGATATCGCTCGGGTTCGGGACGTAGCTCGTCACGATGGCTACCTTGTCTTTGAAGCCCATGTTGACGAACATCTCGTAGAACTTGCAGGCCTGGTAGATGCTCTCGCCGACCAGCATGGCGTTGCCTCGGCGGCTCACCAGGCGCGGCTCCGTCTCCATGTCGAACAGGATGTCTTGGACGATCTGCCTGGCTCGCGGCTCGGCCGAAACAACCTTCTGCATGGTGCCCCAGCGCTTCTTCAGGGATGCCTTGCTGAGGTCGGTGAGGCCCTTGGTCTTGGCCTCGAACCACCTGTCGACCTTGTCAGGGCTGCTGAGGTCCTGCTCGATGTTGCGGGCCTCGTAGCGCAGGTCGAGCACGACCCCGTCGGTGACGGCTTCGTCGAACTTGTAGGTGTGGATGAACGAACCGAAGGTCTCGATGCTTGTCGTCTTGTCGGCCTTGAGTAGCGGCGTGCCGGTGAAGCCAATGAACATGGCACCAGGCAGCAGTTCCTTCATGGCGCGGTGCATCTTGCCCGACTGGGTTCGGTGCGCTTCGTCGACGAAGATGAAGAGATTGCCCTTGGCCGAGAAGTTGACCGGCAAAGGCGAGTGGAGTTCAGAGATGAAGTCTTGGCCGGCCTCGTCGAGGTCACGGTCATCGTCGCCGCCGCGGAACTTGTGCACGAGCGAACAGAGCAACCACGGGTCGTGCTTGTTGATCTGAGTCAGCAGATCCGCACCCGAAGTCGTGCGGTAGATGTTCTCGTTGACACCGTCGAAGACCTTCTCGATCTGCTCGTCCAGCTCGGTGCGGTCGGTGATGATCAGGACGCGGGACTGGTTCTGGTGCTCGCGGATCCACTTGGCGAGCCACACCATCGTGAGGCTCTTGCCGGACCCCTGGGTGTGCCAGATGATGCCGCCCTCGCGCTTGGCGATGCGCTCCTGCGCAGCCTTCACGCCGAAGTACTGGTTGTGACGGGCGGTCTTCTTGGTTCCCGCGTCAAAGACCATGAAGTCGTGGATCAGCTCGAGGAACCGATCCTTGGAGCACATCTGGAGGATCGCCCGATCCAGGTGCTCGGCCACGCCAGCGCCGCGGTCGCTGCCCACGCGTTCCTTCCACTGCAGCCAGTATTTCTCGGGCGTCTCGATTACGCTGTAGCGCAAGCCCTCGACGTCGTTGCCCGCAAAGAGCAGCTGGACGGTCGAGAAGAACGGCCGGATGAAGTGGGCGCTCTGATTACCGATGTTCTGGCGGATACCCTCGGTGACGCTGACCTTGGAGCGCTTGAACTCGATGATGCCCAGGGCGAGGCCGTTGACGTACAGCACGACGTCCGGGCGCTTGTTGTGCTCGCCCAAGATGGCGACTTCCTCGGCCACGGCGAAGTGATTCGCGTTCGGGTTCGTCCAGTCGATGACCCAGACGGTCTCGAACTGGTCGGCGACGCCACGCTTCACCTTCACTCCGTAGCGCAGCAAGTCGTAGACCTCGTGATTGGCCTCGTACAGCGAACGAGCACCGCCAACTCCGGCGGCCTTGCGCAGTTCGTTGAGCGCCTTGCCGACGATCTCGTCGTCATAGCCACGGGCGGCGAGGTTCTTGCAAAGGAAGTGCTCCTCGATGTTCGAGTTGATCGCACGATCTTCCCAATTGCCGGCGTACTCGTAGCCGAGACGATCCTGGAAGACCTTGACCACGCGGTCCTGCGTCACACGTTCGAGTTGACCTACCTGACTCATGCTGCGCCCTCCCCTACGAGCCGAGCACAGCCAGTGAAAAGTTCCTGCATCATGCCTTGCTTGATAGCGCGGGTGGCTTCGAGGCGACGCTCGAGGGCCTCGATCTCCATGTCCGCGTCACGAAGGACTTCGGCAAGCGCGCGCTGCTCATCGCTCGGAGGCGTGGGCACATGAAGCGCTAGGAGCCGTGACTTCGGGATGTTCTTCATGCTGTTACTCGTGCCCGTTGCCAGATCGCGCACCGCTTGGGCTGTGGATCCGTGCGATAGCAGGGCCGCTAACCATCGCATGCTCGTACCAACACCAGGGCGAGGACGAGCAAGCCAGAGTCTGTCGGGGAGGTAGAGCCCCGGATGCGCCTGTTCCACATACCCGACGTCCCCAACCATCGCAGGCGTGTTCATTCGACTAACAATCACCGAATCTGCAACAACCGCACACGAAGCTCGCGCAACATCTTGCGCAAGAATCGTCTTCACCTCCCGCGGGTTAAACTTGCCATCCCGGACCGCAGAGGTCTTGAGAACGGCCGGTTCCGCGACGCCGTCAATCGATCGCACAGATGTGCCAGCGGCCAAACCATCAATCAGCGAACCGACGGGCCGCTCGGACCACTTCTCCCGGAACCCTGACAGGCGTGTGCGACCGGTCAGGAGCTGCTGCACCAAACCCTGCTTGATCGCGCGCTTCTTGGCGATCAACTGTTCCAGCGAAGCAGCTGCATCGGAGACTGCGTCCAGTACCGCCGAAATCCTCTTCTGCTCTGCCAGCTCCGGGTAGCAGATCGGTATCTGTCTCACAATCTTCCCGCTCAGGTTCTCCTGACTACCGGAGTTGCTGAGGCTTCGGATGTCTTCGTAGTGTGCCTGGAGGTAGTGCAGGAGATACCTGGGACTGACTTCTGCGTGCGGCTCAATCGCAGCACATGCCTGGTTCATAGCCGCAGGTATCCCAAGAATGGAGGTCTTGCCCCGAGTCTTGCCTTGGCCATACATCGCCATGAGAAGTGTCCCGACGGGCGCTAGCTTCGCGGCGGACTTGCGCAAGCCGTCCTCCGTGATCCGTTCGGCAGTTGTGACGATCGGTGTGTCACCGATCTCAGCGGTGGTTACCCACGGAATCGTGCCGTCCCAGAATCTCGGCACAGATCTACTCGGCGTCCCGCCCGAATACACCTTGGCGACTTCGCCAAGCGGACGCGAGTCTGTATAGCTAATGCTAGCGCTCACGCCCTAACTCCCATCGCAGCCAAATGCTCGGCCATCTTCGCGCTCAACCTCTCGACCTCAGCATCGAGGTTGCCCACAGTCTCGGCGTAGCGATCACCCAGCAGGCTCAGCCGGTCGACGAGTCTGCGGATGAGGACATCGAGTTCCGCCTGAGCGCCACGCACGAAACGAGCACCCCATTTGTCGTCGACGACGAGGTTCTGGACGTCTTGAGTAGTGAGCTTGGCGTACTTGGCGAGGGCATTGCGATCAAGATCGGCTTGAGCTTCCTTGGCCGACTTCTTGGCTTCAGCCTCTGCGTTGTACAACCCAATCAGCTTGGTCAGCGCAGCGACCTCCTCGCTCCTCGGATCTTCGTGCTTCGCGACCTTCAGTCGAGCAGCGGCAAGCACCTTGCTGATCTTTTCCTCATCCATCGCGTCAGCGAGGAGACCTTCCTCGCCTGAGTTCTCTTCGATGAACTCCTCGACGGCCTGGTTCGCCTGCTCAGCAAGGGCAGCCAGTTCGTCCACCTCGGCCTGCTCGGTGGCGAAGTAGCGAGCCACGATCAGGGCTGGCGGCAGCAGGTCCATCTTGTACTTGCTGGCACCACGGCTTGCGCCGATGACGAGGTCCGGCGCCTCGTTGAGCTTGCGCTCTTTGTTCTCCATAGTCGGGCGCGGCTTGGCGGCAGCATCCCAGCCTTCGCTCATGACCAGGGCGACGTCGTCGTGCATGACGTCGTTCCAGTAGCTCATCAGTTGCTCGTACACGCCGTACTCGTCGACGAGTGGTCGGGTGCGGAAGGCAGCCAGCAGCGAGTCGCCGATTTCCTGGATGAGGTCGGCTGGGCGGGTTGATGGCGAGATGGCAATTAGCTGGTCGCCGTGCTTGTGCCACCAGATCTTGACGACGCCCTCGGTCGAGGTCGCGAGTTGCTTGTACTCGGCCGATTCGGTGACAGTCTTCTGGATGTCTGCGCGGTCGACGGCAAGCTCCGAGTAGCCCTCGCGGAGTGGCTTGAACAGTTGCGCACGCAGGCTTGGGAACGCATCCCAGTATGGCTGCAAAGCGTCGAGATCGCGGTTCGGGATGCCGCCCTTGACGTGGGCGTGCAAGTCCTGAATGTCCTCTGGCTCCGAGCTGTCGATGTAGCGCGGGATGTTGAGGCTGTAGTCGTTCTTGCCGCTGGCAATCTCGCTCAACGGCACCATGCGCGAGTAGCGGTCGACCTCCAGCTGATTGGTGAAGGTCTCGACGATCTGGTGCACGTCACGCGGACGCAGACGGTTCTTGGGGCCATCCTTGGCGAAGCCCTTGCTGGCGTCGACCATGAAGATGCCGGTGCGCGCCTGGGCGTCGTGCTTGTCGAGCACGATGATGCAGGCCGGGATGCCCGTGCCGTAGAAGAGGTTCGCCGGCAGACCGATGATCCCCTTGATGTACCCGCGCTTGATCAGTTCCTTGCGGATGGTCGCCTCGGCGTTGCCGCGGAAGAGCACCCCGTGCGGAAGAATCACCGCTCCCCGACCGGTCGACTTGAGGCTCTTGATCATGTGAAGCAAGAAGGCGTAGTCGCCGTTCTTCTCGGGCGGACGACCGAAGCCGTCAAAGCGGCCAAACTCGTTCTCGAGCCCGTTGGTCCAGGACTTCACACTGAACGGCGGATTCGCGACGAGGAAGTCGAAAGTGCGCAGTTCGTTCCCGATAGTGAACTGCGGGCTCGTCAGGGTGTCGCCCTGTCGGATATCGGCGGTCGCGTTGCCGTGCAGGATCATGTTCATCACCGCCAGCGCCCGGGTCGCGTTGTCCTTCTCCTGGCCATAGATGGTCAGGCCGTTTGGAGCCGAGTCGGCAACCTTCAGCAGGAGCGAACCAGACCCACACGTTGGGTCATACACGGTCGCGGACTTGGGCGTGTTCTTGGTGATGCCGATCAGCGAGGCCATGATCCGCGAGACCTCGGCAGGCGTGTAAAACTGGCCCTTGCTCTTGCCTGACTCGGTGGCGAAGTGGCGCATCAGGTACTCGTAGGCATCGCCCAGCAGGTCGTCGCCCTCGGCGCGTGAACCCGAAAAGTCGAGATCCTGGAAGATGCCCACGAGCTTGGTCAGGCGATCGACGAGCTCCTTGCCCTTGCCCAGCTTGTCCGTGTCATCGAAGTCGGCGTTGTTGATCACGCCTTGCAGGTCGTTGGCGTCAGCCAGCGTACGGATCGCGATGTTGATCTTCTCGCCGATGTCCGGCTTGCCCTTGAGCTTGACCAGGTCGTCGAACGAACCGCCGTCGGGTACCTCGACCAGGCTGTCCGGATCAGCCTTCGCCTTGTCCGAGACGTACTTCACGAAGAGCAGCGTCAGGACGTAGTCCTTGTACTGGCTGGCATCCATGCCGCCACGAAGCTCGTCCGCTCCGGCCCAGAGCGAGCTGTACAGGTCCGACTTCTTGAGAGCCACTACCGCTCGATCCGTCCGCTGAAGATGTCGTCCAGGATGGGTGCTCTCGATGCCCTTTGCCTCATGTGTGGGAGGTCTCCTCGCACCGACCTGGTGCTTCTGTCGCTGTTTGTTGGGGTCGTCGACAGGCTATCGGTACGGCTGGACGGAGGCCGGGAGAATCGCGATGCCCGTCGGTGATCGTGGCGTCTGCCGACGTGACGAAGCGGAGGTATCCGCAGGATGTTCGTGCGCCGTACCCGACAGAGGCGCAGTCCGGTCGGAGGGCCGGTCAGCTTGCGTGCCGGGAGACTCTCTCCCCGCTGCTTCCACGGGCACCAGCCCGGCCACCGGCTTCCACCCGCACCCCATCCCCAGGCCCCATTCCCTGCCACTGCCCTCCGAGCACCAGCTTCCCCACGACAGCCCATTCCCACGAACGTCGACCAAGCCCAATTCCACGTGACACACCTACTGCACCAAGGAATCGCCACCAACTGCCCGCTCGCTCGAAGTTCTGCTCACGTCTGCAATGAATAGCTCAGGGAGGATCATCCCCTCCCCCGGTCGCTGCGCGCGGCAGTCGTCGCGCTGAGCGAGCTGGCTGCGAGCGTAGCCAGGGGGCCTTCCAAGTCCGCGCGCGCTTGGTGGACAGACCCGGACACGTGTGCGCAATTCCTCCGCAGATCTGCTTCTTCAGCGTCCGGATCGACGCCTCTTTGGGCCTAGGGAGAGGTAGAAGGGCAGATTTCGGCACTCATCCTGTCCGAATCGAGGGGGTTTGTCGGCTTAAGGAAGTACCAGCGCAGATCAGCCGTGGCCACCAAAGGCCGGCCCATCTGCCTGTACAGGAGGAGGCGGTGATCGCGGTGATGGGCATGCAGAAGCTGACGGCGGGGTCGGGCTATGACTACTTAACCCGGCAGGTGGCCCGCAACGACGCCGTCGGCTCCATGCGCACTCCTCTGGCTGACTACTACGACGAGAAGGGTGAGGCGCCCGGCGTCTGGCTGGGTTCGGGCCTGGCCGGCATCGAAGGATTGAAGGCCGGCGACGTGGTGACGGCCGAGCAGATGGAGTTCCTGTTCGGCAAGGGCTTGCATCCGCTCGCTGCCCAGCGGCTCGCCCTGCCCGGCCCGGAGGCTACCGAGCAGCAGCGACGTGATGCGGTCCGGCTGGGCCGCCCTTACCGGCGGCCCGACACCAGCACGAGCCTGTTCCGGCACGAGCTACATCGACGCTACGCCGCCTGGAACCGCGAGCACGGCAACAAGCCAACCGCGAAGCTGCCCGACGAGGTCCGTGCGAGGCTGCGCACCGACCTGGGTGTGGAGTGGTTCACCGCGATGGAGAACCGGGCGCCGAACGCGCGTGAACTCGCGGGGTTCATCACCCGGATGTCCCGGCCACCCGCGACCCCGGTGGCCGGGTATGACCTGACGTTCTCGCCGGTGAAGTCGGTGTCGTCACTGTGGGCCATCGCGGACCGACAGACGGCTGGCCTGATCGAGAGGGCGCACTGGGCGGCGGTCACCGACGCGCTGCGGTTCATCGAGGGCGATGTGCTCAAGACCCGCAAGGGCCACGCCGGGGTCGAACAGGTCGACGTCACCGGACTGGTGGCCGCCGCGTTCACCCACCGGGACAACCGGGCCGGCGACCCGGACCTGCACACCCACGTCGCGATCGCGAACAAGGTGCAAGCGGTTGCGGACGGCGAGTGGCGCGCCATCGACGGCAGAGCAATGCACAAGGCCATCACCGCCGCCTCGGAGACCTACAACACCGCCCTCGAAGCCCATCTCGGCGCGGCGCTCGGCCTGCGGTTCCTCGACGTGCCCCGCACCGACGGCCGCCGGCCGATCCGTGAAATCGCCGGCGTCGATCCCCGCCTGATCCAGCTGTGGTCGACCCGCCGCAAGCAGATCACCGGCCGAGCCGGCGAACTGGCCAACGCGTTCCACAACGAGCACGGACGGCCGCCCACCCCGGCGGAGCGGCAGGAGCTGTACCAGCAGGCCACCCTGGAGACCCGGGAGGCCAAGCACGAGCCGCGCTCCCGCAACGAGCAGCGAGCCGTCTGGTGGCAGCAGGCCGTCCGCCTGCTCGGTGAACGCGAGCTGCAGGCCATGCATGGCCGGGTGTTCGACCAGCAACGACTCGCCACTCCGACCCTGGACGACGCCTGGTACGGCCGGCTCGCCGCCACCGTGATCGCCCACGTCGAGGACGGACGCGCCGAGTGGCAAACCTGGCACGTCCGCGCCGAAGCCCAACGCCTCGCCCGCGCCAACGGCGTGCGCTACGACCAGCTCGACGAGGCGATCCCGCGCCTGGTCGACACAGCCCTCCGAGTCTGCGTTCCTCTCGAGCCGCCCGACGACGGCCTCGACGAACCCGAAGCGCTGCGGCGCGCCGACGGAACCTCCGTCTACCGGGTGGCCGGCGCGACCCGCTACACCTCCCAGCGGATCCTGTTCGCCGAGCACCGCATCATCGACGCCGCCGGCCAGCGTGGCGGGCGGGTAGCTGACGACAACTCCGTCGACACCGCCCTGCTCGCCGAGCAGGCCAACGGCACCAACCTGAACCGCGGCCAGGTCCAGCTGGTCCGCGACCTCGCCACCTCGGGCCGTCGCGTCCAACTCGCCCTGGCCCCAGCCGGGACCGGCAAGACCACCGCCATGCGCGCCCTGGCCACAGCCTGGGGCTACAGCGGTGGCAGCATCCTGGCGCTCGCCCCGTCCGCGGCCGCCGCCAGCCAGCTCGGCGAGGAACTCGGCCAGGGCATCCATGCCGACACCCTCCACAAGCTGACCTACGAGATCGGTCAGCCCATACCCGCGAGTTGGGTCCGATCCGTCGGGCCGAACACGTTGCTGATCATCGACGAGGCCGGCATGGCGGACACGCTCCGCCTGGACTATCTGATCGGCTGGGCGATCGAGCGCGGCGCCAGCATCCGGCTGATCGGGGACGACCAGCAGCTCGGCGCGATCTCGGCCGGCGGCATCCTGCGCGACATCGTCGCCGCCCACGGCGCCTCCCGGCTCGACGAAGTCATGCGGTTCACCGACCCGGCCGAAGCCCACGCCTCCCTCGCCCTGCGCGACGGCGACCCGGCCGCCCTCGGCTTCTACCTCGACCACGACCGGCTCCACGTCGGCGACGACACGACCACCTCCGGGCAGCTGTTCGAAGCCTGGCTGGCCGACAAGCGCGCCGGGCTGGACGCGATCATGCTCGCCCCCACCCGCGAACAGGTCGCCCAGCTCAACCAGGCAGCCCGCGACCACCGCCTCGCCAGCCACCGACCCCGACGCGAGGCCGACCTCGCGGACGGCAACCGCGCCTCCATCGGCGACACCATCGTCACCCGCCGCAACAACCGGCGGCTCCGCGCCGGCAACGGCTGGGTCAAGAACGGCGACCGCTGGCAGGTCCTCGACGTCCACCGCGACGGCGCACTCGACGTCCGCGACCAGAAAGCCCACCGCCGGCTCACCCTTCCGGCCGACTACGTCGCCACCCACGTGGAGCTGGGCTACGCCACCACCATCCACGGCGCCCAAGGCATGACCGCCGACACCTGCCACGGACTCCTCACCGGCCAGGAGAGCAGGCAGCAGCTGTACACGATGCTCAGCCGCGGCCGCCACGCCAACCACACCTACCTCCAGATCACCGGCGACGGCGACCCCCACAACCGGCTTCGCTCAGAGAACACAGCATCACCCACCCCGACCGAGCACCTCGAAGCCATCCTCGCCCGCTCCGACGTGCCCACCTCGGCCACCACCCAGATCGCGGAACTACACGACCCGCGGACCCTGCTCGCGGCAGCGGTCGCCTGCTACCAGGACGCCATCGTCACCGCCGCCGAACAGGTTGCCGGCCCCGACTTGATCTCGCTGCTCGACAAGGCCGCCGGGACCCACGGCCTCGCCGACGCCGACGCCTGGCCGGTCGCCCGTTCGCACCTGCTGGTCCTCCATGCCCAGGGAGTCTCCCCGATCAGCGCCCTCCAGTACGCCGTCAACACCGATGAACTCAACGACGCTCTCGACCCCGCAGCGGTCGTCGACCGACGCCTCGACGTCGTCAGCCTCCGGGCCAACAACGACGAGCACCGCCCACTCCCCTGGCTGCCAGCGGTCCCAGACAAGGTGCTGGCCGAGCCCGACTGGCGCCGCTACCTCGCCGCCAGATGGGCCCTCGTCACCGAGCTGGCCGAATGCGTCCAGCAGGACGCGGCCACAGACCGCGCAACTCCCCGATGGGCCGCCGCACTCATCGAGCAGCCAACACCTGACACCCTCGCCCAGATCGAAGTCTGGCGCGCCGCCCACGCCATCCCCGACACCGACCTCAGGCCCACAGGACCCGCCCAACACCACCTGGTCGAGGCGCGCGCCCAGCGCCAACTCGACAGCCTCATCGCCGGCGAATCCGTACCCGTACTCGACTGGCTGGAGCGGATCCACCAAGCCGCACCCGGCACCATCGACGACCCCGCCACCATCCGGCTCGCCCGCGAATGCGCGGCGGTCGACCCCAAGGGCCTCAGCCTCCCCAAGCACCTCGCGGCGGCGGCCAGGGAGCCGCTGCCCGACGATCACAACACCGACGCACTGCGCTACCGACTCGAACCCTGGCTGGTCGAGGTCTGGGAGACCGCCTGGCCGCAACAACAGTCCCACACAAACCCCCGCAGCCACGAGCCGATACCCCTGAGTCGTCATCGAAGCCCCGGCATCGGCATCTAACCCCCACCGCCCGGGAATCGCCGGGCACCACCCAAGGAGGGAACTGACATGGCCATCCCACACACTCAGCGCACCGAACCCGAATGGATCTCCCTGCGCGAAGCCGCCCGCATCTACGCGGTCAGCACCTACACCCTGCGCCGGCGGATCGCGACCGGCCACCTGCCCGCCGTCAAGCTCGGCTACAAGCTCATCCGCGTCCGCGTCGAAGACTTGAGCAAACTGTTCCCAGCCATCCCGACGGACCGTCCCGAGGACCGCTATAGGCGCTGGTGACGTGCGGAGGGCCGGTCATCTCGGCCAGACCGTGTCGACGGCTCAGGCGCCGTCTCTCAGCACGATCCACGACGTGGTACCAACGACGGTTACGCTCTTGCGTGCCCGCGACAGCGCCACGTAGAGGTTGCGGGGGTCGCGCATCTTGTTGAGGTCCGCGATGATCACGTGGTCGTATTCCAAGCCCTTCACGAGCAGTGTGCGAGACGCGATCCGCGTATGGCGACTGCGACCCGCGCGCCTTAGCCGATCCCGGACTCGGGCAAGGTTGTCGATCGCTGGGTCATGGTTCTCGGCCGTCATCGCGATTGCTTCACGAGTGTCGTTCCAGGCTTCCCAGCGGTACACCCGTAGGCCAGCAGTCTGGCCGGCCACTCGGGCAGCGGTTTCAAGCTGGGAATACGTCGGGTTGAGGCGCAACTGATCGAGCGCATCAAGGATCGGCTCGATCCCAGGCCTGGCGTAGTGAGTGATTCTCTCGTTCTGCCCGAGTCTTGCCAAGACGGCGGAGTCGATGCCAGCGAGGCCGACAATGCACTCTTTGGCGAAACGGGCGAACCACAGAGCCAGGAGGTGGTCGGCCTCGGCGGGGAGCGTCTGGAGTTGAGCTCGCATGAAGTTGCCACTGATGTCCTCCATGACCGAGTAGCTTCCACCTAGGCGACTGGCGTGGCGCGCGACGTCATCTGGCCACTTGTCAAGCAAGACCACAGACTCGTCGAAGTCACGGAAAGAGTGGGCCACGGCGCTAAGTGCTGCGGGTCCGGCTGCGGGGATGAACCGGAGACCAGGCACCTGATGGTCGGCGAAGTCGAACGTCCGTCCGTGGGCCAGTTCGGGCCGGATGTCTAGGAGCCATTGCCCGAGCTGTTGGTTGTGGCCGCGCCAGCGGTGGGGTACTACCGCAAGCTCCTGGGCTGGGAAGCCCGGAAGCACATGTGCGTCCCAGGTTGCCATCGGTCCGACGAAGGTGAAGATCGCCTGCATCCTGTCTCCGAACAGAACGGTCTTGGGGATTGCTGCGGCCAGAGCGAGCACGAACTCGTGCAGTACCAGGGTGCAGTCTTGGTATTCGTCTACGAAGAGGTAGTCGAAGCTCACCTTCAGCATGTCGATGATTGCGTGCGCTCCTGCCACCTTGGTTGCGCCGCCCAGGTACTCGTCGGACAGGGTCCAGTCGGGGATTTCAGCAACGACAGTTTCGGCGATCACTGAGTAGGAGCCGACCAGCGCGAAAGCCCAACTGGTGATGGTTTCGACCCGCGCGAGCGAAGGAGGGACTCCGAACTCCTTCAACCGTTTGCGGATGGCGTCGACTCCGGCATTGGTGTGGGTCAGGATCAATGAGCGCTTTTCGCCTGCGGCGGCTACTGCCGCCAACGCGGCCAGCAGGTGCGTCTTGCCGGTGCCTGCAGGCATTTCGACAGAGCAGGGTGCCGCCGCGAGAAGATGCACTGCGGGAGCGCGGAGGGCCTCATCCATCAGACAGCACGGCCCCGTCCTCCTCGACCCCAACTGGACCAGCAGGGACGACCGGTGGGTAGACGAAGTTGCGCACAGCATCGAGGTGTCCGACGGTGCTCGATAGCTCAGGGTGGGCGGAGTTCCTCATGACCCAACTGCCGAGGGCTCGGCCGCCGTCTACTTCCTTAAACCACTTCCGCGCAATCGCAGCCGCGGCGACCCGAGCGCGTCCTTCCTCAAGCGTCATGCCGCCTTCGACCCACTGCTTCACGTCGAGCGATGGCACCGGAGCTGTGTCCACGCTGTCGAGGTCGTCGCGAACTGTCTGCTCGCTACCACGACGACCGATGCCGAGTTGGATGAACACCGTCAGGCTGTCTGCCGACAACTGCGAACAGACTTGGCTCTCGGTACAGAGCCCGTGGTCCCAGCGAATCATACTGGCGCCAGCCAGTTGGGCATCGAGCACCGCGGCGTCGACTGAACGGTCGTCGTTGTCGAGGAAGCCAAGTACCGCGAAGCCGAGCTCGGCCAGGGCCTCGGCGCGGGGCGCTACCTCTGTGCCGCCCCCGGCGTCCTGAATCGCAGCTCCTTCCCCCGCCGAGGTGGAGAGCCCCCGACCAGACCGCTCTGCATCCCACGTGTCCAGGCACTCCAGGAGAAGACCCTGCTCGGTCTTGCCTTCGGTCACCACCACGCGGCGCGCCAGCAGCGACGAGGGCCTAGCACGGCGAAGACGCAGCATGGTCGCGGAGGTACCGCCGAGCGACGTGATCGTCACCACACCGTCAGCTGACTGCACGGTCGCTAGATTCTCGATCTTCGCCTGCTCGACGATCACTGGCGAGTGGGTAGTCACAAGGACTTGGGAGTAGCTCTCGTCGGAGAGCAGATAGTTGAGTAGCCGGACAGCACGGTGCGGTTCCAACCCGGACTCGAGCTCATCCACGACAGCAACCGACCGCGAGCCCGCAGCGAGCTGTTGTACGGCCAAGCTGGCGAGCCGACGGCTGCCGAGGCCGTAGCTAGTCAGGGGGACGACGTCTTCGTAGAGCGCCAGGGCGGCGCCCATCGAGGAACGCGAGGTGTCAAGCCCCGGCCTCATATCGCTGAAGCTGCCGCCTCCGATCTTGTTGGCGCGATCCTGGACCTTGGTCGCCAGCTCACTCAATGCTGAGTTCTCATGCTCGACAAGTGCATCGCGCGCTGCACGGGATGCGGCAGCGAGAGCGTCCCGCTCCCCACCGTCCTCCGCGGACAGACGTCCGAGCGGGGAGTTCCGGCTCCACCGCAGTTGCGCATCAGTGCGGTCGTCAACCTTGAAGGTGGAGAAGCCGCGCCGCTGAGAAGAGGCTAGATGCTGCAGTCCCCCGTCCACCCGCAGAACCGACCACCTCGGTTCAAGGCTGGCATCGACGGAGAGCTGCACGAGCAGGGCAGGCTCGTAGCCGTCCTCAGGATCTTGGTGCGGCTCACCGTCTTGGTCGGCCCCGCTCAGCCAGAGCCCGAAGGCGGCCTCCTTCTTGAGACTCGGAGGGAGGTCGATCAGGAGCGCCTTGATCACGATTGGATGCTCGACATCCACGTTGTAGAAGTCGGTGTCGGCGAACGGGATCATCCAGCGGTCGCCGAGAAGGTAGTGGATGGCTTCGAGGACCGTGGACTTTCCACTGTCGCCTGGACCTACCAGCGCTACAAGCCGCTGCTCGGTCGGCAGCGCCCAATCGAGGGTCTTGATCCCTCTGAAGTTCTCGATCCACAGGCGCCGAATGCGCACGTCCCACTCCCCACCCTGTCACAACGCGGTCAGCAACCCGAAGGTCGCCGCGGTTCCTTGGCAGGCTATCGACGTTCCCGCGTGTGGGGGCGGCAAAAAGACGAACCCGACAGACGTCCTGTTCCACGTGTGTTCCACGCGGCGCACCTACGAACCCGTAAGGTGCCGCTGGCAAGGCAATTCAATGGTCGGGCTGACAGGATTTGAAAGAGGGGATCACTCCGGGCCTGACTAGGCCGTAGAGGTTCGCTGACTAGGGGCGATGATTTGCACGACTCGTCATGAGTAGCCACGAATTGCCACCATTCGGTAACCTAAGGCCCACGATAGGCCCACGGCCGTGGGCCTCATCCTGTCAGCCCGCCGCAGGCGAAGGGAGCCCTCATGGCGACGACCCGTCGCAAGCCTTCGTCGGCGAGCAACGTCACGCCGCTGCGCCCTGATCTCGCGGCCCGCCAGGCGCAGGAAGCCAAAGAGAAGACCGGCCGCCGATCCTTCGGCCGGATCGACCAGCTGCCCTCCGGGATGTTCCGAGCGCGCTACCCCGACCCCGAGGATCCCCACCGCCGGATCGCGGCTGACACCACCTTCCAGACCAAGACCGACGCCGCCGCCTGGCTGTCGCGGAAGCAGGCCGAGATCATCGAGCACCGGTGGAAGCCGGCCCCGCCGGCCGAACGCGACAAGATCACCTTCGCCGACTACTCCACGCGCTGGATGAAGAACCGCGACCTCTCCCCCAAGACACGCGCCGAGTATCAGCGGGCACTCGACGGGCGCCTGACCTACTTCAACAACCTCACCCTCGACCAGATCACCCCCGGCACCGTCAAGCAGTGGTTCGACGCCCAGAACACCCGCTACCCGACGGCGCGAAAGAAGTCCTACGAGCTCCTCCGTGCAATCCTTGCCACCGCCGCCCGACCCGACGAAGACACCGACGCTCCCCCACTCATCGACGCCAACCCTGCCCGGCTCACCACGAAGACCCTCAACCGTCGCGCCGACGGCACGACAGCGAGGAAGAGCGCGAAGGTCAAGCCCGCGAGCCTGAGCGAACTCGCGACGATCATGAACGCCCTCCCGGAGAGATACCGGCTCATGGTGCTGCTCGCAGCCTGGTGCGCTCCCAGATTCGGCGAACTCACCGAACTGCGCCGCAAGGACATCACCGTCGAGTACAACAAGGACGGTGAACCCGACGCCGGCATCCTCCACATCTCACGCGCCGTCACCTGGCCCGATCCCGACACCCCCATCGTGAAGGAACCCAAGACGGCCGCCGGCGTCCGCGACGTCGAGATCCCACCCCACCTGCTGCCGTTCCTGCTCGACCACATCGACAAGTGGTCCGAGAAGGGTGACGACGGTCTGCTGTTTCCAGCGGTGGAGTCCCCCAACCACCACATGAAGCATGGCGCTCTCTACAAGGTCTACCGGCGGGCACGGAAGGTTGCCGGCCGCTCCGACCTCCGCTGGCACGACCTGCGCCACACCGGCGCAACCCTCGCCGCCCAACAAGGGGCCACCCTCGCCGAGCTGATGAACCGACTCGGCCACTCGACCGTCGCTGCCGCCATGATCTACCAGCACGCCAGCGCCAAACGCGACCGGGAGATCGCCCGCAGGCTCTCGAAGCTCGCGACTGGCGAGTCGGAGTAGCCCGTCGGGGGTCATCACGGAGGGACCGCTGCCACTAGAGTCACGCGCATGACCGACACCGCTCAGTGACGCTACCTTCGCTTCCCCTGACCTGACCACCTTCTGCCGCTCGACGAGCTGGTGCTGGTCGCTGTTGGTCAACGACTCGAAGCTGGAAGGGCGGTGACCGCCTGCCGGGTGCCCGCTCTTGACGACTGGTGTTATCGGTGCGGCCAGCACGGTTGCAAGCGACGCTGCCACCCGCGCGCGGTCACGTCGGTCAGCCGAAGGGCCGCGACCCAGCGGTTAGCGGATTCCGCCCGAAGCGAATCGACCTCGTCGGACCTGAGACTCCTCGCAGGTCCCCGCTCGAGCGACAACGCTACACAGGACGAGTCGCTGGGCCCTATTCACCTGGGCCGAGATCCCGGCCTCCCCAGCACACGACAGACCGGTCCTGCAGGAGCGCGCAGGCACGTGACGACATCGCCACCACAGCGATCGCGCCCTCGATGCCGGGCACCAGTCCGGGCGTGGACCGGGAGCCTTCTGTTTCGTCGCCCAGCTGACCGTGCTGGTTGCTCCCCCAGCAAGACACCTGCCCGCTTTCGAGCAGAGCGCAGGTGAAGGAGTCCCCTGCTGCCACGCCGGTCGCCGCCTGGGCGATCGGAACCGTCCAGTCCAGTACGTCCGCGGCGTCTGAGGGGTCCCGGCCGCCTTCGCCGGAATCGTTGGCGCCCCAGCAGTGCACAAATCCGTCGTCGTCCACTGCGCAGGTGTGAAGGTTCCCGGCACCGAGCTGAACGAGGTTGTCACTCGCCGGAACACGGATCGGCGTGGGATAGAACCCCGCACTATTTCCCCATCCACTGCCGAGTTGCTCGTGATTGTTCAGCCCCCAGCAATCGGCCTCGGTCCGCGCCGCCGAGCCATCACTGCCCGGCGTGAGGCGGGCGACGAGGCACGTTGTGAGCGGCCCAGCGGCAGCCCCCGCGATGTCCGGTGACGCGCTGGTACTCACCACAACCGGCGTCAGTCTGTCGTTGTCATAGGTCCCGTCGCCGATCTGGCCAGCGTAGTTGTATCCCCAGCACCACATGGCGCCAAGCGCATTCCAGGCGCACGTGTGATACGCGCCTGCGACGATGCCTACCGCTCCGGAGACACCGCTGACGACTGTTGGCTCCGTGCGATTTGCAGTCGTGCCGTCTCCCAACTGGCCGTGGCTGTTGAGGCCCCAACAGACCACCCTGTGGTCATTAGTCAGCGCGCAGGTGTGATCCATCCCGGCGGCGATCTGGCGAACCCCCACGGCAAGGCCGACGACCTGGTGTGGCTCCTGGTTCTCCTGGGTGGTGCCGTCTCCGAGTTGGCCGTACTCGTTCGTCCCCCAGCATTCGACCTCGCCCGCAGAGGTACGAGTGCAGGTGTGGTGCTCCCCGATCGCCAGATCGGGCGCCGGAGGGATCGCGATGCCGCCGCACGATGCCGGCTCGCCGCCGACGGGTGTCCAGCCCGAGATCGCTGAGTCGGGGACGTTCCAGATCACCGGGTTGGCGTTCGCGAGGCAGAGGTAGGTGCCGCCGTCTGAGATGGTCTGGATCTCACCGAGGTTGTTGATCAGCCAGGCGTGCCCGTCAGGGTCGCGCAGGATGGTGTTGTTTGGGATGTTGCCGCCGATGGTCTGCGGTCTGAAGTCCCATTCGGCCCGGCCCGTGTTGTCACAGGTCAGGACTGCTCCCGGCGCCTCGACGCCAAGCACCGTCAGGGTGCTCATGTCCCACACGTACCTCGATTCCGCAAGGCAGTTGAAGTCGCCGCCAGTGGCGATCTGACTCGCCCCGGCGTGTCCGGACGGTCTT
>MTLD01002389.1_pt1 | contig 28301 bp, 24 predicted proteins | sample 1982471 | NCBI WGS metagenome assembly MTLD01 (sample SAMN05712604, study PRJNA340218) | biofilm metagenome | isolation source: sample SPM anode biofilm adapted to -50 mV | place: USA | collected 2012-02-03 | reverse complement strand
CCGCGGCCTTATTGTTTTTCCGCCCTAGCGCTTCTTCAGCTTCGCCAGCCGCTCCGCGGCCGCCTCCAGCGTCTTCATCTCCTTGCAGAAACAGAACCTGATCAGCTTGCGGCCGTCCGGGCTGCCGGCGCAGTAGAAGCTCGACCCCGGCACCACCGCCACGCCGATCTCCTTCGTAAGGTACATCGCGAACGCCACGTCGTCCTCGCCGCCCACCGGCCGGATATCGGCCATGATATAATACGCGCCGCCCGGCTTGTAGCACTCGAACCCGGCATCGGTCAGCGCGCCGCACAGGAAATCGCGCCGCTGGCGGTAGAACGAACCCAGCTCGCCGTAGTAGTCGAGCGGGAAGCGCATCGCCTTGGCGGCCGCCACCTGCAGGGGCGCCGCCGCCCCTACCGTGAGGAAATCGTGAACCTTGCGCACCGACGCCGAAATCTCCGGCGACGCCACCACGAAGCCGATCCGCCAGCCGGTCACGCTGAACGTCTTCGAAATGCTGTTAACGATCAGCGTCCGCTCGGCCATCCCCGGCAGCTTCCACAGCGGGATGTGCTCGGCGCCGTCGTAGACGATATGCTCGTAAATCTCATCGGTGAACGCCAGCACGTCGTACTTCACGCACAGCTCGGCGATCAGCGCCAGCTCGTCGCGGGAAAACACCTTGCCCGAAGGGTTGTGGGGCGTATTGATGATGATCGCCCGCGTGCGGTCGTTGAACACCGCCGCCAGCTCGGCGCCGTCGAGGCGGAAATCGGGCGCGTGCAGGCGCACGTACCGCGGCGTCGCCCCGCACAGCACGGCGTCCGCGCCGTAGTTCTCGTAGAACGGCTCGAAAACGACGACCTCGTCGCCCGGGTTGACCGTCGCCAGCAGCGACGCGATCATCCCCTCGGTCGAACCGCAGCACACCGTTATCTGCCGCTCGGGATCGATGGCGATATCGTAATCCCGCGCCATCTTCCAGGCGATCGCCTCGCGCAGATCCTTCGTCCCCCACGTTATCGCGTACTGGTTGTGATCGTTGAAAATCGCATCGGCCGCCGCCTGCTTGATGGCCTCCGGCGCCGGGAAATCGGGGAAACCCTGGGCGAGGTTGATCGCCCCGTGAGCCAGGGCGACCCGCGTCATATCGCGGATAACCGACTCCGTAAACTGACTGGCCTTCTGCGAGGCATAACCGCCTAATTTGCTCATTTTCGTCCTCCTCCTGTGTTGCCGGCAGCCTTAGCGTCGCCGAACGGGAAATTTAAAACGCCCTTCGAGGAAGGGCGTTCATAACGATGCCTCTCCTCTCATCTTTCAGGATTTCTCCTGCTGGATTTGGCACCACTGCGTCGCCGCCGGTTGCCGGGTGTCATCGGGCCAGTCCCTCGACCTCTCTCGATAAGAGTTGGTATTCAGTTATTCCTGATAATACCACAAGATTAATCCCGCTGTCAACGGCCGGCGGAAAATTTCTCCGCCGCGCCCTATATGCCTAACAGCGCCGCGGCGTTCTCCTTCGTCATCCTGTCGAGCTCCCGCCGCGACGCGCCGGCCCGCGCCAGGTACGACAGGTGCACCTCCCACGCCTCGCGCCACACCGGGTTCTCTACCCGGCCGACGTCGGAGGAAATAATCGTCGACTCGTAGCCGACCGCCGCGATCGCCCGACATTGCGGGCGAAATTGACCTCGAACGTCTCGTCGCCGGCGTTCCGGGCGTAACAGCGTTCGAAATACACACCGCAGCGGCTGAGCGCCTTCTGCTCGTCCAGCGGCATATCCACCGTCAACCACTCGGGGTGGGTGACGACGATCTTCGCCACGCCGCTCTCCCTGGCAGCCTCCACTACGACGCGCGTCTCGGCCGGGGCGAGGTGCCCCGTGCCGAGGATGGCGCCGTGGCGGTCGACCAGGCCGAGGATAGTCGTGAGCTCCGGCACCACCTTTCCGCCTTCGACCACCGCCACCTCGTCGCTTTTCCCCAGCCGCCGGCGCTCGTTCACGACGTAGGCCGTCGACAGCCACACCGCCTTGGCCCCCATCGCCAGAGCCGTTTCCACGGCGGCGTTCAGCCCGCCCACCTGCGGGTTGAGCGTTATCCCCCCGAACACCCTTATCCCCGGCACCACCTGTGCAGCGATCGCCGCCCGGCCCACGGTCGGCACCACATGCGACTTCAGCACCACCGCCCGCGCGCCGGCCTGCCTTGCCGCCTGCGCCAGTTCGATGTCGTTCAGGCGCCGGGCGCGGACATCAGGGGCGGTATGGACATGCAGGTCGATGATCCCGGTCAGCATGCCGTCACTCCCGCGCCCCGGCCGCGGCGTAATACGGGATGGTCCGCCGCAGCCCCTCCCGCAGCGAATACTGCGGCTCCCACTGCAGATCGGCGTGGGCGGCGGCGCTGTAGGCCACCGTCGCCAGCTTCACCTCGCCGGTCCGCATCGGCAGATACTCGATCGCCGACTGGCTGCCGGTCAGGGCGATAATTTCCCTCACCACCTCGTTCACCGTCGACGCCACGCCGGTGCCGATCTCGTAGACCTTGCCCACGGCCTCGGGCCGCACCGCCTTGGCGCAGCGTCGACGACATCGTCGATGTAAACATAGTCCGCAGCCTGCTCCCCGTCGCCGAATACCGGGATGGGCTCGCCGGCCAGGGCCGCCGTTATCGCCGTGGCGACAAGCTTCTTGCCCTCCTTGGCCCGGAACCGATGCGGCGTTCAATACCGACCGCTCGCGGGGGCCGTAGCAGTTGGCGATATTCAGGCCGATCGCCGGCAGCCCGTACGTGCGGTGGTACATCGCCGTGAACTGCGTCTGGGGCGATCTTGCTTATTATATACGGCGTCAGCCACTTGGTCAGCGCCGGCCGCGGCGGATGGACGAAATACTTCACCCCGGCCGCCAGCGCCGCGTCCAGGACGTGCAGCGTGCCGATGACGTTGATCTCCACCGTCGGCACCTCGAGCTTAAACCGGGCGCTCGTGCCCATCACGGCGGCGAAATGGTACACCACCTCCGCCCCCTGCATCGCCGCCGCCACCGCCGCGCGGTCGCGGATGTCCCCTTTCACGAACCTCACATTGTCCCGCGCGACCAGGGCCTTCATATCGTCGTTCATGGCATGCTCGTCCAGATTGTCGAACAGCACGAGCCGCTTGCCGGCGGTGGCCAGCCTTTCCGCCACATGGGACATTGCGAAGCCCGCCCCGCCGGTGATGAAAACATTCCGCTCCTTGAACAAGGACGCTCCCTCCTTTGCGGCGACCGCGGCCGCGTCCGCCCGTCGCCTGCAAGAATTATAGCCGAGCGTCCGCGTCATTTATTGTATTTTCTTGCGCCCTTGCCCCCGGAGACCGGACCGCACAAAACAACAAGCCGCGGGCAACCTTCACCAGCTGGAGAACTATCTGCTCGCTCCGCAAAAAGGAAGAAGGATTTGCTCAAGATATGCGAAATATATACAATACAGGTACCTTGTAGTACCTTCTACTTATTCGAGTGGTTGTGGAGATAGGAGTACAAAATGCCTATAAAACCAATACGCAAGAATTCCATAAATGTCGAGATTCTGGAGCAGATCAAGGAAAACATCCGCCTGGGCGAATGGAAACCAGGCGAAAAGATTCCGTCCGAGAACGAACTGAAAGACATGTTCGGCGTCAGCCGGAATTCGGTCAGAACTGCGCTTCACCAGCTCATCGCCCTGGGTATCCTGGTAGCGCGGCACGGCGAAGGCACCTTCGTCTCCGAACTATCGCCCGGCATCTACATGAACGCTCTGATCCCCGCGCTTACGCTGGACAACGACGGCTTGCTGGAAATGCTCGAATTCCGCAAGGTAATCGAGGTCGAAAGCGTAAAACTCGCGGCTCTCCGCGCTACCGCCGAAGATATCGAGGATCTGACGAAGATGCTCGAACAGATGAACAACCTGACCGACGCCCGTTACGACACCCATCGCTTCGCCGAGGAAGACTCCCGTTTTCACGAGCTTCTCGTCCGGTGTGCCCGCAACTCCGTGCTGATGAAAGTCTATATGATTATAAAGGAATTATTGCTATCCAATCAAGTCGAGATACAAAAGCTCATCGGTCCCGCGCTGGCCTTCAAGTTTCACCCTTTGATTCTCGACGCGGTGAAAAGGCGGGACCCCGTAGCCGCCAGCAAACTCATGGACGAGCACATTCAGGTGACCATCGAGCGTACTGCCGACCGGTTAAAGAAGGCGGCCCCACCTCAAATTTTGTAACAATTTCCGCGGGAAAAATAGCGAATGGCTGAAAACGATTCCGTTTTCAGCCATTTTTATTTAGCCGGCCGCGATATTCACCATTCGGCTACCGCCCCGTCGGCGTTGCGCCAGAGAGGCGTTTGCCAGTTGTGGCCGACGGCCGCCAGTTCCTCGACCTTGGCCTCGTTAATCTCTATCCCCAGCCCGGGTTTCTCGAGCAGCTTGATATAGCCGCCTTCATACCGGAAGACGGAAGGATCGGCCAAAGTGTCCAACAGGTCCGACCCCTGATTGTAGTGGATTCCCAGGCTCTGTTCCTGGATAAAGGCATTTATCGAGCAGAAATCGATCTGCAGGCAGGCCGCAAGGGCTATGGGTCCGAGCGGGCAGTGCGGAGCCAGGGCGATATCGTGAGCCTCGGCCATGGCGGCGATCTTCCTGACCTCGGAGATGCCGCCGGCGTGACTAACGTCAGGCTGAATGATGTCCACGGCACCGCTTGCGAAGATTTGCTTGAAACCCCAGCGGGTAAAATTCCGTTCGCCGGTAGCGATGGGCGTGACGGTATGACGCTGCAGTTCGGCGAAAGCCTCGATATTCTCGCAGAGGATCGGCTCTTCGACGAACATCAGCTTATATGGCTCCAGCTCTTTCATCAGCACTTTCGCCATCCCTTTGTGCACCCGACCGTGGAAATCCACGGCGATATCCAGGTCGTGGCCGAAAGCGTCCCGCAAGGACTGGACCCGCTCTGCGCATGCTTCCACGCTCTTGTGGTCGCCGATCCAGTTCATATTTTCCGTGCCGTTCATCTTGATGGCGGTATAGCCTTCACTCAGTTTTTGCCGGGCCGCCGCCACGACATTCGCGGGCCGGTCGCCGCCGATCCAGCAGTATACCCTCATCTTATCGCGCACCTTGCCGCCCAGAAGCTCGTATACCGGCACTCCCAGGGCCTTGCCCTTGATATCCCACAAAGCCTGGTCGATGCCCGACAGGGCGCTGGTAAGGATAGGCCCGCCCCGGTAAAAACCGCCGCGGTACAGGGTCTGCCAGATATCTTCGATATGGCGGGCGTCCCGGCCGACAACCTGTTCGGCCATCTCTTTAACCACCGCCGCCACCGTGTCGGCCTTGCCCTCGATCACCGGCTCGCCCCAGCCGGTCAAGCCGCACTCGGTCTCCATTTTAAGAAACAGCCAACGCGGTGGCACCTTGTATAGCTTCATACTCTTAATCTTCATAACGCTCAGTCCTTTTGCGGTTAATCGGTGAGGATCACCTTGATGAGCGGGCCGGGGTCCTTGGCCAGCCGGCGGATCCAGTCGACCCCTTCGGCCAGCGGCGCGGTGGCGCTGATCATCGGCGCTACGTTCAGCTTGCCGCTATTGAGTAGCTCCACGACCTCGCCGAACTCCATGAGGGTGTATAAAAAGGTGCCGGCAACCTTTAATTCCCTGGTCACGATTTCCTGCATGTTAATATTGATCATCTTGGCCGAATTGCCTATCCACACCGCCTCGCCGCCGATCTTCAGGCTGCTCATGGCCTGCTGGACGGTCGGCGTGGCCCCCACGGCCTCAAAAGCGATGTCGACCCCGCGGCCTTCCGTAGCCGCCATTATCGCGGCAGTAACGTCGCTGGCGGCCGGATTCAGGGTCAGGTCGGCCCCCATCTTTTTGGCGACCCGCAGGCGGTTGTCGCTGAGGTCGGTAACAAACACCTTGGCCGGCTCGCGCATTTTCACGATAGCCAAGGCCAGCAGGCCGATGGTGCCAGCACCAACGATCAGTACATTCTTGCCGGCGATATCGCCGCCGCTGTTCACTCCCCGGTAGGCCACCGCCAGCGGCTCGATCATCGAACCTACCGGGAACGACACCGAGTCGGCCAGCTTAAAAATAAGCTTGGCCGGGACGACGATGTATTCAGCCATCGCCCCGTTGCAGTCGAGGACGCCGTAAGCCTTCTTATTCAGACAGATATGCACGTTGCCTCTCCGGCAAAACTCACATTGGCCGCAATAGGCCACTGGATATGGCGCGACCCGGTCGCCCACCCGCACGTCCGTCACATTGGCGCCGACTGCTGCAACAAGGCCGGAAAATTCGTGACCCATAACCATCGGCGGCGTCCGCCGGCCGGTGATGCCCAGGTAGCCGTGGACATCCGATCCGCATATCCCTACCGCCTTGACCTTGATCAGCGCATCGTCGGCCCCTGGCCTTACATCCTCGACATCCTGCCAACGCATATCCTCCGGGCCGTGGTACACCAGCGCTTTCATAAATATCGCCCCTATATATCAAAAATTTACTGATATACGCCTGTTACTGAAAGCTATGGTTTCAGCAGAATTTTATATCCCTTTTTGTTTACCGCTATTTCGAAACCTTTTCGCCAGTCGCTGAGCGGTAGAATGGCGCTGATCAGCGGTCTTACGTCAACCTGCCTATGCTCCAGCATTCGCAGCGCCCTTACCCACGACGTCCGCGCCGAGGCATAGCTATTGGTAACGGCGATCTCTTTCTTTAAAGCCAGGTCCAAGTCAAACTCGATTTTCCTGCCATATAAGCCCACCTGGACATAAAGCCCCCTCTTTTTCAGCAGCCTAAGGCAGGTATCGGCGGACGGCGCCGCCCCCGCGCATTCAAAAGCCACGTCAAACCCGGCGCCGCCTGTTATCGCAGCCGCTTTCGCCGCCGCATCCTCGGCAGTCACATCGATTACCGCGAGCGCCCCGAGTTTTATCGCCAGCTGCAACCGCTCCGTATCGACGGCCGTGCCGGCGACGACGACCCTGCCGCCGCTGGCGATCGCCAGCTGCATTGTCAAGAGGCCTATCGTGCCCGGGCCTGACACCAGTACATAATCCCCCGCTTTGACCGTGGCCCGCTCGATGACACTTCGGACGACGCAGGCCAGGGGCTCACAAAGCGCGGCCTCGTCGAGCGAAACTCCCGCCGGTATCTTAAAGGCCAGGCGGGAAGGAACTACGACATATTCAGCCATTGCGCCATCCACTCCGGAGCCGATGGACAGCCGCTCTTCGCACAGCATGGGGATTCCCTCATGGCAATAGACACAATGCCCGCACGTGACGACAGCCGTAAGCGAGACTACCCTGTCGCCGGGTTCGAAGTCCTGTACATCCCGGCCTACCTCTTCGACAATCCCGGAGAACTCGTGGCCCAAGATCACCGGATGGTTACTCGGGTATTCGTCCAGCATGATATGTATGTCGGTGCCGCAAATGCCGGCGGCGTGCACGCGAATCTTAAGCTGGCCGCATCCGGCCGCCGGTTCGGGAACCTCGCGTAAGCCAATACCGTCCGCGCCGCTCGTAAGCTTGTGTAGCCCCTTCATTTACACCATCCCCGCCATCTCATAAAATTGCTGCCATTTAGCTCCGGTCAACGGGCCAGAGCCGCCCCGGAAGCGGCGTCAAAAAGATGGATTTTCCCGGGATCGGGGGACAGCGAAAGTTTTTGTCCCGGCGCTACCCTCAGATCGGGCGCTACGCGGATGACGGCCCGCTGCTCGCCGACCCGCAGGTCGAGATAGGTTTCCGAACCCATCGGTTCCACCACCTCGATTACCGCCTTTAGTTGCCATATATCGTCGGCAGCCGGCTGTACCGTCTCCGGCCGCACGCCCAGGGTAACCTCCCGGCCGGCAAGCGTTTCGGCCGTCCGGCACCATTCAGCCGGCACCGGCACCTTCAGGCCATCGGCGGTCAAAGTAAGCATCCCGTCGATGTTTTCCACCCGGCAGGCAAAAAAATTCATCGGCGGCGTGCCGATAAAGCCGGCAACAAACTTGTTTGCCGGTTGGTCATACAGCATCTGGGGGTTGTCGATCTGCTGGATGACCCCGTCCTTGATGACGACAATCCGGTCGGCCATCGTCATGGCCTCGGTCTGGTCATGGGTGACATACAGGGTGGTTACGCCCAGTCTCGCCTGCAGTTTGGCGATTTCCGCCCGGGTCTGCACGCGCAGTTTGGCATCCAGATTCGACAACGGTTCGTCCATGAGAAAAACCTCCGGCTCGCGGACGATGGCCCGGCCGAGGGCCACCCTCTGCCGCTGCCCGCCTGAAAGCTCTTTTGGCTTTCTGGCGAGATACGGACCGATGTCGAGGACCTCCGCCGCTTCTTTCACCTTACGGTCGATCTCTGCTTTGGGCACTCCGTGCAGGGTCAGCGCGAAAGCCATATTCTCATAGACGTTCATGTGGGGATACAGGGCGTAGTTTTGAAACACCATGGCGATGTTGCGCTCGCGGGGCGGTTTCTCGTTTACCAGCTCGTCGCCCACGAAGATATTGCCGGTCGTTTGCCGTTCCAGGCCGGCTACCATCCGCAGCACGGTGGACTTGCCGCAGCCGGAGGGACCGACGACGACGATGAACTCTTTGTCGGCGATCTCCAGGCAAAAATCGTTGACTGCCGTCACCGAACCGAACTGTTTGGTTACATGATCGAATATGACTTTTCCCATAGAGAACCTCCTAGCCTTTGACTGCGCCCATCGTCAGGCCTTTTATTACATAGCGCTGGAAAAACATCGTCAGGACGATGGCTGGTGCGATGATGACAACCGCTGCCGCCATTACGGCGCCCCAACTCACTTCGGCGTACGACACGAAGCTATAGATGGCGATGGGCAGCGGCTTTGTCCGGTCGGTGCTCAGCACTAGGGCGAACATAAAATTGTTCCAGGAAAACAGGAAAGACAGCGTGCTGGCGGTGATTACCCCGGGGCCGGAAAGCGGCAGCACTACCCGCATGAAGGTCTGCTGCAGCGTACAGCCGTCCACCTGGGCGGCTTCCTCCAGTTCGCGCGGCAACCCGTCGAAATAATTCACCATTATCCATACTATGAGCGGCATACCCACCAGCATATGGCTGGCGATCATCGCCGTGTAAGTATCGATCATCTTGAGCTTGCTGAACAGCATGAACCAGGGGATCAGGTAGGAAATGCCGGGCATCAGTCTGGCCAGCAGAATCAGCACGCCCAACGTCTGCTGGCGGTAGCGGGAGATGGTATAGGCCGCCGGCAAGCCGAGAACGAGCGACAGTCCGGTCGAACCCACGGCGATGATGGCGCTGTTTAAGAGAAAGCGCCCGAATTCCTGTTCCAGGAAAACCTTTTGGTAGTTTTCCAGCGTGGGCGTGAAGATCCACACCGGCGGCACGGCGACGATCTGGGCCTGCGTTTTGAAAGACGCCATAACGATCCATATCAGGGGAAACAGGAACGGCAGAGCGATGAGCACTGCGAGGAGGTAGAAAAGAACAGTCGACAGGCGCGGTATCTTCATCGTCTCACCCTCCTAAACTTCCCAGCGCCGCCGCAGGTACAGTACTATCAGGCTGGAGCCGAGCACCAGGGCCAGCAGGGCCACCAGCGCCGAAGAAGCTGCCCCGAAGCGGAAATACTGAAACCCCAGCGTGTACGCGTAAATATTCATGGTCTCCGAGGCAAACCCCGGCCCGCCGCCGGTCATCGTATAGATGATGTCGAAAGTTTTGAAGGCGTCGATGCCGCGCAATACTACCGCCACCAGGATGGTAGGCGTCAGCAGCGGCAGAGTGACGTGGCGGAAAACCTGAAAGGGCGTGGCACCGTCGACCAATGCGGCCTCGAACGGCTCGCTCGGCAGCGAAGCCAGGCCGGCCAGAACGATGAGGGCAATCATCGGCGTCCACTCCCAGATATCGACCAGCGCCAGCGACGGGATAACGGTGGCCTGGTCGGCCAGCCATTTGCTGGCCGGCAGCCCCAGGAGGCGCATAGTGTAGTTGGCCAGGCCGACGGTAGGCTCGTAGAACAGCGTCCAGCACAGGCCGATAGCCACCGGCGTAGCCACCATCGGCAGCAGCAATACGGTCTTCACGGTATTCTTGCCGCGGAATTCACGGTTGAGCAGAAGGGCGATGCCTACCCCGAGAACGGTCTCGACCGCGACGGCCAGCACCGTGAAATATACAGTCAATTTCAGGGCGTTGTAAAAGCGGGGATCCTTCAGCAGTACCTCATAATTCTTAAGGCCGATAAATTGGGCCTCCCGGCCGCTGGCCAAAGCCCAGTCGGTGAGACTGACCCAAAAGGTGTACAGGACAGGAAAGACCATCATCGCAAAAATGAATAATGCTGCCGGCAGCGGGAAAAGCCAGCGGATATTTTTTTCAACGAAAGACTTCATAAATGCTCCTAAGTTAGGACTGGCACGGCCGTTGGCCATGCCAGTCCTAACAACGGCTTAATTATTTTTCCTTGCTGAGGAGATCGTTGACGATCTTAGCCTGCTCTTTTACTATCGGTGTCAGATCCTCGGCACCGCCAGTCTCGATAGCCTTGACGATTATCGTCCCGATGGCGTCGCGGGCTTCGCCCACCGCCGTCATGACCGGACGGTCGTAAGGCACGGCGATGACGCCGCTCTTCTGGGCCACTTCCGCGAACCCCGGCGGATACTTGGCGGTCGCTTCCTTATCGGCCCAGGCCGAATTCCTGACAACAGGTATGCCGGCGGCCAGCATCTTCTTCATCATTGCCTTGGAGTTGGCCCACTTGATGAATTCCCAGGCGGCATCCTTATTCTTGGACGCTGCGGGGATACCGACACCCCAGGCCACGGCATCATACGGCTTGGCGCCCTTCGGCCCGGCCGGGAAGACCGCAAAACCCACCTTGTCGGCGACCTGCGATTTGGTCTTATCGGTAACCTGGCCCGCAAAAACGGCGGCATCATTCCACATGGCAGCCTTGCCGCTGGAGAACACGACGATCGCCTGCTCCCAACTCATATTGGTCACGCCGGGAGGCCCATAGTTCTTCAGTATGCGGCCATAGGTCTTGAAGGCTTCGATTGACTCGGGCGTATCGAAGGCAGCTTTGCCGTCCTTGATGAAATCGCCGCCAAAGGAATATAGGAACGGCGAGAACTGCGTAACGGCTGCGCCGCGGTTGCCGCGGGACACAAAGCCGGCTATGCCATTGGCCGGATCATTGAGCTTCTTGGCCGCGGCCTCCAGCTCTTCCATGGTGGTCGGCGGCTTAAGGCCGGCTTTCTCGAACAGGTCTTTGCGATAATACAGCGTGGACCACTCGCCTACGATGGGGGACGAAACAATCACGCCATCCACCGTGACAGCCGCGATAGCCGATTTCTTGTTGTCGTTCCAGTCCCAGTCCGCCGGCGTCTTTTTGGGATCGGTGATAAAGGGTTTTAAGTCGGCGGCCCATTTGTTTTTGGCGAACAATTTAGCTTCCTGCAAGGGGCGGCTCATGTAAACGTCGATGGTCGAAGACCCGGTGGCCAGTTCCACCGTCAACTTGTCAGAGAGGTTCTTTTCCGAGTAGAATTCCAGTTTGACGGTAATGCCTGTCTCTTTCTCGAACTCGGCGACCAGGGGCTTGATAGCCTCGGCCCAGGGATGATTGGCGAACAATACCCGGATGCTCTGACCGGCGTACGGTTTCTTCGGGTCTTTGGCCGGCTCCTTCTTGTCGCCTCCCCCGCAGCCTGCCACCGTCAGGGCGAACACGACGATAAGCAGCATGGCGACCCATTTTTTTGTCTTCAAGATTACATCCCCTCTCCAAAATATTTTTTGCCTTGTTGGGAATCGTACCTTTTTGAAATTTATAAAATTCCTCCTGGACGATTCCTGCCCTTTTCGAATTCCGGCAAGCAGTTAAAGTACCGCGGTCCGCGGCAACCCGCCACGGACGGCATAATTGCCTTCCCTCCTATTTCGGTTTTGGCAGTTTTCTTCGGAGGATACTGCGGAAGTAATCGTACTATTTGTAACTTGTTCTACATTCTCTCTGCTATATGTAACTACGTGATTTCAACTGGGAATCCTGCCAAAAATTGTGAATCCGTCTAGAATATTTTCATCATTGCCGCTAATCAGAAAAATCAACGCCTGCAAACCCGCATTGACCCTCGGCAGCTTCAGCCATCTGCCAAACAAACACAAAAAGGAGGAGACATGAGTCTCCTCCTGCGTAGAGCGGGTTCTGGCCGGACAGCCCTTACGAAATATCCCGCAAGCTTTCTTATGAGCATCGGTGCAGCCGAGCCATCGTCCTTGCTTTTGTGAACTCGGAATATAATCTTAAACTACGGGATTGAATTTAATTTATGTTAACTTTTCCTATCAATAAAGGCGACCTTCATTTATTTCGTTCTGTCGCGAGTTCTCACCTGATGATTTTGTTTTCTTTTTCATTTCCGTTGTTTTGCTATATAAACTAGCAAAATTTCTGAGCGACCCAAAAAGAAACCTAATCACAAGCAAGTGTCTTAACGTTGGTACTCTATCTGAATTATTCGGTCTACAAAGTTTGATAAGCCAGCTGTCGTTCCCTTAAGCATACGTTAAATCACTTTGCATTCGTGTCAAATATTCGGTCCCGTAGAAATTGTCAACGCCGATATGATTTTGCATGAAAGTGGCGTTTGAAATTTGCATGGTTGTGGCGACGGGTTATTGTTGTTTCTGCTCGAACAGCGTGTTGATGACATGCTGTTTTTGCTTCATATACTCCTTGCGCTCTTTAAGCCTGTAGCTGTCTCCTTTGATGTTGATGACGGTGCAGTGGCGCAGTACCCGGTCGAGGATGGCGGAAGCGATCGTAACCTCTTATCGCCGGCGCTGACAGTGGGAGTAGGTTTTTCAACTGCCGTCACCTCGCGTTGCGAAGTCAAAATCTATGGGGCAGGACAGGCGATAAAAAACAGCCTATCGGCGGTTAGCGTATCGCTTCCAAAGTCTTCTTTACCCTGGAGAGAATGGCGTTTTTCGTTTTTTGATCTAGTTGGACCCAATCATGTTCTGATAACGTGATTTCTGGATGAGAGGCTGTAACAGAGTTGGCGATCTCGTGAAAGGATTTGTTTGACCTCAAGGTGGCATTATCGATTTCAGAAGCGAGGAACAGTAAGACGGCTTTGTTAATTTTATTACTCATAAAACCCACCTCCGAAACGTATAATATCACATTTTGTTGTAAATACAAGTTCAAAATAGTGAAGAATTCGGAGCTGAAGCGCCTACTTATTTTGAAAAAATAGGGATTTGCCGCCGGCGGTACAACGTCCACAATTCGCCTAACTTTACCCATATCTTTCGATAAGTTCACCTTTGGGGAACGGTTCCCCAAGGACGATATAGTAGACTAGTTTAGCGATGTTTGTGGCCCGGTCCGCTACCCGCTCGATATAGCGGATGGCTACGTGGTAGTCCATAATCATTTCCTGCACCCAGGGGTGTACGGATACGACGCATAACATATCGCGGAATAGGTCATGGTTGTGTTTATCCACCAAAATATCGCGAACAATAATTTGGTGAGTAAGATTGCAATCCAGCCCTTCGTAGCATTTCATCGCCGCCCACAACATCTCCAGTGACTCGTCCTTCATCGTTATAGCTGGTTCGTGTAGAGGCGATAGCAGTTCCATATCTTGTTGAGAAAACTTATTTTGCACTAATTTTGCTATCTTGTTGGCGTAATCACATATGCGTTCTAATTCCCTAGCGATATTCAGGCTCCCGACGACGAAATTCACCCCATCGCGAGGACACGTCGCAGATGCCAAGGTCTCCAGACAATGCTCGTTAATCGCGTAGTAGAGGACGTTCACCTGTTTTTCGATTTCCCGTGCCGCCGCTGCGGCAGTGGCATCTTTACTGGTCATGGCCCGTATCGCTAGATCTACGGCGTTGACCGTCTTTTCGCCCATTATGAACGTCGTGTTTTTTAGCCAGGAAAAATCTTGATTCATCCCCAAACCACCTTTTTTCAAAATAACAATAACTAATATATTCGATGCTGGACCAAAAAGAATAGAATTATTGCTGTAAAAATTCGGGAAATTTTGCCGCTGGCTTGGACACCCCGAGAAGGTAAACGTTAAAAAGCCTGCGATTTCCGCAGGCTTTTACTACCGTCCGATTCCCCTATAATTTTATGGCTAGATATTGTCCTGCCTGTATGGTTGCATACGCTCGCAAAGATAATATCTAATTAATTTCCATATAAGTCAAAGCCATCCTTCTAGTCGGATGGCTTTGACTTTACAATCCTTAGATAAGCTACGCTCTACAGTGGCCCCATGCTGCCCAAAATCCCGACCTTTTTGCTCACGTTATCCTGCAGCGAGGAAAGCGGTAACTTTTTAGAATATTTGCTGGTAAGCATACAGGGCAGGCGAGCCGCCGGTATGAATGAAAAGCACGTTGTCATCTTTTTTGAAATAGTTGCTGCGGACTAGGCCGATCAGGCCGGCCATGGCTTTGCCGGTGTATACCGGGTCGAGGAGGATGCCTTCGGTGGTTGCCAGCATTTTGACCGCCTCGACCATTTCTGCCGTCGGAAGGGAATAGCCCGGCCCGACGTACTGGTCGAAGCAAACGACCGCCTCGCGGGGAATGGGCTGATTAATGCCCAGTCTGGCCGCTACGCGCTGGACAAGACCGAAAACCAGGTCTTCCTGGATATTCTTTTTCCGGCTGATGTTGATGCCGATGACAGGGATGTTAGTGTTGTTGCCGAAGAACCCAGCGACGAGGCCGGCGTGGGTGCCCGCGCTACCGCTTGTTGTGACGATGTAGTTGAAGTTTATGCCTTTGTCGAAAGCCTGGGCAATGATTTCTTCGGCGCAGGCCACATAGCCGGTCGCGCCTATTTCATTCGACCCACCGCCAGGAATCACGTAGGCTTTCCGGCCTTGGGCCGCGAGTTCCTCGGCAACCGTCTGCATTTCTTTCATCATGTCCGACCCGCCGGGAACGACTTTCACCGCCTCGACACCCAACAGATGGAAAAGAAAATTGTTGCCGCTCGCATCGGCCTTATAGCTGCCGGGGACGCGCTCTTCCAGCACCAGCCGGCACTTGAGGCCCTCTTTTACGGCCGCCGCCAGCGTCAGCCGGCAGTGGTTGGACTGAACCGCCCCGCAAGTAATAAGCGTATCGGCGTTCTGGGCCAGGGCGTCGGCTACCAGAAACTCCAGCTTGCGGGTCTTGTTGCCGCCGGCGGCAAGACCGAGCAGATCGTCCCTCTTGATGAAGATCCGCGGCCCGTCCAGCGCCGCCGATAAGCGTTTCAGCTCTTCGAGCGGAGTAAAACCTTCCGTGTAACGTTTACGGGGAAATTGCGCCAAATTCATTTAAACGGCCTCCATTTCATTAAGACAAGTGATTCCTAAGCGCCTACGCCGCCGTTCGCCGCCTCGTCGGTTATGCCCTGGCCGCCGAACTTATGCAGCAGAATGGCGGCAATCGTATTGCCGAACACGTTCACGGTCGTCCGTCCCATATCCATGAAGCGGTCGACCCCGGCCAGAATGGCGATCGCCTCCACCGGCAGACCGATCGAAGTGAGGATGACGGCCAGCACCACCAGCGAAGCGGCCGGGACATTGGCTGTTCCTTTGTTCGCGATAAGGGTCGTGACGAGTATGGTCAGCAGCGAAGAAGCATCCAGGGGGATTCCGTAAGCTTCCGCCAGGAAACAGACGGCCAGCGACTGGTAAAGCGCCGCCCCGTCAAGATTGAAGCTGTAGCCCAGCGGCAAAACGAACGAGACAACCTTATTGGGGATGCCGGTCCGCTCCAGAATTTCCATATGCACCGGCAGGGTTACCTCGGAAGAGCAGGTGGTGAAAGCCAAGAGCAGTGGCTCCATGACTTTCTTTGTGGTCGCGAAAGGATTCATGCCGAGGAAATAAACGACGACCCAGAAGACCACCATGACAAAAAGTAGCCCGATATACAAAGTGCCGATCAGCTTGGCCATCGCCCACAGCATTTTGCCGCCCTGCGTGGCGAATACCCAGGCCATAATACCGGCGACCGCCACCGGCGCGGTAGCCACAACGCCCTTGGTCAGCTTGAACATCGCCTCCATGACACCTTCGAGCACATTGACGACGCCCTTGGCCTTCTCGCCGATCGACCCCAGGCACAGGCCGAAGCAGATCGCGAAGAACAGCGTGGGGATAATCTTCTGATTGGCAATCGCGTTGACAATATTATCGGGGATGATATCCAGGAAAAACTTGGCCCAGTCGATATGCGTGGCCAGATTCGCGGGTATGCTTCCCGTCGCCTGCAGGGCGACGCCGGCCCCCGGGTGGAAGACCGCGTTCAGGCCGATGCCGAGCACCACCGAAATCCCGGTGGCCAGGTAAAACCATGCGAATGCAATGATACCCAAGCGGCCCAACTGCTTGATGTTCGAACCCATTTTATAAATGCCGAGGGTGACCGCGGAAAAGACCAGCGGCATGACGATCATTTTAATCGCCTTGATAAAAGCCAGGCCAAGCGGCTGAAGCGACGTGCCAATTTTCGGCCATAAAGCGCCGATAGCGACACCGAGAAACAGACCAACTAAAATCTGCGCCCAAAGCGGGAATTTACTAGTGGATTTTTTCCCGTTCTCCATGGATTTTGCCTCCTGACTTAGTAAGTTGGGGCACGTTCAGCTCACGCAGGCGATAACTTCGATTTCTACCAGGGCATCCTTGGGCAGCCTGGCCACTTCGACACAGGACCTTGCAGGCGGGTTTTCCGCGAAAAATTGCGAGTATACGGAGTTGATTCTGGCGAAGTCTTCCATGTTCTTGATAAAAACGGTGGTTTTGATGACGGAGCTCAGGTTACTCCCCGCGGCCTCAAGGACGGCCTTTACGTTTTTCAGGGCTTGTTCGGTCTGTGCCTCGACGGGGCCTTCAACAATTTGACCGGAACCAGGATCCATCGGCAACTGCCCAGAAGTGAACAAAAAGTTCCCCATCCGAATTGCCTGGGAATACGGCCCGATTGCCGCCGGTGCTGCCGATGTGCTGATGATCTTAAGCATTCTGTATCCCCCCCCTCGCGGACAAGCTCTTCCGGTTTGTCCAATATTATGCTTTAAGTGTAAAATGATTTCAACTGTGTGTCAATATGTTCTTAAAATTTTTTAAGTAACAATACAACGATATTTGAACAAGTATTGTAAGACGATGGCTTTTCCTATAAAATATATAAAGCAGTATATAAGTAAAGAAAAAAGCTACTGATACTTGCGCATGAGCGTCTACGTGATGTAGTTTTTTGGGGGTATCGTTATGGACAAAATGCACGAGGCTCTTGAAAAGTTGATACCTTTTGCCGAGGCTATCCAAGCCACCATTGGGTCCCACTGCGAAATTGTCTTGCACGACTTCGCTCATCCCGAACAATCGTTGGTCCATATCGCTGGGAATGTGACCGACCGCAAGATTGGCGCGCCCATCACTGATTTTGTCTTAGCCAAGCTACGCAAACACGGGGATGGGTGTGAAAACTTTATGAACTACACAACAACCACCCCGACTGGCAAAACCCTTAGGTGCTCTACCGTTTTTGTCCGTGACGCTGCCGGGACAGTTGTAGGTTGCCTTTGTATAAACGTAGATATTACCCCGCTATTAGCCTGGAAACATTTTATAGATACCAATCTGTCAATCAACAGCGTTTCGGTGGAAGAAAATTTTACCAATGACGTTTTTGACGCGCTCAACAATATTATTAAAGAAACGCTGGGGCAATATCAGATTCCCGCCGGCAATCTGCCAAAAGAGGGAAAACTAAATATAGTCAGCCAGCTTGACGAAAAAGGCGTTTTTCTGGTTAAGGGAGCGGTTGAACAAGTTGCCGCCACTCTCGGCGTTTCCCGGTACTCTATTTATAACTACCTTGATGAGGTTCGTAGCCTTAAGGTCGGAAAGTAGACCCGCCCCGGCCGACAACTCCGGGGTAGGGAAAATAATTTAGTGCCCTGCTATCTAGAGATAGCAGGGCATATTTCATATGCTTTATCTGATGAGAAAACGCTGCACTTTTCAAATAGTCGTCGTTGTAACTTAAAATCCAGAAGCGCTGCTTCTGGCCTTACTGTGAATCCGAAAGTCTATCGTTCGGTCGTTTTTGCAGCCTGAATCCAAGTAACGTATTGATTAACAAGGTAGTCGAGAATTTTTTGCCCCATTTCTTCGCTTGATCCCCGTGGATCACCGAGAACCCCTATGGGAGTGACAGCTTTCAGGCCATCTCTAAGCAATCTAGGTATATCGAGCTCGCCCATATATCCTTCCTCAAACCGATCCTTGTGAACAAGATCGGGCCGAACAGCCATGACTATCGAGGTTTCTCCTGCTCCGGCATGGGCGCCAATCTGTTCCAAGCTATACCCAAAAGCAAAAAGCGGCTCTGCGATAGCATTAATCAACCCATCAAGATCCGTAAGGCTAATGATATCTATATTTTTTTTGCTATATTCAACTTTTAGCTTCTCGGCTACTTTGGAAACAGGACCAAAATTACCTCCATGAGTAGGCAAAAGAACGATATGCTTAAATCCATGAAGGGCGAGACTAGCACAGTAGGCCTCGATTATTTGTTGCAGTAGTGTTGCCGGCAAGGATATAGAACCCGCGAAAGCCAGATGATGGTCAGAACAACCGGTACTAATCACGGGGGCAACCAGGGAGTCGCCTAACCTTTCCGCCACTTTTTCACCTAAAGCTTCCCCGAAAAGCGTATCGGTGACTATCGGAAGGTGGGGGCCATGCTGCTCAATAGAGCCTATTGGGATTATAACCGTGTCTTTACCACCGGCGACGGCCGCCTCAATATCTGGCCAAGCCATCTCCTGTAAACGAACTTTGCTCATAGATTTCCACCCCTTGTTCTGCATAAACTATTTTCCATCGATATATGAGTGTTTTCTAACTTGTTATATAATAATACATTCGGAATTCTTCCCAAATATTACACGCCAAGCAGTGAATCCGGCATTCTAAATACCGTTCGACCGTATTTACGTTGAAAGTTCAATATCTTAGCCCCAGCCCCCTTCTCAACTCAAATCGATTGTCAAAATAAGAGGATAATTGTTTAGTTTTGATTAATTTATAAGGTAAAGTTTGTTTTCCCTAATACATAGTCTCTCAATTGTATATGAAAGTGCAAAACCCGTAAATGAAATCCGCGGCCGGTCGATTACGAAAGATGTGCAATTATTTATTAGAGGAAGATGATGTCGTGAAAGTATCCGCGATAGCCGTCGTTACCCTTGTAATTATTGTATTGCTCACCGGTTGCCATTTTAGCAAACTTCCGTCCGGTCAAACCGTCGACCTACCTGGTCAGCCCGTGAAGTCCGAGAGCAGGCAAAAGTTGTTGCTGGTCACCAGCGAATATGCCCCCTACACGTCAGAGCTGCTGCCGGGTAGGGGTTTTTTTGTCCAAATAGTCGACGCGGTAATACGTGAAACAGGGATGGAATACGAGATTCGGTTTTATCCCTGGGCCCGTTGCGAAGAGATGGTTCGCAACGGTGAAGCGTGGGCTACCTTCCCTTACAGCTTTTCCGAAAAACGTGCCAAAGTATATCTTTTTACCGAACCAATCCTTTCGTCCTACCACAGGTTCTTTTACTTGAAGGAAAATGATCTGTTGGTGGAAAAGGAACCGGAACTTAAAACCCTCCTAGATTTCAGAGAATATAAAATTGGCGGAGCCAATGGATATTGGTATGGGGAACAAAAAGACTTGCAATCCCAGGGATTCAAAGACGTTGAGTGGGCGGACGACATTTACGGTCTTGTAAGGATGCTTTATAGTCGCCGGCTCGATTTCTTTATTGAAGACGAGCTTGTCGGCTGGAACGTGGTTCACCATTTGTACCGAGGCGAAGAGAACAAGTTTGCCACGTCTGTAAATGTCGCCAGAGAACAGGAATATCATCTTCTTGTTTCCAAAAATCACCCGCGGTCGCAGGAAATGTTGAACAAATTCAATGCTACTCTGCTCCAGTTAAAAAGGCAGGGCAAAATCGATGAGATCGCGGCCCAATATATGGTCAAGTGAGGGAAGTACAATGCTGCACAAATTCCTGAAGAATATGCCCATCAAAAAGCGGCTTACCCTACTGATATTGTTGGCTGTTTTCATCGTCATGACGGTGGGCGGCCTTATAATGATCAACTTGGCAATCGATGACCGAAATAGCGCCATGTCCGACCAGATGAGTCTGATGTCCACCCTCGCCGAGGAAAGCCTGGTCGAGCCGCTATGGACTTATAACGGCAGTTCACTTAAATCCGCCGGGGATGCATTATTTAAAAACCGAGAAATAGTTTCCGTCACTGTTACCGATGTTAACGGGGCCATTTTATACAACCGAGATATAGAGTCCCCACTATTCGAGGGAAGCCGTATGACAGCCATCGAGCGGCCGATTTACAAGCACGACTTGCTGCTCGGCAAGGTTTTGGTCGGTTTCACAGATTATTACAGCGAACTAGCTTTGCGGAGCGAGGTGATGAACCACCTCTCCAGTATTCTGATAACTTGCCTTATCATCTGGTTGCTCGTCGGTTATATATCTAGCATGGTGACGCGCCCAATCGCCGAACTCTGCCAGGGAACAGACGAAATCGCCAGCGGTCACTTTGAAAAACGGCTGACTTTTGATACGGCCGACGAAATTGGGCGACTCGCAGATAAGTTCAATATTATGACCGACAATGTTCAGCACATGCTTCTAGAGCGCCAGGAAAAGATCGCCGAACTTCGCAGGTTAACGGCTTCGCTCAGGCAGAGAGAAGAGCGCTTCCGGGCCGTTGTCAAGAACACTGAAATCATAATTTATTCGGTAGACAAAAATGGTGTCTTTACTTTATCCGAAGGACTGGGATTGAAGATGTTAGGCCTAGAGCCGGGCGAAGTCGTCGGCAGGTCTGCTTTCGATCTTTACCGAGATTACCCGGACATCACCCAGGCTTTAGCAAAATCGCTTGCCGGCGAAACGGTTTTTGGGGAGCACCATGTCGGCGACGTTCATTTTGACAACCGTCTGGTCCCGGTTTTCAACGAAAACGGCGACCAGACCGGCATTGTCGGTACGGCTATTGATATCACGGAGAGAGTTAGAACGGAAAAGCGGCTTCTGAAGAGCCACCAAGACCTTACCGCCACCCACGAAGAGCTACTGGCCACCGAGGAAGAGCTTCGGACGAAGTATGACGAAATCTCCACGGCTAATGCGAAAATATCGCGCCAAAACGCCGTATTGTCCACGCTGAATGAGGCCGCACTCGGTTTGATGGCCCGCCTTGATACTGCCGAAGCTTTAACGGCCGTCGTTGCCAGGCTAGCTGAGCTGGCGGGAACCGAACACGTATATGTCTTTCTCTTCGACGAGGAAAAGCATTCAGCGGTTCGGGTGGTCGGCCAAGGCATTTACTCCCAGGATATCGGCAGCACGAGGAACGTAGACGAGGGGCATATCGGGGAAGTCAGGCGACTCAAAAAATCGGTCATTATAGAGGACTACAGCACCTGGGACAAACTCATTAAGTCGAATATCCACAAGCAGATTCACGCTTCGGTGCAGGTGCCTCTATTCGCGGCGGGAGAAATTTTTGGCACCCTCGGCATGGCTTATACCAACAGCGACCTGCGTTTTAGCGATAGCGATGTCGCCCTGATAGAGCAGTTCGCTATCCTCGTAGCAATAACCCTGGAAAATGCCCGTAAGGTTCGTGAACTCAAGGAAAGTAAAGAGACCGTCGAGGAAATCTTCAACGCCGTCAAAGACGTCATTATGGTCAACGATGGCGATACCGGCGAAATTGTTGCCATCAACCGCCAGGCTGGCACACTGTTCGGTTATCCGATCGAAGAGATACGGCAACAGGGCGTGGCGCTGATCGCGTCGCCGCAAAACGCCGACGATGCCTTGCTGCGCATTCGGAAAACCATTACAGAGGGCCCACAGCTTTACGAACGCCAAACGTTCGCCCGAGACGGGAAGCGCCTGGTTCTTGAGGTTCAGACATCGCGAGCGGTGATCGACGGCAAAGTCCGCTGCGTAGCTGTGATTCGCGATATCACCCAGAGAAAGCAGATGGAAGAAAGCATCATACAGTTGGAAGCTCAAAATCGGGCTATTCTGGAAGCGATCCCTGACGTCATCGTCAGATACAACCGCCAGGGGGACTTTCTCTCATATAAGGCCTCTAAAAGCAAAGCGTTTACTGACTTAACCTCCCCTGTCGGCAAAAACGTCCGCGACTTCTCCCCCCCCCATTTCCTTCCCAAAGTATTAACAGCCATCGATCAGGCTTTGCGTCAAGGGGAATACGCGTATGAGACCAAGATATTCACCCGTGGAGAGGAAGCCTATATTGAAGAGCGGTACGTTAAAGTTAACAACGATGAGGTACTGGTCCTCGTCCGAGACATCACCGAACGGCACCGGATGGAAGAACAAGTAAAATTCCTACAGCTTATGGATCCGATGACCGGAATATACAACCGCTCATTTTTCGAAACGGGAATGGAAAAGATCAAGATCGGGGAAAACTGTGATATCGGCATGTTCATCTGCGACGTAGACGGGTTGAAATTTATCAACGACACCCTTGGGCACAGCTTTGGCGACGAACTTTTAAAGAGAGCAGCCGGCCTTCTCTCCGATGGGATAAGATTGCCGAACTATGCCGCCAGGGTTGGAGGCGACGAATTCGCTGTAATTCTATTCTCGCCTACCAAAGCCCAAATGGAACTACTGGACCGCCAATACCAGGAAAAAGTTGAAGCTTATAATCGTGAGTGCCCCGACCTGCCACTAAGCCTGTCTTTCGGTTGGGCGATAGACAACAACCAGAAAATTGATCTTATCTTTAAAACCGCGGACAACAGTATGTATCGTCGCAAAATGCATCAACATCAGAGTATCCGCGGCTCGATCGTAAAGATCATGATGAAGGCGCTGGAGGCTAAAGATCATGTCACGGAGGGACACGTCGACCGCCTTGGTGACATGATGGAGAAGATGGGGCAAAAGCTAGGGCTTTCCCAAGGCGATATGGCGGACCTACGACTTTTTGCCAAGTTTCACGACATAGGAAAGGTCGGGATTCCCGATAACATCTTAAATAAGCCAGGACGTTTGACTGACGACGAAATGACGATCATGCGCCAGCACTGCGACATAGGTTTTCGGATAGCAAGGGCGTCTAGTGATTTAGAGCCGATAGCCGATTGGATACTGAAACACCAGGAGTTTTGGGACGGCGGAGGATACCCGCTTAAGCTAAGCGGGGAACAGATTCCCATTCAATGCCGCATTCTAGCCATAGTGGATGCCTTCGACGCTATGGTTAACGACCGGCCTTATAGGAAAGCGATGACCTGGGATAAGGCCCTTGAGGAAATCAGGCGATGCGCTGGGACACAGTTCGACCCGAAACTAGCCGGTTTATTCATAGAAATGGTAACTTCAGAGCAAGCTTAGAACGCGCTGCTCTTGAATCCCCAGAAATTAACGGAGCTAGGAGCAACATAAAGGGAAGTGCAAATGAAAGCCTCCTGCTGTAGGAAGAAATACAATAGGAGGTTTTCGCATGCCTGGAAAATCGAAATATAGCAAGCATCCAGCCGATACATCTATCTATGTCAACTAGCATCTTCACTTCTTTTATAAGGGTTTAGCTCGAACTGAGGCTATGTATCTTTGGTTTGAACCCGTCGGAACTGGACCCGGGAATTGGAGCAAGGCGAGATTTCTCCCGCCTTGCTCCTTTTATAATTTGATCGCTATATTAGACTTATCCACCGTGAGGATACTATAAGGCTTTCCTTGAAGCAGCTCTTTCGCCAGCTAACTGCGGTTATGAAAATTAGCACCATTCTTGTTATTGTCAACATGGAGCCCTCGCCGTTCTTATTTAAATACTTAATGCTATTGTTTGGCTCGTAGTATCTCGTAAATAATCACTTGACATTAATAATGATTATCCATTACTATTAAATCAATAAAACATTGGGCAAACTTACCGAAAGGTAAGGACGCAAAGCCATGGGTCTACAGGCTGACAGTCTATGACCGCCAGGTTGCCGTGTGCACGTCACATGATTATGGAGACCTGACTATTTTGCGTTAGGTCTCCTTTATTATGAAAGGAGTGAGTGCCTGTGATTCACTTCTCTTGTTCCCCGTAATCCTCCTTGAAGCGAATTCCACTATAAAAAGGAGGATCTGGTGATGTATCATCAGACATGCGCGACAGACAACGCTGAAACCCCATCGGCATTCCATGGATCGCAAGTACATAGGCTTCTTTCAAGATTCGCCAATGAAGTAGGCCTTCCCAGGCAGACCTCGGCCCACCTGCATCATTTTGCACGGTTCCACGACATCGGTAAAGTAGGTATTCCGTCCAATATTCTCAATAAACAGGGGCAATTGACGGAGGCTGAATATACGGTCATGAAGCAGCATAGCCTAATCGGTTACAAGATAGCCCAGCTAAACCCCCTTTTGCGGCCGATCGGCGAATTGATCCTGACCCATCATGAATGGTGGAATGGCCATGGTTACCCGCTGGGATTGAAGGGAAAAGAGATAGCCTGGGAATGCCGTATACTGTCCATTGTTGACGCCTTCGATGCTATGACTAGCAACCGTCCATACCGTAAGGCCATATCACCGGAGGCAGCCAAACAGGAACTCATCCGGTGTACCGGCTCTCAATTTGATCCTGAGCTTGTAGAGCAATTCCTATATAGCGTTAGATAGAACTTCACTATATTGAGCATTCTAAGGAGTGATTTCAATGAACTTCATCAAGAATCTGAGCATCAGGAAAAAATTGGTTGTCCTGGTGTCCGTATCAGTTGTTTTTTTAACCCTGGTCGCATTCACCGGTTATTCCTACCTGCAGAAATCAAATAGCGCCACAGAGAGCATGTACAATGAGCGCCTCATCCCCGTTCAACTCATCAACGAAAACCGCAGCCATATACGGGCGGTGCAGGCCGATATCCTGGAACTGATGCTTACAACCAACGATAATGAAAATAACCGTTTGAAAGCAGACATACAAAAACGGGCGGATACTTTCAATAATAATATTGCACTCTATGAGAAAACTTCGTTGGATGACCATGAAACCATGCTGTTGGCCGAGTTGAAAGCCTCGATGCAGAAGTACCGTGACGCCCGCGAACAAGTCATCGCTTTGGCGACACAGAACAAGAACGCCGAAGCCTATGCGCTGTATTTGCGCGAAGTTACCCCCAATCTCAACAAAGCGGCCCAAAAGCTGATTGAGCTATCGGAGTATGATACCAAAGATGCAGCCAATACGGCGGAGGATAACCGACGGGATCTTGCGACGGCGGTTAAAATGCTGGTGGGATTTAGCTTGTTGTCTTTGCTGATAGTTTCTTTCATCGGCCGGTTAATCAGTAACATGATCACCAAGCCTTTGCAGGTTGTTACCGTTGCGGTCAGGGAAGTGGCATCAGGCAATCTGGCAATCGCCAAACTAAATTTGCCTTCAAGAGATGAAACTGGCCAGGTAGCCATGGCGGTCAACGAAATGGTTTTTAGCCTGAAAAGGTTGGTTTCAAAGGTGTCCAGTTCGGCCGAGCAGGTTGCCTCATCCGCTCAACAGCTTAACGCCAGCGCCGAGCAGACGGCGTCGGCATCCACCCAGATCGCTTCTTCGATTACCGATGTAGCCCAAGGAACGCAGACTCAGTTAAAAAATATTGACGAAAGCTCGTCGGCGGTAGAGCAAATGTCGGCCAGCACGCAACAGATAGCGGCCAACATGAATTTTGCCGCTGATGCCTCGCAGCAGGCAGCCAGCGCCGCAGAAGACGGCGGCAGCAAGATATCGACTGCGATTAGCCAGATGGTGCATATCGAAAAAGTTGTCGACGAATCGGCGAATGCTATACAAAGTTTAGGCGAACGCTCGAAAGAAATCGGCCAGATAGTAGAAACCATTTCCGGCATTGCCAGTCAGACCAACCTGCTGGCCCTCAATGCCGCCATTGAGGCGGCGAGAGCCGGAGAAGCAGGTCGCGGTTTCGCCGTAGTTGCCGAAGAAGTACGTAAGCTCGCCGAACAATCCAGTGAAGCCTCCAAACAGATCTCCGGCCTCATCGGCGTTATCCAGGATGACACGGCCAAAGCCGTATCCGCCATGAATACAGGCACGAAAGAAGTTAAAATCGGCACAGAGGTTGTTGCCGGAGCAGGCGATGCTTTTAAGCTGATTTCAGAGAAGGTCAACGCTGTTTCCGCCCAGGTGCGGGATGTATCGGCCGCTACTCAGCAGATGGCCGGCGGTAGCCAGCAGATTGCCGCATCCATCCGCGATATAAACAAAGTCAGTCAGGCGAATGTTGCACAAACGCAAAACGTCTCGGCTGCCACGGAAGAACAATCGGCAACGATGCAGGAAATCGCGGCGGCAAGCCAGGGATTGGCTCAGTTGGCGCAAGAACTCCAGGTTTCGGTACAGCAATTTAGAATATAAATGCTATGAAAAGGGCGGGAATCATCCCGCCCTTTTCTATAATCTTCGACCGTGCGTTGAACGACTTTTATCGTGGATGAACAGGGTCGGCTTCAGGTAACAGTTCTCTGTCCCGCAGGGATTTTCGGCTACGATATATCTCCCCTGCTGGTATGCCTCTATTTAATCATATGGTTTAACCTAATTTATTCCCGGTAAATATTGCTGAAGAGTTGATAATCATTAGCAGACTTTCGCTCTTCCTGAATGCGCTTTTCATTGATCTCGTCATAATTTTTCTTTAGGATGTCCTTTATTTCACGGTCGATTCCGCCACTGTTTGCGTGATTGTCGAGAATTTCAATTACCTGTTGGGTAGGCATAGCCTTGCGGTATGGCCGATCTTCGCTAATTGCGGCAAAAATGTCCGCGACCGCCATGACTCGCGATCCTAACGAAAGCTCTTCGCCCCTGATGTGAAAAGGATAGCCCCGTCCATCCAATCTCTCGTGGTGCAGGGAACCCCACAAGTTGACGGTCCTTAAGTCATGGAGCGGCTGAAGGACATGATAACCGTAATATGTGTGTCGCCGCATAATATTCCATTCCTGCGGGGTGAGCTTATCCTGCTTTTCTAGAATCCCAGCAGGGACTGCCAGCTTACCCAAGTCGTGAAAGTAGCCGGCAACACGCATCATTACTAGTTCTGTTTGGGAAAAAGGGAGATAGCTCGCCAAGGCTTCAGCGATTACTGCTACACCTGAAGAATGGTTGGCAGTGAAGGGACTTCGAAAGTCAATTATCTTCGCAAAAAAACGAGCCAATGTCAATGTTTCGGTTGTACCAAGCACTAGTGTATCTTCCGGAATTATCGTCTGTAAGTAGGGCGCCGTCAAATCTGAAGCAATATCCAGCCAAAAAAATTCTTTCTCACTCACTTGCCTAAAGCAATCAACCAGTTGAGGCTCAAACATCTTACCTTTCTTAGACTCTATTGTTTCAACAATATCGGTAACCTGCGAGAAAATCTCCTTGTTCTTATCAATTAATACTGCTATTCGGTCAGCCAAATGAATAATGTGGCTTTCCAGCGGCACAGCTTTGTTATCGTATTCTTTGCCCGCGCCATCTTCCCACGAAACATGATGTAACCTTACGATATCGGCAATTTTGCCGAAAGGTTCAAACAATCGCAGAAGACGATAGCCTATATCCGCGTGTTTATGCGGATTTTCGAGTTCAAATTCAAGACTGTTCATCCTATCTTGAAAAGACAAAGCACCGATGTCGTGTAAAGAACCCGCGAGAATCAATTCCTTCCTACGTTGCATCGGCATGCCGAGTTCATTGGCAATTTGATAGGCGATATACGCTACCTGCTTATGATGGTTTGCTACCGCGGGGCTGATAAGGTCCATCGCGGAAGATAATGCAGTGGCCAGATCGAATATTGGTATTTGAAGTTCTTTGATCATTTGATGGCCTCCCCGTGCATTGATTTTTGAAGCATCTTGTTACCTAGATAGTACCGGGAACTTGCGCCACCTAGTGAATTCGTACTCTTGTAATGTCCCCCGAAAATGAGACAGATTTAGGCCGCAAACTTCCGGAATGTTTGCCTGAATTCCATAGGTGATTTATACCCCAACGCGGAGTGGATACGTTCCACGTTGTAAAATTTTATCCACTCGGTAATGGCT
>MTLD01000642.1_pt3 | contig 28334 bp, 30 predicted proteins | sample 1982471 | NCBI WGS metagenome assembly MTLD01 (sample SAMN05712604, study PRJNA340218) | biofilm metagenome | isolation source: sample SPM anode biofilm adapted to -50 mV | place: USA | collected 2012-02-03 | reverse complement strand
CCCCCAGCCCCCTCCCGTCAAGGGAGGGGGAGGCGATTTTCAGGACTTTTGCAAGAGGCTGAGTTTTTATGAAATCGCAAGGAGAAATACCGCAATGATCAGCGAAGAAATCAGGCGCTTCATCGAAGCGACGTCTTTGGCGGTTGTGGCTTCGGCGGATATGGAAGGCCATCCCCATCTGGCCCTGGGCGGCGTCATCAATGTGCTGGACGGGGAACATCTGGCGTTTGAAAACTGGTTCTGCCCGGCCACCCTTCGCAACGTAGAAGCGAACCCGCGTATCGCAGTGGCCGTGCTTGACCAGAATTCGGGAACCGGCTATCAGTTCATAGGTACTGTTGTCTCAGGCTTCGATATTGCCATATTGGATGGCTATGCTCCTACTGCGGAAGCTCCCGGCGAGCCGCAGTCCCTTACCCGCCTGGTAGTGAAGGTCGAGAAAGTGCTGGCGTTCTGCTCCGGCATACACACTGACCAGCCTCTGAATGGTTAACCAGACCGGGGTAGGGCTTACAGTGCTGCGCCAATTGTTCAGCCTTATGACAGAGATCAGTAATCGCGCACATAATTCCTGGAAAAAACAACAGGTTGTTGCAAGAGTTAAAAAAAGTTCTTTTTCTCCCGGCTGAAGGAGGGTAGGGTGAGGGAAAACTGTTTCCCTGAACTTTTGCATGAGGTTCAAATGAAAAATTCCACAGGGCAGTGGCGGTTCACGCACCCCACTGCCTTTTGCCGTTATCACGGCGTTGTACGAGCAGTGAGCGTGGCCGTGTTGTTATTGATTGGATGGCTTGATTATATTACCGGCTACGAGTTCGGTTTTTTCATTTTTTACTTTATTCCGGTGGCAATTGCAGGTTGGTATTGCGGCTTCAGGGACGGCATAATCGTTGCCATCGCATCTGCTGTTTGCTGGTATCTGTCGGATCTCTTCACGCATCATCCCTATTCCCACGCCATTTTTATCTACTGGGAGATGTTCATGCGGCTGCTCTCTTTCCTGACTACCGCCGTAACCCTTTCCAAGATCCGGAATTTGGTGCTGAACGAAGAACGGATGATTGCCGAATTGCTTGAAACACGCAGCCAATTGGCAAAGTACACGGAGAACGGCGACAACAATCCTTAGGGATCATTGTCTGCATATAAACCCGGAGCTGGCAAGGCGGAACCGACAGGAGAAACAAGTTATTTTATTTTTAAAATCAACAAGATATGAAATGTTTCGGATCATTTCTTTTCCATGGGGTGATTTTGTGGTAAAGTCAGTCAGTTTTAATTTTTTGTAATTTACCGGCACGAGACCTGTTTCCCATGCTTCAAAAAATTGTTTCGCTGTTACTTATACTTGCGTATTTTCTGCTTCCGGTTATGTGCTATGCAGACCCTTGCGAAACGCACACAAACTCTCCGGCTGAAATTGCCGGAACGTCGACCGATCATCAAGCCGCTGTTGATCGTCCGGAGGCAACTGGAACCGATAGTTGCGAAACAACGTGCTGTTGTGCCGGGCACATCCCTTTGTCCTCATTCACCGCTATTCCGCATGTCTTGCTGATGTCCAGGCAGTTGCCATCTGAACCGCAACTTGCCTTGCCACGGCTTCTCGACAGAATATTTGTCCCTCCTCAGAACCATTCCTGATTAAGAACTTATAGTCTTGTCCGGTCTGTCCCTCGTGGTCATACCCAATTGTCTTGGGCATTCTTGCCACCGGGTTTGCCTGGGGCCGCAGGCTGCTGCACAAGCACTAAATTATCTCCTCACCCGGCCTTCGGCCACCCTCTCTCGCTGGGAGAGGGGCTGTTTTTTATCCCTTCTCCCCAAGGGAGAAGGTTCCCCGGAGGGGCTGATGAGGGGAATTTTGACTTGCAGCAAAAAACAACCGGACAGCGCTGAGAACGAACGTAAGAACAACCATCAAAAGAGCTAAGAGGAGAAAACGATATGAAATGCCCAGTATGCACAGGAGTAGAGCTTAAAATAGCCGAACGTCAGGGAGTGGAAATCGATTACTGCCCGGAATGCCGCGGAGTCTGGCTTGATAGGGGAGAGCTGGATAAAATCATCGAGCGGACAAACACCCAATCAACGACCCATGTGCAGCCGGAGCCCCAATATCAGCAGACCGGCCATTATCAACAGCATTATGAAAAACAGCATCATGGTCACGGGGATAACCATTACGGCCAGCACAAGAAAAAATCATGGCTGGCAGAGCTGTTCGATTAGATAGTGTGTGCTGCGGGAGGAGGCGACTCCTCCCGTATGATAGGAACGCTCAATAATATTGGAGGAAACACATCATGAAGCATATCGTATTGATTGCTCTCATCAGCGGGATTATGGCATTATGCGGCTGCTCATCCGAAAAAGCGCCGGAACTTCCGCAAAAGATCCCAGCCGTCACACTCTCTCCTGCCGACAAAGAAAAACTCCTGTCGTTTCAGAAAGAGGTTCTGAATTGCGAGAAACTTGCTGATAAGGCTGTCAAAGTGGCAGGTGATGAGCTGAAGAATGTTCTCAAGGGAGGAGAGGTTTCCATCAGTCTGCCTTCCATCATCGACAAGGCAAGGGCTGAATGCCTGCGGGCAGGGGAATCACTGGCAAAAAAGACAGTTCCCGAATCGATCCCACCTGAGATACAAAAACACTTAAACGACGGCAAGGCTGGCTTGATAGCATCCTATAAGGCATATGCGGAATCATTCGACGCTATCAAGAGTTTTGTCGCCGACAAAAATCCCATGGCCTTGCTTGAGTACCGCAAGAAATTTTCACAAGCGCAGGAACTCCTTAAAGGATCGACTGACAAGTTCAAGGCGGTTATGGCCGCAACCGGAGCATCGTAAATGATTCAATCCCCCGAAGTCCAGGCGGCAAAAAGCAATGCTGCAACTCTGTCGATACTATCGAATACCATTTTGATCATCTTGAAGCTGATTGTGGGTATCATGATGCAATCGGTCAGCGTCATCTCCGAAGCCGTGCATTCAGGCCTTGACCTCGTAGCGGCAATAATCGCCTGGTTCTCTGTCAGGGAATCGGGCAAGCCTGCCGATGACATGCATCGCTTCGGCCATGGCAAGATTGAGAATGTGGCCGGAACCATAGAGGCGGTACTCATCTTTGGCGCGGCGTTCTATATCATCTGGGAAGCGGCGCACAAGCTCATGGCCGGAACGGCGCAAATCGAGAGCCTGGGGTGGGGAGCCGCGGTAATGGCAGTATCTGCCATTGCAAACTACTTTGTGTCGCGGCAACTGCTGAACGTGGCGATCAAGACCGATTCGGTAGCGCTTGAAGCCGATGCGATGCACCTGAGAACCGATGTTTACACCTCTGTCGGCGTACTCGGAGGCCTCGTAGCCATCAAACTTACCGGCATCACCCTGCTCGATCCGATCATTGCCATCGTGGTGGCGCTCATGATCATAAAAGCAGCCTGGGATCTCACCAAGACGGCATTTTTTCACATTCTTGACGTCAAACTCTCGGAGGATGAGGAAGCGTTGATTCACGAGGTAATGACCCGCTACGCGAACCGCTTTATCGAATATCACAAGCTGCGTACCCGCAAAGCCGGCCATGTCAGGCACATTGACATGCATCTGGTGGTGCCGAAACAGATAACCGTTGAACAGGGGCACACGCTGTGCCATGAGATCACAGACGAAATCGGGAAGACTCTTCCCCACAGCCACATCCTGGTGCACATCGAACCTTATTCGAAAAAATGACCGGTTTGCGCTCGATGTTTTTATTGTGAAAATGAACTAATGTGACAAAAAAACAATCTCATCATACGGAAGGTAAAAAAAGAACAGAACACCGGGAAGTCGGTCTCAAAACCGTTGCGCTTTTTGAAGGAGCAAAAGGTGCAATCGTTCTGCTGACGGGTTTTGGGCTTCTCTTGCTTATTCATAGGGATGTGCACCATGCGGCTGCCGCCCTGATCAGACATTTGCATTTCAATCCGGCCAGCAAATACCCCCGCATATTCCTCGACCTCGCCGACCGGACCAATGATGCGAACCTGTGGTTCATGGCATGCGCCGCGGCTATCTATTCGGCGGTTCGTTTTGCCGAAGCCGTTGGGCTATGGCTGGATCGCAGATGGGCGGAATGGTTCGGGCTTCTGACGGGAGCGATATATCTTCCCATCGAGCTGTTCGAGCTGATAAAAAAACTTACATGGCCGAGAATAACGGTCTTTGTTGTAAACGCCTTTGTCGTAATATATCTGCTTATGTATACGCTGTCGAAGCGCCCGAAGACCCGTAAGTAATTCCAATTCCAAATCAAAGCGCTATCTTCGTTGGCTCGTCGAATGCTCCTCAACGTGCTATCTGTACGCCTTCGTCGCCTTCTTCCTCGCCGCCGTGATATCATCTTTGATTTGAAACCGGAATAACGTCAGCATTCGCGATGATAATTGGCAATGCGATTGTGGCGATGATACTTGCTTGAATTTTTGACAAAAATGGGGTAATATTCTTCTCCCGCTTACGGAGAGGTGTCCGAGTGGTCGATGGTGCCTGACTCGAAATCAGGTGTACGGAAACGTACCTAGGGTTCGAATCCCTACCTCTCCGCCACTATTTATTCAGTAATATCGGTTGGTTATGCTGGTTGAGCCCTTGGCTTTCACAAAAACTTTCACAAGAAAGGATTTGGTAGTAAGGCCGGGGCTTTCTTTTTACTTCGACGTAATCCCTGCCCATATAATTTAGTACGTCCCAAAAATCACTTTCAAGGTCCTCGACATAGTCCCCGTATTTCTCATAGACCATCTTCTTGGTTCCGTGCCCCATGAGCTTGTACAGTCGAAGCGGCTCAATCCCAATTAGCAGGCTCCATGCTGCGAAGCTATGCCGAATGCTGTATGGTGGGCGATAAAGAATATCGCATTTTTCTATCGTATTGGTCCAGACCCGCTCGGTAAAATTCTCCCGAAGATATGGCGTTCCATCCGGTTCGGCAAATACGTATGGACTATCAGTTCTGGCAAGAGCTTCATCGAGAATTTCCCGGATGCGTTTTGAGATTGGAAACTTTCGTATCCGATATTTGGTTTTCAAGGTTTTATTTTTCACCTTGCGTACAATGGCTTCTTGAATGTGGATGTGATTGCTACTGATATGGCTTCTCAGCAGACCTGAAATTTCTGAATGGATCATTCCGGTCAACATCATGAGTTCTATCATTGGACGATTCCATGGGGGGATTACTTTAATAATTTTCATCCACTCTTCAATTCTGAATATTTCCCTGACCTTGGGATTTGTTTTTGGAATGTTTTTATGTATTTTGTAGAAAGGGTCAGGGAGATTCCAATGAAACTCATCTGACGCATCGTAGAAAAGAGTCCTGACGACAGAAACTATGTTTTTTGATCTGGATAGTGATAATGTTTCACCTTTATCCTTACCAATTTTCTTTTTAAAAGTTGCGATGAATTTTTTCATTTCGAGTTTGGTCAACTCGTAGAATGTTTTGTCCTTAAAATGTGGCTTGACCCAGCAGTTTAGGATTGCCATGTAGTCGAATCGTTTAGTATGCGAGTCAAAAAGCTCGACTACTTCCTTTTCCCACTTTTCAATATAATCACCGATAATGACATCTTTGGGGGAACGAGAATAATTTCTCCCTTCTTGCTGGCTGAACCAGATCTTTTCAGCCTCAGAGGCGGCCGGAAATGCTTCGACAAATATGAACGTTCCAGCCTCGATTCGTTGCATCTGACGGTCGAGCCACGTCCTTACCTTCCTTCGATTTGCGGCTGTGTCGTCCAGGCCAGTGGTTTTTTCCACCCGTTTGCCAAAGTAGCAAAACAGAACATACAGTTTTTTTGATCCCGGCTTGCGGATGATTGACCCTAGCTTTTTTTCGTCGTCCGTATTGTCAAAGATCATTTTTGTTGTGGGTTTGCTGCGCATGTATAGTCTCCTGTGCGCATCCACCCGCCGATCAAAGTCTGCGTGAAAGAATAGCACATCATCTGTATCATTTAACAGTCCCAGTTGATGGGAGTTTTTGAACTCTGTGTTCTTCTAGGTTTTTTTGTAGCCACAGGTCGTGCGGCATTTGCTACATCCGGTTGAACCGAACTTTCCAAAAGAGAAATGATCGTATCGTCGGACCATACGAAGAGGAGTTTTCGGCCCTGTTGAATGAAATGTTTACCGGATTTCAATATACCTTTGGATTTCCAGTCGAACACGGTCGATCGCCCGATTTTCATCCGTTCGGCGAATTCTTCAGGAGTAAGTATTTCCATTATCATTCTCTAATTCCTCTATTTATCGTCGTATTTTAAGTTTAAATCCATGAATAAGGTCAGTTGGTGTCCAGCAATACTGAGTAGTCCGCGATTTATTCAGACAAATGCTGGTCAATTTTTGCCGTCACGAAATTCCTTTTGAACAAAACGAAAAAAATGCTTCTACTGATAAGATCAGGAGGGTGTCCGGTTTTTTGGTCGATTTTTTGTCAAAAAAACGACTATTTTTGAATTGTGTGTGCCTGTTGCTGTAACTAGTTTATAAATAGAGTAAATTTTTGAAAATATTTATGTTTGTTGCGAATTTATACTTATTAGACGAAAAGATGGTGCCATTGATGGTTGAAGCCTTGCTCGACAGGTAATGGTTAAGGTGAACCATCATTTTAGGAATTAAAAAAATTGGAAAAAATACTTGGAGTACCGAGACTGGGCAACACTACTCTATAGCCGGCATTGGTCAGACCTTGCGGGGCGTTCTGCCAGAAGTAAAATAAGATGCTCGAATCGACAATAAATGGATAGCAAAGAAAGCGTTTGAGAGACTTTTTTTTTAGTAGAGAGCGGTTTATTGAAGGTTCTACGGTCATTTAATCTTATCGTCTACACAGACGAAAATTGTAACTGGCAGAGACTTACAGGCAACGGTAAAAAAGCCATCATGCTAAGCTCCGAGCAGCTGAACGCCGGCGGACGAATTGGCCGGATTCCACCTCAAAAATTGCTTCCGCGATGGCTGAATTTTCTGTCTCGATGTGGCGTAGAGAAATAGAAAACATAACGGATAGAAAGGGCAAAATGAGCAGAATAGCGGAAGTGGTGAATATGATAATAGATGCTGGCATAAAGCTTTCAGAAGCGGAGCTTGATCAAATTGGATTACCAAAAATCAAACTTCCATATGTATTTGAAAACGGCTTGTGGCTCGATGAAGACGCGGTATCAACAACATTAACCTTTGAGTGTCCAAAATGTAAATCACACATTCCAGCCATCGAATTGCGAGGCGAAGTTTTTACCAGAAACAACCGCGCGTGTTCAATAGAAGGTGTCGCTATTTGCCGCGCGTGCCGCTCCATCGTCCCGCTACCAGAACTTCGGTTTTACGACCAAGGATTATACCAAGTCTGCGACGAGATAGGCCCGATTAGCACTGATTTTTGGTTAGACTCGCCGCTTGGTATTGGATTTACGTCCACTGCGGATAGCTACGGCGAAGGTGGCCACGCATGACCCAAAAACTAAGCCACATATTGCGGTATCTGCAAATCATCGAAGCACTCACAGAAGATCAAAAACGCCTTGTGTTTGCAATTGCGATCAAACCAGGCGTTTATTGCCACTCGCTGAAATGGCAGCGCATCATGAGCCTTGAACCAGGTTTAGTAGACCGCGAATTACCCGGCCTACTCAAACAAAAGATAATTATTATGCAGTCAGCAACAGATAAAACATATTTTCTTAATTGTGCAGAGTTAGAGGAGATAATGAGAACACTCGGCCCGAACCCAACCAGGCGGGATTTTGCAGCTTTTTTCATGCGTACTCGTACCAATTCAATTTCAATTTCAACCACGAAAGTGATAACATCATCACAATACTTGCGAGAGCCGAAGCCTGCGGGCGGAAGTAGCAGCCAGGTGAAACCCCCAGCAACAGGAACGGCAAAGAACAACGTAATTAGAGGCCCTTGGGGATCATTCGATCAAGCAGACATAGACCGTGAATTTGAAAAGGTAGCGAGGATTTTAGAGGCGGAACGCGAAGGTCGTGATTGGAATGAAGACGAGGAGTACTAAACCAAAATTTTTGAAGTGCGAGAGCAGAAGCCTATTCGATAAAATCAATGCGGCCCATGCCGGGGATCCGGATCCGACAGAGCTGGATCTTCTAAAGAATATACGCCGAATAGTCAGAAAAAGAGCCCAGGACGCTATAGTGGATGATGAAGCCCGCTTAGCCCAACTTGAAGCCGCGGGTTTAGTGAAGATAGGAAAAGGGGGTATTAATTGGGATGATTACGACGCCCCCTCTGATCCTGAGGAGGCTATGCGTGCGGCACTGGATGAAGATAGAAAGTCGAGGTAAATTTTGACAAAGAAGATTAAAAAAATCTATTGCGCCTCAAATTCAGGTGCCGGGGGGGGCTATATGAAGAAAAAATCTTCAATACATGACGATGAATACCCAGAAATAACCGCTTCTGACATGGCACGCGCAAAGTATCGAGTGGGGATGAAAGATGTCACTAGCGAAGAGTTTAAAGATGATATAGCAGCTGCTATTCATGAAACCGCAAGCGGGCTGTTTAAAATCGGATTGATTAGTGCAAAGTCTATGAGGGAATTTGACCGTGGATGTCTCACTCAGAGCCTACGGGGAGCGTTGAGTAGATCAAAACTGGTCCTGTAAAGGATTTTGTGTAAGTGACTTTTCGGTTTTATAGGTTTGGCATTCTTTCTTCAAACATGATGGTGAACTGATTCAAGGCTGATTTCCATTCTCTGATCGGCATGGTCCATTTCTTGGCAATGTTTTTCAGGGCCAAATACAGCAGTTTAAACATGGCTTCGTCGTTGGGAAAATGACCTCGATTTTTGGTGACCTTGCGGAGTGACATGTTCAAAGATTCAATGGCGTTGGTTGTATAGATCGCTTTGCGAATCTCCGGCGGATAGGAAAACAGTGGAATGATCCTTTCCCAGTTCCTGCGCCACGATTTGCCGATAGTCGGATGGGTGGCGTCCCATTTTGCCTCGAATTGTTCCAGATTCGCTTCGGCCTGCTGAACCGTCGGCGCCTGGTAGATTTGCTTCAGATCGTCGGCCACTTCCTTGCGCTGCTTCCAGGAAACGAAGTTGAGGCTGTGGCGCACCATGTGGACGATGCAGAGTTGGACCTGTGTTTTGGGAAAAACGGCCTCGATGGCTTCCGGAAAGCCCTTCAGACCATCTACGCAGGCGATGAAAATGTCTCGCACACCCCGGTTCTTGAGCTCGGTTACCACCTGGAGCCAGAACTTGGCGCCTTCGGTCTCGGCGGTCCACATGCCGAGTACCTCTTTGACGCCGGCAAAGGTAACGGCAATGGCCAAGTATACAGCCTTATTGATAACCCGGCCATCGTGCCGCGCCTTGACCCGTATGGCATCGAGGTAGATGATCGGGTAGACCTCGTCCAGTGGGCGATTCTGCCAGAGGGTTACTTCTTCGGTGACTGCCTGGGTTACCTGGGAGACCAGGGTGGGAGAAACCTCGACCCCATAGATCTCTTCCAGATGGGCCTGGATGTCGCGAGTGGTCATTCCCCTGGCATACATCGAGATGATCTTGTCGTCAAAGCCGGCAAACCGGCTCTCCCCCTTGGGGAGGATGATCGGATCAAAGGAGGAATTCCGGTCTCTCGGGACAGTAATGTCGAGATTACCGAATTCGCCCCTAACTGCCTTTTTGTAACTGCCGTTACGGCTGTTACCGCTTTTCTTGGCGGCAGGAGCATGTTTCTCATATCCGAGATGATCGGTCATCTCGGCCTGCATCGCCCGCTCCAAAAGTCGTTTTGTGAGTTGTTTCAGAAGCCCGTTCTCGCCAATCAGGTCTTCGGGCTTCTTGTAATCCTTCATCAGTGCATCAAGCAATTCGTCGGTTGTGGCCATCGGTTTCTCCTGTAGTCGAGATTCGTAACCGATTAAAGCCATTTACACAAACGATTTTACAGGCTCTCAAAACTCGACGAGACAGATTATAAAAAGCACTTGAGGACAAATATCTAATAAAAAAACAACTTAGATGATGTGGCAGAATACTCATATTGTCTAAAACAGTTCTCTACCAACAGGCTTGCTGTCTAGCCAAGCTTGATCTTCCGCGCTGAAATCAGCCGTTTCGTCGCATTGAGCCAGTAGTTCGTCCAGAGAATCAGACACAACAAACGCGCCTGCCGGCGCCAGATAATCATCGTATTTCAAGACGGTGTTCCGTAACCCTTTAAAATATTCTTCAAATTCTGTCCTCAGATCATCCTGTGTTTTAGCGGTTTTCTTCATACCAGATCCTTTTATTATGCGCGCAGCGAGCATTTACCATGCCCCCCTTTTTTACTTCCTCTATTCTTTTTACCATATTCACAATAAATAAAAAAGGCGACCCTACACAGGTAGCCTTGAAACCACGTCTTTGCCATGCCAGTGCCACAAATAGTAATTCCATTATACGCTGGGCCACGAAGTATCTATTTACTAATAGTAATAACATACTGATAATAAACAATTTTATCTACATAAATCTATTCACGAATCTATTCACCCCCCTCCCCATAGGGCCGTTTTTTTACAATTAAGCATGTGTGTGCGGAATTGCAATTTTGTCATGCTAACAAATCATTAACGGCCCAGAAATGTATATTTTATAAAAATAAAAGGCGTATATTGTACATTTTGTAAATATAGTGTGAATATTATAGATTTAATAGATGTATGATTATATTAATATTCACCTTTTTGTTTTCGCAATTTTATCCGCCGGCAGAATTATCGACATTTTAGTTTTCATGACCAGCTCCAGACTTACTGTGTTCAGCAAGAGACGCAGCCGTTTCTCTACCAATCCGGCGAGCCAGCCCAGCATCATAATCTGTAACGCAATCATCGCCAATGCGGAACATCGGCACCCCCGGATTAGCCTGCTCCCAGTTTCTTTTTATTTTTCTATAAAACCAGTAGATAATTCCACACCAAAATATAATACCGAATGCATTAGCCAGACCATCTACATTCACTTTTTGTCCCCTTTCTTCTTAACCAGCGGAGCAGCAACAAGCCCGCGGCTCTTAATAAAATCAATCAGGGTTCCTCGAGAGCATGCTAGTATGCGCGCAATTGCACTTTTTGCCACGCCATGTGTCAGCAACTCAGTTATTTGAGGCTCTTTCCCGTCTAACTTTGACGCGCTGGTACTCCCGACCGGACGCCCCAATTTAACCCCCTCAGCTTTTTTCCGGGCCAGACTCTCACGCGTTCTACTTGATATCAATTCACGTTCAATCTCAGCTGCGATCGACAACGCGAATGCGAGAACTTTTGAAGTGATATTGTCTTTCAGCTCGTAATCACCTTTGATTGCGTAAACAATCACGCCTTTTTCCAATAACACTTGCAAAAGCCCCATTACTTCAAGCATCGATCTACCTATACGCGATAATTCCGAAACGACCAGGACATCCCTGGTCTCCATTTTTTCGATCAAGCCGCCCAGTAATCGATCTTTGACGCGGGTCTTCCCACTGGCAGTCTCGTTTACAAACGTTACCCGCCCTAAACCGCGATCGTTGCAAAACTGCAACACCCCGTGTTTTTGGTTTTGTGCATCCTGTTTGTCAGTGCTCACGCGTACGTAACTGTATGTTGCCATGCTCGAAATCCCCTATTTTTCGTCACTGTCGGTTAAAACCAATTTTATATAATTAAATACACAATAATTGTTTATAAAAAATCAATCTATAAAGCATACAATAATCAATCACAAAAACGTTCGTATAAATTGATCAAATTGCACGTCTGAAACCGCTGATCTCTATACGCCGGCAGTGCTATGAAAATTTTATCGCCTTCGTCTTGTACTTCCTTATTTGCCAAGCGGCGTGCGAGGCGTCGGCGATAAGAATAGACGAGAAAAGGATGGACATCCATGTTGATTCAAACACGAAGGCGACCACTAGCGCAATGAATGTGTAAAGCGCGACAAGGAATGCTAAAATCCAATTTGTGTATGCTAGCATACGCCCGTCACTGAGCCCTTTGACATACTTTGCGGCAATCGACGAGTGAAAATGGCAAATCGTCATGTCCAAGAAAATGAGAACTATATTCAAGCAGAAAATATTTTTTGTCATTATATGTCCCTCTATGAAATACTCTATACTACGACGTTATCAGCGAAAATATTCATGTCGAGAGACAAAAAATAGCTTTTTTTTCCGGTATGAAACGCCTACGCTGCTATATACATGAGTTACATCTGCAGGTGAAGCGCCCTGCCGGCTCAAGTGGCTTGTGAAGCCGGCAGGGGTTAGGTAAGTTAAATTAACCTGTGGGTGAACCAGTTGCCGTAGCTGTTGACTGCCCGCCTATACGTTTTACCTCGACGACCATTAACGTGTGGGGGACAGCCAACAACGATAACTACTGCCGTGTCATCTCGGATAGCGTTTTTTTCGGTTTCCGAGAGACCGCTGATCCATTTGTTTTCTGGCATTTTTTTACCAAAACCGACAGCGGTGCCCTTGCTGACTATAACAGGCTTGCCGCATTCCTCTGCGATCCTTGTGACGATTTCATCACTCAGATTGATTACCATATGCTTCTCCTCTCGTTGTTTTGAATACTATTTATCTGATCAGTCAGGTGTCCGGTTGGCCGAACCCTGCAAAACATGACTGGTGTCTAGTTTTCGGTTGCTGCTTGAAAAAATAGACCTGTGCTCGAAAAAAAATCCTCTCACCTACTAAGATCATGAGGGTGTCCGGCTTTTTGGGCCGATTTTGAAAAAAAAAGAGTCACCGCAAACAAAAACGTTTGCCTACTAAGTGACAACTTTCAGGACATCGGTAACAAAGGTCTATGGGTTAAACTGTCATGGGTTACTCGATGACCGTGTCCAGATTTTTGTCACGGGTTATCGTTAATTGCATTTTAATGAAATCTCATATTTGATGGCAATTTACTGCTTTCTGTGATATTTAGGATCGGTAGCAAATTTTCCTGATCCGTAAATGCAATGAGAGTCACTTGAAATGAAGCTCACCTGCTACCACCCCAAATTCTTCGCCCACGAAATATCCAAACATTGCTCTTCCGACAGTCTGGACATAACTGTTTCGCTTATTGACACTCAAGATGACCTGAATCCCCCTCAGAACGCTGCATTTTCGCATTTCGATCACACCCTGATTGAATGTGATGTTGCTGATGATTTAATGCTTTGATGCTTCTAACTGGAGTCCTCTCCCATGGATAACCGTTTCTTCGAGCAACCAATCCTCAACTCACCTTATGAGTACCCGCCCCGTCATTGGGAGCTTGATGCCTCGGGCCAGCCAACCCAGCAGATTATTGACAAACGCCGCCGAGCCGAATTCATCACGCCGATTCCCAAACCCAAAAAACGCAGGGCAGCACCCGACCAACAGGGTTTTGTGTTTGACGAGGGTAAAGGGCTTTCGACAAAAGAGCAGCAGTACGATCCCACATCCATTATCAATGAGCTTCGCCGTCATGTGGATCAGTGGCGCAATATTCCTAATCACAATAACTGGCAAGTCACACCAGAAACCGCCCGTTTATTGCAACACTGGCGTCACCATAATTTTAGTGGTGTGAAACCGTTTTTCTGTCAGGTAGAGGCTGTTGAGACTGCTATATGGCTGACGGAAGTCGCCTCTAATTTCAAGGATGGTAAGAAGTTCATAGCGCACTTGGCCAACGCCAACAACGACGCCAACCCAGAATTGATGCGATTGGCGCTGAAGTTGGCTACCGGCGCGGGCAAGACCACCGTCATGGCCATGATTATTGCCTGGCAGACAATTAATGCTGTTCGCTGTCCTAACAGCAAGCGGTTCACTCGTGGATTTCTGATTGTCGCCCCCGGTCTGACTATACGTGACCGTCTGCGGGTATTGCAGCCCAACGATCCGGATAGCTATTACCAGAGCCGGGAGATTGTGCCCAGCGACATGCTGGATGATCTTGACCGGGCGAAGATCGTTATCACCAACTACCATGCCTTTAAGCTGCGGGAGCGGATAGAGTTGTCCAAAGGTGGTCGATTGCTTCTCCAGGGACGTGGGGGCGAAGCACTCAACACGCTTGAAACCGAAGGCCAGATGCTCCAGCGGGTCATGCCGGACCTGATGGGGTTGAAGAACATCATAGCGATTAACGATGAAGCACATCATTGCTACCGAGAAAAACCTAACCACGAGGACGAAGATGATGAGCTGACCGGCGACGACAAGAAGGAAGCCGAGAAAAACAACGAGGCCGCCCGCCTATGGATATCCGGTCTTGAAATCGTCAACCGGAAGCTGGGATTGACCCGCGTCATCGATTTGTCAGCAACCCCGTTTTTCTTGAGAGGATCGGGCTATGCCGAGGGTACTCTCTTCCCCTGGACCATGAGTGACTTTTCACTGATGGACGCAATCGAATGCGGCATAGTGAAGCTGCCCCGTGTGCCAGTGGCTGACAACATCCCCGGTGGCGATATGCCCAAGTTCCGGAATCTGTGGGAGCATATCCGCAAGCGGATGCCCAAGAAAGGCCGTGGCAAGGGAAATGCCCTTGATCCACTGAGTATCCCTGTTGAGCTTCAGACCGCGCTTGAAGCTCTCTACGGACACTACGAAAAAACATATTATCTCTGGGAGCAGAGCGGCATCAAGGTGCCACCCTGCTTTATCGTCGTCTGCAATAACACTTCCACATCAAAGCTGGTATATGACTATATCTCCGGTTTTCAGCGGGAGAACGAAGACGGCTCAACCACATTGGAAAACGGCCGACTGGCTTTGTTCCGTAACTTCGATGAACATGGCAATCCGATTGCTCGCCCACGTACCCTTCTTATCGACAGCGAGCAACTGGAATCCGGCGATGCCTTTGACGATAACTTTCGCAAGATGGCCGATGATGAGATCGAGCGGTTCAGACGCGAAATTATCGAGCGTACCGGCGACCGCCGGCAGGCTGAAAATCTAACCGACCAGGAACTATTGCGCGAGGTCATGAACACTGTTGGAAAGAAGGACCGGCTGGGCGAGTCCATTCGTTGCGTCGTCTCGGTTTCAATGCTTACCGAAGGTTGGGACACCAACACCGTCACCCATGTGCTTGGCGTGCGCGCCTTTGGCACTCAGCTATTATGTGAGCAGGTTATCGGCCGAGCACTGCGCCGTCAGTCATATGACTTGAATGAAGATGGGCTGTTCAACGTTGAATACGCCGATGTACTTGGCATTCCCTTCGACTTCACCGCCAAGCCGGTCATTGCTCCGCCGCAGCCACCCCGCGAAACCATTCATGTCAAGGCTGTGCGACCTGATCGAGATCCGCTTGAAATTGTGTTTCCTCGCGTTGCCGGTTATCGGGTAGAACTGCCGGAAGAGCGTCTGACTGCTGAGTTCAATGAAGACTCAGTACTGGTTCTTGACCCAGACCTTGTCGGACCTTCGATCACGCAGAACTCTGGCATAATCGGCGAATCGGTTGATCTTAGCCTTAAACACCTGGGAGACATGCGTCGCTCCACGTTACTGTTCCATGTCACTCAGCGACTGCTCTACACCAAATGGCGCGATCCTGGCGAAGATGCCAAGCTACATCTCTTCGGCCAGCTCAAGCGGATTACGAAGGAATGGCTCGATACCTGTCTCGTCTGCAAAGGGCAAACCTATCCGGCTCAGCTCATGTACCAGGAGCTTGCAGATATGGCCTGTGAAAGGATCACTGCTGGAATCACACGTGCCCTGGTGGGAGAGCGACCTATAAAAGCGATGCTCGATGCCTACAACCCATCAGGCTCCACCAGACACGTAAGCTTCAATACCTCAAAAAAAGATCGCTGGGAAACCGACGCCCGCCGTTGTCACGTCAATTGGGTTATTCTTGACAGTGACTGGGAAGGGGAATTTTGCCGAGTGGCCGAGAAACATCCGAAAGTAAAGGCCTACGTCAAAAACCACAACTTGGGCCTTGAGGTACCCTACCGCTATGGCTCCGAAACCAGGCGCTATATCCCCGACTTCATCGTGCAGGTGGACGACGGCAAGGGTGAGGATGATCTCCTGAACCTGATTGTCGAGATCAAGGGCTATCGCCGTGAGGATGCCAAGGAGAAGAAGTCCACCATGGAAACGTACTGGGTGCCGGGAGTGAACAATTTGGGCGGCTACGGACGTTGGGCTTTTGCCGAGTTCACCGAGGTCTACCAGATTGAGGCAGACTTCGCGGCCAAGGTGGAAACCGAGTTCAACAATATGATCAATGGAATTGTGAAGGGTGAGGGGTGAAGGGTGAAATGAAACTCCGGAAAACCTATGTGGATGATGAATCTTCCTTTTTCTGCAGATGTTCCAGTTCTTCTGCGGTGATCTTTATCCCCTCAATTGCTGAAGATGAAAGAACCGAACGTAGCAAGGCTTTCTGACGCTTTTCAGGATCTATTAAATAGCCATTCGTTTGGCTGAGTGGTTGTTTTTTCATTCAATGTTTATACAACGAATCGACGAAAAATAGAATGGTTAAGGGTGAAGTGGAACAGCCGAAGCGGGACATTCCTGAGCGGACGTTTGAATTCGCACGACGGGTGGTGAAACTGTGCCAGATGCTGGACCAGACGCCAGGTGTCAGCAGAACATTGGCCAATCAGCTCCTCCGTTCCGGAACGTCAATTGGTGCAAACGTCGAGGAAGGCCAGGGGAGCCAGAGCAGGGCTGATTTTATCGCCAAGTATTCCATTGCCTGCAAAGAGGCCCGTGAGACCCACTATTGGTTGCGGCTGCTGGCAGCATCGGAAGTCGTTTCGCAATCACAAGTGGCCAACTTGGTTGATGAAGTCAATCAGATTGTTTCGATACTTACGACGATTATCAAAAAGTGCAGATCAAACAACATCGAAAGGAAATGGTGATATTGAATAGTGAAAATTGGAAGGGTGAAATATTTTCTCTCTTCCGACGTAACTTTCCCCCTTCACTCTTCAAACTTCACCCTTTGAAATTATGGCGAAGCAACCGAGTAAACTGACCGTCGAGGCCCTCACCCACGACGAGGCGACCCGCAAAAATATCCCCACTGCCGAGCATCAGTCGATCATGAATGACGCTGAAAAGAACCCGGTTCGCATCGCCTATGAAAGACGCAACAGGGACCTGGACCCGCAACTGGTCTGGAGAGGCAAGGATGAACAGGACTGGTCAGACCTGGTGGTGCATGCGCCGCCACTCTATATCCAGGAGAAGGTTCACCCCAAGGTGCTGATTGATGACCTGTTGCGTCGTACCAAAGCTGAAAAGAAAGATGCCGAGGCTCAGTTTGATCTGTTTGCCGATTTTAACGGAATTCCCGAAGGAGTCGATAAGACTGACTTTTATCAGCATGACGGGCATTGGCAGAATCGGATGATCCTGGGTGACAGCCTTCAGGTCATGGCATCACTGGCCGAGCGGGAGGGGCTGAGGGGAAAGGTCCAATGTATCTATTTCGATCCTCCATACGGCATCAAGTTTAACTCTAATTTTCAGTGGAGTACATCGACTACAAAAGTGAAAGATGGTGATCGAAAGCATATTTCTCGTGAACCAGAGCAGGTGAAGGCATTTCGAGATACATGGAGTGACGGAATTCACTCTTATCTAACGTATTTACGGGATCGGCTGACCGTTGCGAGAGACCTTCTGGCCGATTCGGGGTCGATATTTGTGCAGATAGGGGATGAGAACGTCCATCGAGTCCGAACGTTATTGGATGAAATTTTTGGAGCTGACAACTATGTAAGCCTTATTTCGTACAAGACCTCCATTGGCCTGGGATCAGAATTCATCGACAACACATGCAATTATTTACTCTGGTATAGCAAACACCGTGAAGTTTTTAAGTTCAAAACCTTATTCCGGCTTCTTGAAGCAGGAAAAGAGGGGGCCACACGGTACAAGAAACTTCGCCAAGCTGATTTAACCGAACGCGCTGCTAAAGATCATGAAATTGCAGAGCCGGATACACTACCTGAAGGTGCAAGGCTGTTTCGCGATCAGGGGCTCACTTCGCGTTCTGCATCGGCAACAACACTATTTCCGGTTGAATTTAGACGCAGGACTTATGAACCTTCAACAGGAGGTTGGAGAACGTCTAAGGTTGGCATGTCCAGAATCATAAAAGCAGACCGGGTACTGAAAACAGGGGAAAACATTTCTTATAGAAAGTACTTTGATGATTTCAAGGCGCTAACGCTAGATAACTTTTGGGCTGATGTTTCTGGAGGAATAACAAGTAGATCTGATCCAAAAGTTTATGTGGTGCAGACATCAACTAAAATCATAGAACGTTGTTTCCTTATGGCTACAGATCCAGGTGATCTAATTCTTGATCCCACCTGCGGAGCCGGAACTTCCGCCTACGTTGCAGAGCAATGGGGACGTCGGTGGATTACTATTGATACCTCCCGAGTAGCTTTGGCATTGGCCCGTGCCCGTATCATGGGGGCTAAGTATTCTTATTATCTGCTTGCTGACAGCCGTGACGGGCAACTGAAAGAAGCTGAAATTGCTCGTACTACTACATCTAGCCATCCTACCCGTGACGATATCCGCCAAGGATTTGTTTACGAGCGGGTACCACACATAACCCTTAAATCAATTGTCAACAACGCTGAGATTGAAGTCATCTGGGACAAGTTCCAGGATATACTGGAGCCAATGCGCCATGGCCTGAATAGTGAAATAGGAAGAGTGAAGGGGGAAAAGGGTAAAGATCCTTGGGAAGAGTGGGAAATACCGCGTGATGCCGACGCAAAATGGACTGAGTCAGCAAAGAAGTTGCATTCCCAATGGTGGGAGCTGAGAATTGCCCGGCAGAAGGAGATCGATGCCTCCATCGCTGCCAAGGCTGATTCTGAATATCTCTACGATAAGCCTTATGAAGACAAGAAAAAGGTCCGTGTGGCCGGTCCGTTCACGGTAGAAAGCCTGTCACCGCATCGAGTGCTGGCCGTAGGTGCAGACGACGAACTGATTGACACTGCGGCGGACAAGAAAGAAGGGTATGGTACGGAGCGGGATTTCGTGCAGATCATCCTGGAAAACCTGAAGACCGCCGGAGTACAGCAGGCCCATAAGGCGGACAAGATATCGTTCACATCTCTTGTTCCCTGGCCAGGTGACATGGTCTGTGCCGATGGGAGGTATGAAGAACAAGGTGCCGAGAAGCGTGCCGCCGTGTTCATCGGTCCCGAATTCGGCACCGTCTCCCGTCCCGACCTTGTGCAGGCAGCCCGCGAGGCCGGCGAGGCCGGTTTCGATGTCCTGATCACTTGCGCCTTCAACTACGACGCTCACTCATCGGAGTTCAACAAGCTCGGCCGCATACCGGTGCTAAAAGCGCGCATGAACGCCGACCTGCACATGGCCGAAGACCTCAAGAACACCGGAAAGGGGAATTTGTTCGTCATTTTCGGCGAGCCGGATATCGATATCCTTGATGCTGCCGATAGTCAGATCCAGGTCAAAGTCAACGGCGTGGACGTGTTCCATCCAAACACCGGCGAGGTCCGCAGCGACGGAGCCGAAGGCATCGCCTGCTGGTTCATTGACACCGATTACAATGAAGAAAGCTTCTTTGTCCGACATGCTTATTTCCTTGGGGCGAATGATCCGTATAAGGCTCTCAAAACCACTCTCAAGGCAGAGATCAATGAAGATGCCTGGGCGACGCTGAACAGCGACATGTCCCGGCCATTTGATAAGCCGAAGACGGGACGGATTGCGGTAAAGGTTATCAATCACCTGGGGGATGAGGTGATGAAGGTGTTCCGAGTTTAATTGCTATAAACTAAGTGCAGGGATTGTTAGGCATAGATGCCGGTGTGCCACTATACTTCAGGCGTTTCTTGATGGAGAGACACTATGTGGACTCATTTTTTGCAGACCAATCAATGAAAAAAAGAGCACATTAATGGTTGTTTAATATTTGGCGAGCTCCATTGAGCATTGGAGTAATGATGCAAAATATAAATGATGTGATTGAATGCTTAAGAAGGATCAAAAAGGCAATGGATTATGTAGAATATAATCCATTACTGCCACCAGCGATCAGCAGAAATCAAAATCATGAGCAAGCTCCTCCATTAACACCAATATTTAATACTCCAGAAGAGTTTGACTATCCAGATTATGTCGAAATTGAATATTTTCAGGCCATAGATAGGGATTATGCAAAACGTGGTATAGAAGCGTTAGCGTGGTATGTGTCTTTCCATAATGGCGGACCATGGGGGATATTCATTCCAGTTTTAAGCCTTGCATATATCGAAAATCGTTTTCTAAAAAAATATAGAGGATCTCGATTCAAAAAGTGGCAATTAGGTTATGATTTATTGCTTCAGCATGAAATGTTCCATTTTGCGACAGACTACATGTGTGCTCAATGGGAAATTCTGTTGCAAGCCCCTTGCTGGTCAGCTCTGACAGATTATCGTAAAAGAAACAACATCGCCTATTTGGAAATAGAAGAGAAACTGGCTAATGCATATATGCTGCGTCAGCTAAATAACCTATTGTCTCCATCTGGAAGAAGCCTTATTAGAGCAGCTATAGAATGTTCTCCCCCAGGTTATAAAGATGGAATACATTGTGTTGACGATTATTTGTTTAAATCTAATCTTGCTGAACTTACAAAAGCATATGTAACTGTTCATGCACTAGAAAAAAACATAAATATTCTGTCATCTGGTGTTGATATCACTTCTTTTTGCTCCCTCGCTGCCAATCTTGACGAGAAACAATGCCCTATCACGATAATTCATAACGAAGATCGATTCGGTATTCCGCTAATTGGAACAAGTTTCATCCTCAAAATCTCAACGATCGTCGAGACTGAAGCATTCAAAAAAGCCTATAAAAAACTCGATAAGTCGCTTCGACAAAGATGGGAGAAGAAAAAAAAGCTGCTTGCAGAAACCATCCCACGACATCCTGAGTTCGAAAAATTTGCAGATTTGTACTCTCTACGACTTAATGACAATTATCGGGTGCATCTGCGTCCTTCAAACGACATGACCGTATGGGAAGCAATTGCAGTTGGAACACATAAGGATATGGGACATGGATAATGCCGAAAATGCACCCAAAATTGTCGAATGCGATATTCACCCATATAAGTGGCACAACTCTTCTAAATCACATGATCAACCCTTAATAGCTAAAAAATATATCGATTCAATAGATGAATCTATTGATCAGGCTCTAAACATCATTAATTCAATCTCTTTCAGTTTAGCAAATAAACCAAATAGATATCTATCAATGAGACAATTGTGGGATGATTATTCTGATATTAGAAGAGCAAATAGCATCGTTGAAAATGCAATATATAATTTAAGTCGAAACTGGAATGAAGTGCTGCTTGATGCACAAGAAAGACTTGGCATTTTATTTGATAAATCCGAATATCCAGATCCAAAAATATTAAGAGAATTGTATGGTCTGAAATGTGAAATATTCTTGGAAAGTGGAATAATTACAACCTTTGATATTTATCAAAGGTATTCGCTGCATCATGTTGACCCACCTGCTCCAGACCTTTTTGAGGTAATCGAGTGTGCAAAAGCTATAGAGTCAAAAAGAAACAATAATGAAGAGAATTAGAGGGCTTTGAATGGAATTCCGCATCTCTGACACATTCACCGACAGCCTAGCCAAACTGACTGGTGACGAGCAGAAGGTCGTGAAGACAACGGCTTTTGACCTGCAACTGACCCCAGCCAGTTCTGGCATGAGCTTCCACAAGCTCGACAAGGCCAAGGACAAAAACTTCTGGTCGGTACGTGTCAGCAGCGACATCCGCATCATTGTCCATAAGACCAGTAACAGTCTGCTTCTGTGCTATGTAGATCACCATGATAAGGCCTACCAGTGGGCGGAACGACGCAAGCTGGAAGTTCACCCGAAGACCGGGGCGGCGCAACTGGTGGAAATTCGGGAGCGGGTTGAGGAAGTCACCATCCAAAAGTATGTTGAGGCACCGCAGCCGACACAACCCAAGCTGCCCTTGTTTGCCCATATGGCTGCAGATGCCCTGCTTGGATACGGCGTACCGGAAGAATGGCTGGAAGATGTACGTGCCGCCAATGAAGACACTATCCTGGAGCTGGCTGACCATCTTCCCGCTGAAGCCGCAGAGGCGCTGCTTGATCTTGCCACGGGTGTGAATCCGCAAACTCCGCAGCCGGTATCTTCCGGCACCGGTCCCTTCGACCATCCCGATGCCCAGCGCCGCTTCCGCATTATGAGCAACGTGGAGGAGCTGGAGCGCGCGCTCGATTACCCTTGGGAGAAGTGGACCATCTTTCTCCATCCGGCCCAGCGTCAACTGGTGGAGCGGGATTACAGCGGACCGGCCCGGGTCTCTGGCTCGGCGGGTACTGGCAAGACCATCGTCGCCCTGCACCGGGCGGTCTCTCTGGCCCGCGCCAATCCGGGCGCACGCGTGCTTTTGACCACCTTCTCGGACACCATGGCAAATGCGCTTCGCACCAAGCTACGGCGGCTCATCAGCAGTGAACCGCGTCTCGGTGAACGGCTGGAAGTGCATGCCATGAATGCAATCGGCCAGCGTCTCTACGAATTGAACTTCGGAAAACCGGAGATCCCTTCCTCCGAGGCTATTTACCAATTCCTTGCTGAAGCGGCCAGTAATGTCGAGGGGCACAGATTCAGCCAACGCTTCCTGCTGACTGAGTGGGAGCAGGTAGTTGATGCGTGGCAACTGGAGAGTTGGGAGTCATACCGTGATGTCACGCGACTGGGAAGAAAAATGCGACTTCCGGAACAACAGCGGCGTCAGCTCTGGTCGATCTTCAGCCAAGTCAGGTCCCGCCTGAAGTCCGGCAATCTGGTAACCAATTCCGAAATATTCAGCAGGCTGGCGACCCACCTTGCCGAAAGCAAGCGGACGCCATTCAATTTCTACGTGGTTGACGAAGCCCAGGACATCAACGTTGCCCAACTGCGCTTTCTTGCAGCAGTAGGTAAAGGGCGGCCAGACAGTCTCTTCTTTGCCGGCGACCTTGGCCAGCGGATATTCCAGCAACCATTTTCGTGGAAGTCGCTCGGTGTCGAGGTACGCGGGCGATCCTGGACATTGCGGATCAACTACAGGACATCCCACCAGATCAGGATGCAGGCAGACCGGTTGCTGGGGCCGGAATTGAGTGATGTTGACGGCAACACAGAAAAGCGTCGCGGCACCACATCGGTCTTCAACGGTCCGGTGCCGACCATTGAATCGCTGGACTCTCCAGAAGAGGAAATCGGAACCATAGCGAGATGGCTTACTGATAGATCAGGAGAAGGGATCAAACCCCACGAAATCGGCGTCTTCGTGCGTTCATCGGCAGAGCTGGAGAGAGCATGCAAGGCTGTCGAACAGGTAGGCCTGCCATTCAGGGTACTTGATGAGCATGTCGAGACGGTTGCCGGCCAAGTCTCTATCAGTACCATGCATCTCGCCAAGGGTCTTGAATTCCGGGCAGTTGTCGTGATGGCCTGTGACGACGAAGTAATCCCGCTTCAGGAGCGTATCGAAACCGTTGCCGATGATGCGGACCTGCAGGAGGTCTACGACACTGAGCGGCACCTGTTGTATGTCGCCTGTACCCGGGCGAGGGATCATCTGTTGGTAACGAGCGGGGAGGGGCCGTCGGAATTCCTGGATGATCTGAGGATGTGAAACAAGTAGAGACGATATCGTTCTGGCCATTTTCCAGGGTATGGTGTACCGAAAAAAGGAGTCCATCCCAGCCAATAATTGTGAGGAGTGGAAGGGCTAAATGACGAAAGCAGACTTAGTAGAAAGAATCCAGGCCGGCACCGACTTGTCGAAGAAGGAATCGATAGAGGCGCTGGATATGGTCCTCTTGATCATGAAAGAGACCCTTGAGGTAGGTGAAAACCTGAAGATCTCCGGTTTTGGCAGCTTCTTGGTGAAACAGAAGAGAGACCGGAAGGGCCGTAATCCACAGACTGGAGAAACGATCACTATTGATGCCCGCCGCATTTTGACATTCAAACCAAGTTCGATTCACAGGAATCGAATTAATGAGGAGAAGGATTCTGAATCATGACAGATATAACCGTAGAACATGCGCCGAGCAGTGATAGCCTCAGATTACTCGGCGTCGAGGAGTGGCCCATATGGAGCTGCGAAGTATCGGAATTTCCATGGACCTATGATAGCAAGGAGACCTGCTACCTGCTTGAAGGTGAAGTCATCGTTACTCCGGATGGAGGCATGCCTGTAACTGTCAAGGCCGGCAATCTAGCAGTCTTTCCCGCCGGCATGTCCTGCCACTGGAGCGTCCTGAAGGCGATCCGCAAGCACTATCGCTTCGATTGATATTGTGCCCTCAGATTGATATTGTGCCCTCATTATTGGCAGTGGACTTAGGGCTGAAAACCGGCCTGGCGCTCTTTGAGAAGAGTGGAAAGCTGATCTGGTATCGGTCTCACAATTTTGGAACCACTGAACGTCTCAGGCGGGGAGTGGCCCGGATACTGGAAGGCATCCCCGGATTGGCTGCCATCTTCATCGAAGGGGGAGGCAGCCTGGCGACCGTCTGGGAAAAGGAGGCCCAGCGACGTAATATCGCCTTGCAGCGAATTGACGCCGGCGAGTGGCGGCGTCTGTTTCTCCTATCAAGGGAGCAACGCTCGGGTGTCGAAGCAAAGAAACACGCCGGTGAGGTTGCCCGGAGGGTCATCGCCTGGGCCGAGGCATCAAGACCAACTTCTCTCAGGCATGACGCCGCTGAGGCGATTATGATCGGCCTCTGGGGCCTGCTGCATCTTGGCTGGCTGGATGCGCTTCCCAGGGAGTTGCAGCGGTAGTGTGAGTTGCGATGGAATTTGATGGGCAAATTGACGTATTCATCCGAGGTGCCGTTATTTTACCGAAAGCTTTTGCAATCTGGGTTTCATTCATCCCCATCGCCATACTTTTTTTGTTCTTCCGACGTACTGGCATCAGTGCTGAAGGCTGTTGAAATAGCTGTACGTGCTCGCTCCAGGGCTGCTATTCGAATGAACTCAGACACCTCCTCGTTTATCATTGCTGCAGCAGTTTTTATCACCTCAATTTCTGAGCTTTTCCATCGAAGTTTTTGGTCGTAGCGCCTACCATCGGTTTTACGTGACCATGGTGGTTTTCCACGGCTGAGTTTAACGCCTTGAGCGGCAATATTCTCGCTATAGATTCGGGGGAAATCAGAGATAAGCGACAGCAGTTCTTCGTACGTATCTTTGATCTGAAGTGACAGCGCATCCAATTTCATTAATTGTGTAATTGCACTTTTTGCCTTAATCTCTGCAGAAGACAATGCCGGTTCAACGCACTCTTTCCAAGGATGTTGGCTGATATCTGCCTGAACCAGACTCTTGAGAGTCTCAATGGCCTCAAGTTGCTGGATGACAATTTCCAATTGCTGAGATATTAAAATTTGTTTCTGCATTTCGTCTCTCTGCATTTATTTTTCATTATCGCCTGTGGCCGGTCTAAATCCGCGGTAGTGTATCCTTCGGCTCCGAAACTGTCATGCATGAAGCCGAAGAGCCCCACTACTTGACCAGGCCCCGTCTGACCACGAACGTCAAGAAAGTCATCAACCGTTTGATTGCCTGAGGTTGGTGAACGCGGATGCCGGTAAGGGTATCAGGAGGGTGGCCATCACGCCGGATGGAGCAAAAGCAGACGCATCATTGAGCTCAAGCGGCTGATCTAGTTGAAATTTCTTTTGGCTAAACTCTCGGCTCTGTAGGAGGATGCTTACTTTATCGTTGAACAGCTCCCTTATGTGGGTGTTATGAAAACCCCATCCGCTTGGCTGGGATTCTACCAGCGTTGTATATTACTCATTGCCTGATGTTTTTTCTATAAACCTTTACGATTTTGTTTGATGCCGTGTCCGGAAATGAAGATTAAACTCTGGATTCTTTCGAACGATACAACGGCTGCATTTCCAAATGCAGCCATTCTTTCTTAGCATTCTATTGAGTGTACTTTTATGTAATTTTACATCATTCAATGTAATTTTAAGTTATTAAAGGTGAAAATGTCTTGTAATAAGCTAATTTTGAAACATAATTTGTCGTTTTTCGTTTTTCGTTTCACGTTTGAGCATCTGATATCAAAGATCAAATGGGACTTCAGCATGGTCCGCTAATATTTTCAACTGCTCGGCCGTTTCGTTGTACTCCGACCGCATGCGACCCCATGCCGTTTTTACGCCATAATTTGACGGATTGCTAATTCTGAATCGTAGACGATATATGCCGGCTACGTGTGGTGTGAATCCAGCATTAACAATTACTGAGTATTTGTTTTTGAAGCGACCTCGGATATCAGCTGCGCGCATGTCTGTGATTACTTCAGTGAGCTGATCAACAGATTTACACAGATCAAGGCTTTTATCCGCATTTCCGTGTCGATCCCGAGTTTGGAGTATATACATTGGTTGAGCATCAGGCGAATATGCTGGCCTGTCAAGTACTGTTACAATTTCATTCAAGAATCCAATGTTATCGAGGCTGGTTAGGGCATCCCAGAAAGGCTTTTGAACTTGATTTTTTTCATCCTCGTCGGATGGTAAAGAACTGACTCCTATAATTGGCAATATGAACTCTACGAAACTGCGTTGACCAATTTGCTCTGCTTGCCAAAAAGAGTAGCCGTAATTGATTTTGTTTTGCCACGTACGATAATCTTGGTAAATGTTGCCATATGGAGGGACTCCACCAAATTCTTCCATATTATTATTACAGTATAGCATCAACAAAAGTCTAGCTGCTACATCACCACACTTTTTTAATTTTTTTAATGGTTGATTGAATTTGCGAAAACCATCTATAAGAGTATTAGGGAACCACACACGAGTCTCGTCATTAAAATCGTTGAGAACGTGTTTAACTGAGCAAAGCTCATGATCAACGTTACTTATTATTTCGCTAGTGTCGTTTAAGCATTGTTCTGGTTTGTAAACTAGATAAGGATTTATTTCTTTATGTAATTGCTCATCAGATCTCATAGAATAAAGTTCTGATACAAGGCGTTCTGCTGTGCTTCCTTTGGTATTGCTGGCTCCAGTTGCGCGCCAAATTGCTTTTAACCCTGCAGTACTGTATTTATTGTCGGCGCCTGTAAATCGTGCCAGCGTAAGATATGTGCCGATTTGCCATGCAGTTGCTTTATTATGTATTAGTGTTTTGATTGCAGTCCGGGGAATCGAAAAGGAACCGGCTCCTTTTGGTTTATTTGAATTTTCTTGCGACATGACAAGAGGGTACCGCCTTTATTTTTAAGATTAAATATTTATATATTAGTTTTGGGATGGAAGTCATAGATTAGGGGTCATTCGTCTTTTCAATAGGGGTTTGTTCGTTTGATCTTATTATCGGTAGATTTGATTTATCCCTAAAGTTCTGAATAAAAATGGAATAATCGCAGACATTATCGCAGACAAAATATTGCGAGTGCGCAGACACGCATACAAAAAACAGGAAAAGTCAGGCAAAACACAGACAAAATATTGCTAGTGATCCTGATAGGCGCGTATGACGCTGAATACTACATATTGGGGTCACTTGAGTCAACCAGATACCCCAGCTAAAAAAATCCCGCCAGGACGATAAACCTTCTCTACCGGACACGAAAAACGGACACGAAATCTCCCAAGTCGGAGGCGAAATTTCGCGTCCGAACCCGCCAATCGGACACGAAGTATATCTAACTATTTAAAATTACAGCGACTATATTTTTGCCTCGTACTTAATTTGCCGGACACGAAATCGGAGGCGAAATTTAACCAGTCGGACGCGAAACGGACGCGAAATTTTGCCTCCGATGACGCAAAACTGGACACAAAATTTGCTCTCCAGGACACCAAATAGGATGCTAAATGAAGTGGTTGCGTTTTTTGAGACAGGTGTGTAAGCAATGAACCGATCCGAATCGAAAGGAGAGGTTCTATGCAGCATCCACCCATCACAGCGCAGAATTAAAAGCCAAGGTAGCTCTGGCCGCCATTTCGGGTCTGAAGATCCTTGCGGAACTTGCCAGCGAGTACAAGGTTTATCCGACACAGATCAACCGTTGGAAGCAAGAATTGATTGAAACGCCTCTGACCTTTTCGGCAAGGGCAAAAAGAAAGAGGTTGACCACGATGCCGAAGTGGCTGAGCTGCATTGAGTGATCGGCAACTTCAAGGCTGAGAACGATTTTTTGTCCAACATA
>MTLD01000353.1_pt1 | contig 28451 bp, 25 predicted proteins | sample 1982471 | NCBI WGS metagenome assembly MTLD01 (sample SAMN05712604, study PRJNA340218) | biofilm metagenome | isolation source: sample SPM anode biofilm adapted to -50 mV | place: USA | collected 2012-02-03 | reverse complement strand
CCCTGCGAGTTACATCCCTTTGCGAGTATTTCGTCCATTCTTCAGGAGCGATACCAAGTTGCTGCGAAACATATTGCAGTAATGCCGCGCTCGGTTCCCCTTCAACCGGCAAGGCCATACCCGGATAACGCACGTAGCAGAGCTGTAAAGCAAATCCCAATCGATTCGCGGCTCCTCGATGTTGCTGTATAAGAGAAAGATCAGCTTCGCCAAAAGTATAAAACCTTATCAGGTTGTCATTGTCTTGCGGCAGAGCGAGAAGACTTTCACGTTCCGAGTCGGTAAAGATTGAGCGACGTGGCATGGCGTTTCCTTATCCTTGGTTTTATTTTCTGAATATTTGTGATATGTCACATTATTGATATTGATAGGTTATTGGAACAAAGATTAAAATACTGATTAAGTGACAATGCCACACCCAATAATATCCGATCGTTGGTATGTCACGCAAACGATCGTTTAGGTGACATATGCTCATAGGCTACATGCGGGTATCAAAAGCTGATGGTTCTCAGGCAACTGACCTCCAACGCGATGCGCTTGTATCGGCTGGCGTATCTGAAAATCATATTTATGAGGATAAGGCTTCGGGAAAGCTCGATGCTCGCCCCGGCCTTGATGCTGCGTTAAAGGCCTTGCGACAAGGTGACACGCTGGTTGTCTGGAAGCTGGATCGGCTTGGCCGGGATCTCAGGCATCTCGTGAATACGGTGCATGATCTGGCCAACAAGGAAGTGGGGTTCAAGGTATTGCCAGGCCATGGAGCTTCGATTGATACCACCACACCATCTGGAAAGCTTGTGTTTGGTATTTTTGCTGCGCTGGCGGAATTTGAAAGGGAGTTGATAAGTGAGCGGACCGTAGCTGGCTTAGCAGCGGCACGAGCCAGAGGAAGATCCGGAGGCGCTCCCTATAAAATGACTGTTGCCAAGCTTCGGCTTGCCATGGCAGCAATGGGGCAGCCGGAAACAAAAGTAGGAGAGCTCTGCAAAGAACTGGGAATAACCAGACAGACACTCTACCGTCATGTGACTCCAGATGGACAACTGCGTCCAGACGGAGAAAAACTGCTCAACAAGAAACGCAATTCTCTCTGACATATTAAAAAGTTACGCTGATGGACTAACGTTACTTTGTACTTCGCTCACGTAGTGTTGGGTTTTTCCCTGTATGGGGGACCGTAAGGATTCCTGCTGTTGTAGATACAACCAAATCGATAAAAAAATTAGCTCTTCGATTTTTTCGATTTCACCATCCCATGAAGTTTCAGGATCGTGGCAACCCCTTCCTCACCTAGAAGTTCGGTAGCCTGCTTCTGCGCTTTTTTCCAATAAGCGTGGGCTGCCGCCATGAGCTCTCTCCCTTTAGTGGTGACGGTAATGATCTGAGACGGTCCACCACCATGATCATCGACATTGATCCAGCCGTTATTTTTCATCCTCTCCACAGTTCGGCTCACTGTCGACTTCTCCATCATAAACTCCCTAGAAATGTCCGCTGAAGATGCATGACCTAAGTACGAGAGCATCGTAAGGATGTTCACCTGGTTGGCTTTGAGGCCGAGGGGCTGCAAAGCTCGGTCATAGATATTGGTTATCACCCGACTCAGGAGCCGTATCCGGTAACCGATACATTCGTCGGCTATCGATTTCGCCAGTATTGATGCCTCTTGTTCGTTCATCTTTTTCGTCCTCTTGTTGTACATACAACTTAAATATATAAATCTTTCACTTAAGTGTCAATGTTAATTTATTATCTAACTATATTATAGCCTGCCAGCAACAATCGATATAATAATCTGTAATTAAATTGTGTGTGTACATGATATCAAATCATTTTATAATCAGATAAGGCTGGAGGACAAAAAGAGTGGGCCAAATAGTTAAGCCCACTCATCTTGGTAACTAACAGTGTAAAAACTTATTCACTGCCTCCAATTTTTTCGAGCTGTTCTATGGCATCCTGCAGCTTATGCTCCAATATTTTTAATTCATCAGGCGAATATTTATTTCCGTTCTTGATTTCTTTCTGAAGTTTTTCAATTCGCTTTTCAAGCAGTTCAGTCTTATTCAAACAGTTATGTACCGCCAGCTCACAGATGAACTTATCTTGCGGTGTCTCCTTGGCCAAAACAGGAACTGACGCTGACAGGAAGAACATCGACATAACCACCAATGCACTTGTTTTCATAATATTGCTCCTTTTGGTCATTTGTTTTTGAAGGTTTTAAATAAAACAATACTTAGCGTAACGCCGAAAACACACTATGTGCAATTCTATGCTTAGAAAAAATAGGCCCAGCGTGCACCTAACGTATTAGTTCCCAGTCCGTTTTTAATTGCGAAGTCATCTCGATACTCAACCATTAATTGGTTGTTGTTGCCTATCATCCAGAATAGTGATACTCCCAGCGCATGATTATCAACTTTGGAACTTGACACAGTCGTGCTGTCTATTTTCTGTTCGCCTCCGTGATTGTAAAAGTAATCCAGTGATACAAACCACTGTTTGGTGATATCAAAACTGAGATGAGTCTCCACACCGAGGACAGGATCCTGCTCAAGTTTTGCCATGCTGCTTCCCGTGTTGAAATGCTTATTGTCGGTATAAAATTCTCCGTTGATGATCATCTCCAGGTAAGTCCTGCTGCCGAATCCTTTAACAATTCCAAGTTCAGGTTTTATGGCCCAGCGGTTGTTTCCCAGATTAAACGTTTTGCCTTTGTCGTAATTACCAAGTGGCAAGGTAAAGTAGGGGGTGAATCCGACCCAGAATTTATCTTTCGGTGAATTTATGAACCAAAAGGTTGCAAGCACTATTGGATCTGCAATTCCGGAATCAGAAGTTTTTTTACCACCTACTGAGGATGTATCGAGTTCGGCTTCACCAAAAGGAATAAGTGCCTGAGGGTCTACTGTGAAACCACCTTCTCCATACAGAGCATTGCCAATGCTGGTATAGTAAACCGGCCTAAAAGTTCCCAGGTTTTCCCTGAGGCTGATATCATTACCTACTTTATTGTCATTGACAAATAAGGTATTGGCAGAAATATGCTTGAAATAGGTACAGAATAAAAATGACTCTGGCGACAAGGGAATATAGTCACGAGCATTCCCCCCCCACGAAACAGTGGAAATCGACATGGCTAAGCAAAAAAACAACAAAAAATATTTTATTTTCATAGCATCACCTCTCGATAATGACTTGACGACAAAGGGTAAAGTTGCACTGAACACAAATAAAAAACAGTGTGTCAAATTTGTAATACTACCAATAGGCATCCCGCCTTCTTATTCCGGTAAGTACTTTATACTGTGCTGTCAGTTAAAAAAGACGGGATGCTTTTGTTCATACCTTGATTTTAAAAATAATTAGTAATCGCTTTTTGCATTTTCCAATTGAGTCATATTTTCTTCCAATTCATTTTCAAGACGTTGCAATTCTTTTGAATCATTATTTGATGTTTCTTTTATTTTATTTCGTATTTCCACTATTCTTTTCTCGTAAAGCTTGACCCTGTCCATACAATTGCCTGCTGTTGCTGCACAAATATACTTTTCCTGGTGTGTTAATGCAAAAACATTAACCGCAGATAGATTCACAAATACCAACATTAATGACAGTGTAATAGTTTTCATAACATGTCTCCTTTTAGTTAATTAACGGCTGTCAGCCATTTACAGCGCCATTTTAAATTAAGTACTCAAACTGAAACATCAATTGAATCCGCTGTTGGATACTTGTCTGTGACGTTTGCCTAAAACTACTGGACTTCTTGCCCATTAAGGACCTGAAACCTTTCATGGCATTCGTCATGGGCCAATTGAAAGACTATTCAAATAGTTTGTTCATATTCGCTCCTCCTTTTGTTTTTTTGCTCTAGCTACAGCCCCTGTGCCGCATACAACACAACATCTGAAACTCTAAATGGTGTAATCGAAAAATAATAATTTGACCAGTCTATGTAATAATGTTTAAAATTTTTTCGTATTTCAGAAATCAACCTTTGAGTTCAGTATACCATTCAATGTTGTATATGCAACAATAATGTTGCATATACAACATTATTTATATTTAACCTACACAAATTATCAATCACCTTTTCACTGTATGTTACATACGAAAACGCGCTGAAACAAATTTCATGGGCATGCGGCTCATGCGTTCATGATTACAAGAGAAATGGCTTGGTGCAGCCAACGTGGCGTGTCCCTCACAAAGATCACGGAGGCTATGTATGTCCAGCCTGATACGACGCTGGTGCGCTCCGCCTGCAACGCGTGGATACCGGCACGCACCACAAGTGCCGGCTGCATCATCAGTAACTTCAACACGGGCGTGATCTTTTGCTTCGCCACTTGGGCGAGACCAGTGCCCGACATTCCTAGGCAAAGTGTCGTGACAGTGACTCCATAGCGCTAATCAGGTTTGGTTTTATATGTCGTGACCTCAAAATCCCAATCCATATCTTCATGTGCGGTAGCGGTTACAGCCGGCCCCGGGGTCATTGTTATGGTTTCATCCCTGAATTCACTCAAGATTTCGGTTTTAAACCATGTGTAAAAATCTGCCCGGACAAACACCGCTTCCAATGTTTCCAGGTAATTCTTACCTTCATCGGAAGAACCCGGAATGACAAAACCGAATTGGCCGAGCGCCTCATGAGGATTGTCAAATAGCATTTTTTTGAACTCCATATCCCCCCTAGCTTTATTCTTAATCTCAGCCACAACATCCTCTCGGATAAACCTTTTTTCGCCGCTCATTATTTACCTCTCTTGATATTCGATGTAACAGGGCAGTATATCCCTGAATCTGTATCTTGGGTTGCTAGGGATCGTTGTTTGTTAATTTTCTATTTCCAAATTAGCAAACAGCCCCTCCAGCTCCTCTGGACTACCAGTTAGATTGCCACCTCAGTTCAAGGTCAGCATCATGTCAACTTTTCCTGCCTCTCCAGCGAAAAATAATCCCGGTGTGGCAAACACCACACCGGGACAGATATTGTCCGAAGTCTTAGAAATTCCAGAACTCATCGATCTCTGCGTCTGAGAAATCCCACAAGGCGTTGTGCGGAGCAAGCGGCTCATAGCTGAAGAATTCCGGCAGGCGGTCGTGCGCAGCGGTTAGGCCAGCAGCGATGTTGAAGGCATGCTCGGTTTTCAGAATCATTTTACCGAGGTCCATAAAACCGTCGATAGTAAGTTCAATGCCAAAGCGAGCATTCAGCAGGTCTTTCAGGGCTGGCAGGCATTCAGGAATATCCAGGAGCGGGAACGCTACGAAGACGCACATGCCTGTTGAGTCTAACGCTGCGGTTGCGATCTGCAAATTTCTGGAGAGCTCGACCTGGCCGTCCTTCTTGAGAGGGTCCACAAAACCGCCCACATTGAGAATGTTGGCAGTAACAGCGTAGCCCGAAGTGTGGTCGGCGCCCATGGTGCTGGTAGCGTAGGTAATGCCTATACCCTTGACGGAGCGCGGGTCGTAGGCCGGGATTCCCTGGTTTTTCACCACCGGAGTGCGCAGCACGCCGTAGGTCCTCCCCACAGAGCCAGCGCCGTTGCCTAGAATGCGTCCGAGCGGGGTACCTTTGGCGATTTCCTTCTTGATCAGGCGGTGGACCTCTTTGCCGTCACCAAAAGGGAGAATTCCGGCTTCCATGGCAACACCGAACATGACAACGCTCTCGATGGAGTCAATTCCCACATCATCCATCAGGTAGTCTGCGACTGCAATGTCGTCCAGGCATTCGACACTGCAGTTGGCGCCTAAGCCCCAGATGGTCTCGTATTCGAAACCTGAGGTTATGTATTTGGCTTCTTCATCAACGTAAACCTGGGAACATTGAATGATGCAACCGGCGTGGCAGCCGTGTTTGGGTTTGCCGCCTCGGGCCACGATGACGTCGTGCATGGTTTCTCCGGAAAACTTGTCGTGAGTCGCACACTGTCCAGAGGTGAAGTTGCGCGTGGGAAGACCGCCCGCTTCATTGAGAAGATTTACCAAGAGGTTGGTTCCATACGTGGGGAGTCCCTGTCCTGAAACAGGATGGTCCAAAAGGCCCTTGGCCAAAATGCGTGCTGCAGACTTGAAATTCTGGGGATCGGAGATCGTAACCGGACGAGAACCGGTCTCATCGATAGTGATATATTTTATCTTTTTGGAGCCCATTACTGCGCCCAGGCCACCACGGCCATGACTGCGGATCTTGCTGTCAGGATCCTTGACCGAAATATTGGCCGATGTCATCAGGAACTCGCCGGCAGGGCCTATGGTGAGGATACCAACCTTCTTGTCATGGGCAGCTTCCAGTGCCTCGATGACCGCGAAGTTGCCCTTGCCGATCAGTTCAGTTTCTTCCTTGATTGTCACGCCGTCAATGGTGACGTGCAGCCCGTACCACTTGTCCTCTTTTGGAAAACCTTCGATAATGATGGCCTTGACGCCCATGCGGGCAAGTTTTTGGGCCGAGGTGCCTCCGGCATTGCTCTCCTTGATGCCGCCGGTCAGCGGGCTCTTGGCGCCTGCGGAGAGACGGCCGGACTGGGCAACTGGGGTACCGGTCAAGAGACCGGGGGCGAACACGAGCTTATTGTTGGGGCCGAGTGCATCACAGCTTGGAGGCACTTCTGCCGCAACGATAGTCGAGGTGAGTCCGCGACCACCGAGTGCAGCCCATTCAGCGGGGACAGCTTCGAGTTTGAAGGCCTTGTCAGTCATGTTTACGCGAAAAATCTTGTCCATGTTCCGTCTCCTCTTTCGTCGATATGGTTACTTCGCCACAGTGAATAATCTCCTTTCCGAAAGGGAGGCTCCGTCGTTTCCAGCGAAACCCGTTGGCCGGGCGCCATTGGGGGGAATCCCTTTTAGGTCGCACGGCTCGGAGGATTGAAATAGTTTGTGAGGCAGTAGGTTCCTTTGCAGGACCCACTCTCGATGGTGTCCATTGTCTTGGTTGATCTACTAGCATTTAATATTGTCGAGCTGTTCCATGGTATTTTTCAGCTTTTTTCTGGTTTTTTATCTCATCCGAAGAGTTGATCGAACCTTTGTTTGTCTCATTTTTGATCTCTACATTTTGCTTCTCAAAATTCTTTTCGTCATCCAGACAATTACCGGCTGTCATCGCACAGGCCAGCCTTTCCTGGTGAGTCATGGCAAATACTGGAACCGCTGCAGACATCAGGAACGCAGACATTACTACTAATGCACTTGTTTTCATGGTTTACCTCCTTTTTGATTTGTTATTTCAGGGCAGTTCTCCCCCCGAATACTGATGTTCATTTTTATTACGTACATTTGACGAACTACTCACTTCCTCCACCAAGCACCTTGTAGAGTGTCACCAGGTTGCCGAGCCGCGCGAGGTTGATACTGATCAGTCCCTGTTGGGCGCTGTAGAGTGAGCGCTGCGAATCCAGAACATTCAGATAGCCGGTGATACCGCTGTGGTAACGGGCCTGTGACAATCGGTAGCTCTCAGAAGTAGCGTTGGTCAGCGACCGCTGCGCCCTCAACTGCTCGGACACGGTACCGTTCTGGGCCAAAGCATCGGCCACCTCGCGGAAGGCGCTCTGGATCGCCTTTTCATACTGGGCCAGGAAAATGTCCCGGTCCCGTTCGGCAACGGTAAGACCGGCCTTGTTTCTGCCATAATCGAAGATCGGCAGGGTGAACTGGGGTGCAAAACCCCAGGCAAAGGAGCCGGGCGAAAACAGTCCGGTCAACTGATCGCTGGAAGTACCGATGCTAGTGTTGAGGGTGATACGCGGGAAAAAGGCGGCCCGGGCTGCGCCAATGTTGGCATTGGCCGCTTTGAGCTGTTGTTCGGCCTGCATGACATCTGGACGGCGTTGAAGTACCTCGGACGGCAAAGCGGCAGTCAGTTCCCGTATGGTTCCAACCGCGCTAAAGCCGGCGGGTAGGAGTTCCGTCGGCACCTGTGCGCCCACAACCAGTATCAGCAGGTTTTCGTCCTGAGCCACCTGGCTGGTGAAGCGGGCCACATCCACTTGGGCCGAATCCACGCTGGTCTGGGCCTGGCGCAGGTCCAGTTCTGACGAGGCTCCAGCCGTAAAACGGCTCTGAATCAACTGGTAGGATGCCTGCTGGCTTTCAAGCGTGTCCTTGGCCAGTTTCAACCGTTCCCGGTCCGCGGCCAGGGCTAGATAGTTGTTGGCCACCTCGGCCACCAGGCTGATATGAATGCTGCGGCGCGCCTGTTCAGTCGCTAAGTACTGCTCCAGGGCTTGGTCCTTCAGGCTCCGTATGCGACCGAATAAATCAACTTCATAGGTGCTCATTCCCAGGCTCAGGCTGTAATTCCTTGCAATCATGGATTGTCCGGTGGGAGAAACCTCCGCGGGAAGGCGCTGGACAGCGCCGCTGCCAGCCGCGTTAACCGTCGGCAGGAGATCAGCACGCTGTATCCGGTACTGGGCGATCGACCTTTCCACATTCAGAGCCGCCACGCGCAGATCGCGATTATTCGCCAGTGCCAGGGCGATCAGTTTCTGCAATTGCGGATTGACATAGAACTCACTCCACTTCAGGTCGTTGGCTGCTGCCGAATCTCCCGACTGTGCGGCCTTGGTCTTGTAAGCAGGACCTGTGGGCCATGCCTGAGGAACCGGCGCCTCCGGCCGGATATAGTTCGGCGCCATGCTGCAACCGGCCAGAGAGGTGATAGCAATGCTTGCGATTACAATTCCGCGGATCATGTCAGTACTCCTCCTTCAGTGGCGGCATGGGGATTCTTCACCTTGAACCAGATTGCGTAGAGGGCAGGAAGGAAGAGCAGCGTCAGAATCGTTCCGACCCCGACCCCACCGATCAGGACATAGGCCATCGATCCCCAGAAGCTCGATAAAGTCAGCGGGATAAAGGCAAGCATGGCAGCCACCGCGGTCAGGACTACCGGGCGCGCACGGCGTACGGTGGATTCGACGATGGCATCGTAATCACTTAATCCGGCTTCCCGGTCATGACGGACCTGGTCGACCAGAATCAGCGTATTGCGCATGATGATCCCTGCCAACCCGATCAAGCCGAGAATTGCATTAAAACCAAAGGGCTGATGGAAAACGAGCAGGGTGGGCACCGCCCCGACTAGACCGAGAGGGGCGGTGGCAAACACCATGAACATAGTGGCGAATGACCGTACCTGAAGCATGATGAATATCAGCATCAAAAGGATCATTGGCGGAAACAGAAGACCCAGCGCCGTATCGGCTTTCTTGCTCTCTTCAACGGAACCACCCGTTTCCACGCGATATCCTACGGGAAGAGCCGCTTTCAGTTTTTCGAGTTTGGGGAGAATTTGGGCCGTTACATCCGGAGGCTGGACCCCATCAACGACATCACCCTGTACAGCGATATACGGCTCGCGGTTGTAGCGTTTCAGCATAGGATCTTCCATCCGGGATTCGAAATGCGCCATCTGTGATAGCGGGATCGAGCGCCCGTCTCTGGTTGTCAAGGATACGTTGGCGATGTTTTCCAGACTGTGGCGCTCGGAACCGGGAGCGCGAACTACCACATCGACAGAACGGATGCCGTCGCGCATCTGCGTGGTGGGAGCTCCATTCAGAATCGCCTGTAATTGCAGCCCGGATTCTTGCGGTGTCAGGCCAAGGAGACGCAGGCGATCCTGATCAAGAACCAGCCGCTGGCTTGGGGTCCGTTCCCCCCAATCCAGGTGCAGATCACGCACCTTCGGGTTTTCAGCCATGATGGCTTGGACATCACGCGCAATCCTGCGCAGCTCATCCACGTCTGGTCCCATGACACGAAAGAGCACCGGGAATGTGACCGGGGGACCGAAAACGAATTGCTTCACCCGCACGCGCGCTTCCGGGAATGCGCCCTGTGCAATAACTTGGCGAAGTTTTTTCTTGAGGCTATCGCGCGCCGCATGGCCCTCAGTCATGACTACAATTTGGGCAAAAGCCGGGTTGGGTAATTCGGGATTCAACGGCAGTATGAAGCGTGGCATGCCGTATCCGATATAGCTGGTGACGTCTTTAGCCTGTGGTTCGGCCAGAATGGTCTTTTCAATGTTTTTGACCGATTTATCGGTCGCGGCAAAAGCACTTCCAGGGGGAAGGTTGACGTCAACAATCAATTCGGGGCGATCTGAGTTAGGAAAAAACTGCTTCTCCACGGAACCCATTCCAACCACGGCCAACATAAAAAGACCAATGGTAACGCCGGCGGCAATCCATCTGTGATCAACTACTTTCCGCACGATGCCGCGAAACCGCTGATAATTCGGGGTAGCATAAATGGCATCATGCCCTCCGGGAACCGGTTTGATGTCGGGCAGGAGCTTGACGCCCAGGTAGGGTGTGAAGAGCACTGCAACAAACCAGGAGGTGATCAATGCGAAGGCCACGACCCAGAATATGTTGCCCGCATATTCACCTGCCGTCGATTGGGCAAAACCAACCGGCAGGAAACCGGCGATGGTCACCAGCGTACCGAAAAGCATGGGACTGGCCGTGGATGTCCAGGCAAAAGTTGCTGCCTGGACCCGGTCCAATCCCTCTTCCATTTTGACCACCATCATCTCGATGGCGATGATCGCATCATCCACCAGCAGCCCCAGAGAAATAATCAGTGCCCCCAGGGTGATGCGGTCAAAATCCCTTCCGGTAAGCAACATGATGACAAACACCGCGGCAAGGGTCAGCGGTACTGCGGCAGCAACGACGATCCCGACACGAAACCCCAGCGTTACCAGACTCACCACGATGACGACTGCAAGCGCAGCCATGAATTTGATCATGAATTCGTTAATCGCCTCGGTAATGACATGGGACTGATCCGATACCTTGGACAGAACAAGTCCAACGGGTAATTCTTTGTGAATAGCCGTTTCTTCAGTTTTCAAAAGTTTGCCCAATGTCAGGCCGTTAAAGCCTTTTTTCATCACCAGGGCCAGGATGAGCGAAGGCTCTCCCTGGTGACGTATCTGTTTTGTCGCCGGATCTTCGTAACCGCGGGTGACTTCGGCCACATCACCGATTTTCAGTAATTTCCCCCCGCTTGCCACGGGAATCGCCTTGACCGCTTCGACTCCGTTAATGGCTCCGTCAAGGCGCAGATAGACCCGCGGTCCAGCCGTATCCACAAACCCCGAAGGTGTCATATCGTTTTGGGTTTCCAAGGCACGAAACAGATCGGTCGCTTTTACGCCGAGAGTTGCCAGGCGTTTGTAGGAAATCTCCACATAGATTTTGGGATCCTGTTCGCCGAGAATGGTGACCTTTTCCACGCCGTTTACCCGGGAAAGGCGCTGGCGAAGCGCTTCCGCTTCCAACACGAGCTGGCGGTGGGGAAGGCCTTTTGCTTCCAGTGAATACATGGCGAAATACACATCGGAAAATTCGTCATTCAGAATCGGACCGATTACACCTTTGGGCAGATTGATTTTTTCATCCCCCAGCTTTTTTCGTGTCTGGTAGAATTCATCCGGCACATCTTTGGGAGGCGTGGAGTCTTTCAACTGGAGCTTCATCAAGATCATTCCGGGATATGCGGAGGTTTCCACACGGTCGTAAAATTCAAGTTCCTGAAGACGTTTTTCCAGCCGGTCGCCCACCTGTTCCTGCATTTCCTTTGCGGTGGCTCCCGGCCATATGGCTGTCACCGTCATGGTCTTAACGGTGAATTTAGGGTCTTCTGCCCGGCCCAGGTGCAGGAAGGCAAATCCCCCGGCCGCCATAACCACAATAATTAGAAACAGGGTGATGGCCCGTTCGCGGACCGCAAAAGCGGAAAGGTTGAAGCGAGTCATGATCTTTTCTCCTTCGCCGCTCCGGAATTGACGTTAACTTTTTCTCCTTCCTGAACGAGGTGAGCACCCAGCGCGAGAATCCGTTCTCCCGGCTTGAGGCCTTTGCTCACCAGTGCTGTCTCGCTGCCGAGCTTCGCAACTTCAACGGGGCGCCGTGATAAGATTGAGGTAGTAGGATTTATGACCCAGACACTTGTGCCGGCTCCGCCGTCGTACAACGCACCAACGGGAATTTCGTACTGCTGCACCGAACCATTGGCGTTATCTCCATACAGACGAACCGTCACGGTGGAACCGAGAGGAGCGTTTTTCCCGGAGCCGCCAAGTGTGTAGCGCGCCTGGTAGGTTCGTGTGAGAGGGTCGGCCATGGCGGACAATTCGCGCAGCTTTGCCGGGAACGACTGACCCGAATCGGCATAAAGGGAGGCTGTGGCCGTGGACTTCGCAGTCTTCTCATTCCCCTCGGGAAGATTGATTACCGCTTCGCGGGCACCGTCTTGGGCGAGGCGAACCACCACGTTACCCGGACCTACCACCTGGCCGGCGTCGGCAAGAGTTTCCATGACGACGCCATCCGCATCGGCCCTGAGAACGGCATAACCAACTTGGTTTTCCAGTTGTCGTGAGTATGCGATGGCCGAATTGAGTTGTGCGGTTGTCGCGTCCGCCGTTGATTTGGCCTGTTCGTATTCCTGTACGGATACGGCTTTTATCGCTACCAGCCCACGTTGACGAAGTTCATCCGAGAGCGCGCGTTTATTCTGCGCACGAGCCGCTTCCACCGCTGCCTGTGCGGAATTGGCCGCAAGTCGAAGGTCGGACGGGTCGAGCCGCATCAAGGCTTGCCCGCGTTTGACGTGATCCCCGGCTTTAACAAGTCTTTCCAGGATTTTGCCCGGCACGCGAAAACCGAGATCGCTTTCCGTACGTGCATGAATCACACCGGTATATTCCACAACGCCGCCTTGCGCAGAAACAACGGTAAAAGCGCGGACCATGCGGGGAGATGTCGCCTCTGCCGGCAGTTTTTTGGCTCTTCCCAGGACTACGCTACAGACGATGACCACCACTGCTCCCATGATGAGCGCTATGCGATACCTGCGCGACAAGCCGACAAACGTCTTTAAATCAATTTTTTTCATATAAAATCGCCCCTTAACGAAATAAATGCCTGTTTTCGATGACAGCGAACGGGCTCATCTGCCCATGACGCGGGAGAAAATGGCCTGGTGCAACCAGCGTGGTGTTGCCCATATCATAAATATCGTGGCCTTGTTGGCCCAGCCCGGCACGACGCTGATGCGCCCGGCATTCAATGCGCGGATTCCGGCAGCCACCACGGGGGTCGGCTGCATTATCAAGAGCTTCAAGGCCGGCGTCATTTTCATTTGAGCCGTATTGGCGAAGCCGGTGTCTGACAAGCCTGGGCAGAGCGCCGTCACGGTGATGCCATAATGCTTGAGTTCACGATAAAGGGCCTCGCCAAAGCGCAAGACATACGCCTTGGCGGCTGAATAGACGGCGAAGTCCTTCACGCCAAGGAATGCCAGGTAACTGGCGACGAGCAGGATCTTCCCACGTCCCCGCTTTCGCATGCCCTGCGCAAATATGTGGGTGACTGCGGTCAGGCTCGCTATATCCAGCTGCACCATCGCCAGCGCCATGTCCAGCCGGGCATCCAGGAACGGGCCTTGCAGTCCATGACCGGCATTGTTGATCAGGACGTCGATCGCAATTCCTCGCTCGATGAGCCGCTCATGCAGCCGAGTTATTGCCTCTATATCCGAAAGATCAACCTGCTCTACGACGACATCGATGGGGTACTGTTTGCGTAGTGTCTCGGCGAGTGTTTGAAGCCTGTCCATACGGCGCGCCACTAGGACCAGAGAATAGCCTTGCCGGGCATATTGGCGAGCGAACTCCTCGCCGAACCCACTTGACGCCCCTGTGATGAGAACCCATGAATTGTCTCTGGTTGTCATTTGTTTCCTCCTGGTCCGCAGAATGCGAAACACCTAGACAGGTCTACGTTATAATTGTCGTAAAAATGAGATATCATCAGCGATCTGATAAATTCCTCGTCCAAAGCTGAAGCTTATGCAAAACATTTCCCGAACGCTTTGAACAATGTCAACGGCCCTTTGACACGAATCCTCCGCAGGACAATTTGCTTGACCATCGAGGTTTCCTTGTGAAGCACGCGCAGCCAGGTCTTTGCATCGGCATGCACGCAAACGTCCGGGACGCCATTATGTCCTTGCTCGATTTTGATCGTTTTATCTTTAATGACGACAGTTGCTTCGGCCTCTTCACTGCCGCTGAAGGTGAAATGGTAGGTCGCGTTCAGCCCTTCGGACTGGTATCGCTGAAAAGCAATGGGCATGGAGGAGAGAAAATACGCCACAGACGGCGGTCTGATGCCGTTTCCCACGTGCTTTATCTTTTTGTGCGGGAAGGTGCGCTGGACGTGGCTCTCGGCGTCCGAACCTGGCAGGACATATATCGTTTCCGCCTTATTTTGAAGCGGTTTGACCACGTCATCGATAAATGCCTTTCTGTCATCCAGATACTGTGGGATCACTTCGTCCCCCGCTGGGCAGACTGCCATGCAATACACGGATTTGTAGCACGGTCCGCTCGCCAGGCTTTGCCACATGGATACGGTTTCGGCGTCACTGGTTTTGGTTCGGTAATCGATGGAATTCTTGCTGTCAGCGATATTTTCAACCCAGTCGCTGAAGCCTCCTATCAGTTCCCGATAGGTATGGGTGAGGCAGTTCACCGGATGGAAAAATCCATCCGGGCCGATGGCGCCCGTGGGACAGGCAGCTGTGCAGAGCTTGCAGTCAAGGCACGGATTATAGTCCAGGGGGGTGTCGTACTCATCCACTTCGGCGTCGATGAGTATGGTATCGAGCAGCACGAAACTCCCGAACACGGGGTGAATGACGTTGCGGTGGAGGCCCATCTTCCCCAGTCCGGCTGCAACGGCTATCGGTTTGTGCGATACCACGTGCATCGTGCCATTGCCCCACTGGTCAGCTTCCATGGGAAATCCGGGCGCAGGGGTCGAGGCGCGAACACCTCTACGCTCCAGGGCTGCTGTCAGTGTGCGGGCGGCATGTATAAGCCGCTCTTCCACCTGCTGCAGTTCAAGGCTCGCAATGGAACGTGCCGGACTTCGCAGGTTTTCCCTGTTAATCCGTCCAGCAAAACTGACAAACGTCTTGGTCCAGGGGAATATCTTCAGAATGGCTGCCTTTTGATCGGTCAGTGTGGAACGTGTGATCTCTACAAAACCCACGTCATCAGCCCCTGCTTCAAGACACATCGTACGCAGCTCCCGGGCGCTCAGCTTCAGCGGAGTCGAGTGAGGTGTCGCCGATGCTTTTCTCTCGTGATAACGTTTTACTGTCGGGTGCTGATTCAGTTCCATTACTTACGCTCCTTTTGTCGAGACCGGGCAACCATTTAGACCGGTCTATGTGTTACCGCTCAAAAAAAAGTGACGACTTATCCTTCTTCTTTTTGAGCAAGAAACCTATCAAAGTACAAATAGATGAAATTCTTCAAAGGGTCGGACGATTTCTTAACCTTGGACCGGAGCAGTGCGCCCTGGAATGCTGAGATCAAATTCTCTGCGAGCATTTCGGGATCCAAATCTTCCGGGATGGTTTTCTCCTTCTGTGCTTGAAGAAGTAACCTGGACACAGTCATCGCCCAGCCTTGCAGAGCTTGTTCAAGACGTTTCCGGACACTCTCGTATTGATCGGACAGTTCCAGGCTCAAATTGCCAATCAGACACCCCTTGGTACAATCATAGCCTTCAAATCTCGAAATTCTGGATTCAAAACTTTTTTTCACGCGTTCCAGAGGTGGTAAAGACTCATCCGTGAATATGGTGTGAAAATTTTCACCAACTTCTGCAACATATTTATCGATTATCGCTAGGCCGAATTCTTCCTTGCTGGGGAAAAAATTATAAAATGAACCCTTTGGCACATTTGCCTGCTTCAGGATTGCCTCGACACCAGTAGCGCTGAATCCCTTGCTTAATATGATATCCAGTCCTACCTGGACGATGTCGTCTTTGCTGTGAATTCTTTTCATGATTTACAGACTAGACCGGTCGTTCCAATATGTCAAGGTATTTTTCCTCTGGAGATTACTTCTTTACGGCTGTCGGCAAATGACCGACAGCCGTATGCATTTAACCTATGATAGCAAAGTTGCCCAGGTGATTCATCACTATCAACCTCTGGAAGATTAATCGCAGCGAAAGTTATTCATCTCTTTCAAAATCAACCATACGCTTGGCAACCGACTTGATACTGAGCAGGTCGCTGAAGTTGATGTTATTGCCGAGGTAGTTGCCGCCGTCGGTGCCACAACCGAGGGTCAGTGAAGGGGGCAGCTTGTTATAGATAAGGCCGATGGAACCATGAACTGCCGGCTGGTTGAGCAGCAGACGATTGGCGGGGATTTCAGCGGCATACCTGTCCAGAACGGCTTCATCCTGGGCGTGAACAACGGAGGTGTGACCGGCTCCACCCCACAGCAGCTGGGATTTGGCAGCGGCGATGGCTTCGTCGGTGCTGTTGTAGGAGATGACGCCGAGAACAGGGGAGAGCTTCTCATGACTGAACCAGTCCTCGGGACCGATGCAGGTCAGGGGTACCAGTAGCAGCTTGGCGTCTGCGGGAATTTCGAAGCCGGCCAGCTTGGCGATGAACTGGGGGGACTTGCCGACAATAGCGGTTGCGGGTACGCCACGCTCTTTATCGAACATGACTTTTTCAAGTTTGGCTTTCTCGTCGTTGTTGACGAGATAGGCGCCGCGCTCAACAAGCATTTTTATACCCTTCTCGGCGATAGCCGGATCATCAAAGATAACGGACTGATCGGAGGAGCAGATCGTGCCGTTGTCGAAGGTCTTTGAAAGGATAACGTTGTTGATGGCCACACTCAGGTTGGCTGTCTTGGAGATGAAGACCGGAGTGTTGCCTGCGCCAACGCCGATGGCAGGGTGACCCGAGCTGTAGGCCGACTTGACCATGGCGTTGCCGCCGGTTGCCAGGATCAGTTTTACTCCGGGATGTTTGAACAGGGCATTGGTTCCTTCAAGGGAGGGTTCTTCGATCCACTGGATAACGTTGGCAGGTGCGCCGGCGCTGACTGCTGCGTCATACATGAGCTTGGCGGCATGGGCACTGCACTTCTGGGCACGGGGATGGAAAGCAAAGATGATGACGTTGCGGGATTTAAGTGCAATCAGGGATTTGAACATTACGGTCGAGGTCGGATTGGTCGTCGGCGTTGCGCCGGCGAGAACACCAAACGGCTCGGCGATATACTTGACTCCTTCTTCCTCTTTGATAACGCCAACGGATTTTTTGTCTTTGAAATACTCATAGACAACATGGGCGCCGAGATGGTTCTTGATGGCTTTGTGGTCTGCACGCCCAATGCCGGTTTCTGCAACGGCTTCTTCGCCAAGAATGACTTCGTTGGCAACGCTAGCTGCGTCCATCGCTGCACAAATCTTGTCGACCTGCTCCTGAGAATATGTTTTAAAAACTGCTGCTGCTTTTTGAGCCTTGGCGACCAATTCATCTATCTGCTGAGTTACATTTCCCATGACAACCTCCATTGTTTTCGATAAGTCCTTTTGTGATTGAATACCGATTACGTTGACTGGTCATTGACTTTTTGCTCATAATTTAGATAACAATTTGCATTCCGTTTCACCTCCTTATATGCGCAGCTATTGAATATCCGCGGCTGGATCGGGTTATTGATCTTCTAGCTCAAACAACTACACATTTAACCCCTTCGCCTTTTAGTCCAGGCCCAAAACAACCATTGCAATATTTGCAGCTGGCAGGCTTCGTGTCTCCGGAGTTCCAGCGTTCAATCAAGTTTGGATCTCGAATAAGAGGGCGGCAGATGGATATATAATCAGCTATCCCATCGTTTACCATTTTGTCGGCTATCTCGATTGAATTAACACCACCTACCAGCAACAGTGGCACGCCGATTTTATTTTTGTAGCGAACAGCCGCTTCTTTGTAATAAACATCCTGATCCTGTCCCATCCTGCAACTGGAGTAAGCGCCTGATGCATATATTGTCCCGCCACTCATTTCTATGGCATCGACGCCTTCCTTTTCGAGCATCGAGCAGACCTGCATCATCTCGTTGACCGTAAGACCTCCTTCCACAAAATCCTCGGAATTGATTTTCACAAAAACAGGGTATTCCTCGCCAACCTCTTTTTTTACTGCCTGGAAAGTTTCAAGGAGCATTCGCGCTCGGTTCTCTATGCTTCCACCATAGCTGTCTGTTCGTTTATTAAAGAACGGTGAGAGAAATTGACTCAGCAGGTAGCCGTGTGCCGCGTGCAATTGCACACCATCAAAGCCGGCTTTTTTTGCCCTTCCCGCTGCCGCTCCGAATGACTGAACGACCTGTTTGATTTCATCTATGGTAATCTCACGGCATGTGGGGAACAGCTCTGAGTTGTTCGCAGAAGGCCCGAATACATCGCGCCCGGTTAATGCGGAAGCTGAGTAAGCTCCTCCATGAGCTAACTGAAGGATAATTTTCCCTTGAGCATCATGAATCGCCGTACTCATTTTTGAGAGGCCCGGAATAAACCCATCATTGTAAATTGCCAACTGCCAAGGCGCAGCCATTCCCTCCGGTGACACAAATGCCATACCTGTTATGACGAGTCCCACTCCTCCGCGAATGCGTTCGACTACTGAATCGATATTCCTGGACGTACAAAATCCCTTGTCATCGGCATTTCCATCCCATGTTGCCGAGTAGACGAACCTGTTAGTGAGTGACAAACTGCCAATCCGGGTCTTTTCAAATACGTTCTTCATGGGCATTCCTCCTATCTTTCTTTCGTGATTCCACAGTTCTTCCCATGGTGGCTCCTCGCCATGATGGGTTGTGGATAGCGTGTTACGCTAACAATTTGACCAGTCTATGCAATAGTTGCTAAAAAAATGTCGAATCGGCTTCTATATCTCGAGAAGCCATCCTTTTCCCTGCTTTACAACTGCATCCTTCATGGTTGTGAAAAACCTAGATCTCAGGCTGTCACTCATGAGGGCCTTTTTTACCGGAGTGAGCTTCAGGAAACCACCGACAAAGGCGCGCATAAATTTTTCGTTTATACTCTGAGGGTTGGCAAATATCTGATTATGCAGAGTTCCTCTTTCCAGGCTTTGCAGCATGATTCTCTCGAATGTGGTTTCCGGATGAATTACTCTTGTTCCACGGCGTGCCAACACACACGCTTTCTTCTGACATTTAAGGGCGCATACCCCGCAACCAATACAGATGGAGGTGTCAACTTTGACGTCCCTTTTCTTTTTTGCATCATGGTGTTCCCTTGCAACCATAGAGATCGCATTGATTGGGCAAGCCTTAGTGCATTTTCCGCAGCCGGTGCAGGTATTGTCATCGATCTCCGCAATATAGTTGGAAGTGACTATGCTGTTCGGATAACCGTATTTGCTTATACCCAGGAGAGTATCGCAGCAGCAACCGCAGCAATGACAGACCATCCTGGCGTTTTTGCGGACGTTATCGACACCCAGGACTAACCCCATCTCCCTTGACTGGGCGAAAGTTTCCTCCATCTCGGTGCGGCTGACTTCACGGGCCAGATTGTGTCTGATCATTAAATCCGCGGCACGTCCGAACTGAGTACACATTTCCAGGGGAACCGAGCAGGTTTTTTCTCCGAGATGCAGTTTCTCGTGACGGCAGCTGCAGAGCCCTATGGAGAATTTATCGGTTTCCGCGATAAGAACCGATGCCTTTTCATAGTCGAGCACCTCGTAATAATCCCCGGGTTTGATGACGCCCTCGTGAGGGAGGGCTCTTAAAGAAAGAACCTGATTCCCGTCTCCTTGATTTGCCGCACGAAATGCATCATCTCCATCGAGGTACTCATGTAACAGTCTCGCCCATTCCTTGGTATTCGTCTTTGGCCCCATTCTCATCATGGTGAATTCAAAAATCCCGACTATCATTGGGGAAGGTGTATAATGATACTTTTCATTAACCCAGATATCGGCAACCAGACCTTTCGAGGTCAATTGGTCAAGAATTCGGCTTAATTCAGTTCTGTCGTAATTAGTGGCTCTAATCAGTTCTTCAAAAGTTGACAGCCCATAAGGCATCTTGATTACAACGTCTGCTTCCTCAACAGAGTAGAGTTCCTTCAAAAGAGCATGCAGCTTCTCGTTCCACGGTGTTCTTGTTTCCAATCCGTCAATCTTTTTGCCCAGTTGTCGAAAAATATCTTTGCCGACTAGGTGCCCCATTTTTGCCTCCTCTTTATTTGGTTGCTAAGACCGATGCGCATACCACAGTATCTACCCCCAGGCCCAGGATGATATTGTGTATGCCTTCTTCAAGTCTGTCATTTCAGCACTCCTTTCTTACGATACGTTTTTCCATGGTAAACTCATCTCAACTTTAAAGAATCAATTACCTACTGCATGCAGTTGAACATGCCCATGCACCAGAAACAGTCACCACAGGGGACTGTATTGGTATGGCAATCGTTGCTAAACTCTAAGGTATCGATGAGATTACACGGACTGACATTGCAATTGGTGCAGTAGGAAAACTCATATTTCAGTACTTCTTTCCTGAATGATATGAATTCCGGAGTGTTCCATATATCTGCAGTCGTGTTGTGTTCAAGGTTGCCGAAAGATTTTGCTTCTATGTGCTTATGAAACTCTCGTTCCTTGTAGTAACAATCGTAATTGTGCCAAAGATAATAACATGGATGGACAGAGCCATCCCAGGAGACCATGGCAGAACCACCCTCGACAAAATCGCATTTTCGGTTAGCAGATGGTGTTATTTGAGGAAGGTGCAGGCTAAGGCCCATATTCTTCGCTGCAGCTTTTGCTTCATCAAAAACTCGCATCATCTCCTCAAATAATTTTTCATTTCGCTCCAGAAGATTTTTTACCCGAAGAAATATGCCACGCTGATTCGACTCCAGCATCATGTGGCGAACATGATCAAGAATTCGCTGTTCTTCCTTTGTTCTGAAAATCCTGAAGGAAAAGAGAATATCAAAATACTTCCTTATATCGATTCCTTCACTGTCCGCCATTCTCTTCCATGGTTCGTATAATGCAAGGGCATCGTCAGAATTGTAATCGTAGGAAATTTGCGACACATGGGACGAGTCATAGGGAAGTAGATGCGTCACTATGGCGAAGGTAACACCACGTTCAGACGCCCATTTCAGCACATCCACAAGTTCATGGACGTTATCCCGCCTCAAAACAAACTCGATGCCAAGCTCGAACTCAGCTTTCCCGCAGAGATCCTTTGCGGTACCCAGAATAGAAAAAGCTTGTTCAATGTCCGTTACCTCGCCACCTTCCCGAAGTGTTCGAAAAGTGTCACCAGACACGGAATCCAGGGATAGGCAAATGCGATCAAGTCCTGAACTTATCAGCGAAATAGCTCTTGACTTTGTTAGAAGAGCACCGTTGGACTGAAATCCGACCCAGCTTCCAGGAGGCATTGATTTTTTGGCAATTCCGATAAATTCTTCCAGATGCGGATGTAGGAGAGGTTCACCGATACCGCTGAGGACCATGCTTTCAAGATAGGGAAAGGCAGGAACCAATGCCATGAAAGTTGCCAGGGACATGTCTCCATCCACTATCCCGTTTCCGCTTGACTGTTTTACACATGCTTGGCATTTGAAATTGCAGCGAGTGGTGGTCTCTACGAAGAGTTTTGAAGGGTGTTTCCGAAATGCAGGCTGCGACCCAGAGCATGAAGACAAATTATTCTCTTGGCAGATGTTGTTTGATAGCATTTGGATGCTGACGCCATTTGTTGGTAAGCAGCCAACTGACTCTTTCACGTAATGTTCCTCCTGACATTCAAATCTTTAGAGAGTCTTGGTTATTCGTATGCTCGGCATCTATTTAAATAGACTAGTCTACGTTATTGCGGATAAAAAATAGCTTGCTATCGCTCTTCATCTTTTTGAGCCAGAAACCTATCGAAGTACAAAAAAATGAAATTTTTCAATGGTTCAGATGATTTCTTGACCTTGGAGCGAAGCAGTGCTCCTTCGAATGATGAGACCAGATTCTCTGCGAGCATTTCAGGGGCCAAATCAGCGGAGATGGTTTTCTCCGCCAGTGCCTGAAGAAGAAGACCGGATAAAGCCCTGATCCATTGCTGCAAAGACAAGTCAAGATGTTGCCGGGCTCTCTCATATTGATCAGACATTTCCAGGCTTAGGTTGCCAAGCAAACACCCCTTCCTGCAATTATTACCTTCAAATCTCGCAATTAAAATCTCGAAGCTTTTTTTGATGCGCTCCAGCGGCGGTAAAGATTCATCACTGAAAATGGGGAGTAAAACTTCAACCGTTTCTGTAAGGTATTTGTCGATTACAGCCAAGCCGAATTCTTCTTTGCTGGAGAAGAAATTATAAAATGATCCCTTAGGCACATTTGCCTGTTTCAAGATGGCCTCAACACCCGTAGCATTGAACCCCTTACTTAAAATGATTTCCAGTCCTGCCTGGACTATGTCATCTTTGTTGTGAATTCGTTTCATGATTACAGCTTAGACCGGTCATTCCAATGTGTCAAGGTGTTTTTTTTATGGTGTTCAATATCTTTTCTTTCCAGCGCCTGATTGCACTGGAGAGAAAAACATTCAAAGGCCATATCCAACCATGGAAGTGGTCTCTTTTGCTCTGCGGAACCGGTTCATGAATCTACTGAAAATTCTTAGCGTACGATTTATTCCGTTTTCTGTAGTACAACTCCACTTGGGGCCGAAGATGTCCCGGCCAAACGCGCCGGAAGCTGAAAAAGTCATGGGGCGCCGGGATGACGTGAAGAAGCTGGAAGATATCAAGCAAGAGATGCGGGACTTATCCAGGAAGATCAAGGCACAAGATATAGTAGTACTGGAAAAACTCGATGAAGAACCGCCCAAGCCAGCCGGAAAACCAGCCATCACGAAAAAACAAGAAGTTAGCCAAACTCTGGAACAGACCAGGAGCGCCGATCCGGACGAGCTGGCCAGCTCTTCTGGGAACACAACATATAGTGAAGTAACAAAAGTCAAAGTCAGCGAGCTATTGAACGTAGCGCGGGATTACGCCGGAAACCTTGAAGAACAGGACAGGACCAGAGGAGCGGCCCTTTCCGAACTCGGAAGGCAAAAAAAAGAATTGTTGCAGCCGTACCGTAAAGAAGCCGTGGGGCGCTACGTTACCGGGAAATACAAGCCTGAATGGGAAACATTAAACGAGAGGGTAGCGGCCTTCAACGACCGTCTGAAAATCCATGAAGAGGCCGGTCTACTCACCAAGATCGGTTGGGATTTAGGCAAGAGTTACAACAAAGCCGCTGATGAGCTGGAAAAAAAAGGTGAGAAACTGAAAGACGATCAGACAACCCTCAAACAATACGAGGTCAGAGACAGGCAGGAGCTTAGCGACCCCCGCAACATCTACGCACGCGGGAAACAGGAGGTTGACCGGCTGGCGGACAAGCTGCCCCAGGAACGCGACCCGGACTATCCGCGCAAGAAAGCGGACATCGAACGAACGGAAGAACGGATCATCACGGCCCAGCGGAGCAGCCAGCCGGAGCGCAACCGGATCCAGGAGCTATGCCGCAACCTTGAAAAGTTGGATCAGCAGAAAGAATGGCCCTTGACGCTCGACCGGGCCGGTAAGAGCAAGACGTTGGAACAGATCGTCAAAAACCCGAATATTGTAGACATGATGAATCAGAAGTTTAAGGAGCACCACAAGGCAAGAGACCGGGCAATGGAGCGGTAATAACAAGTGGTATCTTGGTTGTTTTATGAATCGCTGAATCTCAACTTTGCTTCAAAAGTCGATATTCGCTTTAATGGGTCAAGTGATGGTTGTCTCCCCAGCGCGGACGAATCTGGGCACTGGCAATAGAACGTTTCACTATAATCGGGTAGGAGGCGGAGTCTCCCCCGCCGTCCTCCCACACCACCGTGCGTACGGTTCCGTACACGGCGGTTCCTGACAGCTTCTCCGTTGTTGACTTCCATCCCTGGTGTCCTATAAGCACCCGACCCTGCCTCGCGGATTCCGTCCGCTACTTACGGGAACTTAGGCCCTCTTTCGAGGCTTCTGCTCAAGACAGCCAGAATATCCATCTTGGATGTTTCTGACAGGTTCGGCCCTTCATCGTTTGGTCAGAACGACTACTATGGCTTCTGCTGACTTCTGCCGAACATGAAGAAACTGCTTTTCAGTTCCCCAGCACCGGAGTTTCGGCCAGTGCGGGACGACAGACCTCCCTGGGTAATGCACACGACCTTCATCCCATATACCCGCCACATTTACAACCACACCCTACGGATAGTTATTGGGCTTTGATGTCACGTGCCATCTCGCCCGGATGTGACTGCCTCAGTATGTGATTTCTGTTCGTCGGGCCAGGACTTTGCCTACAGCTTTCTTCAGATTCCGCCTCGCGACGGACACCCTTGCCGTTCGGCTAACGGTTCCCACTATCAGGGTCCGTAGAGGACTTTCACCTCCAAGTCAACGATCAACCACCACAGTTGATCATATGTCGCTTACGCAACACGCGCCATACCAGGCGCACACGGGCATGGCTTTGACCCGCCAGTTTTTTCGGGCGGGTCGTAAGCCTTGTCGGAATTCCTTTTTCTCATTTCACAACCTTACAAGCCTGCCCCCGCGCCCTTCCAGCGCGTAGCAGTGCTCCCGTCGGTATACTGCTTAGAGCGTAGGACCGATCTTGGACGTGCAGTATCGAGCAGTCTGCCACGCTCCGGCAGCTGACTTATGTAACAGGAACAACTCCTGATACTCCGCAGGCATGACAACGCCGGTCGCCTTGTTGGTTTCGGTGCCCTCGGTAGCGCTCCGAACGAAGGCCCAGTCGGCGCTGATTTGCACAACCTCCTTTATTTCATAGGTCATGTCGAAGCCGACTGTTTCGAAGACTTCGGGATAGACCATGGCGAGTTCGTCCTTGCCCACTGCCGCAGGCATGCCGGGCGCCATCAGCACGCCGTCATCAGCGTATGTTGCTAACACACCGGCGACGTCGGCGCGATTGAACGCGGTCAAGTAGGCAACCGCGTTCGCTTCAATCGAGACCAGTTCTTTATTAAATGCTTCACTCATTTTCATTCCTCCAAATGTATTACTTCGAGGCCAAGCGACTTTTCGCGAGGCTAATTTAACTACTTGTTGACCAGCCCCACGCGCGCACGTGAACGGGTGATCTTCCCAAATTGGATATTTAGACATAATGTCTGCCAGTAGAATAAAAAAAGGACTCGCCCCTTGCTAACGTGGGTTACGCTGTCGGAATAAATCCAACGACGCAGAGCCATAACCAAGGAGGCGAGTCATGAAGAATCTTAGCATATTTGTTGGTCTCGATGCACATAAAGAGTCCGTAGATATTGCGTTGGTTGAAGGTGATCGGAATTCAGCGGTTCGTTACTTCGGCACTATCGGCGGTGACCTTGTTGATTTGGATAAAACGGTTAAGAAGCTCAAAAAGGCGCATCCTGAAGCTTCATTCCATTTTGTCTATGAAGCAGGCCCTTGTGGCTACGGCATATATCGTTATCTGAAAAAGGCAGGGCATGATTGCATGGTAGTCGCCCCGTCTATGATACCAAAGCGTAGCGGCAACCGGATTAAGACCGACCGCCGCGATTCTATTATGCTTGCCAGTTTACACCGTGCCGGAGAACTAACGCCGGTTTTTGTCCCCAAAGAAGAAGATGAAGCCATGCGTGACCTGGTGCGTGCTCGTCAGGATGCTGTAAAAGCGGCTCGCGTAGCCAAACAGCAACTCCAGGGCTTTCTCCTTCGGCATGGCATTAAATTCGTTGGGAAGGGTGATTGGAGGCAATCACATGTGACTTGGCTGGCTGGGCTGACAATGCCAATTCCAGCGCAACAAATCGTCCTTCAGGAATATATCAACACCGTTAAAGATTGCGTGGAACGAGTAGCCCGACTCACGTACCAGATCCAGGAGGTTCTCCCTACGTGGGAACTGGCTCCTGTCGTTAAGGCATTACAGGCAATGCGTGGTGTTTCGTTGCAGGTAGCAGTAACAACTGTAGCCGAACTTGGCGACCTGAAACGCTTCGATAACCCACGCCAGTTGATGAGCTACCTTGGTCTCGTTCCTTCCGAACATTCCAGCGGAGGCAGCCGGAGGACCGGAAGCATAACCAAGGCTGGGAACGGTCATGTAAGGAAAGCCCTCGTCGAAGCTGCCCAGACATACCGGCTTAAAGCCCGAATCAGCAAGGAACTGCTCGTCCGTCAGGATGGGTTGCCAAAACAGATTTGCGACATTGCTTGGAAAGCTCAAGTCAGACTTTGCGGTCGTTTCCGTAAAATGGAAGCCAGAGGCAAAAAACATCAGACGATCATTTGTGCTATTGCCAGGGAAATCTGCGCTTTCATGTGGGCAATCGCCAGAGAAGTTAAGCCAACAACCACTTGAATGTAAAAGAACAAAACTTCAATTACAGGAGCTTTTCACGCGCAAAGAAAACATAAAAGTCCAGAGTATAAGCAGAGATGCAACCGCGGTCGGAGAACCCTCGAACAGACTATGGGACAGACATCAGTCTGGCTCCCGCTTTTAGACCGAGGCAGCTCCACGACGAAACCAAGTCATGCGGTAAACAACCCGCGAATATCAGAGTGAACAACCGTCGAGTATCAGGTTGCCTCTCTGTTTATACCCTGGAAGCATACTGCAAAAAACAAACAGCGAAAACCGGTGTTGAGGGACTACTCTTTTCTATTGACTGCTGGCAGACATATCAGCCTGTGCACATTAAAAAAATGGGCGCTTCGAAGAATAAATCTCCCCGTTTAAGTAGCACGGGGTCCTCAAAATACATTAGCGCCACCTTAGCCCACCCCCCCGCTCCTGGACAAGCGGAAACCATTCGTTCGAGTCCGCGCTGGGGAGCCAATCTAAACTTTTCGATAAAAGTTGATATTAGCAGAACCGCCGTAATCCTTAAAACAACGAAGTGTTACGGCGTTTTGCGTTCCCGGCAGTTACTCCGGCGCACTCTTGAATATCAAGTATTGTGCGTTTAAATCATAAAACTTGGGACAGCAATGAAGTCAGAGTGCGGGGGGAGGCGGCAGGAGCCAATTTTCAACGACGCGATCCGGGACTCGCTTGTACTCGCGGGTATTGTCGGTAACGACGATCAACCCAAGGGATCGAGCATGAGCGGCGATCAGCAGGTCGTTCGGACCAATTGTTGTGCCCTGCTTTTCCAACACGCTTCTGATGTTGCCATAGTGCCGGTCAGCGTCTATGTCGAGCGGCAGGATCTCGATGTTATCGAGGATTGCTTCGTGAGCTTAGAAGAACCCATCTTTTCTGCACCGTAGCGCAATTCCACTGCGACAACAATGCTGGTACAGATTGTCTCTTCACCGAATGCGACTATCCGGCGCATTACCGGCCCATGTGGGTCGCTGATAAGGTTGGAGAGGATGTTGGTATCCAGGAGGTAGCCGAGAGAGCTCATTCCGGCAGTTCCACGTCGTCAAGCGATAAGAGACACTGGTCAACGTCCGGCACGGTTTCATCTAAAGGCTCCCTGGTCTCGAGGAGCTTGAGGAGAGATTTCTTTTTCATCGGCTCGATAACCAGCCGATCCCCTTCTTTATGGATTATGGCATCATTACCAGGTAGCTCGAATTCCCGCGGGATGCGGAGAGCCTGATTCCTGCCATTCTTGAACAATCTGATGTGACGTTCTGCGACCATGTTCATGATTTCTCCTCCTGCGGTTCTTAGCCTATGCCTAAGCCAACACACTATGTCGTCTCTGTCCACAACCTACCTAGCCGAGAGACGCCTTGAGGACATCGTAGCGCAGTTTATAGCAGGTAGAGTGGTAAATACACCTTGTAATCCGGCTCTGAACCTTAGTGTTTCATGGGTACAGCTTAGACCGGTCATTCTAATGTGTCAAGGTGTTTTTTTTATGGTGTTCAATATCTTTTCTTTCCAGCGCCTGGTTGCACTGGAGAGAAAAACATTCAAAGGCCATATCCAACCATGGAAGTGGTCTCTTTTGCTCTGCGGAACCGGTTCATGAATCTACTGAAAATTCTTAGCGTACGATTTATTCCGTTTTCTGTAGTAACCCCAAATTGGCCATATACCGGGCTTTCCAAACCGATGTTTTCTTCAACAGGGAAACAGATCTTCATGATGATACCTCCAAAAATAAATTTATACTTACAATGCGATACTTCGGTATCGCTTTAATCCCGTAGCTATCCGGCAAAGGCAAGCACCTTATCAAAAGCCTCCTGCATGGCTTTCCCAACCGGCAAATCCGACGATACCGCCATGCACGGTTTGCCATCATCCCCGGCCGTAACCATGCCCGGATCAAGTGGGATACGCCCCAGGAAGGGCACTCCCATCTCTTCGGCCAGTTTCTCGCCGCCACCACTCTTGAAGATATCAGCGTTTTCACCGCAGTGGGGACAGATGTAGCCGCTCATGTTCTCGATAACGCCGATTACCGGCAGGTTCAG
>MTLD01001926.1_pt2 | contig 28547 bp, 38 predicted proteins | sample 1982471 | NCBI WGS metagenome assembly MTLD01 (sample SAMN05712604, study PRJNA340218) | biofilm metagenome | isolation source: sample SPM anode biofilm adapted to -50 mV | place: USA | collected 2012-02-03 | reverse complement strand
GGGGGGGGGGGATCGACTGGACCGCTGTGACCACTGCGCGCATGATGGGGTGGCAGACCAGGACCTTCCCTGAATACAGCTTCCTGCACCACCGGACCATGGGGACAGGGAAGGGGAGCGTGCTCGGTTCCCGTTTCAGGTTCGGCAAACAGGACTACTATCTGGGGGGGCACCCGGTATGGGAGATCTTCCGCGGGTTCTACCAGATGACAAAGAAACCGTACCTTTTGGGCGGCGTGCTTCTGCTCTGCGGATACGCCTGGGGGTGGTTGAGCAGGACGGAGCGCCCCATATCGGACCAGTTGATCGCATTCCGTCGCAGGGAACAGATGGAACGTTTGAAGACTATTGCCCGTCGCAAGTTCTTCCCCGCCAGCCAACCGGAAACCTAAGAGTGCTTGAAGCGGTCCCTGGTTCTTTAACGCCCACAGTGAACTGCATAGGGAGAACGCCCAGTGAATCCATCGTCACTGCACATTACTGTCTGCATCTGCACCTTCAGGAGACCGGAGATGTTGCAGCGCCTTGGATGGAGTGAAGAAAAGTTTTAGGCACAACTGACGAAAGAGTAAAATCAGCTAGTTTCACATTTCGAATGGTAGATTTCTTGTACTTCCTTTGTTGGAGGCTTTGCTCGGGCTTGGTTCTCATCGCCGAGACCAGGCCCGAAACCCAACCGACAGGAAGAGGATGCCAGTATACCCGCCCAGGATTACGATGGCCCCCAATCCGAGGCTTCTCTTCCAGTCCAGGCCCAGCTTCTGTGATGCGAATACGGCGACAATCACGACGCCCATGCCCATGACGGCGAGAATCTGAGCCCCCACCTCTCTCTTGCGCTGTTCCTCTGCTAAAGCTCTCTGGCGCTCCTGTTCGAAACTGTACTGGCAGCGGGGGCACTTGTCGGCGTAGCGGTAGATACCGTATTTCTCGCAGGCGGGGCAGGTGATCAGATTCGGGTTGCCGGGAGTTGGAGCATCGTCTTGCTGCAGTCGGATAACGGTGTTGTTCTCGCCAATGATCTGGACGTTGTCACGCCCATCCTTGATGTTCTGGTTCATTCCCCCACCATCTTCTTTACAAGTCCCTCCAGGTGGCAGACGAGCTGCCAGAGCTGTGCCTGGGTCAGGTGGGCATGTGAGGTTACTCGGAATCGCTCCTGGAGCATCTGCTTGACCTCGGGGCTCTTCGTTGTGTAGCCGAGAAAGGCGAGGAGTTCGGTTTCCATCTTGAACAGGTGCGGCTTCGAGGGGATACGCCCGTCCTTCTTGAAAGCTTTTTCCTTTCGGCCCTGGATGGTGTTGTCATACAAGGCATCGAGGTAGTTGATGATCGCTCCGGCACGTTCAATCGGCCAGTTCCAGATGATCGTCCATGCGCCAGTCTTTATCCCGAAGTCGATCTTGAACTTCTTGTACATCATTTGATAGGCGCTTTTCCCGAACCTCTTCTCCCGTTCCTCTCCCAGTCTGTTAAATCGCTCTATAATCGACGTTTTAATGTCAGGGTTGCCGCCGATGCTTTCAGCTGACGGCAGGATCTGTACTTTCGGGCCGCTCTTGCCTTTGAAGTTGAAGGTATTGTTGTCACCGACTATCTGAGTATTGTTGCTGCCGTTCTCGATGGCCTGGTTCACCTTGGCTGCTGATTTAGTCCTGGTCGCAGCCTTCGCCTTGGGGGCTACCTTGTTCTTGGCGGCTGTCGCCTTAGGGGCAGCTTTCGGCTTTGGACCTTTGGCTTCAATATCTTTGCCACGCTTGGCGGCCTCTTTTCGGAAATCAAAGATGTCTGCCATGCCCTAGCCCTTCCTCACGGAGTTGTTGTTGCCAGATATCTGGGTGTTGTTGCTGCCGCCCTTAATCGTTTGAGAAACCTTAGGCTGCTTCTTCTCTCCCGCTCCTGGTTTCTCGTTCCCGGCGATCTCGTCAATGATTCTGCGCAATTTATCTTTCTTCTCATCCCTCGACATAAGTTCTCTCTCCTATGCTGCCATCAGTTTGACCAGCCGTAGGGCTGTCGGACGGTCAATGATGTGATCTTCTCTTTCGCTTGCCAAGTCATACAGGGCCAGTATCAACTGGGTGCGTTGTTTTGGTGTTGCTCGCTTATCAAGCGACTCCAAAAGCTCTTCAGCAACCTCGATAGCCGTCTCTAGTATTTCTTCCGTAAGGCTGCTGGCTTGGACGGTCTCTTCTCGCTTGATAGGTCCTTCTCCCGTGAGTAGCCACATTGGGTTAATATCTGTATTCCGAACTATCGCAGCAATGGTATCGGCTGCTGGCTTGGTTTTCATGTTTTCGATACCTGAAAGCGAGCCTTGTGAAATTTCCGCAAGTTTGGCGAATTCTACAGCGGTAGCGCCCATCATTTTTCGATATTCCTTTATCCGCATGCCAATCATAAATATCTCCATAACAAATAAATGCTTGACAAATTATCTGTATGCAGATATTTTGTCGTCATTAGTTCACAAGGATAAACCCACAGGGCCAAAAAATAAGGCGGATGGCGCAAGGAGCCCACTCGCCCATGAGGAGAGTAAAGCCCATGAAAAGCTATGAAATCAGGAAAGTCAAGTCTCTCCTGGAGCTCCATGGTATTACCCGGCAAATGATCGCCGATGAGGCCGGGGTCTCAGTGACGATGGTCTCTTATGTCATGCATCGTAAACGCAAGAGCAGCCGGGTTGAGAAGATCATCGAGAACATGATTCGCGCCAAGGGCGGCGAGTCCGCAAAAGCCTGATCGGGCCGGAGCACTGTAGCAAATTTGCGGCGATTTTAACAGCGGGGAGATGGAGAGGCAATGTCAAATCGCAGGAAAGAATTGAGGGTGGGTGCCTCTGAGCATCCGGGTCTTTTTGATGATGAGCACTCAATGGAAGGGGCGCTGGATATCAGCCAGGGGTTTCGGCAGTGCCTTTCGGATGAGATCAAGAGGTACCAGAAGAAGAACCCCGGCAAGAGCCGTTACGACATTGCGGCGAAGGTCTCGGAACTGACGGGCCGGAACCTCTCCAAGGCGATGCTCGACAACTACACCTCTTCTGACCCGAATGACCGCATCTCTGCGGAGGTCCTGGTAGCGCTCTGCTACGTCATTCAGTCTCTGGAGCCGTTCCGCTTCCTGCTGCGCCCGCTGGGAAGCGATGCTATTGACCCGGATGAAGGTGAGTACGTGCGGCTCTACCGGCTTCAGAAGAAAGAGGCAGAGCTGGCGGCGGAGATCGCCAAGACGAAGGCGAAGTTGGGTATCAGGTAAAAAAATTGCCCTGGGGCTGTTGCGGGCCTGTGCATAGATACAGTGTCACCACCAAGGGAGGCCAATATGAAATCGTGGAGCTATCGGAAAATTACCCTGGAGGCAGAGAGGCGTATTCGGTCACTTGTTGAAGGGCGGTCGCCAGAAGATGAACGGCTGTACCGGCAATGGGCTTACGGCGTCCACCTCGGGTGGAACAGCCTGACAATGGGGTGGCAGCAAGACGACGACGGAGAACGATTAGAAGCACTGGCGCTGGGCAAGAGCGCCTAAAAAACATCAACAGTTCGCTACACAGGAGGGGAAACACCATGTCGAATCAGTACGAAGTGAAATCTGTCACCAAGGCGGTCACCATCATAACCGCCCTGGCCGGCAACAACTTCAAGGGAATGACCCGCGAGCAACTGGCGGCGAAGGCGGAAATCACTAACCCGGCGGCCTACCGCATGCTGAAAACCCTCGAGCGCCACGGCTGGGTACGGTTCAGGGAAAAAACGAACCTGTGGACGCTTGATACGGTTTGGGCAAAGTTTTCGTATGCCTATGACCGCGCGACGGCCCAGCGTCACAACGAGGTTGATGAAGAATATTTTCGAATGACAGGGGAGGCGTTCAATCATGCCAAGGGCCGCTAAAGACGTTAAAGAACAAGAGCTTGAAGAGATCAAGCGTGCCAATCGGCTTGGTATCGCGATACAGGCATCCGAAGACGCTGAATACCTTAAAGATCGCCAGCACGCACTTGAGGTGCCGGAAAAGGTTGAGTACCTCCTCAAGAAGATGAAGCCGATTGACATCACCCTTCCCGAAAGACCGGCTGAACTCTGGGAGTATGCAATTCGCGCTTTTGGTGAAGTCTCCACCTCTACCGCCCGCGCCGGTTTCGCCCTCCTCATGCTCAAGGAGATGACACCTCACGGCAAGTTCGCTGAGGAACTGCAAGCCCGCGAGATACCGGAGAGGACGGCACAGAACGCCATGTCGGTGGCACGACTGCTCCTCAAACTTCCGAAATCAAAAGCGCAGACGCTTTCGGTTTTGAACGGTAGCAAACTCATCGAGCTCGCCCGCATTCCGGAGGAAACCTTTGAAGACATCATGCAGACCGAGAAGATCGACGGTAAGCCGCTGGACGAGCTCGACCGCATGAGCGTCCGTGAGCTGAAGGCCACCATTCGCAAGCTCAAGAACCAGCACGCCAAGGAGCTGGACGAGAAGCGGAAGGACCTGGAGCGCAAAGACAAGGATATCGTCAAGCTTTCAAGCGAAATAGAAGAGATGAAAGCCACGGAACTGCCTCCCGACGAGGCGGAGGAAGCCGCCCTGGCGAAGCTCGACAAGATCCGTTTCAACTTCGACATGCTGATCGGCAGCATCATGATGGCCAAGTTCCATGATGCCAGTCCCAAGGTTATGGTAAGGGCCTTCCACCTCTGCGAATACATGGAGTACTCATGCCGCTTTGAAGCGACAAAAATCCGCCACACCAACGGACAAGTATGGCAGGACGCGTGGGCAAATGAGAACGAAGTGGTGCAGGCCCAGCAGGAAATGTGGGAAAAGGCAGACAAGTTACCGGATGCAAACGGCAAAAACGGCCTCAAGTAAAAGGACACCCGATGCCTCGTAAAATCCCAGTCGCGCCTGAAATCGGTGTTCAGATAGCCCAAGCTTTTGCCAGTGATGAAGATGCAAAACAAGCCGTACTGACACGCTACACCGCCTCACCCTGGAACTGGTCAACCAGTAAGGTCTATGCGGTTGCAAAGGAATTTGGCTGGCAGAGTGGCCGGGACTCCCGGTCCGACAAGGGAGAGCTGCGGATCGAGGGGATAGACGAAAAGACTATCGTGCAGGCCGTGGAGGTACTGATCCAGACGACGCGCTACAAGAAGGGCAAGCGTCTCATGTGTACCGAGGATCTGTTGTTACAGATGGTTCTGAACGGCTACGAGGTGCTGCGCAGCGTCTCGGTACCCACTTTCAACGCGTGGCTGCGCAAGAAGAATTTGCACCATGAGCAGCTCATGGCCGGGAACCCCGCCGTGGAGATGGCGTCTAAACACCCCAATCACATCCACTTTGTTGACGCTTCAATCTGCGTTCAATGGGACTTGAGAAACAATAAGAAGATGGTCGAGCGGGACATGCAGAAGTCGTTTTACAAAAACAAGCCCGGTTACTGGAAGAAGGTCAAGAAGGTGCTTATCCGCTGGGTTCTGGTGGACCACACCAGCAACGCGTTCTACGTCGATTATACCTACGCCGGTGGTGAGAACACCGCCGACCTGATCGACTTCCTCCTTACTGGCTGGGGTCAGAAGAGCTATTCGGCAAAGTACCCCTTTCACGGCGCGCCGTTCATGCTGGGACTTGACCCCGGTGCCGCCAACTCATCCCATGAGCTGAAGACCATGGCCCGTAAGCTGGGAATTGAGCTATACGTTCACGCACCCGGCAACTCAAGGGCAAGCGGTGCGGTGGAGACCGTGCATGCTTTCTGGGAAAGGCGTTTTGAAAGCGAGCTTTTGCTGAAGCTCGCGGAAGACCTGGACGATCTCCGCGCCCGTGCTCATGACCGCATGATCTACCTGAATGCGATGAAGGAGCACTCCAGATACAGCAAGCCCCGCAACGCGAAGTGGATGGAGATTACCGCCGAGCAACTGCGCATCCTCCCGCCGGCCGAGCACTGCCGGAAGCTGGCGACCTCCGTGCCGGACACCCGCGTCCCCAACGAGAAGCTCCAGATTTCAGTAGATAATCGGGACTACCAGCTGAAGGCCCCGGCCCTCAAACACGTCAAGGTGAACTTCGATTACACCCCGTGGGAGCCGGACCAGTTGAACGTGTGGACCGAGTACGGTGAGTGCGTGCCTTGCCGCCTGATCATCCGCAATGAGCATGGCTTTGACATTGAAGCGCCCGTCTACGGCGAGGGCGAATACAAGCGCCATGCAGACACCCCGGCTCAGCAGCTCAAGAGCCAGTTTGAAAGCAGGGATAAGGCCACCAGGTTGAACGGCTTTGAGCCGAAACCTACCGCGCACCTGGTGCCGGACGTGACATTCCTGCCGCGCAAAGGGACGCAGATTTTCCCGACTGACCTTCCCAAGGCCCCTCCCGTCAAGGCTACGGAGGTGCCCGGCAAACTCAGGAGGGAGCTGAACCTTGAGCGCGTCACCACCACCATGCGTGACCAGATTGACCAATGGCTTGATGGCAAGGCGGAAATCACTAACGAGGAATACGAAAGCCTCAGAGGCAAAGCGCGAGGTGCTTGGGTGCAGCAGGGCGCTCCTGTGGCTGCCGAGCCTTGCAGGCTGGCTATCTGACGAGGAACCAAAATGGCTGAACTCAACTCTGAAGGAGGAAAAAACACCATGGCAAACAAGACGAAAGAGTTTCTGGACCCGGAGCACATCGAGCATTTCAACCTGAAGGCGGATCCGTTCTTCGACCTGGGAGACCATCGGGCAATCTGGCTGAACCAGAAGCTTGACAGGATCAAGCACCTTATCAGTCTCACAGCACAAAACCAGGGGATCATGGTGCTGACCGGCGATTACGGGGCAGGGAAGTCCACCATGCTGCGCCATGTGCTCCGCGACATGATGACTGACGGCGTTACGAAGATCATCATGCCGGATCGGCTGGACCGCAAGGCGCTTAAAGGCGACATGCTCACGTTGTCGATCATCGACCAGATGGGCACCCCCGGCATGCGCGTACCGAACTCTACCGTGCGCAGAGACAAATTGGTCAAGGATCTTCTGACCAAGGCGATCCAGCGTGGGGAACAGCCGTTCATGGTGATTGACGAGGCTCACGACCTCCAGTCGGGCATCTTTATAGCCCTCAAGCGCCTCTGGGACTCGGGGCTGATCTTCAGGAACATCGGCATACTCCTGGTTGGGTCCGGGGGCGTGGACTCCAAGGGGTGCCCCTGGGGGCTGCGCTGGGAAATTGAAGGAAACCCCGAATTGAAAGAGTTTGCCGAGCGCACGCGTCTGGTGGACATGGGACGGCTGGCGGATGGCCTCACCGCCTACCTGTCCTGGCGCTTCTCCATGGTTGGCAGCTCACTGGAGTCGGTGTTCGAGGCGGACGCCGTGGCCGTCCTAGCGGAGCGGGCACAGACACCGCAACTTCTAGGAATCCTGGCCATACGGGCAATGCGTGAAGCCTATCTGGACAGCGCACCCAAGGTCACGGTTGAAAACGTTTTGGCTGCTTAAGAACTATCAGAAGGGGGGAGCCATGATTGGAGACAGATTGAACCGAATACAAAAGCTGCTTAGTGCCTCCGCCGAGTCCTTCCGGGGGGGCGATATGGACACCTATCTCGCATTGGAAAGGGCTGCAGCAGAGGTCGTCTTCGCCATTGAGGCGGCGGATAAAGCGGCACTGAGGACTCGGCCGCCTGCAGTCCAACTTGCCAATGCCTTCTCTGGCTGATTCGGTTTGGCGCGGCGTAATTAAATTCACTACCAACGACAGAGGAGGAACACACATGGAGAGCATCAAACGGCTGGTGGAGACCATGAAGGCCCAGTGGGGGGCAAAGGTACAGCGTCGTAACGCTGCAAAGCGGGCGACGGCGTTTGCTTGCCGGATGGCTCTGAACGGGTGCCGCTACTAGCGGAGCCCGAAAAGGAGACGCCCATGAGACAGACCGGCAAAGGAAAAGGAAAACCCATCACGGCAAACCAGTGCAGGAAAATCCACGCGATGAAGAGCGCTATGGGCATGGCGGATGAGGATTACAGGGCCATGCTCCGGGGCATGTTCGGTGGTGAAAGTAGCACGCACCTCTCGTTCCAGGCGGCGGGGCAGTTGATCGAGGAGATGGAGGCGAAGGCCGTGGGCATGGGGGTATGGACGCACAAGGGAGGGGCCGTCCAGCGATTCAACGAACTGGCTGACCGTAAGGGGAGCATGGCCACTCCGGCGCAGCTCAGGAAGATCGAAGCGGTCTGGGAGGAGGTAAGCCGCATCAATGACCCGGATCTTCGGGCTAAGGCTCTGCGGAACTTCGTAGAAAGGACGGCCAAGGTATCGGCCCTGCGCTTCCTGGACAAGGGCCGCGCCACAAAGGTTCTGAACGGGTTGAAGGCGATGCAGGAACCCCTCAACGGGCCACGACCGGGGAAAAAGCTGATTAGTTCCTAAAAGGCCCGTCTGCCCCTTTGAGGGCGTAGAGGCATACCGAGGTATGGGGTTGGGCAGGAAAACGCAGCAGACACGATTTTAAACGAGGTTTAAACGCGGTTTCTTGTTTGGAAGCCGTGTTGGTGTGACACAGGCGGACTAATCAAGAAAAAGGAGCATGGGAATGATCGAAGTATCGGGATACAGGGAAAACGCAAAGGGGGCGCTGGTCAGGGTGGAGACGATCCGGGAATCGGATCTTGTCATGGACGAGTTTGTCAATGCCACGGCCATCAAATGGATCGAGCTGCAAGAGCAGATGCGCAAGTTCAAGGGGCAACTCTTCGGGGACTTCAACGCCCTCCTGGATCTGGTCGCGGAGAAGTACCAGGTGAAGAAGGGGAAGAAAAAGGGGCAGAAGGGGAACGTCACGCTGCTCTCCTTCAACGGGAAGTACAAGCTGGTCTTTGCCGTGGCCGATAGCATCACTTTCGGACCGGAGCTCCAGGCGGCCAAGCAGTTGATCGGCGAGTGCCTCCAGGTCTGGACCGAGAATTCCGGTGTGGAGCTGAAGACCATCGTCAATGCCGCCTTCGCGGTCGATGCGAAGGGAAACGTCAACGTGGGGCACATACTGTCGTTGAGGCGCTACGAAATCGAAAACACGCAATGGCGAAGGGCCATGAGCGCCATCGGCGACGCTATCATGGTGGTCGGGTCGAAGGAGTACATAAGGCTCTACGAGCGCAATGATGTAGGCGCATACGTCCCCATCCCGCTCAACATCGCGGCACTGTAAGGAAGCTGGAGCGATGCCCCCGACACGGAAGTGTATGTGAATAGGAGATAGGACAAGATGAAGGATAGAAAGACCCTTGTTGAACATGTGGAAGAAGCGGAGAAATGGCGGTTTATAAACTCGGAATACAAACGCGGGTGCATGGAAGGGCAGCAGGCGGCAGCAAAAGCGTTTGCCGCTGTCGTTGACGCCATTCTCGGGCAATTCAACGACATCGCCCTTCACCAGAACTGGAACGATGCCCCTGACTCAGCTTTGGTAGGAAAAACGGTTGATTCAATAATGAACGCTCTTTCCAGAAGGGAAAGGAAGCCGATTTACGGGTAAGAGAGCCACCACCATGAGGACGACGCTTAATAGTGGGGAGCGTGTGAGAAAAAAACTGACGGAGGAAGAAGTCCAGCGCCACGCAGGCACAGTCGTGGCTCAACTGATCGGCTTTAAGGCCACTGATGGAGTCAGGATACTTGCTGCCGCTTTAGACCTTGTAGCCACGCGACTGGAAACCCAATTTCCCGGCTTGATAAAGTCTGGCAACGTCAACTTCCTTCCTCGTAAACACGGTAAGCTGTCTAAGATCGACCAGGATTTAAAGATGAAAGAGTTTATTTACGGGCTTTCAGAACGCATGAGTATAAAGGCAATCCATATCAAGCTTGTTGAGGAATTCGGAGCCAAACGTGCTCCTTGTGAGTACACCCTGTCAAAGTGGCTTAAAAAGCAAAGAGACAACGGCGAGGCGACCTGATGAGCGGGACACATGTTATGAGGAGGGATGCTGTGAAGGTGAAGATTGCGCGTGTGCTTGAAGGCTTCGACCAGGCTGGTTTGGTCGTAATGGAAAAGAAATCCTACGAGTGCCTTATCAAGACTATCGACAGCCAAGCAGAAGAGATAGACGCCCTCGACAAGCGCATCAAGCGCCTCTTGGAGCGCTAGGCATGCATAACTTGAAAGTCGAGGAATGGCTGAAGCTGAGCACGTCATACTGTAATCGGCTATCTGCTTGGATCACGACGAGGACCTGTGAGGTCAATAGTGAACGATCCGCATCAGGTTTGGGCGACCTTCGCTGTTGCGGCTGCAACGGGCTCCATGACCAACCGGCTGTCCCAGCCACGCTGCTTGCCGAATCCCTCTGTGATGCGTTGGCCGAAGTTGTCAATGAGGCGGTGCAAGAGGGAGAGATACCATGCTTGGAAGAGGAACTGGGGGGCGAGCTGGCGTCGCTGGAGAAGATCTTCTTAGCTGATGAGGACATTGAAGAAGTGCTGGCGGAACTGCTGGCTGAAGATGAAACGCCAGATGAAGCTTCGGATACCGATTTGAGCCCGGTGCGCAGGGCGAGAAGGAGTGAGAAGCGCAGAAAGGTAGCTGTGTACATGGGGCGGTGCCCGAAGTGCGGCGGCTACATGACCAATACCCGAGAACAGCAGTTCAATGAAAGGGACGAAGAAGTGTACAGATGCATTTCTTGTAGCTGGCGAACCTCCCCGGCGTATGCATGGAATCGCCAAAATCAAAAGTGAAATAGGTAAAGGAGGATAAGTGTCGGAAGTAAAAACACAGGCAAAAGGTAGCCCGGAATTCAGTCTTCACCTTACGGTTATTGCGGTGGAAGTCCTTCTCCGGCGCGGGGTGAGCAAATCGAATGCTATTGCCGTCGGCCAGGAGATCGCCGAGCGCTGCTGTAAGAACTTAGGCGGGCGAGCGGTATATATACCGAAAAACATGGCAGCTCAGACCGCACTGAAGGCAATCGCCATCTATGAGGAGTTCGACGGTTCCAATTATGTGGAGCTGGCTCAGAAGTATGACCTAACTGAGACATGGGTCCGGCAACTAGTCAAAAGAAAGCACCAAGAACAGAGGAGAGCAGTATGAGCACCGCAGACGTGATGGGTGAAATGGAGTACAAAGACTGCCCAAAGCAGATACAGAGAATCGCAGATGTAATAGGACTCAGTGGTGCATTGAAGCTTTGGGGGGAATTCAAGGGCCGTGTGCTTTATGTCCCCTCGTTCAAACTCGCCAATGCCACAATCAGAGCGGCGCAGATTCGCGTCGATTATGCGGCGGGGATGAGCGTCAGGGACATCGCCGAAAAGTACAACATCACCGATGTCTGGGCTTATGTGCTGGTCAAGGGCGGGGCCAAAGATGCCTATCACGAGGTCAAGGGAAAGGAGGTTGAGGCACGGGAAGAGGTGAAGAGGTCGGGGCTGAGGTAAGTGAAATAAATAAGCGACCGAAAGGTCGGTTTAACACACCATACAAAATAGCAAGGCCAGGGGTGATAGATGAAAAACTTATCCGAGGATCACGATGAATTCAGCTTGTTTTGTGACAATACGAGCAGAATGCTCGAAGCGGCTTTCAAGCTCCAGGACATGTCTCAAAACACTTTAGGGTGCTCTCACCCGCCGGAAGAGGTTCAATTTGCTGAAGGCGTTGAAATCGGTATTTTTTTCGACATTACCCGCTATATCTAAACCAAAAGCAGCACAACCACTAAGAGGAGACTGATAATGGCACAAAGTGAAGCAGAACCGGCAATGGCACAATTGAGCATCATGGAAAGAATCGTAGCCAGGAACGAAGCTTATGAACGTTTTGGCACTGTCTCCACCCACGTCCACCGTGCTGAAAGAGCGCTGGAGAATAAGAGGCGGATCGCGGAGGCGGCGGCTAGGGCATTGGACCACTTCAAAAGAGACGTAGCAGGGAAGCAAAGTAGGCGCAGCATGGAGATCAACGTCAACGCGCCGGTTACCGAAGGGGCCAACTACAGTATCGTCCACCAGTTCAAAGAACACCTTCTCACACCTTCTGAGCGGGAACAGTTCGAAAGTTTCTCGTCGAAGGCTGCCACAGCTCTTTCGGAAGTCTCTGCCGCTGCCGAGTCCCTCGAAGGGTTAAAGGGACAGCTCCTCAGCGTCCTCGATGACATAGCGAAGCTTCCGGACCCTCTCGACGAGATACTCACTTTTCAGGAAATGGTAAATAGTGCAGAGGGTGAGGTTGCTTCCCTTGAGGAAACGGTCAGGGCTCAGGGGCTGATCATCACTGAGGCGAAGGCTTCTGTTCCGACATTGGAGTCGTACCTGCAGAAACGGCAGGATTTGCTGGCAGAGATCGCCACAGGTGGCAAAAAAGAGTCCGCCCTGGCGGATTTAGACGCCGAGATAAATGCGGAGCGCAAGAAGGTTGCCAAGCTGCAGGAAAAGGCAGACATGGCAACCGAGAACGCACAGCATGCCATCGTGGGACTGCAGCGGAAGATCTCCGCTGCAAGGGAGAGGGCCAAAGCTCTGCTGGGACAGAAACAGAGCGTCGTTCATGGCTTCCTTATGTTTGAGGCTGAGAAGGCGGGCTGCGAGTATCTTCACCTGGTTGAGCAGGTGGTCGACAAGTTCCGCCAGCTTATTGCCATTGACACCATTCTCACCGAAACCGGTAACCGGTCAATAGCAGGCCATGATGTTTGCAATTTTTATGTGCCGGCGTTCGAGCTCAGAGCTCATGAGACAGCGACTATAAGGAGGTGGCTGATTGAAGGCAGGGATGTCTTAACCGCTTTCCACGACACCGGTGAATTCGCCACCGGCCTGCAGCTAGAGCGGGAACGTCTCGCGGCATTGGGGGTATCACTGTAACATTAACCGCTTGTTGCCGAGATAGGTAGGCCATAGGCGACAAGCGGGCTTCCCCCCTTCACTGTCCATCGAGGGGGAAGGTTCCTTTCATGGTTTGCCAGGGGCACCGCCCGAGAGACCCCGGCTATGTGCCGCTAATCGGGCGAAAAACAGAGAACGAGAGGAGAGAGAATGGACGAGAAAGCAAAAGCCGCATTGGCACTGAGGGTTGTCGAAGAGATTAAACGAGGGTGTGCCGGAGGCAGCGAAGGGAAACCACCGGCGTCGGACGGATCAAGGGACGATGAACTGCACGTGCTGAGTCTCGCCGTTAGCCTGTTGCTTGGCCCGATCTGGCGGGTGCATAACGTCGGATTTTAGAAGGGTAGGGATACAGGGGGGGCTCCCCCTGTCCATTGAGAAAAACCTCTTTGGGTATGATGAAAGGCTATATATAATGCCTCCATCGTTGTGCTCATGGAGGTTTTTTTTGGACCTGCGCATAAGATACTGTGTTGAACTTGAGAAAGTCAGGACCCTTCCGGACTTTCAAAAGATACGAGCTGAGGCACACTTTCTTCTCGTCAAAGAATACCTGGACATCTTTCTCAAGCATGAAGCCGAAAGGTTGGGCCACAAATTCGGGATCAACACGGCAACCAATAACTACTGCACGATTAAGAACATAACACGAAGGACTTTCTACAGATGGCTGAGGGCCTATAAGGAGAGGGGAATAGAAGGTCTCGTACCCCGATATGGCAATCGAAGCTCCCAAAGCAGCCAAAGCAGCCGAACACCGCAATTGAAGAAAAAACGCGCAAGGTACACATTATCGGTGACAATTGATATCGTCGCGGGCAAGACACCTGCCCCCTTGGTAGAGGTAGGAAAGATCATTGCGGCGAGCACCTTCATAGCTCAAGAAGCAAAGGCCCCTTTCATACACGCCTTTAAGCGTATCTGTGACCTCGCCAGCCAAAAGACCCCTCTCACGTTACAATCGTCCCTCAGCAATGATGAAAAGCATCGCTTGGAGAGGTACCGGGCGGGGAACCATAAGAAACATAGTGCCAGGGCAACTGCTATATTGATGATGAGTGAAGGCAGGAGTATGCTGGAGATCGGTTTGACGACAAATGCCACTGAGCGGACCATCTTCAGATGGCTCCATGAGTTTAACGCCAAGCGGCTTGACTTCATCGAAACAAAGCCATTCAGCCAAGCAAGAATTGATGCGAGGGAACTGAGGACGACGAGGATCGTTGATATTCTGCATAAGATGCCGTCACTTTACGGGATCAATAGAAGCAGTTGGACCTATGGCGCCATTGCACAAGCGTATCAGAAGCAATATGGTAGTTCGATCTCCAAAGACATACTGCAACGCACCATCAAGTGTACGGGGTATAGTTGGAGACATGCCCGCAAGGTCTTGACTAGCCCTGATCCGGAGTATAATGCCAAGGTTGAGCGTATTCTTGAGACCCTCAGGGGGCTGGTGGAGGGGGAGCGGTTCTTTTTCATAGATGAGGTCGGGCCGTATAAGGTCAAGAAATATGGTGGCAGATACTTGGGCCTCGAAGGGCAGACTCGGATAATCCCTGCAATTCAGCGTTCCAAAGGAACGGTACAATTCGTAGCAGCTCTAGAGGCATTATCCAATCAGATGGCATGGCTCTTTACTCCCAGCAAAGGCAGCGAAGCCCTGATTGCTCTTCTTGAGAAACTTGTTACGACGCACTCGACATGCACTAGGATATTTTTGACCTGGGACGCTATAGGAGTGCACTCGTCAAGACTGCTCAAAGGCTGGATCTCACAACATAACAAAGCTCGCATCGGACCTGCTATCGAGGTTGTTCCTTTGCCTGCTAATTCGCAGTTCCTCAATGTCATCGAAGCTGTTTTCTGTGGTATGAAACGTGCGGTGATCTGTAACAGCGATTACCAGTCGGACAAAGAGATGCAAGATGCCATCGCCCGCCATTTTGAGGAAAGGAATCAGTACTACAGAGACAACCCAAAGAGGGCCGGTGATAAGATATGGGATCGGGAAAGATTCGATCTGGAGAAGCTGGCTGGAGGGCTTTTTAAGAAGATGTAATGAGTCGAAAAGGGGGGAATGAGGGACATTAGTGTCATCGCCAGACTCCGCCTCTAATTGTGAAGCCAACATTTCAAAAGTCACCTCAAGCGGTGGCAACTGCGCTCATCCATTTTCACCCTTTTTGTCAGCCGAGGCATTTTCTTTTCGCTACTCGGTCCAGCGCCTTTTGTCCGCACTTGAAGGGCAGCAGACCGACGGTAAGTTCAGTTATTCTGTCGTGGTCGTCGACAACGATGCTAGCCGCTCCGCGCAGCAGACCGTGGTGCAATTCCAGAACTCCCACACCCTGACGGTAAGCTACCTGGTGGAGCCGGAGCAGAACATCGCCCGCGCCAGGAACAAGGCGGTCGAAAACGCGACCGGCGACTTCGTGGCCTTCATCGATGATGATGAATTCCCGCAGGAGCGGTGGCTGCTGCAGTTGCTGAGGACCTGGGAGGGGTCCGGGGCATCCGGAGTGCTCGGCCCGGTGCGCCCACATTTTGAAGAGGGGTGCCCCAGGTGGATCATCAAGAGCGGCCTGTGCGAGCGGAAAAGCCACGCCACGGGGAGCGTCATGCGTTCTGACGATACCCGGACAGGAAACGCCCTGATCAGCAGGGAGGTCTTCAAGGATCCGAGTAACAGGTTCGACCCTGCCTTCGGCAGAAGTGGCGGTGAGGATGTCAGATTCTTCGAGTACGTCATGCATAAGGGGCATACCTTCCTCTGGAGCAACGAGGCCGCGGTCTATGAAACGGTTCCACGCAAGCGGTGGGGGGCATGGTTTTATCTGAGGAGGGCGGTACGGAAAGGGGGGGTGACCGGCTCCGTGATCAGGAAAAGGGGATTTTCCTTCCGGCACCTTGGTTTTGCTCTCGTCGCAGTCTTTGTTTATACGGTGACCTTGCCCTTCGCCGCCCTGGCTGGAAAGCACTACTGCATCAAATGCTTAGTGAAAACGGCTTATCACTTGGCATGGCTGTCGGGGTTTTTCGGTTACGTCCAGATAGCTCTAAGGGACGAGCAATAGCTAGTTCGCGGCTCAGTCTGCCGTGAAAGGGGGCACCGCGATGTTAGGGATGTTCGCATTGCTTGCCTGTTTTGCCTTGGTCACCTGGCTCTTTGTTCGGGATCAGCGGGTGCGCCCTATGCCCTCCCCCGAGTCGTGGCTTCCCCTTGCCTGGTTCGTGATCGTCGGGACCAGGCCTCTTTCCGCCTGGTTCTCTGTCCAGGAAGAGGATTCCGCCGACGCCTTTTTGGAGGGGAGCCCGCTGGACCGGTACTCCTTGATGGCATTGATCCTGATCGCCTGCGTGGTCCTGCTGCGCAAGCGGCCGCAATGGTTTGGCGTCCTTCGCAGCAACCTCTGCTTCATGGCTTTCATCGCCTACTGTGCCGTCAGCATCATCTGGTCCGATTACCCCTTTGTCAGCTTTAAAAGATGGGTCCGGGAGTTCGGCAACGTCGTGATGATCCTGCTCATTCTCACCCAGGACGACCCGGGGAAGACCACCCGCGCATTGCTGGCGAGGTTCGCTTACCTGGTCATACCGCTCTCTGCGGTCCTGATACTGTATTTCCCCGCCCTAGGCACCTACTACAGCGATCTAGAGGGTGTCTCCTACTGCGGCGTGGCCACCTACAAGAACATGCTCGGCAGCATCATGTTCATCTCCGGCGTCTATCTCGCCTGGGAGCTGCTCTACGTCCCAGACGGCAAGCAAACCAAGGCCTCGGATCTAGCCCCCTTGGCCGGTCTCTGGGGGATGGCGGTGTGGCTCCTTGTCGTTTCGAGCAGTTCCACTGCCCTTGTCTGCTTGGCGGTAGGGTCTGCCGTCCTGCTGCTGATGAAGCTTCCCGTAGCCCAGAGGCAGGCCCGGCATCTGGGCACGTACACGCTGGTCGCTTTCCTGCTCATGGTTGCATTCTTCTCTCTTCAGGGAACGCTGGAGATGATGACGGGAGCGGTGGGGCGGGATCTCACCTTCACCGGCCGCACCGAGCTTTGGGCCGACGTCCTCAGGGAGCCAATCAACCCCCTGCTTGGGACCGGCTACCAGAGTTTCTGGCTCGGGGCGCGCGCCGACGACCTGTGGGAGCGCTATCTCTTCCACCCGCGGCAATCCCACAACGGCTACCTGGAAACTTATCTGAACGGAGGGCTCTTGGGGCTTGTCCTGCTGCTTACGCTTATCGCCTCGATCGCAAGGAGGTTGAAGAAGGAGCTCCTGTCAGAGGACAGGTTTGCCGTGCTGCTCTTCTCCTTTTGGGTGGCGGCGCTCTTCTACAACTTCACCGAATCACGCTTTGTCGGTCCCAACCTGATCTGGATCATATTGAGCCTGGCGGCTCTGTACCAGAGCCACCAAGATGGCCTGCAGCCAGCGGGATGACGCCATTTTTAACGAGGAGAGGGATGTGTTTTGGGCCAAGATCAAGAAAAGCGAGCTTTCGCGTGACACGCTCTGGATGCTGATTGGGCATGGGGCGCAGCTTCCCATCCGCGCGGTCTATTTCATCCTCATCGCCAGGTGGCTTGGCGCCGAAGGGTACGGCGCTTTCATTGGGGTGACTTCCCTGGTCAGCATACTCGCCCCCTTTGCCAGCATGGGCTACGGCAACATCCTCATCAAGCACGTCGCCCGCGACCGCTCCGAATTCTCCGCATATTGGGGGCGGACCCTGCTCCTCACCTGGGGCAGCGGCATCGTGCTCACCCTGGCTACCGTACTCCTCGCGCACCTGCTATTGCCGAAGAGCATCCCGTTGATGCTGGTCGTCACCGTCTCCATAGCCGACTTGCTTTTTCTCTCCATCCTCAACGTCTGCGCCCAGGCCTTCCAGGGGGTGGAGCGCCTCTCCATGACCTCGTTCCTGCTGATTCTCCCTAACGCCACTCGACTCGTTGCCCTGGTGGTACTGATCCTGCTGAAAAAACCCACACCGCTCGACCTGGGGTACCTTTACCTGGTCAGCACCAGTGCCGCCTTCATGATCGGCGGTTACCTGGTGACGCGTGAACTGGGCAAGCCGGTTTTCAGCGGCAAGACCATGGATGCGGAAGTGAAGGAGGGGCTTTATTTCTCGGTTGCCCTCTGCTCCCACAGCATCTTCAACGACATAGACAAGACCATGCTCACCCGCCTGGCGACGCTGCAGTCCGCCGGCATCTATGCCGCTGCCTACCGTCTGGTCGACGTCGCGTTCATACCGGTGCGCTCCCTGATTGCGGCCTCATATGCACGGTTTTTCCGCAGCGGACAGAAGGGGATGCGAGGCACCCTGGCATTGGTGGCGCATCTCTTACCGTACGCCGCCGGCTACGGCCTTGCCTCATCGCTGCTTCTGTATCTCTGCGCGCCGCTGCTTCCCTACGTCTTCGGTCGCGACTTCGAGGCAGCGACCGAGGCCCTGCGCTGGCTGTCGCTGCTCCCTTTCCTGAAGGTGCTGCACTATTTCCCGGCCAATGCCCTGACCGGCGCGGGGTTCCAGGGGGTGAGGAGCTCGCTGCTGGTGGCGACCGCCCTCTTCAACGTAGCGTTGAACCTCTGGCTGATACCCATCTACTCCTGGAAAGGGTCAGCCTGGGCCAGCCTTCTTTCCGACGGGCTTTATGCGGTTGTCATCTGGGGGGCGGCGGTATGGAAGCTCCGCTGTTGCGCACCCGTGGCGCTTGCGAACCAGGAAAAGTAACCTCCCTGCCGCCCCTTGACCATCCCCGCGTTTCTTCCCCTAACAAGAGAAGCCCTGCAGCTGTTGCTGCAGGGCTTCTCTCGTCTAGCTCTTTGTCTGGCACTTATTTTATGGAGCTCAGGTAAGGAGAGGAGACTACCTTAACCGTGCCGTTGGCCCACGGGGTCCCCTTGCCTGCGCCGGGCGCGGACGGGTACTTGGGTGACACGTCCGGGCCGATGCAGGGCCACTGCAGCCCCCCCCACCAGGCCGGCTTAGCGCTCAGGTAGAGGGACTGGGGGAGTACCTGGTCGTCGGTACGGTTCCAGGTGACCGCGTTGCTGTAGGTATCCCAGTTGCCGTGGCGCACCACCGTGTTGCCGACGTTGATGTCGTTGCCGGATGCGCTGTTGTCGCCGTCGCCGTTGTAGCCGAGGCGGTAGATGGCGGAAGTCGCGGCGTTCAGCGCCTCCAGGGTGTACAGGCTTTCGGTGCTTCTCCCCAGCACGTTGCCGATGACGTTGTAGTAACGGCTTTGGTACTGCAGGTCCACGTCCCAGGCGCCGCCGGTCCGGTTGGGCGCCAGGGCGATCTTGTTGCGGAAGAAGGTGTTGTGGCTTTTGGTCCCCCAAACGAAGTCGGAGGCAACCCTGCTGTCGATGTAGTTACCCTCTATCAGGTTCATGAAAGCGTGGCTGCCATGGAACGAGATCGCGTAGGGGTTGAAGTTGAGCGCGTTCAGGTAGAGCGAGGTGATGTAGTTGTAGGCGAAGACGTTGCCGGAGAAGGGCCCGGCGGTGATCAGCCCCGTCGAGAGGTGGTAGATCTGGTTGTTCTCGAAGAGGTTCGCCGATGAGTACATCTGCGCGTTGATGCCGTAGGCGCGGCTGGTGGCAAACGAAGCGGTGCCGTCTCCTGCCGTGGTGGGGAACCCTTCGTGCAGCTTGTTCCCCCTGATGGTATTCCGGTAGGAGCCGTAGTTGACCAGCAGTATAGCCTCGTAGGCGCCGATCACCTCGGTATCCTTGACCCAGCAGTTCGAGGTCCCCAAAAGTACCAGGGTGCCGCTGCTTTTCTGAGCGCTGCTGCCGCTCAGGCTGTTGTCGACGGTCAGGTTTTCGATACCTGCCATGGTGGTCATCCCCCCCAGCTTGACCGCCTGGGGAGAGAGGGACGCGTCGTAGCTCCAGTAGAGGGGGATCTCCAGTGTCGCCGTGGTGGGGGACGGGACTGCAATCACCTTCGCGGTCTGCCCGAGCGACCTGGTCCCGGACGCCCTGCCGCACCAGGTGCAGGAACCGTTGTTGCCGACGTTGGTCACCGGCGGGTCGTCGCTGCCGTTGTTAAGCTGGTCGATGAGGATCATCGTCCCCGGGGTCCAGCCGTGGGCGGTCGCCGTGGTGATGGTGGTGGAGCCCTTGCTGAGCCCGCTGGTCAGGGCAATGCCTCCCCCGACGCTGGGACGTGCCCCGATACCGGCCACCGTGTTGCCGGACATCCCGGTCATCCCCTTGATGATCGTGCTCCCCATCCCGTTACCCCTAAGGGTGACGTTGGATTTTACCATGATCGGGCTGCTGACCTTGAATGTCCCCGCGCTCAATTGCACTACCTGCCCGGCCGGGCAGTTGGCGATGGCGCTCTTGATGGCGGCTGCATCGTCGCCGCCCGAAGGTTTGAGTGTGGTGTAGATGGTGCTGCGCGCAGGGATATCGCCCTTGACGCCGGCGTTTCCCGTCCAGGTGATGGCGCGGTTGGCCGGGATGGCGTAGGCGGCGTGTGCCGCCTGAGTGAACCCCGCCACGGCCACGAGGGCCAGGGCGGTGAACAGGTGTTTGAACAGATTATTTCCAAGCTTTGCTTTCGTCATGTGTGGTCCTCATTCCACTGCCCCTTCCCTGAATAATATAGCGTAACCACGCCAGGAATAAGCAGGTTGATTGCGCAACCGGCCCGCCGCATGCTGCGTCGTAGCGGCGGTGTTGCCGTGCTGCTTTGGGTATCTCTCAGCGAGACGCGCTGCTACTGTGCCTGCGGTCTGCTGTCTGCGGTCCCCCCGGCTTCAGCCGGGGGATCCAGTTCTACAGCAGTGACAGGTTCAGCACCTGGTGGCTTCCCGTGCCGGCGAAGAGGGTGATGTTGTTGAGAGAGGTGGCGCCTGCCTGCTCGGTCCTGAAAGCGTAGCCTGCAGCGATCTGGGTCTCGGTCCCGCCGGCCGGGGTGACGTAGACGTCGTAGCGGTGGTTGGTGATGTTGATCACCATCCGCACCCTGTAGCTCTTGCCTGCGGTGTAGGGAAGCGCCACCTTCGCGGCATAGGTGCTTCCGTTACGTACGTCGATGTTGCCGCTGTTGTTGAAGCGGACGATGGCGGCCACGCCCGGGTAGCCGGTCGCGGCAACTGCGGAGAAGCCGGTTATGGCGTCGATTTTCGCGGCGTTCGGGATGGTGTCGAAGGTCGCGGTGAAGGTCCCGGTTTTCGGGGCTATGGCGCGGTTGAGCCAGGTCGAGGAGCTGGTCATCGCTGCGCTGGCGGAGGTAACGGAGAGGTTCTGCAGTTGCAGCGTGCCGGTAGTGGTGTTCCTGGTGAAGGTGTTGAGCGTCTTGACCGCCGCCTGCTCGGTCCTGAAGGCGTATCCCGCGGCGATCTGGGTCTCGCTCCCGCCGGCGGGGGTCACGTAGACGTCGTAGCGGTGGTTCGGGACATCGACCTGCATCCTGAACCGGTAGCTCTTCCCTGCGGAGTAGGGGAGCGCCACCTTGGCGGAATAGGTCCCCCCGTTGCGCACGTCGATGGTGCCGGTCGGGTTGAAGCGGACCAGTGCTGCCACATCGGTGTAACCTGCAGCCGCAGCCGCGGAGAAACCTGCGACCGCGTTGATCTTCACCACGCTCGGGGTGAGGTCGAAGACGGCGGAGAAACTGCCGCTTTGAGGCGCGATGGACTGGTTCTGCCAGGCTGCAGTGGTGGTGCCGGTTGCCGGTGCCGCAGCAGTGAAGCTGGCGGCGATCTTGTGGTTGGCAACGACGTTGCTGAAGGTGTAGCTGGTGACGGCCCCGACCGCGACGCCGTCCACCGTTACCGCTGCGATCTGGTAACCCGTCGCAGGAGCGATCTTGAAGGTCTGGCTGGTCCCCTGGGATACCACGATGGAACCGGCGGGGCTTATTGTTCCCCCGGTGCCGGCGGAGGAGGTCAGAGTGTAGAGTGCTGCCGGCGGCGGGGGCGCCGGAGTGGTGAAGGCGACTTCGTTTGAGGGCGCGCTGGCGTTACCCGCCAGATCCTTTGCCGACACGGAGAAGTAGTACTTGGTCGCGTCGCTTAGGTTGCTCACCGTGTAGGACGTCAGGTTGCCCACGTTGATGTGCTGAGTGTAGCTTCCTGGGGCGGTCCCGGCGTGAACCGTGTAACCGTTGAGGCTGGTCAGGCTGCTGCCGTCCGTGTAGGTGGTGGGGGGCGACCAGGTCAAAGTCGCCTGGGCCGCCTGGGCCGCGTTCGGTGCCAGCTGCGTCGATGCCATGATGGTCATGACGAGCAGCGCACCGAGCGCGATGCGTGTCAATATGCTGCTACAGGGTGTTCTCTTCATAAAGCTTTGCTGCCTCCTTGATTTGGGCGCCATCGCTGCCGCTTCCGGCAAAGTGCTGCTTGCTCACTTTGCTTTCTTGCCGGCGCCTTCTTGGTTTGTTCTGCTCCCAAAGCCCAGTCGCGCTTTCAGGAGCATGCCTTGGCATGCGCTCATCCCGGCTGGACACAAAAAAGCCGGGTCCGATATCGTTGGTTTCGATATTTCGGCGACCCGGCTGTCTTCGTGAGACCCAATAGGCTTTCCGTCACTTCCTCGCGGAAGTTTTAGTATTGTCGTGTATCGCTGTTCGTTTTGTCTGGGAGACGGTAACACAGCGCCTGGGAAAGCTTTGTGACGTCCGTCACCGTACTGGCCGTTCCTCATGCAGCGCCGCCATGGGCGCCGGGGCGCCCGGGGCGATAAATGCAGAGCCGGCTTGATTCTGGAAGTTAGATTGGTATAGTTTAATCTTCGTTTTTTCTGAGGCGGAAGTTGCTGATTTCCTTGACTTGGAACGCCTGAGGCCTCGCTGCTCGGGGTTGCTCCGGAGGTCGATTTGTGCGGTATCGCCGGAATAGTTGCTGGGCCGGGTAAAGTGGCACCCAACCTGGAACAGATCGTCACCATGATCTCGCCGCTGCGTCATCGCGGCCCGGACGAGTCAGGGGTCTACCTGGACCGCCGCGCGGCGCTCGGGCATCTGCGCCTGAGCATCATCGGCATAGACGGCGGAATCCAGCCGATCGCCAACGAAAACGGCGATCTCTGGATCATCTACAACGGCGAAGCATACAACTACCTGGAGCTCAGGGAAGATCTGGAAAAAAAGGGGCACCGCTTCACCACCCGGACCGACACGGAGGTGCTGCTGCACCTGTACGAGGAGTACGGCGCCGATTCCCTCTCCAGGATCAACGGTCAATTCGCTCTGGCCATCTGGGACAGCCGCAAGGAAGAGCTGTTCCTGGCCAGGGACCGGGTCGGCATCAGGCCTCTTTACTACGGCTGGTCCCGCGAGGGGAACTTCTTGTTTGCCTCCGAGCTGAAGGCGATCCTGGCCGTCGACGGCAGCCGGGAGCTCGACCTGGAGGCGCTGGGCCAGCTCTTCGTCTTTTGGACCACGCTCCCCGGGAGGACCTTCTTCCGCGGCCTCCGGGAAATCCCGCCCGGGCACTACCTGCTGCTTGGCAAAGGGGAACCGGTGCTGCACCCCTACTGGCGAATCCCGTTCCATCCTCCCGAGGAGTGCTGCCGCCTCGGGCTTGCGGACGCGGCTGAAGCGCTGCGTGAGCTTTTAAGCGACGCGGTGCGGCTAAGGCTGCGTTCCGACGTGCCGGTGGGGGCTTACCTGAGCGGGGGGCTCGATTCCTCGGTAATCACCGCGCTAATCCAGCGCCATTGCGACAGCCACCTGAAGACCTTCTCGCTCGCCTTCGAGGACGGCGGCTTCGACGAGAGCCCGGCGCAGCGGGAGATGGTGCGCTTTCTAGGGAGCGACAACAGGCAGGTGCTGGTGGAAAACGACGACATCCGCCGTTTCTTTCCGGAGACGGTCTGGCACTGTGAAAAGCCGACGCTGCGCACCTCGCCGGTGCCGATGTTCCTGCTGTCGAGGCTGGTGCGGGAGGAGGGGTACAAGGTGGTTCTCTCCGGCGAGGGGGCCGACGAGATCCTCGGGGGGTACAACATCTTCAAGGAGGCGAAGATCCGCGACTACTGGGGGAGATGTCCGGACTCCGCGCGGCGTCCGCTGCTTCTGGAGCGGCTTTATCCCTACATCTTCAAAAACCCGGGCCGCGGCCGCAGCTTCCTGCAGGGCTTCTTCGCTGTATCCCAGGAGCAGATGCAGGAGCCATTTTTCTCCCATGCGGTCCGCTGGCACGCCGGAGAGCGCAACCTGGGCTTTCTGGCGCCGGAGTGCCTGGCCCTTCTGTCGCAATACCGGCCGATGGAGGAACTCGCCCGGTGGCTTCCGGAGAGTTTTCTGCGCCGGGACCTCTTGTCCCGGGCCCAGGTGCTGGAGATGGAGATCTTCCTCTCCAATTTTCTGCTCTCCTCGCAGGGGGACCGGGTAGCCATGGCCCACTCCGTAGAGATGCGTCACCCATTTCTGGATTACCGGGTTGTCGATTTCGCCTTCCGCCTTCCGGCCAAATGGAAGGTGCGGGGGCTCAATGAGAAGTTCCTTTTGAGGCACGCCTTCCGGGGGATGCTGCCGGAGGCGATCGCCAGAAGGGGGAAGCACCCCTACCGGGCTCCGATCAGCGAGCTGTTCTGGGGGGGGGCGCCCCCCGATTACGTGGACGAGTTGCTTTCGGAGCGAAGCCTCAAGGAAAACGGTTATTTCAACGTCGACAAGATCCGCCGCCTCTATGCCAAGGTCAAGGGGGCTCCCCCCGGCACCGTCGGCGAGTTCGAGAACATGGCGCTCATCGGCGCACTCTCAATGCAGATACTGCACCGGCAGTTCATCGCCGGTGCATCGTTGCGGCGCAGTCCGGTTGTTGAGCCGGACCTGGTGCGGTACGGAAGCCTCTGAAAAAGGAGTCAGGTATGGAGCCTGCGGTACACAACCTATTGGAAAACAGCGCGAGGATCCGTCCGGACAAGGTGGCCCTGGTGCAGGGCGATCTGCGCGTCACCTACCGCCAGGTAAACAGCCGCGCCAACCGGGTTGCCGGTTGGCTCCTCGACGAGGGTGTCCTTGCCGGCGAGCGGGTAATCATGCTGCTTAGAAACGGCATCGAGTACCTGGCGAGCTACTACGGCATCCTCAAGGCGGGGGCAGTCGCGGTCCCTTTGAACTGCGAGCTGCGCCCGGAGGGGCTCCGCGAACTCCTGGCAGAACTGCACACCGCAGCCGTGATCTGCGGCAGCGAAGGGGAGCAGCTTCTGCATAGCATCGACAGCGACACCTTCGGGGTCCGGCTCCTGCTGGTCAAGGAGCCGAGCCGCTCCTTTTCACACCGGAGCGCCAGGGTCTTTGCCTGGGACGAGGTAGTGCACGACGCCGAGCTTGCCGATCAAGGCCTGGCCACCAACGCCTCCGCCCTCGCCAGCATCGTCTATACCTCCGGGTCTACCGGCACCCCAAAGGGGGTGATGCTCTCCCACCGCAACATCGTCAGCAACACCTGCTCCATCATCCAGTACCTCGGCTTGAACGAGAACGACGTCCAGATGGTGGTGCTCCCCTTTTTCTACGTGATGGGTAAATCCCTTCTGAACACGCATGTGGCGGTAGGGGGGACCGTGGTTGTCAACAACGAATTTGCCTACAGCGCGCCGGTGATACGGCAGATGGCGCGGGAGGGGGTGACCGGGTTTTCAGGGGTCCCCTCGACCTACGCCTATCTGCTGCATCGGTCGCCGCTGGCGGCCTTCCGGGACAAGCTCCCTGCACTGCGCTACTGTACCCAGGCCGGAGGGCACATGGCGCGTGAGATCAAGCAGAGGCTCCTGGAGACCCTCCCGCCGCACACAAGGCTCTACATCATGTACGGAGCCACCGAGGCCGCGGCCCGGCTCACCTATGTGGAGCCGGAACTGTTGGTCGAGAAGATCGATTCCATCGGCAGGGCCATACCGGGAGTGACCGTCCGGGTTCTCGACGAAAGAGGGGAGGACGTAGCCGAGGGTGAGGTCGGCGAGCTGGTGGCCTCGGGACCGAACATCATGCTGGGGTACTGGAACGACCCCGCGGCCACCGAGAAGGTTCTCGACGGCAACGGCTACCATACCGGGGACATGGGGTACCGCGACGCGGACGGCTATCTCTACGTCACCGGCAGGAAGGACCATCTGCTCAAGGTGGGAGGGCACCGCCTGGACCCCCAGGAGATCGAGGACGCGCTGATGGCGACCGGTGAACTCCTGGAGGTGGCAGTCTTGGGCGTGGATGATCATCTTTTGGGGAAAAGGCTCGTGGCGGTCGCGGTGTCGCTCCAGGAGAACCCAAGCGACAAGCTGCTCCTCTCCCGCTGCCTGGCGAGGCTCCCCAGGCACAAGATCCCCTCCGAGGTCAGGTTCGTCGCCGCTTTGCCCAAATACCCCAGCGGCAAGATAGACCGCACCGCCTGCCTGGAGGCGCCACCCCTGGACGCCCCGAAGCTGTAGGGCGACAGGGAGACTCAGAAAAGGTTGAAAAGGGTGACCATAATGGACATTGGCAAATTTTCCAAAGAGGTGCTCCTCCTGGACCCGGAACTGGAAGTGGAGCGGATCTGCGCCAGGGTGAGAGAGCTGATGCTGACCCAGGTGAAACGGCGCGGCTTGGTGGTGGCGCTATCCGGGGGGATAGACAGCAGCGTCACCGCCGCCCTCGCGGTGAGGGCTATCGGCAAGGAGCGGGTGGTAGGCCTGGAGATGCCCGAACGGTTCTCGTCCGAAGAGAGCCAGAAGCTAAGCGGCAAGCTCGCCTTGGCCCTCGGGATCGAGACGGTGCTCGAGGAGATCTCGGCAGCCCTGGAAGCGGTGGGGTGCTACCGCAAGTACGACGAGGCTGTCCGGATGGTGCTCCCGGACTACGGGGAGGGGTGGAAGTCGAAGATCGTGATCGCCAACAACATGGAGCATCCCGGCTTCACCTCCTTTTATCTCGTAGCCCAGGATCGGGGCGAGGCGGTGACCCGCGTCCGCCTTCCCTTCAAGCCGTACCTGCAGATCGTCGCCGCCACCAACTTCAAGCAACGCATCCGCAAGATGCTGGAGTACTACCATGCGGACCGGCTCAACTTCGCCGTGGTCGGCACCCCGAACCGCCTGGAGTACGACCAGGGCTTTTTCGTGAAGCTTGGGGACGGCGCCGCCGACATCAAGCCGATCGCGCACCTGTACAAGTCGCAGGTGTACCAGTTGGCCGAGTACCTCGGGGTGCCCGAGGAGATCAGGCGCAGAAAGCCCACCACCGACACCTACTCGCTGGCGCAGGGGCAGGACGAGTTCTACTTCTCGCTTCCCTACCAGGAGATGGATCTCTGCCTTTTCGCCAAGAACCACGGGGTGCCACCCGAAAGCGTTGCTGAAGTCCTGGGGCTTTCTCCGGAACAGGTCCGGCTGGTATTCCAGGACATCGAGGTGAAAAGAAGCAGCACCCGTTACCTGCACCTGCCTCCCCTGCTGGTGGAGGCGGTCAACTGGCAGTGACGTAGCAGATCGCAATCAAAAGGAGACGCATATGAGCCTGCTGGAAGAGATCAGAAACTTCATCGTGGACAATTTCCTCTTCGGGGACGCCGGGAATCTCAACAACGACAGCTCCTTCATCAAGGAAGGGATCGTGGACTCCACCGGGATCCTGCAGCTGGTGGCTTTCATCCAGGAGCAGTACCGGGTGGTTGTGGAGGACGAGGATCTTATCCCGGAGAACCTTGATTCGGTCAACAAGGTTGCGGTCTTCGTGGAAAGCAAGATGAAGATGGCGGCTTTGATGGAAGACGAGATCGAGGTGGCGGTAGGCGGCGCCGACGGCGCGGCTTGAGCGGGAGCGGATCATGTTAGGGAAATTGTTGCAAAGGATGCTGGGCAAGCTGGCCATGGTGGTCCCCGGAGGGTTCTCACTGAGGCCCTGGTTGCACAGGATGCGCGGCGTCCAGATCGGCAAGAACGTCTGGATCAGCCAGCTGGTCTACATCGACGAGATACACCCCGAGCAGATCAGCATCGGGGACAACGTCACCATCGGCCTCAGGTGCACCATCTTCGCCCACTTCTACCTGGGGGACCGGCCGCTGGACACGGGGAAGGGGAGGGTGGTGATCGAAAACGACGCCTTCATCGGCCCCAACTGCACCATCCTCAACGGCGTCACCATCGGAGCGGGATCGGTTGTCGTGGCGGGGAGCGTGGTGACGAAGTCGGTCCCTCCGGGGGTCCTCTTCGGCCACACCTCCGCTTCCCCGCTGGCGCGCATCACCCACCCCCTGACCAGCGACGGCCAGGTCGACTACGACCGCTTCGTCTTCGGCCTGAAAAAGCTCTAGTCCCGGAAGGTCTTCCTTAAAAGGAAAGCCAAAAGCGCCAGCGCCAGCAGGAGCGCCACCGCGATCCCCCCCACAACCCTCCTTCTACCCTGCTCGTCGTCAATGAGCTGCAGTTCCCCGTCCAGCTTGGACAGCTCCGCGTTGATCCTCCCCGATTCCGACTTGACCAGCGCCGTGTTCACCTCGTGGAAGAGCGAGTGGAAGCTGTTGCGGACCGAGAAGAGTTCCTTGCCGAGCCTCTCGGTGTCCACCCCAATGGACTGGTACCGGCTAAGCCTCCACTCGATTGCCTGGATGTGCGCCTCGGTCTGCTGCATGGCGTCCCTGATGATCCTCGCCCTCTCGAAGCTGTGGCAGCGGCTGCAGCTCTTTTCGTTGATCAGG
>MTLD01001255.1_pt1 | contig 28604 bp, 24 predicted proteins | sample 1982471 | NCBI WGS metagenome assembly MTLD01 (sample SAMN05712604, study PRJNA340218) | biofilm metagenome | isolation source: sample SPM anode biofilm adapted to -50 mV | place: USA | collected 2012-02-03 | reverse complement strand
GCCAGAATGCTGCCGAAGGTATAATAGTATCCCTGCTCAGTGGGGTCCAATCGAGTCAGAATAAGCGGGATGGTCACCAGGCCCCCCGCCGTTGAGAACACCCGCAACAGCACCGAATAGAAAACCGCGCGGTCCACGCCCACCCACCGGCGCAGCCGATGGAGACGTCCCATCAAGGTCCCAGCCCCCGAAGAGGTCATGGAAGTCCCGCCCCAGGTGGTTTGAGGGAATCCAGTGGATGTACGTCACTGCACATCAATTTTTACTCCTGGGGCCCGTGTCCGATCCGGAGCTTTCCTCCAGCACGCCCGGACGGATCCGCACCATTTTTGACCACCCAAGTGCCCAGGTCCGGGATATGGAAGGCCGGGGTAACTGACCCCGGCCCCGCGACCTTCGGCCCATCCTGCGATCCGGCCTAAAGGCCTCGGTTGTAGATTGTTTTCTTCAACTCCGAATTGTCGGCATAAGGACTGTCGACGTCATCGATCCGAACGGGCTTGTCCTTTTCGATGGCATTGAGCAGGGTCTCGCCGTTCATCAGCTCACGGCAGGAGATCTGGCCCTTCTGCAGGGGGATGGAAAGGTAGATGTCCCGTCCATAGCTCTCGTTGGTCAGGACATGGCCCGCGGGCAGATCCCGCTTGGCATAGACGCCACGGATGTAGTTGTCGAGAAAGTTCGTCTCCTTTTCCATCGGAAGCTTTCTCGAGGTGCCGACACTTCCATTGATTTCGAGGGCACGCTTGTAGGCCTTGAACCAGCTGTCGATCTGCTCGGGCCGGAAGGAATAGGGGGAAATCTTGACCCCATCGGCATCGATGTCGATGTGACGCTCGAACATCCGGCACCCCTTGGCGGCCGACATGTACAAGGCATCGATGTAGTCATTGGTGTCGTTGCTCTCGTGGCTGGAAACCCCAATGACATGGTTCGGATACCGGTTCTTGAGGAAATCGACCTGGTTGAGCTCCAGCTCGGAGTGCTTGGTTGGATACGCCGCGATGCAATGATTGAGCGCGAGAGGGATGTTCCTGTTCTCGAAGAAGGTCACGAGGTCATCCGAGTCCTTGAGGCTCATGCCCGCGAGGGAGACGATCACAGGCCGCTTGGTCTTGGCGATTTTCTCGAGCAGGATCCAGTCGTTCGAGTCCGCGCTGGCCACCTTGATGATCGGCATGTTGAATTCGATGCAGAGATCCACCGACCGTTCATCGAATGGGGTCGCCATGGGGATGCAGCCCCCCTCTCGGATCGCCTTGACGATGACCGAGTACTGTTCGTCCGAAAGCCGGGTTTCCTGAGTGCGCTGGATGTACCGGATGTCCTTCCGTTCCCGGAAGTCCTTGTGAATGAAGTTGTCGACATCCCTGAATTGGAGCTTGATGGCGGCTTTGACGTTGTTGAAGCGCACGACTCGTGAGAAGGCCTTCACGATCTCAAGGGCGCGGTCCACGCTTCCCAGGTGATTATTCGTCATTTCTAGAACGAACAGGTCTTCGAAAATCTTGTTGCTCATGGGATATCCTTTCCTGAAAGGTTTGAATCGATACGTCAAAGCTGCAAACAGCGAGGAACCATTTTACCCGGATTGGAGAATTCAGGTGAGTGTCCCTTCATTCAAGACTCATTGTCCTCTGGGGACCTCGGGCTGTCGGGCAGCCCTCCACCAGAGGACGGGAGAGCACCTTCCTTATGACCGACTGGGTGGTCGTAACACATTGTGATGGGTCAGATAGTCCTCCAGATCTGCTTTCAATCGCTCGTCGATAGCGGTGGCCACGCGTTCGGCCCGACCAGGTTCGCGGAGTATGGCAAGGGTGATACTCCCGCTGCTGGCTTTCTTGTCCCGCTTCACCCCCTCCAGCAGAGCGTCGGCATGGAGGCCTTCGGTTGATTCAGGGGCCAGGTATTCCCGGACGAATCCGCTGATGGCCCTGCAGTGATCGGGTGAGAGAAGCCCCCTTCGCTCAGCGATGTGATTCACGACATCAATGCCCCAGGCCACGGCAAGGCCATGCGGAATCGCATGGTTTGTCACCATTTCCAGGGCATGTCCAAAGGTATGACCATAGTTGAGAATCTGGCGGAGCCCTAGGTCGAACTCGTCTACCTCGATGATGGCTCGCTTGATATCAAGGGAGGCTCGGATCAGTTCCAGCAGCCGCTCGTTCCGAAGTCCGCCCCCAGTCACGGCCTCTGCCAGATCCTTAAAGGGAGCTTCGCCGCCGATCAGCATCAGCTTGAGGATTTCCCCGTAGCCCGAGGCGACCTCACGGTCTTCCAGCGTGCCCAGGAATTCCGAGCAGATCGTGATGTCTCCCGGCGCATGGAAGGCGCCAAGCTGGTTCTTGAAGGCCCCGAGATTGACCCCACACTTGGCTCCAATGCAGCTGTCGGACATGCTGAGCAAGGTGGTGGGGAGGAAATTCCAGCGTATCCCGCGATGGTAGATGTGCGCGCTCAGGCTGCAGATGTCTTGAATGATGCCGCCACCGATCGCGAGGAGAATGCTCTTCCGGCTGCAGGCATGGGATTGAAGGAAACTCGTACACTGCTCGATCCCGCCGAGCGTCTTGTTCTCTTCTGTTGCCTCCAGGAGCAGGCAGGGAACTGCGGAGAGAAGAGGAGCCAACTGATCGTGGTAGAGGGCGGCCACCCTTGAATCGATGACAGCGGCAGACGGTGGCGTTTCCAACAAGGAGGTCATCACCCGAGGGAGCGAATCCTGGAAGTGAACCCGGTAATCTCCCTGGGCTGAGTGGACGAGTAGGGATTCCATCGGTGGACTCACTGGATGCTGAACCCGCCATCGACGACAAGCGTCTGGCCGGTCAGGTAGGTGTTGCGATCGGAGCAAAGGTAGGCGACCAGATCCGCGATTTCTGGTTCAGCAGCCATCCTTCCGACAGGAATGGATGCAACGATCTCCTGGATTCGCTCAGGTGGATTGTTCTGCCGTGTCAGATCCGTGTCCACGAACCCGGGACAGACCGCGTTGGCTAGAACGCCTTTGCCCGCATATTCAAGGGCCACGGTACGGGCCAGGCTGTTCAGCCCTGCCTTGGAAGCACCATATCCGCCCCTCCCTGGGCGACTTAAAAAGCTGTAGATACTGCTGATGAAGGCGATGCGCCCCCAGCCGGTCGCTTCCATGTGGGCGGCTGCGGATTGCACGAGCAACATGGCCGAGGTCAGGTTGGTGTCCATGATCCGGTGCCAGTTCTCCACCGAGAACCCGGCAATGGGACTCAGGGGATTGATGCCTGCACAATGAACAAGGATGTCGACCTTCAGGGGATGCTCGGCCAGAGATGCACGCACCCGGTCCAGGTCCGAGAGATCCAGTTCCTGCCGAGTCGGAGCCCAGACCTCATGTCCGTCGAGACGGAAATGATTTGCAATGGCCTGGCCGATGCCTCGGGCACCGCCGGTCACGAAGACTTTCCGTCGCTGGGTCATCAATCCTCCAGCAGGGGAATCAGCATGTTTTCCGCCAATTCCTCTCGGTCCAGAAAGGGGTAGAGGTCTTCCAGGGGGGCAGAGACCATTCTCCCATCTGGAAGGCGCCGGGAGGCCAACTTCGGCGAGAAGGTCTGCTCAAGATCGAGCACGACTTCACACAGCACGGGACCTGGCTCGGCTAAAGATTTCTGGATGATCCCAGCCAGTTCTTTGTGATCACCGATCTTGTAATAGGTAAACCCATAAGCCAAGGCCAGTTTTTCAAAATCCGGGAATCCCAGCCCGCTCTCCGTACCACAACCAACGGCGTTGTCCGGGAAGTAGTTGTGCTGTGTCTGGCGAATGGAGTGATAGCCTTGATTATTGAGAAGGAATATGATAATGGGAAGCTTCTGGGTGATGATGGTCTGAAGCTCCTGAAGATTCATTTGAATGCTGCCATCGCCGGCAATGCAGACCACGCGCTGCCGGTCAGAGGCGATGCTGGCGCCGATGGCGGCCGGGAGGTCGTACCCCATGGAAGCGCACCCCGAGTTGGTATACAGGCGCTGCCCGGAACGGACGACCGCAGCTTGAAAGGTGGTCACGCAGGCGGTGCCATCTCCTGTGACAACGACCTGGCCTTCGGGAAGCTGCTCGAACAAGGCCTGCACAAAACAGTAGGGATTCACCGCTCCCTTCGTGTCCCAGTACTCAGGCTTCACGACCGGATAACGGTCCCGACGAACTCGGCACCAGGCAAGGTAGTCCCGATGGGCCTGCGTGGGCCCCTCCAGCTGGACCGCAAGCATGGCTTCCAGGAAGGCATGCACATCCCCCTGGATTGGAAGGTCCACAGCAACGGTGGGCTTTTTCAATTCCAACGGATCGATTTCCACCACGATCTTGTAGGCCGCTCGGGCCCAGGTCTGCCAGTTGTAGCCAATCTGCCGGATGTTCAGCCGGCAACCGAGAACGAGGACCAGGTCGGCATTCTGGATCGCGAAATTTCCAGCCCGGTCCCCGATGGAGTTTGGTCGTCCTGCATAGCATGGATGCGCGTCGGGAACGAGGTCGTGGGCATTCCAGGCAGTCGTCAGCGGGATGCCGAGGCGATCGGCCACGCGCAGAAGGAGATCCCGCGCCTGAGCAATGGACACTCCCGAGCCTGCCAGAATCACCGGGCGCTTGGCTTCTCGAAGCCTTGTGACGACCTGCATGACCGCTTCACGCATGTCCGGCTGAGCGGCAGGTGAGAGGTCCTCGGCCGGGTCGTAACCGTCCAGGGTCTCGGGATCAATCTGGGCACCCTGGACGTTCATGGGGATATCCAGCCACACGGGTCCAGGGCGGCCGGTGATCGCCAAATGAAGCGCCTTCTCCAGGTGATAGCGGATGCTCTTCGGATCGGTGACCATCACGGCATACTTGGTGATGGGAGCGACAATCGGAACGATGTCCAGTTCCTGGTCCCCCAGTTGCCGGAGAGGAAGTCCCGTCGAGCGGACGGTGGTGTCATACCGCACTTGGCCCGAAATCACGATCATGGCCAGAGAGTCCACGTACGCCCCGTAGACCCCCGTGAGGGCATTGGTGCCACCCGGTCCCGTGGTGACATTGACCGCAGCCACCTTCCCGCTGAGCCTGTAATAGCTTTCGGCGGCCATGGCACAGGCCTGTTCGTGATGACAGGCTACGTATTCCATGTCCCTGCACCGGCCGAAGGCATCGTTCAGATGCATGGCCCCACCGCCGGTTACAAGGAAGACGTGACGGATCCCGTGAGAAGCCAGTGTTTGGGCAATGTAGTCAGCAACGCGAATCATTTTTATTCCCTGGATAAGGAAGGTGGGAATTGGAAATGGGGGGGAGGAACCAAGACTGGGCGCAATCATCAACTCCTGGATTCCCATAGGCCTTCAGGATTTCGGTAACTGCAACCCGGACCGATCGGGGCCCGGGTTGGAAAACAGCAAGTCTTATTCATGATTCAATCTCCGCCTATTCAATTCAACAAAGGAGCCCACTTCAAGCAATTCTTTGATCCTGGGACGCGTTTCGCCCTCGCGGTTGACCCATATCGCAGACATGCCGAGTTCGATGGCCCCGGCGATGTCCTTATCATAGTTGTCCCCAATGACGCATACCGCTTCCGGCGCCAGATTCAGTTTCGACAAGGCCAGCCGAAAAAGGTTGGGGTGGGGCTTTTCAACACCCGCCTCTTCACTGGTCACGACCCATCGGGCAAACCGTTCCAAGCCAAGGTGGGAGAGCTTGCGGAATTGGACCTCCGCCATGAAATCTGTGATCCAGCAGATGGGCATGGGTGCCAAGGATTCCAGGAATTCTACCACTCCATCATCCAATTGCATCGACTGGAAAAAGTGCTCCCAGTAAGTGTCCCGCAATTGAATGGCCATGAATGACGAGGGCAGGCCAAGATCCTCGCACATTTTCTGGAAATACAGAAGGCGATTGTGGGAGGAGCCCGTATTCGCTAATCGATCATGAATGATAGCTTTAGACTTGTAGTAATTGATTTCAAGGAGCCCCTGATCTATGCCAGAAATGTTTGCGAGTCGCCCTAGGGTTTCCCTCAGGGCTGCTTGATGAGCAGGTTCATAGGCATAGATTGTATTATCAATATCAATCAATACGCCTTGAACCTGAGGTTTCATCTGCATCCTTGATCTTTAAGTGGCCATGGGGAATAAATGGAATTTAATGTCTTCTGATGCCTAGTCCTGCCTATCGCTACTTAGATTTTTATCTATTCATGTTTCTGCGCTCGCGTCGATTTGTAAAACTTCAATTACCGCAGCAATCATGAGATAAACCATTCAGGCATGCTATTTGTGAGAAAGTGAGGAGTTTCTGCTTCGATGCCAATCCAAGGTGCGCGTGATTGCGTCCGTGAGGGAGACACTGGCCCTCAACCCAAGCCTTGATTGGGGCAGCTCCACAGAAGGCACATAGATATCAGGGCGTTTCGCCACTCCTGACCCCCCGAGCACATCCACACCCTCGGCGTTGCCCAACTGGGCACACATCACGGCAAGTTCGCCCATCGTAACGGCATCATCAGAACCCACGTTGTAGGCCTGTCCGTTCTCGCCGTCCGCCAAAATTGACCAGCACCAGGCCGCCATATCAGCTGCGTACTGGTAGGAGCGTACGGTCGATCCGTCTCCTTTGACGCAAATCCGACGTCCTTCCAGTGCATCGCCAATGAAATTCCCTATGGCAAAATGTTGGTCCAGGGGAAGCAAGGGCCCTACAAATGCCCACAATCTCGCTACAGAAAAGGAGAGTCCCGCTAATCCCTCATAAACGAACAACTGCTCTGCAGCTCGTTTCCCCTCGGCGTAGGCCGAGCCCGGCTTCAACGAATCGAACCCAAAGAACTGGTCCTCATGGACCCGCGTCGTCTCAGGGGTTTGAGGTCCATTGACTGCGCCTGAACTGATGAGGAGCGCGCGAGAGATCCCTGCATCCTTTGCTTTATCCAGGGTCCTGCACGTTCCGTTAAGAATGGTCTCAAACATGCGCTTTGGGTTGTCTCTCAATAAGGAGGCTCGCGCATCCGTTGCACCAGCAATCAAGTGAGTGCAGCCATGGCAATCCCAGCCATCGGCCAGGACATCTCCATGCACAAGCTCAACAGATGGATGGGCGGCGATTTCTGGGAAATCTCCTTGAATCCGCTCCTTGGAACGGGTGAGAAGTCGTACTCCGGCGGACAGCAGGCCGCGATCGATCGCTCTCAATAGGACGGACGTCATCCACAACCCTACGAACCCAGTCCCCCCTGTAAAGAAGAGGGTCATGCCATCCAGGGCCCGCCAGTGACCGCCCACGGCGTCGGATGCAAGATCCAGATCCTGGAGAGGTAGCTGATAAGGCCTGGAACGCTGGATCATCGACCAAAGGCCTGGTGAATGATCTTGATGACATAGTCGAGGCGCTCTTGATCCAGCCCGGGATAAGTACCCACGAAAATGGAATCGTTCATGATCCGATCGGCGCCCGCGAGGTCTCCTACCACCCGGAAACCTGCACCCTGAGTATCCTTTTTCAGTTGGACAAAGGCCGGTTGGCGAACCAGATTTCCGCCGAACAGCATGCGGTTGCCAATTCTGGCGGCATCCAGGGCCTGGGCCAAGCCGGTGCGGCTGATCATGCCACCAGGCCTGACAAGTATCATGAATCCAAACCAACTTGGGATGACTGTCGGTTTACCGGCCTCCCAATGGAATCCCGACTCGGACCAGCCGGTTGCATGGGTGGGCAAGCTGAATTCCAAAACATCCTCTAGGTCTGCAAGGCCAGCTCTCAGGTGATTCCAGTTGTTGATACGGGACTGGATAAATCCAGGCAACTTCTTGATTTGCTGTCGGCCAATGGCCGCCTGGGGATCAAGCGGCTTCAAGTTGTAGCCTAAGTGACTATAAATATATTTATGATCATACCCCTGGGGCAATTCCCCAAGCTGCCATTCAAATCGCCGATGACAAGTGTTGTCCTTCCCTGAGGGACACCAGCAGTCACGGCCCCAATCCCTAATGCTCTCTGCCACAAGCTTCAGCAGGGGTTCCTTCGTCACGTTGACAGCGCCCCCTTCTCCCAAGGTCAGATGATGGGGAGGATAGAAACTCTGGGTGGATAGATCTCCGAAGGTACCAGTCAGGGCATTCCCGTAGCGGCTGCCCAAGCTGTCACAGTTGTCCTCGATGAGCCACAACCCCTTTTCGCGACAGAAGCGAACCACTTCGGCCAGATCAAAGGGGTTGCCCAGGGTGTGGGCAAGCATGACTGCCTTGGTCCTGCCGGCCACATAGGCAGCCTCCAGGCGATCCACACGTACGTTGCCCGTCACGGGGTCGTTATCAATGAAGACGGGCACCGCTCCACATTGAATGATGGGTGCCACGGTGGTCGGGAAGCCAGCAGCCACCGTGATGACCTCGTCTCCTGGATGGATCCTGCGTTCTCCCAGTTTGGGGCTTGTGAGTGTCGCCATGGCGACCAGGTTCGCGGAGCTGCCTGAGTTGACCAAGATGGTCCTGGACACCCCAAGGAAACTGGCCAATTCTGTCTCAAAGGCCTCACCCTCGGGCCCCAGCGTGAGCCAGAAGTCGAGCATGGAAGAAACGCCTGCTGCCACTTCCTCCTCATCGAAGACGCGACCGGCATAGGGCACCGTCGTTTGGCCTGGGAGAAAGGGCTTGGAGGCTTCTCGCAAGCGGATGAGCTCCCGGGTGCGATCCAGGATTTCCTGTCGGAGTTGAGTCATACGATCAGTCATAGAGGATTCCGGGATCAAAGCGCCCAGGGGAGCCGAGCATCCATTGCCGCGGCTTCGTAGGCTTCGATTTGTCGTTGCGTCAGGCGGCCAGCATCCTCTCCCAGGTGGTGTCCCCGGTACCATTCGACAGTCTGGCGGACAGTTTCAGGAAAATCCCACACACCGTGCCAACCGAGCACGGTCCTGGCCTTGGAACAGTCGAGTTTGAGGAGACCGGCTTCATGGGGGTGATTGGGTGTGGCGTCCACGCGGACCTCTCCCTCGCCCCAGGCCGAAACCAGGGTCCGCGCCAGTGTTTCCACGTCCACGACGCTTTCATCCCGAGGCCCCAGATTCCACCCCTGAGCCAACTGCCAGCCGTCCGGCTGGTATAACCGAGAACCGAGATCCAGGTATCCCGACAAGGGTTCCAGCACATGCTGCCAAGGGCGCGTCGCCGACGGATTCCGGAGGGAGAGTGGCTTGGCCGATTCGATGCTCTTTACGAAATCCACGACAATGCGATCGGTTGCCCAATCCCCACCGCCGATGACATTTCCCGCTCGCGCAGAAGCCAGCCGCAGCCCATCCGGATCCTGGAAAAAGGAATTTCTCCAGCTGGCGACAGCCAGCTCAGTCGCCCCCTTGCTTGAACTGTAGGGATCGTGACCGCCCATGGGGTCGGATTCGCGATATCCCCAGACTTGCTCTTTGTTCTCGTAGCACTTGTCGGAGGTCACCACCAGGCAGACGCGGCTCTGATTCTCTTTGCGGAGTGCTTCCAGGAGGTTGATGGTCCCGCCCACGTTCACATCCCAGGTCTCTTTTGGATCCCGATAGCTGGACCTCACCAGAGCCTGGGCAGCTAGATGGAAAACAATATCGGGTTTGACCTCCTCGACGAGATCCTGGACCCCACCTTGATCCCGAATATCCAGGATGCGATGGTCGAGTTCTTTATCCAATTGAAGCAACGTGAAGAGACTGGGTGTGGTGGCAGGAGGAAGGGCCAATCCAGTCACCTGGGCACCCAGGTTCAAGAGCCAGCGGGTGAGCCAGGAGCCCTTGAATCCTGTGTGCCCCGTGACAAGGACACGTTTTCCCCGGTAAGTATTTTTGAACATCACCATACCTTCCATGGGGCTTGTCCCGAGGCCCAGAGCTCCTCAAGGTGAAGCTTGTCTCGAAGCGTGTCCATGGGCTGCCAAAATCCCCCGTGTAAATAAGCGGATAGCTGCCGCTGTTTGGCGAGGGATTCCAGCGGGGTACGCTCCCAGAGGGTCGCATCACCCTCGATGTAATCCAGAACCTTGGGAGAGCACACAAAGAATCCGCCGTTAATCCATGCGCTATCTCCTTGGGGCTTTTCCTGGAAGGCCACAATCCGAGACCCATCAAGACCCAAGGCACCGAACCGACCCGGGGGTTGGACAGCTGTCAGAGTGCACAGAGTGTCCTGCTCCCGGTGAAATGCCAGGAGGGCCTTGATGTCCACATCTCCAACACCATCCCCATAAGTCAGACAGAAATCACCCTCAATAAAGGGGGCAATGCGTTTAATGCGTCCTCCCGTCATGGTGGTCTCACCCGTGTCAACCAAAGTTACACGCCATGGTTCCGCAGACCGATGGTGAACCTCCATCTGATTATTCCGCATGTCAAATGTCACATCAGAGGTATGAAGAAAGTAATTTGAGAAATACTCCTTGATGACATAGCCCTTGAAACCACAACAAATTATAAAATCAGTGATGCCGTGGGAAGAGTAGATTTTCATGATGTGCCAAAGAATCGGCTTCCCACCGATCTCAATCATGGGCTTTGGGCGAAGATGAGTCTCTTCGCTGATGCGAGTTCCCATTCCTCCCGCAAGAATGACAGCTTTCATATGGGATCTCCTCGGACTGTCTAGCTTTTTAATATAAATCAATTAGAAAATTTACGAAAATACCATGCCACAGTGGCTTGAATCCCATTTCCAAAGGGATATTCGGCCCTCCACCCTAATTCGGATCGGATCTTCGTCGCATCGATGGCGTACCGCTGGTCGTGTCCGGCGCGGTCTTGGACGAAGGTGATGAGCTTCCGGCTGGTGCCTTCGAGGCGACCGAGGTGGCGGTCGACGGCGTCGCAGAGGAGGTGGATGAGTTCGAGGTTCTTCCACTCATTGTCGCCGCCCACGCAGTAGGTCTCACCGGCCTTGCCCTTTTCCATGACCAGCTCGAGGGCGGCGCAGTGGTCCTCCACGTAGAGCCAGTCGCGGACGTTCTGGCCGTCGCCGTAGACGGGGATGGGCTCGCCCTTGGCCATGCGGGAGATGGCCAGGGGGATGAGCTTCTCGGGGTGCTGGCGGGGGCCGTAGTTGTTGGAGCAGTTGGTGGTGACGGTGTTCAGACCGTAGGTGTGGTGGTAGGCCCGCACCAGGTGGTCGCTGCCGGCCTTGCTGGCGCTGTAGGGGCTGTTGGGGGCGTAGGCCATGGCCTCATGGAACTTGCCCGACTCGCCCAGCGACCCGTACACCTCGTCCGTGCTGATGTGGAGGAACCGGCAGTCCTTCTGCCCGGCCCAGGCCTGCCGCGCGGCCTCCAGCATGGCGAAGGTGCCCACCAGGTTCGTCTGGATGAAGGCCGCGGGGCCGGTGATGCTGCGGTCCACGTGGCTTTCCGCCGCCAGGTGGAACACCTTCTGGATGCCGTGCCGCTCGATCAGGTGGCGGGCCAGTTCCAGGTTCTGGATGTCCCCAACGACGAGTTCCACACCCTCGAGGCCCTCAATCTGCTTCGGGTCGGCCGCGTAGGTGAGCTTGTCCAGAACGACAATGCGGTCGTCGGGATGGGTGCGGTGCCAGCGGTGCACCAAGTTGCTGCCGATGAACCCGGCGCCGCCGGTGATGAGGATGGTCTCGGACATCGAATCTTCCTAGGACAAGTCGGGATGGGCGATCACCTCGGTCAAGGCCTCGCGCCAGTCGGGCATGAGGTCGGGGCCGAGGCTGCGGCGGTGGGTGCCGTCGAGGACGGAATAGGCGGGCCGCCGGGCCGGCGTGGGGTAGTCGGCCGTCGTGCAGGGACCGAGATCCACAGCGATCCCCTTGGCCTCGAAAATGGCCTTCGCGAAGCCGTGCCAAGTCGTCTCACCGGCACAGGTCGTGTGAACGAGGCCCTGCCAGCCCTCCTCTGTGGCCAACTTCAGCTGGCGGGCCAGGGCCCGGCAGGTGGTGGGGGCGCCCCGCTGGTCATCCACCACCCGGAGGTTCCTGCCCTGAGCCGCGGCGTTCAGCATGGTGTTCAGGAAGTTCTTGCCCCAAGCATCGTAGAGCCAGCTCGTCCGGACGATGAGGTGCCGGCTGCACCGGGCCGCCTGCCGCTCGCCCTCCAGCTTGGTTCGGCCATAGACGGACACCGGGTTCGTGGGGTCGTCCTCCCGGTAGGGACGGGTGCCGGTGCCGTCGAAGACGTAGTCGGTACTTACCTGGACGAGCCTCGCCCCCTGGGCCTCGCAGGCCTCCGCCAGCCAGCCCACGGCCGTGGCATTGATCAGCTGCGCCAATGCCACCTCGGACTCGCAGCGGTCCACCTGGGTGAAGGCCCCGCAGTTCACCACCACCTCGGGGCGGACCTCCGCCACGACGGCCCGGATGGCGGCCTCCTTCGAGAGGTCGAGCATTGACTCCTCGGGCAGGACCAAGTCGTGCGCCGTCCAGGTCATCCGGATGGCATGGGCCAGCTGCCCGGAGGCGCCCGTGACCAGGACCCGCATCAGGCGTGCACCCTTCGGGCCCGTTCGTCCTTCACGAAAGGATTCTCGGGATCGTCCTCGTGGCGGATCTCGTCGATGGACTGCTGCTTCCCCTGGCCCATGAAGAGCCGGTCCGGGCAGTTGATGACGAAGCCGGGCTCCTGGCTGATGCAGCGATAGCAGTGGACCACGCCCTTGGGGATGATCGCAGAGCCTGGGTTGTTGGCGCCCATGGCCACTTCCATGCGGTTCCGGTAGGTGGGGCTTTCGGGGCGGTTGTCCCAGAGGGTGAGCTTGAAGTCGCCGGGGCCCACCCAGCAGAACAGGTCCGCCTGGTCCACGTGCTCGTGGGGGCCGCGCAGCACGCCGGGATTAGTGACGCTCACATAAGACATCTCGGGCCGGAACCAGGCCGGCAGCTCGTCGTGCCGGAAGATCTCCGCCAGCCAGCCCCGCTCGTCCACGAACTTGCGGAACGGGGTAATGATCACGCCCTCGATGAGGCCCTTCTGGAAGTTCATCAGATTTTCCTCGCGATGTCGGGGAACGGCATGGGCTCCTTCAGGGCCAGCTCGTTAGCGTGAGCCAGGCTGAGGTAGGTGCCGGCATCGGACCACCAGCCCTGGAAGGTGCCGAAGGTCATCTGGCCGCGCTCGATGTAAGCGTTGTTGACGTCCGTGATCTCCATCTCGCCCCGCCCGGAGGGCTTCTGACGGCGGATGATGTCGAAGACCTGGCCATCGTAGAAGTAGATGCCGGTGACGGAAAGGTTCGACTTGGGGGCCTTGGGCTTCTCCTCGATGCCCACCACCTTGCCCTCCCTCACCTCGGCCACGCCGAAGCGATGGGGATCCTCCACGGGCTTCAGTATGATGCGGGCCCCCTGACCCTGCTTCTCGAAGGCCGCGACTTCCGCACCCAGGCCATCCTGGAAGATGTTGTCGCCCAGGATCACGCAGAGGGGGCTGCCCGCCGCGAAGTTCTCCACCAGGGCCAGGGCCTGGGCGATGCCGCCGGCCTCGTCCTGCACCTTGTAGGTGAAGCGGCAGCCGAAGTCCTTCCCGGACCCCAGGCAGCCCACCACGTCCCCCATGTGCTCGGTGCCGGTGACGATGGCGATCTCGTCGAGACCCGCCTGCTTCAGCTTCCACACCGGATGCCAGATCATGGGCGCGTAGCCCACGGGCAGCAGGTGCTTGTTGGTGACCTTGGTCAGCGGGAAGAGACGGGAGCCCGTGCCCCCCGCGAGAACGACGCCCTTCATCAGATCTGCTCCTTGCATGGAATGGAAGTTTCTTCATCCGCCAGCAGCCGCTCCCGGATCCACGCCCGGTTCTCCCAACCCCACATCCCCAGGCCCGCCAGCAGGGCCGCCAGGATCACGATGACCGAGCGGGAGGGCTTGCTTTTGTCGATGGGCAGGTTGCCGGGATCCAGCACGTTCAGGATGGGGATGTCGTTCTTCTCTTCCAGCAGGGCCTGCTCGCGGTTCATGGCCAGGGTGGTGACGAGCTGCTGGCGGAGGCGGAATTCGTTCTCCAGCCGGTTGCCTTCCAGGCGGACGGCAGGATCGGCGCTGGTCTGGTAATTGCGGTTCACCTCCAGGAACCGCCGGAGAACCGCCTCCGCCTCGTCCTGGCGATGCCGGGCTTCCTGGAGCCTGGCTTCGGCGAAGGCCGCCTTCTCACCCCCCCGCGTGTGGGTCTTCTGGAGGTTGAAGTCATCCAGGAACTGTTGGGCGCGCTGGACGATCTGCTGGGACAGCTCGGGAGATTTCGTCTCCGCACTGATGGTGATGATCTTGGACTTCAGGTCGCGGGAGGCCGATAACACCGGGCCCAGCGACTTGAGCGCGCGGTCCATGTTCTTGGCGTCCAGGTAGTCGTAGAGGGTGCCCTTCTGGAGGTGCTCACCACCGAAGCGCCAGCTCCTGATGTGGTACTGGAACTCGGACCGGAGGAGCTGCTCCCGCAGCCACCGGCTGTTCACCACATCCACGAAATTGGCATCGGTGCCCTCACCCCCCGGCACGCTCACCCCGAAGGCGGCAGCCGCCGCCGCCAGGTTGCCGAGTCCCCCGCCCCCCTTTGCGTCCACGGGCAGCAGGCGGGCTTCGGACCGGTAGTAGTTCGGCAGGAAGAGGGTGATCAGGGCGGTGACCACGCCCACAGCCAAGGCCACCTTCAGGGGCCGCTTGAGGCTCGCCTTGAGATCCAGGACTGGTGGGGCTTCGCGCGTGTCAGACATAAGGGTTTAGGCTACCAGATCCTGCGCCGGAATCGCAGGTACCATGCTGTAACGAATGGCACAAAAAGGGCGGGATCGCTCCCGCCCTTCCAGTGTTCTGCAAGGAAAATACCTAGATGTCCTCGCCGTCGACTTCGCTCATGCCCTGGAGTTCCTCGACGTGCTGGGCCATGCGGGCGTATTCGTCGTCGAAGTCCTCGCCGGTCTGGAACTCGTTGAGGGTGGGCTCGGGGTACTCGCCCTCCTCGATCTCCAGGTTGCGGTAGTGGGCCATGCCGGTGCCGGCGGGGATGAGCCGGCCCAGGATGACGTTCTCCTTCAGGCCGCGGAGGTAGTCCACGCGGCCCTCCAGCGCGGCCTCGGTGAGGACGCGGGTGGTCTCCTGGAAGCTGGCGGCGGAGATGAAGCTCTCGGAGGTGAGCGCGGCCTTGGTGATGCCGAGCAGCAGGGGCTCGCAGGTGGCGGGGGTGCCGCCGTCCTTGAGGGCCTGCTCGTTGATCTCCTTGAAGCGGTGCTTGTCCACCTTCTCCTCGACGATCATCGGGGTGTCGCCCACGTCGGTGACGAGGACCCAGCGCATCATCTGGCGGATGATCACCTCGATGTGCTTGTCGTTGATCGTCACGCCCTGGGCCCGGTAGACCTCCTGCACCTCGTTGACGAGGAAGGCCTGGAGGGCCCGGTCGCCCTGGACCTTCAACAGGTCGTGGGGGCTGACAGCACCTTCGGTGAGCTTCTCGCCGGCGCGGATCTCATCGCCGTCCTGCACCTGGATGTGCTTGCCGCGGGGGATCAGATACTCGCCCTTCTCCCCAGTCTCAGACTCCACGGTGACCTTCTGGTTGCCGCGGACGCGGTTCCCGTATTTCACGAGGCCGGTGACCTCGCTGATGATGGCGGGATCCTTCGGCTTGCGGCCTTCGAAGAGCTCGGTGACGCGCGGCAGGCCGCCCGTGATGTCGGAGGTCTTGGCCTGCTGGCGCGGGGTCTTGGCGACCACGTCGCCGGGCAGCAGTTCCTGGCCCTCCTCCACCTCGATGTAGGCGCCGGTGGGGATGTTGTAGCGCTTGAGGACCTTGTGGTTGTCCCCCTTGATATTGATGTGGGGGTGGATCTTGTCGTCGGTGGGATCGATGACCTTCTTGCGGAAGTTGCCGGAGATCGGATCCTTCTCTTCCTGGTAGGAGACGTTGAGCTCGAACTCCTTGAAGTCGGCCACGCCGCCCACCTCGGTGAGCACCACATCGTTGTACGGGTCCCACTCGGCCAGGACCGTGCGGGGCTCCACCTTCTCCTTGTCCTTCACGCGCAGGATGGCGCCGGAGGTGATCTTGTAGCGCTCGCGCTCGTTGCCGTCCGCGTCGGTCACCAGGAGGTAGCCGTTGCGGGTGAGGGCCACGGTCTCGCCCTTGCGGTTGACGACGGTCTTGTCCTTCAGGCCCTCGTACTTCACGACGCCGGCGATCTGGGCCTCGTGGGTGCTCTTCTCGGAGGTTCGGCTCGCGGCGCCGCCCACGTGGAAGGTCCGCATGGTCAGCTGCGTGCCGGGTTCGCCGATGGACTGGGCGGCGATGACGCCCACGGCCTCGCCGAGGTCCACCAGGCGGCCAGTGCTGAGGTTCAGGCCGTAGCACTTGGCGCAGATGCCGCGGCGGGCCTCGCAGGTGAGGGCCGAGCGGATCTTGACCTTGGTGATGCCGCTGGTCTCGATCTTGAAGGCCAGCTCCTCGCCGATGAGGGTGCCGGAGGCGGCGATGACTTCGTGGGAGTATGGATCCACGACCTCCTCGAGCACCACGCGGCCCATGATGCGGTCGCGGAGGCGCGCGCGGATGGTGCCATCGCTGTTGACGATGGCCTCGACCTCGATGCCGCTGATGGTCTCGCAGTCATCCTCGTTGACGATGACGTCCTGGGCCACGTCCACCAGTTTGCGGGTGAGGTAGCCGGAGTCGGCCGTCTTCAGCGCGGTGTCCGCCAATCCCTTACGAGCACCATGGGTCGAGATGAAGTACTGCAAGACCGAGAGGCCTTCCTTGAAGTTCGCGGTGATGGGCGTCTCGATGATGTCGCCGCTGGGCTTGGCCATGAGGCCGCGCATGCCGGCCACCTGGCGGATCTGTGTCTTGGAACCGCGGGCGCCGGAATCGGCCAGGATGTAGATGGAGTTCAGGAACTTGTCGTTCTCGTTCCGCTTCTCCAGCTCCTTCATCATGTCGCTGGCCACCTGGTCGCTGGTCTTTGACCAGACTTCCAGGATGCGGTTGTAGCGGGTGGAGGAATCCAGGCGGCCTTCGTAGGCCTCCTTCTCGATGGCGCGGACCTCGTCGCTGGCGCCCTTGAGCAGCTTGCCCTTGGTGTCGGGCACGACCAGGTCGTCGATGCCCACGGACACGCCGGCGCGCATGGCCCACTGGAAGCCGGTGTCCTTCATGGCGTCCAGCATGCGGATGGTGACCTCGGGGCCGTTCAGCTTGTAGGCCCGGTTCACGAGGGAGAGCAGGCCCTCCTTCTTGAGCAGGCCGTTCACGAAGGGCACCTCGTCCGGCAGCGCACGGTTGAAGAGCACACGGCCCACGGTGGTGGTCTTCAGCTCGTGGTGGACGGTCTCAGCAGGGCACTCGAAGACCTCCTGTTCGGAGTTCTTCTTGGGATCCTTCGCGTGCCAGGCCTCGGTGTCCACCCACTCGCCGCTGTAGCGGATCTGGATGATGGCGTGGGTGTCGACCACGCCGGAGCCGTGGGCGGCCACCACGTCGTTGACGTTGGCGAAGACCATGCCCTCGCCCTTGCGGCCGAGGCGCTTCTTGGTGAGGTAGTAGCCACCGAGCACGATGTCCTGAGAGGGCACCACATTCGGCCGGCCGTTGGCGGGGTTGAGGATGTTCTGAGTGGACATCATCAGCACCTTGGCCTCGATCTGGGCCATGGGGCTGAGGGGCACGTGCACGGCCATCTGGTCGCCGTCGAAGTCGGCGTTGAAGGCGGTGCAGACCAGGGGATGCAGGCGGATGGCCTTGCCTTCCACCAGGACGGGCTGGAAGGCCTGGATGCCCAGGCGATGCAGGGTCGGCGCGCGGTTGAGCAGGACCGGGTGGTCCTTGATGACCTCTTCCAGGACGTCCCACACCTCGGAGCGGCCCTCCTCCACCATCTCCTTGGCCTGGCGGATGGTGGCGGCGTAGCCCTTGTGCTCGAGCCGGTTGAAGATGAAGGGCTTGAACAGCTCGAGCGCCATCTTCTTGGGCAGGCCGCACTGGTGCAGCTTGAGGTCGGGGCCCACCACGATGACGGAGCGGCCCGAGTAGTCCACGCGCTTGCCGAGCAGGTTCTGGCGGAACCGGCCCTGCTTGCCCTTGAGGGCGTCGCTGAGGGACTTCAGGGGGCGGTTGCTCACGCCGCGGAGGAGCCGGCCGCGCTTACCGTTCTCGAAGAGGGCGTCGGCGGCCTCCTGCAGCATGCGCTTCTCGTTACGCACGATGACATCGGGGGCCTTGAGCTCCAGCAGCTTCTTGAGGCGGTTGTTCCGGTTGATGACGCGGCGGTAGAGGTCGTTCAGGTCGGAGGTGGCGAAGCGGCCGCCGTCGAGGGGCACCAGGGGGCGCAGCTCGGGGGGCAGCACGGGCATGACGTCGAGGATCATCCATTCGGGCTTGTTCCCCGAGCGCTGGAAGGACTCGGCCACCTTGAGGCGCTTGGCGATCTTGCTGCGCTTCTGGCTGGAGGCCTCGACCTTCATGTCATGGCGCAGCTGGATGGCCAGGGCCTCCACGTCCACGTGCTTGAGCAGCTCCTTGATGGCCTCGGCGCCCATCTGGGCCTTGAAGCCCTCGCCGTAGAGGCTGCGGCACTCACGGAACTTGTCCTCGTTGAGGATCTCGCCTTCCTTGAGGCTGGTCTCGCCGGACTCGGTGACGGCATAGGCCTCGAAGTACAGGACGCGCTCGAGATCCTTCAGGGGGATGTCCAGCAGGTAGCCGATGCGGCTGGGGACGCCCTTGAAGAACCACACATGGCTGACCGGGGAGGCCAGCTGGATGTGGCCCATGCGCTCACGGCGCACGGACTTCTTGGTGACCTCGACGCCGCACTTGTCGCAGATGACGCCCTTGAACTTCTGCCTCTTGTACTTCCCGCAGAGGCATTCCCAGTCGTTCACGGGGCCGAAGATGCGGGCGCAGAACAGGCCGTCGCGCTCGGGCTTCAGGCTGCGGTAGTTGATGGTCTCGGGCTTGGTGACCTCGCCCCGGGACCAGGACCGGATCTTGTCCGGACTGGCCAGGGTGACGCGGATGCACTCATAGGCGTTGATGTTCTGGGGTTCTTGGAACATGGGGGCCTCTCTCTCGTCTGAAGTCGCAGGAAAGGGCTCAGCCCTCGATGGTGAAGGCCTCGGGCTCGGCGGTCATGAGCAGCGGGTCCAGCTCTTCGCGGGTCAGCATCTCCACGTCGATGCACAGGGCGTTGAGCTCCTTGCGCACCACGTTGAAGCTCTCGGGGAGGCCGGGATCCTTGATGGTCTCGCCCTTGATGATGGCCTGGTAGATCTGGGTCCGGCCGTGCATGTCGTCGGACTTGTAGGTGAGCAGCTCCTGCAGCACGTGGGCCGCGCCGTAGGCCTCGAGGGCCCAGACTTCCATCTCGCCGAAGCGCTGGCCGCCGAACTGGGCCTTGCCGCCCAGGGGCTGCTGCGTGATGAGCGAGTAGGGCCCAATGCTCCGGGCGTGGATCTTGTTGTCGACGAGGTGGTGCAGCTTGAGCATGTAGACGCAGCCCACGTTCACGGGCTGCTCGAAGGCCTCGCCGGTCATGCCGTCGAAGAGCATGGTCTTGCCGGTGACATCGGGCCCCAGCTTGTGGTTCTTCTCCCAGGCCTGGGTGAGGAAGCCCTTGATGTCCGCCTCGCGGGCGCCGTCGAAGACGGGCGTGGAGAAGTGGACGCCGAGAGTCTTGCCAGCCCAGCCGAGGTGGCACTCGAGCACCTGGCCGATGTTCATACGGGAGGGCACGCCGAGGGGGTTCAGCACGATGTCCACCGGGCGGCCGTCGGGCAGGTAGGGCATGTCCTCCACGGGGAGGATCCGGCTCACCACACCCTTGTTGCCGTGGCGGCCGGCCATCTTGTCGCCGACCTGCAGCTTGCGCTTCACGGCCACGTAGCACTTCACGGTCTTGAGGACGCCGGGCATCAGCTCATCGCCCTTCAGCAGCCGCTCCATGCGCTCGTTCAGGATGTCGCGCAGGACCTTGAGCTGGCTCTCGGTCTTGTCGAGGATGTCCAGCACCTGCTGCTCGAGGCGGGCCTTGCCGGCGGCCACGGACACCTGGCGGAAGCGGTGGTAGGGCACGGCCTCCAGCATGTTCTGAGTGAGCTTCTTGCCCTTGGGCAGCAGCTCCTTCTGGCCCTTCTCGTCGGTGAGGGCCTCGGAGAGCTCCTTGCCCTTCAGCAGGGCCACGATCTTCTTCTTGGCCTCGGCGCGGATGATGCGCTCCTCGTCGGAGAGGTCCTTCTCCCACTTGGCGATCTGGTCGCGCTCGATCTGCTGGGTGCGGAGGTCCTTCTCCTGGCCCTTGCGGGTGAAGACCTTGACGTCCACCACGGTGCCCTCGATGCCCGGGGGCACCGTGAGGCTGGCGTCCTTCACGTCGCTGGCCTTCTCGCCGAAAATGGCGCGCAGCAGCTTCTCCTCGGGGGAGAGGATGGTCTCGCCCTTGGGAGTGACCTTGCCCACCAGGATGTCGCCGTGGCGGACCGTGGCGCCGATGCGGATGATGCCGCTGTCATCGAGGTTCTTGAGGGCCTCCTCGCGGACCTGGGGGATGTCGCGGGTGATCTCTTCGGGGCCGAGCTTCGTGTCGCGGGCGTGGACCTCGAACTCCTCGATATGGATGGTGGTGTAGAGATCCTCCTTCACCACGCGCTCGGAAATAAGGATCGCGTCCTCGAAGTTGTAGCCGCGCCAGGGCATGTAGGCCACGACCAGGTTGCGGCCCAGGGCCAGCTCGCCGTGGTCGGTGCAGGGGCCGTCCGCGAGGATCTGGCCCTCGGTGACGTACTCGCCCTTCTTCACCAGCGGGTTCTGGTTGAGGCAGGTGTTCTGGTTGCTGCGGGCGAACTTCACCAGCGTGTAGATGTCGACGCCCGACTCCTCGCCTTCGGTCTCCGGGTCATCCTCCACCCGCACCACGATGCGGTTGGCGTCCACGGTTTCGACGATGCCCGAGCGGCGGCAGACCACGCAGGCGCCGGAATCCTTGGCGGCCACGTACTCCATGCCGGTGCCCACGATGGGGGCCTCGGTGCGGATGAGCGGCACGGCCTGGCGCTGCATGTTCGCGCCCATGAGGGCACGGTTGGCGTCGTCGTTCTCGAGGAAGGGGATGAGGCTGGCGGCCACGGAGACCACCTGCTTGGGGCTGACGTCCATGAGCGTGACCTTCTCGCGGGGCACGATCTTGGTCTCGCCGGCGACACGGGCGGTCACGTCCTCGTCGAGGATGACGCCTTCGGCATCCACGCGCACGTTGGCCTGGGCGATGACATGCTCATCCTCCTCCCAGGCGGAGAGATAGAAGGCGTGCATCTCGATCTTCGCGGGACGCTTGCCGGCCTTGGCCAGCTTCTTGTTCTCGGCCTCGAGCTCATCCAGTCGGACCACCTGCATGTACTCGAACTTCGAGTCGCCCACGCTGGTGACCTTGGCGAAGTTGACGATGCGGCCGTTCTCCACCTTGAGGTAGGGGCTCTCGATGAACCCGAACTCGTTGATGCGGGCATAGCAGGAGAGCGAGGAGATGAGGCCGATGTTCGGGCCTTCCGGCGTCTCGATGGGGCAGATGCGGCCGTAGTGCGAGGTATGCACGTCGCGCACCTCGAAGCCCGCGCGGTCGCGGCTGAGGCCGCCGGGGCCGAGGGCGGAGAGGCGGCGCTTGTGGGTGATCTCGGACAGGGGGTTGGTCTGGTCCATGAACTGGGAGAGCTGGCTGGAGCCGAAGAACTCCTTCATGGCCGCGATGACCGGCTTGCTGTTGATGAGGTCGTGCGCCTGCAGGGGGCTGTTCGGATCCTGCGCGATGCTGAACTTCTCCTTGATGGCCCGCTGCACGCGCACGAGGCCGACGCGGAAGCCGTTCTCCAGGAGCTCGCCCACGGACCGTACGCGGCGGTTGCCCAGGTGGTCGATGTCGTCGGCCCGGACGGGGGCGACCTCGTTCACCTCCTGCCGGGTGGTGTCGTACTTCTTCAGGCGCAGGAGGTAGTGCACCGTGGCGACGAAATCGTTCGTGCCCAGGGTGCGGTAGTCCAGGTCGGTGCTGAGGGCCAGCTTCGCGTTGATCTTGTGGCGGCCCACCTTGCTCAGGTCGTACTTCTGGGGATCGAAGAACATGCCGAAGAGCAGCTTCTTGCTGGATTCCAGCGTGGCGGGCTCGCCGGGCCGGATCTTCTTGAAGAGCTCCTTGGCGGCCTCCTCGCTGTCCTCCGTGTGATCCTTCGCCAGGGTCTCGGAGAACACCTTGCCGGTGGCGTCGTTCTCGGGGAAGAAGACGTCAAAGGAGGGGATGTTGTTCGCGAGGAACATCTCCAGGTGCGTCTGGAGGAAGGGCTCGTTGGCCTCCATGAGGACCTCGCCGGTCTCCATGTTCACCACGTCCTGCAGCAGGACCGCGCCGTCGAGCATCTCCCGCTCCACGGGCACGTCCTTGATGCCGGCCTTCTCCACCTGCTCGAGCAGGCGCCGGCTGATCTTCTTGTCCTTCCCGATGATCTCTTCCTTGGTCTTCGGGTGCTTCACCGGCTCGCCGAGCTTCTTGCCGACGAGCAGCTCGCCCGGCGCCACGCTCAGCTTGCCCTTCTTCAGGAAGAAGGTGGCGGGGGTGTAGAAGTGGCGCAGCATCGCCTCGTTGGCGCCGAGGTCCTCGCTGAACAGGCCCAGGGCGCGCATGAAGGTGGCGCCGAGGAACTTCCGCTTGCGGTCGATGCGGGCGTAGAGCAGGCCCTTGGAGTCCAGCTCGAACTCGATCCAGGAGCCGCGGTAGGGGATGATCTGGGCGCTGTAGAGGCTCTTGTCCGGCGCGATGCTGAAGAACACGCCGGGGCTGCGGTGCAGCTGGCTCACGATCACGCGCTCGGTGCCGTTGATGATGAAGGTGCCGCGGTCGGTCATGATCGGCAAATCGCCGAAGTAGACCTCGGAATCCTGGCTCTGCTTGAAGCGCCGGTTGCCCTTGTCATCCTTGTCGAACTGGTTCAGGCGGACGCGGATCTTCAGCGGAGCGGCCATCGTGGCGCCACGCTCCACGCACTCGTCCATGCCCATTTTCTGCTTCATGGACACGGGTTCCTGGCACACGTCGCAGATGGTGGCGGCGTTCTTGTTCCGGGTGCCGCACTTGGGGCAGTCCACCGTCGGATCCTTCGGGTGGTCCGAGACGATGCTGTGGCCGCACTGCTTGCACTGGGTCCGGAGATGCTCCAGGCCCAGGTACTTCTCGCACTTGCAGGCCCAGTGGCCCACGGTGTAGTCGAGGAACTCGACCTCGAGGGTGGCGTCGGTGCCGTCCGGGTTCTTCCCGTTATGCACGGGGAACATGGACTCGAAGACGGCCTTGAGGCCGCGAGGATCCCGCTCGCTGTGGAGCAGGTTCATCTGGAGGAATTCGTCGTAGCTCCGCTTCTGGATGTCGATCAGGTTCGGGATGGGCACCAGGGAGCGGATCTTCGAGAAATCGTGGCGCTGGCGGTAGATGTTCTGCTGAACACTCATGGTTCGCTCCAGATGAAATAGGCGGAACCCTCAAGAACTGCGCGCCCCGGAGCCGCGGCCCCGGGGAAGGGATTCAGGCGTGGAGGCCCCGGTACGCGCCGATGGCCGCCCCACCGCCGGCCGGCGGATGGAGGGGCCCAGTGGCGATGTCGGTGCTGCTGCGGAGGGGTTTTCGCAACCGGGGGCCTTTGCGAGGCAGAGATCCCGCCCGGGGAACCAGGCGGAAGGAATAATCGTACCAGTACGAGACGAAACCGCAAAGCGCAAGGTACACAAGGCACCCCGCGCTTTGCGTTAATACTGGGATCAAGCTACTTGATCTCGACCTTGGCGCCAGCGGCCTCGAGCTTTTCCTTGATCTTCTGGGCCTCGTCCTTGGCGACGCCTTCCTTGACGGCCTTGGGAGCGCCATCGACCAGATCCTTGGCCTCCTTCAGGCCGAGACCGGCGACCACTTCGCGGACCGCCTTGATGACGTTCAGCTTGTTGGCACCGGCATCCGCGAGGATGACGTTGAACTCGGTCTGCTCCTCGGCGGCCGCGGTGGCAGCGCCACCGCCTGCGGGGGCGGCGACGGCCATGGCGGCCGCGGAGACGCCGAAGCGCTCCTCGAGGGCCTTGACCAGGTTCGCCAGGTCGAGGACGGTCATGGTTTCGATTTCAGCGATGAGCTGATCGGCGGTGAGAGCCATGTTGGCCTCCTGCATGCATTGAATGGGTTTCGGGTTCGGGGTTGGAGAGCCGCTACTCGCCGGCCTTCTGCTTGCGGATGCCCTCGAGGGCGACCGCCAGGCCGGAGATCGGGTACTTCATGAGGTAGAGCAGCTTCGCGATGAGGACATCGCGGCTCGGGAGCTCGGCCAGAGCCTGGAGTTCCTTCGCGCTGATCTGCTTGCCATCCATGATGCCGGCCTTGAAGATGGCGGCCGGGTTGTCCTTCAGGAAGCCGTTCACGGCCTTGGCCAGGGCGACGACATCGTCCTGGGTGGTGGCCACGGCGCTGGCGCCCTTGAAGGATCCGCCAAGCGCCTCGAAGGGCGTCTCCTTGACGGCCAGGCGGAGCAGCGTGTTCTTGCTGACCCGGTACTGGGCCTTGCTCTCGCGGACGCTCTTGCGGAAGGCGGTGTCCTTCTCAACGACGAGGCCCTTGAATTCGATCACCACGGCCGAGGTGGCGGCGGTGAAGGTCTCCTTGAGCTCGGCGACTTCAGCGATCTTCTGGTTCTTTTCCATGGTCGGCCTCCTACTTCTCGACGCCGGCGGTGGACAGGGTGACGGAGGGGCCCATGGTGGAGGCGACATACATCGTCTTCACGTACTTCCCCTTCGCCGTGGAGGGCTTGGCCTTGTGCACGGCGTCGATGAGGGCCTTCGCGTTCTCCTCCAGCTTCTCGACGCCGAAGGACAGCTTCCCGACGGGAGCGTGGATGATGCCGGTCTTGTCGACGCGGTACTCCACCTTGCCGGCCTTGATCTCCTTGATGGCCTTGGCCACGTCGAAGGTCACGGTGCCCGTCTTCGGGTTGGGCATCAGTCCGCGGGGACCGAGCACCTTACCCAGGCGGCCGACGCCCTTCATCATGTCGGGGGTCGCCACCAGAGCATCGAAGTCGAGGAATCCGGCGGCGATCTTCTCCACCAGGTCATCCCCTCCCACGATCTCGGCGCCCGCGGCCTCCGCTTCCTTGACCTTCTCGCCGCCTGCGATGACCGCCACCCGCATCGTCTTGCCCGTTCCGTGGGGCAGCACGATGGTGCCACGGACCATCTGGTCCGCGTGGCGGGGGTCGACGCCGAGCCTCATGTGCACTTCAACCGTCTCGTCGAACTTGGCGTAAGCCGCATCCTTGATGACGCCGAGGGCATCCTTGAGCTCGTAGGGGCGATCTTCGATCTTGGCCGCGGCAGCCCGGTACTTCTTTCCAGGTTTTGCCATATTGGCTCCTACTCGAACGATCTCCCGCGATGACGGTCGCGGTGGCCGGGATCGCCGCACGGCGCAGCTTTCCAACAAATGGTGCATCGCGCGGATGCGGGACCCGCGCGAAAAATGGCTAGTCGATGACTTCGACGCCCATGGAGCGGGCGGAGCCGGCGATGGAGCGGACGGCGGCCTCAAGGCTGCCGGCAGTGAGGTCGGGCATCTTCACCTTGGCGATCTCGGCGAGCTGGGCCTTGGTGATCTTGCCGACCTTCTGCTTGTTGGGCGTGGCGGAGCCCTTGTCCAGGCCGATCTTCTTCTTGATCAGCACGGCGGCGGGCGGGGTCTTCAGGATGAAGCTGAAGCTGCGGTCGGCGTAGACGGTGATGACGACGGGGAGGGTGGTGCCCTTCTCCACCGCGCCCACGGACTTCGCGTTGAACTGCTTCACGAACTCCATGATGTTGACGCCGTGCTGGCCCAGCGCGGGACCGACGGGAGGGGCCGGGGTGGCCTCGCCCGCGGGCAGCTGCAGCTTGATGTAGCCGGTGATCTTCTTCGCCATGTCTCGTGCTCCCGCGGTGGATTCCGGCATTCGCCGGCAACGGCCGCCTTGGTGGGTGAGGGGCCGGGGCCCATCAGCCGGGGTTGAAAAGGTCCCGATCCGAATGGACCGGGACCATAAAGTCTACTAGAACCGTGGAAAAAACGCGTCAGCGTTTTTCGACCTGGATGAAGTCCAGCTCCACCGGGGTAGACCGGCCGAAGACCGTGACCATGACCTTGATGGTGGAACGCTCTTCGTGGATCTCCTCCACGTCGCCCTCGAAGTTGGCGAAGGGGCCGTCGATGATGCGGACCTTCTCGCCCTTCTCGAAGTGGTACTTCGGCTTGGGCTTCTCCTGGGTCTCCTCGGTGTGGTGCATGATCTGGCGGACCTCCTCGTCCGTCAGGGGCGTGGGCCGCTTCTTGTTGGCCCCCACGAAGCTGGTGACCTTCGGGGTGTTCCGCACCAGGTGCCAATCGGCGTCCGCCATCTCCACGGAGCCGTCAGGTTTGCGCTCCACCTGGATCTGCACCAGGAGGTAGCCCGGGAAGGACTTGCGCTTCTTGACGACGCGCTCCTTGCGGCCGGACTTGGCGTCGACCTTCATCTCCTCGTACGTCTCCTCGGGGATCTGGATGTCCCCGAAGCTGCCATCGCGCTCTTCCATCTTGATGCGCTGGCGGAGGTGCTCCATCACCTTGGCCTCGTAGCCGGAGTAGGTGTGGATGATGAACCACTTCAACTCCCGACCCTGGATGGGGTCCGCGGAAGCCTGGGGCGTGCTCACAAGATCAGTCACGGCAGCCTCCTTCAGTGGCGCGGGAAGAAGAGGGCGAAGCCCTTGGCCAGGGCCCAGTCGGCCGCCCACAGGAAGGCCCCCACGAAAAGCGAGATCACCACGACGGTCCAGGTGGTCGACAGCACCTTGTCCCGGCTGGGCCAATCGACCCGGTCGAGCTCGGCCTTGAGATCCCTGGCCTGCTGCTTGATGGCTCCGATCACGCTGAACCCCTCGGCTGGTGTCCGTTCTTGAAAAACCTGGCCCCGAGCGGTTGCGCCGGGGCCGGAATGGCAGGGGAGACAGGGTTCGAACCCGCGACCTGCGGATTTGGAGTCCGCTGCTCTACCAGCTGAGCTACTCCCCTGTGGCGGCCACCCGGATTCCGCATGACGCGGCCCGGGCGGCCTCCTCGGGACCGGAGGCTACTTGGCCTCGCGGTGCACCTTCACGCCACCACAGAACCGGCAGAACTTGTTGAATTCAAGCTTGCCCGTGGTGGTCTTCTTGTTCTTGGTGGTGCTGTAGTTCTTGCGCTTGCACTCCTGACACTGCAGGTGGACGATTTCGCGCATAAGAACCTCCTAAGTCAGGGAGCGATTCCAGCCTAGGCCAGGATCTCGCCCACGTTGCCGGCGCCGACGGTGCGGCCGCCTTCGCGGATGGCGAACTTCAGGCCCTTGTCCATGGCGATGGGCTGGATCAGCTCGACGGTCAGGGTGACGTTGTCACCGGGCATGACCATCTCGCGGCCGGCCTCGAGCTCGATGGAGCCGGTCACGTCCGTGGTGCGGAAGTAGAACTGGGGGCGGTACTTGTTGAAGAAGGGGGTGTGGCGTCCGCCCTCCTCCTTGGTCAGCACGTACACCTGGGCGTTGAACTTGGTGTGCGGGGTGATGCTGCCGGGCTTGGCCAGCACCTGGCCGCGCTCGACGTCCTTGCGCTCCACGCCGCGGAGCAGGATGCCCGCGTTGTCACCGGCCTGGCCCTGATCCAGGGACTTGCGGAACATCTCGACGCCGGTGACGACCTTCTTCACGGTGTCCTTGAGGCCGATGATCTCGACCTCCTCGCCGACCTTCACGATGCCCTGCTCGATGCGGCCGGTCACCACGGTGCCGCGGCCGGTGATCGTGAACACGTCCTCGACGGGCATGATGAAGGGCTTGTCGATGGCGCGGGTGGGATCGGGGATGTAGGCGTCGACGGCGGCCATCAGCTCATGGATGCAGGCGCAGTCCGGATGATCCGGCGTGTCGGCGTGATCCAGGGCGAGACGGGCGGAACCCTTGATGATGGGGATCTCGTCGCCGGGATACTGGTAGGAGGACAGCAGGTCGCGGATTTCCATCTCGACCAGCTCGGTGAGCTCGGGGTCGGCGATGTCCACCTTGTTCATGAACACCACGATGTAGGGCACGCCGACCTGACGGGCGAGCAGGATGTGCTCGCGGGTCTGGGGCATGGGGCCGTCGGTGGCGGCCACCACGAGGATGGCGCCGTCCATCTGGGCCGCACCGGTGATCATGTTCTTCACGTAGTCGGCGTGGCCCGGGCAGTCCACGTGGGCGTAGTGGCGCTTCTCGGTCTGGTACTCGACGTGGGCGGTGTTGATCGTGATCCCGCGGGCCTTCTCCTCGGGCGCGGAGTCGATCTGGTCGTAGGACTTGGTCTCGCCGCCGAACTTCTTCGCGAGCACGAAGGTGATCGCCGCGGTCAGCGTGGTCTTGCCGTGGTCCACATGGCCGATGGTGCCGATGTTGACGTGCGGCTTCGAACGATCAAATTTCTCTTTGGCCACGGAAACCTCCTGAAGAGTGGGAGAAAAAATGGGGGTTGAACGGTGCGAAGGGTGGAGCCCACAACCGGGCTTGAACCGG
>MTLD01000466.1_pt1 | contig 28741 bp, 26 predicted proteins | sample 1982471 | NCBI WGS metagenome assembly MTLD01 (sample SAMN05712604, study PRJNA340218) | biofilm metagenome | isolation source: sample SPM anode biofilm adapted to -50 mV | place: USA | collected 2012-02-03 | reverse complement strand
TGAAAAAACTGGTCGAGATCCAGTACGAACGCAACGACATGGATTTTCATCGCGGCACCTTCCGGGTGCGGGGCGACGTGGTGGAGGTCTTCCCGGCCTATGACAGCGACAAGGCCCTGCGGATCGAATTTTTCGGCGACGAGGTCGAGGCGATCAGTGAAATCGACCCGCTACGTGGGGTGGTATTGCAACGCCTGTCCAAGTGCGCCATCTACCCGGCTTCCCATTACGTCTCGACCCGGGAGACCCTGGAGCGGGCCGTGGCGCAGATCCGGCTCGACGTGGAGGAGCGTATCCGCCATTTCCGCGCCAACAACATGCTGCTGGAGGCGCAGCGCATCGAGCAGCGTACCTTCTACGATATCGAGATGATGGAGGAGATGGGGTTTTGCCAGGGGATCGAAAACTACTCCCGCTACTTTGACGGCCGCCAGCCCGGGGAGCCGCCCTACACCCTGATCGACTACTTCCCCGAGGATTTCGTGCTGTTCGTGGACGAATCCCATATCACCATCCCCCAGGTGGGGGGCATGTACCGGGGCGACCGCTCCCGCAAGGACACCCTGGTCACCTACGGTTTCCGCCTGCCAGCCGCTCTTGACAACAGGCCCCTGAATTTCCAGGAGTTCGAGAAAAGGATCAAGCAGGCGGTCTATGTCTCGGCAACTCCGGCAGACTCCGAGATGGAGCGGAGCGGCGGTGTGTTCGTGGAGCAGGTCATTCGCCCCACCGGGCTGGTGGATCCGCTGATAGAGGTGCGGCCGGCAACGGCGGGGAGACGTAAAATATCTTCAGACAAGTCGGACTTGTCGGACAAGTCCGACACCCAACCGGTCGTCGGCCAGGTGGACGACCTGCTCCACGAGGTCCGGGAGACCGTTGCCCGGGGCGAGCGGGTGCTGGTGACCACCCTCACCAAGCGCATGGCCGAGGAATTGACCAACTATTACCGGGACCTGGGCGTTCGGGTCCGATACCTCCATTCCGACATCGTGACCATCGAGCGGATGCAGATCCTGCGCGACCTGAGGCTGGGGGAATTCGATGTCCTGGTGGGGATCAACCTGCTGCGGGAAGGGCTTGACCTGCCGGAGGTCTCCCTGGTGGCTATCCTGGACGCCGACAAGGAGGGGTTCCTGCGATCGGCCCGGTCCCTGATCCAGACCTGCGGCCGGGCGGCCCGCAACATCAACGGCCGCGTGCTGATGTATGCCGATGTTGTAACGCGTTCGATGCAGGCCTGCATCGACGAGACCCAGAGACGGCGGCTCAAGCAGCTGGCCTGGAACGAGGCGCACAACATCACCCCGGAGACGGTCAAGAAGGAGATACGCAACATCCTGGAATCCATCGAGGAGAAGGATTACTACACCCCGCCAGGGGTTGTGGCCGAGACATCGGAGGATTACGGCATTGCGCTCAAGGACATCCCCAAGTTGATCAAGAAACTGCACAAGGAGATGCTGGCCGCGGCCAAGAATCTGGATTTCGAGAAAGCCGCCGCATTGCGGGACCGGATCAAGCGGCTGGAGGGTATGGAGTTGGCCCTGAGATAATGGCAATGTCCTGCTTGGTAATAAATAAGGCCGGTCTGGTCCCTGGTAATGTCCGTCTTTGCCTGATATGTGCCGTCTGCATAACCACCTTCTGTATCGGGGGGTGCGGGCTGTTTTATCATTCCGGGCCGGTTGGTTTGTCCATGGCATCCCTTACGGAAGCCAGAGTATTTGACCGCAGAGGAAACGGGTTTGGTTTGCCAATGGTCAAGCTGTCGGCCGGTTCGGGGCGCTTGGCGGCCGAAGTGGCCAGCACCCCTTTGCAGGCAGCCACCGGTTTGATGTACCGTGCCCGCTTGGCTCCCAACGGGGCCATGCTTTTCGTAAACCCCGCGTCGCAGCGCGTTGCCTTCCATATGAAGGATACGCGCATGCCGCTCTCTTGCGCTTTTATCGACAGTAACGGGGCTGTGCTGGAGATTTACGCCATGCTGCCGGGAGACGAGACGCCGGTGGCCTCGGCAAGCGATGATGTCCGGTTTGTGCTGGAGGTCAACCGGGGGTGGCTGGAAAGGCACGGCGTGACAGTCGGGTCAAGGATCATGGTGACAGAGTAATCTTCAGCAGGCAATTCCGGCGGAGCGATAAAAAAGGGGCAACGCGATCGCGCTGCCCCTTAAATTCATACTGCCCGTTTCCGGCCTGATTACTTGTGGCACTCTTTGCAGGAAGTCGGACCTTTTTTCATGTCGGCGTGGCAACCTTTGCAATTCTTGTGGGCCCAATCCTTGCCAAAGCCTTCGATCTTGCCAGGGCCTTTCTCATGACACTTGGAACAATCCTTCAGCAATTCCTGATGGGCTTTGTGATTGAATTTGACACCCCTCTTCATCTCAATCACATCAGCGCCAAAGGCGGTTCCGGCAAACACCGTGAGGGCAAGCATGGCTACAATGGTTTTCTTCATCTGTTCATCTCCTTTTAAAAAGTTGAGCTGGAACTCTGGCGAGACAGTTTCATGTCTCGTGCCAACTCCTAATGAGTGACGCAATCATATATTATTACAACGTTCTTGTATAGCCGTCGTGAAATTATTGTGTTTTAATGACTCATTTGGGGTGGGAATATAACCTTTTGAGATAAGGCCCGGCACGTACTAAAAACCTTGCCATGTAATACCGATCATGTAAAATTCCTGTTCACACCGAATTCACACTATGGAGGCAACATATCATGGAACTTCACAAAAACAGACGAGGCTTCACCTTGATTGAGATCATGGTGGTAATTGTCATTCTGGCGCTCCTGGCGGCGCTGGTGGGGCCAAAACTCATAGGGCGCACCGATGACGCCAAGATCGGGACCACCAAGACCCAGATCAAGCAACTGGAAACGGCAATCAAGCTTTATAAATTGGATAACGGCTCCTATCCTTCAACGGAACAGGGGTTGAATGCCCTGGTGTCGAAGCCGACCGTCGGCGTTATCCCGAAGAACTACAAAGATGGCGGTTACCTGGAAAGCAAGCAGGTGCCCAAGGATGGTTGGGGCAACGACTTTATCTACGTTTCTCCCGGCGAGCATGGCGATTATGACCTGTATTCCTATGGAGCCGATGGCGCCAAGGGGGGCGAGGGCAAGAATGCCGATATCGCCAGCTGGGACTTGAGGTAAGACATTATTCAGTTGAAATTTTTCATTTCTGCGCTATAGTAACTCCTCTAACCCATTATTTTTACTATGAATAAACGTTTTTAGTGCGTGTAAATACTAAGGCGTAATAACTAATCAGGAGGCTGTAAATGGCGCAGAAGTTTGTGTATTTCTTTGGAAACGGCCAGGCGGAAGGCCGGGCAGACATGAAGAACCTGCTGGGCGGAAAGGGAGCCAATCTGGCCGAGATGACCAGTATCGGGCTGCCGGTTCCCCCCGGCTTCACTATCTCCACCGACGTGTGCACCGAGTTTTATAAAAACGATCGCCAGTATCCAGCGTCCCTGGCTGCCGAGGTGTCCGCCAATCTGCAGCGGATCGAAGAGCTCATGGGGAGGAAATTCGGCGACCCTGCCAACCCCCTGCTGGTCTCTGTCCGCTCCGGTGCTCGCGCCTCCATGCCAGGCATGATGGACACCGTCCTGAACCTGGGCCTCAACGACACCACGGTGCAAGGCATCATCGCCCAGAGCGGCGACGAGCGTTTTGCCTATGACGCCTACCGCCGTTTTGTCCAGATGTATTCCGACGTGGTCATGGGCATGAGGAAAGAGAGCCTTGACCATCTGCTGGATATGAAGAAAGAGGAGAGAGGTGTCCATCTGGATACCGATCTGACCGCCGCTGACTGGAAAGACCTGGTCGCCGCTTTCAAGGCCAAGGTCAAGGAGGAACTGGGCCAGGTTTTCCCGGAAGACCCGAAGGAGCAACTGTGGGGAGCCATTGGCGCCGTGTTCGGCTCGTGGATGAACCAGCGGGCCATTACCTATCGCAAGCTCAACAATATCCCTGCCGATTGGGGCACCGCAGTCAATGTCCAGTCCATGGTATACGGCAACATGGGCAATGATTGTGCCACCGGAGTGGCCTTTACCCGCGACCCATCCACCGGCGAGAATTATTTCTTCGGCGAGTTTCTGGTCAACGCCCAGGGCGAGGACGTGGTGGCCGGCATCCGTACCCCCCAGCCGATCAACCGCGTCAAGGACAAGGACGGCAAGCTCCCTTCCATGGAAGAAGTGCTGCCTGAATGTTACAAGCAGCTGGCCCAGATCCGCGATATCCTGGAAAAACATTACAAGGACATGCAGGACATCGAGTTCACCATCGAAATGGGCAAGCTCTACATGTTGCAGACCCGTACCGGCAAGCGCACCGCCCCGGCGGCCATCAAGATCGCCGTTGACATGGTCAGGGAAGGCCTGATCGATGAAAAGACCGCTGTCAAGCGGGTGGTCCCCAGCCAGCTCGACCAGTTGCTGCATCCTTCGCTCGATCCCAAGGCCGAGAAAAAGGTCATTGCCAAGGGATTGCCGGCATCGCCCGGCGCCGTCTCCGGCGAGGTGGTCTTCAGCGCCGATGAGGCCGAGGCCGAGGCCAAGTTCGGCAAGAAGGTCATCCTGGTCCGTATCGAGACCTCGCCAGAGGATATCCACGGCATGCACGCCGCCCAGGGCATCCTGACCGCGCGGGGCGGCATGACCTCCCACGCGGCGGTGGTTGCCCGTGGCATGGGTAAATGCTGCGTGGCCGGCTGCGGTGACATCAAGGTGGATTACAAAGCAGAAAGCTTTGTCGCCAGAGGGGGAGTGGTGGTCAAAAAGGGAGACATCATCACCCTGGACGGTTCCTGCGGCGAGGTGATGCAGGGCGCCGTGCCGACAGTTGCGCCAGCCCTTACCGGCGATTTCGCCCAGCTGATGGTCTGGGTGGACAAGTTCAGGACCATGAAGGTCCGCACCAACGCCGACACCCCCCACGATTCCAAGGTGGCCCGCGAATTCGGTGCCGAAGGGATCGGCCTCTGCCGCACCGAGCATATGTTCTTCGATGCCGAGCGCATCGCGGCCGTGCGTGAGATGATCCTCTCCGACGAACTGGAAGGGCGCGAAAAGGCCCTGGCCAAGATCCTTCCCATGCAGAAGGGGGACTTCCTCGGAATCTTCCGCGAGATGAAAGGGCTGCCTGTCACCATCCGCCTGCTGGACCCGCCGTTGCACGAGTTCCTGCCCCAGGACGAAGGCGATATCGAGAATCTCTCCAGGACCATGAAGGTTCCGGTCAATGCCCTCAAACACAAGGTGGAGTTCCTGCACGAATTCAATCCAATGCTCGGTCACCGCGGTTGCCGGCTCGGGATTACCTTCCCGGAGATCTACGACATGCAGGTCCGCGCCATCATGGAGGCGGCCTGCGAACTGGTCAAGAACGAAGGTTTCAGCATCGTGCCGGAAATCATGATCCCGCTGATCGCCACTGTCAAGGAGCTGCAGATCCTCCGGCAGAACGCCGTTGCCATCTGCGAGGAGGTCATCGCCCAGTACGGCGTCAAGGTGGAATACCTGATCGGCACCATGATCGAGTTGCCACGCGCAGCCCTGACAGCGGACGAAATCGCGGTTGAGGCGGATTTCTTCTCCTTTGGCACCAATGACCTGACCCAGACCACCTTTGGCCTGTCGCGGGACGATGCCGGCAAGTTCCTTCCGTTCTATGTGGATAACGGCGTCCTGCCCGAAGATCCCTTTGTTTCGCTGGATCAGAACGGGGTCGGCCAACTGGTGAAGATGGGCTGCGAAAAGGGGCGGGCCACCCGTCCGAACATCAAGCTGGGTATCTGCGGCGAGCATGGCGGCGATCCCGAATCGGTCATTTTTTGCCACAAGATAGGACTTGACTACGTCTCCTGTTCTCCATTCCGGGTGCCTATAGCCCGTCTGGCAGCGGCCCACGCGGCTCTGGCATAGCAACCTCCTGAATTCAGCCTGGTTGCAGGTTCTACGCAAAAAGGGATGGGTCAAAACGACCCATCCCTTTTTATTTGCCTTTTGCCGATGCTATTGTCGAGGAATCCTCAGGCCAGTTTAAAACGGTTCACCATCCTTTGAAGCTCACTGGCTGATCCGGCAAGGACCGCTGCCGCCTGCTCCGTCTGGTGGGCGCCGCTGGCGGCATCGTGGATCACATCCGAAATACGGCGCATGCTCTCCGTGATCCCCATGCTTGTGGCTGACTGCTCTTCCGCGGCCGTGGCGACCTGGGACACATATTCGATCAGCGGCGTTATCTGTTCCTTGATGGTATTTATTGCCTGACTGGAGAGTTGGACGTCTTTTGTTCCGTTACGCACACTATTGGCGCTTTGTTCCATGGAAGTCACCACATTACCAACATTCCCCTGCAGGGAGGCGATGATCGACTGGACTTCCCGGGTCGCGGAGGTTGTCCTCTCGGCAAGCCGGCGGACCTCGTCGGCAACAACCGCAAAACCGCGCCCCTGGTCACCCGCCCTGGCAGCTTCGATGGCGGCATTGAGCGCAAGGAGGTTGGTCTGGTCGGCAATATCTCCGATGGCGACCACAATATCCCCGATACGTTCGGAATCGGCCCCCAATGCCTTTACCGCCCCCATGGTGCTGATCACCATCCGTTCGATTTCACTCATGATGACGGTCATGCCGGATATGGTAGCTTCGCCGCTATTGGTGGCGCTATTGGTTTCGGTGGCTTTTTCGGACATATCCTGGCAGTTTTGCGAGATGGTCGCGCTGACCGATGCCATTTCATCAACCGCAATGGAGATGGCCGCGGATTGGCTGGAGGCGTTCTCAGTGCCGTCCGCTATCTGTGACGATGTCGTGTTCAACTGGTCCGATGCGGCAATCAGTTGGTCCGATGTTGCCTGGATACCGGCCAATATGGTTCGCATGGACTCCTGAAGCTCTTTCATGGCGCTGAACATTTTGCTCATTTCATTTTTGCGCAACACAGCGATATTCTGGCTGAGGTCGCCGCTGGCCATGGTCTGCAGATAGGAAATGGCCCTCTGGACCGGCCTGTTGATCGACCAGATATTGATAAAACCGAAGAGTGCTCCGAGAATGATGAAGAGCACAATGGAGCCGTATTTGATTTGCGGGGAGGATGCCTGGGCGGCAAAGGCGGCGGCAATGATACAGCAGCTATAGCAGAAGCAGAGTACTGCCAAACGGAATTTTATAGAAAAATTGAGGTAATAGTTCCAGATTGTTAGCATGTTTTTGGCCTTGTGAATGATAGATAAGTAACAGGGGCGGCGTAAGCCACCCCTTCATTAAAATCATAGACAAGACACAAACTAAAAGCAACTATTCCTTCTTCAGTAAAACATTATTTCTATTTTAGTTAAACAGAAATAATACATGTATTATTGGCATGTTAAGATGTGATCACGTATCCTGTCCAGCCGGCGCGCTGTCTCCTGGATTCCCAGGGTAGCAATGATCTCGCCGATTCCTGGCGCCTGGGTACCGCCGGAAAGAGCGATCCGGACCGGCTGACCTACCTGTGGCATCTTCCAGCCCTTTTCGGCGCAGAGCTCCTTGAAGAGAACATCGATCTCGGGTGCGGTTTGGGCCGTTGACTTGCCCAGCATTAGTGCGACCGCCTCGTACACACCCAACAGGTGTTCCTTGGTAAATTTGGACAAGGCTGCCGCGTCGTAGGATTCCGGTGCGCGATAGTAAAACAGGGCACCATCGGCCATCTCAATCATGGTGCGGGCCCGCTCCTGCAGTGTCTTGACCGCCGCTGCCAGATCCGGGTTGCCTGAGTTTGGGTTGACGCCCCGCTCCGCCAGGAAAGGAACCAGTAGCTCGGCCAGACGTGCGGGATCGCCGGTTTTTATGTAGTGGGCATTCAGCCACAGCAATTTATCGGTATTGAAGACGCTGGCCGAACGTCCGACATTGCCGATGTCGAACTTCCGAATCATCTCTTCTCGGCTGAAGATCTCATCATCGCCGTGGCTCCATCCCAGCCTGACCAGGTAATTGACCAGCGCCTCGGGCAGGAAACCCATGTCGCGGTAGGCAATGACGCTGGTGGCGCCGTGGCGTTTGGACAGGCGGGTCTTGTCCGATCCCAGGATCATGGGGACATGGGCAAATTGGGGTACCGGAAAGCCGAGCGCCTCGTAGAGCTGTATCTGGCGCGGGGTGTTGTTGACATGATCGTCGCCGCGGATAACGGTGGTGATGCGCATGATGGCATCGTCGATCACCACGCAGAAATTGTAGGTGGGGGTGCCGTCGGTGCGCTGGATGATCAGGTCGTCCAGCTCTTCGTTGGGGAAGGTGATGGTCCCCTTGATCAGGTCGTCAAAGGAAGTGCTTCCCTCCTGGGGGGCGCGGAAGCGGACCACATATGGCTGCCCCGCCGGCTGGTCGGCCCGGCAGCGGCAGGTGCCGTCGTACTTCGGCTTGCGCCCTTCCTTCATGGCCAATTCCCGTTTAGCCTCCAACTCTTCGGCCGAACAGTAGCATTTGTAGGCCTTGCCCTGGTCCTGCAGTTTTTGAATGTATTCCTTGTAAAGCGGGAAATTGTCGGATTGATAAAACGGACCTTCGTCCCAGTCCAGCCCCAGCCACTTCATCCCTTGCAGGATGGCATCCACCGACTCCTGGGTTGAACGTTCCACATCGGTGTCCTCGATACGCAGAATAAAGGTTCCCCCTTGTTTTTTGGCCAGAAGCCAGTTGAACAGGGCGGTGCGGGCACCCCCCACATGGAGGTAGCCGGTGGGGCTGGGAGCGAAACGGACGCGGATGTCGGACATTACGAAATCTCCTTCTGTGGTACCGCGATGGGTACGATTATCTGAGTGACTGGTAACTATACCACTGGCGGTTGCTCCGAAAAAGCACTTTCTGGCGCGGCATTTCCTTTAGACTTTGACAATGGTTTGTTTTGCCGTGTTAAAATAAAACAAAGTGGGGGGAATCCTGGTCAAGGGGCATAATGTCATGCAGGGGTATTATAAGAACCCGCAGGCAACCATGGAGGCCATAGTGGATGGCTGGTACCGTACCGGCGATCTGGGGAGGATTGATGGCGATGGATTTTTGACGATCTGCGGGCGAGTCAAAAATTTGATCGTAACCCCCAACGGCAAGAATGTCTATCCAGAGGAGGTGGAGAACGAGCTTCTCAAGAGCCCGTTCATTGCCGAAGTCATGGTCTACGGTCATCACATCGGACCTGCAATGGAAGAGGTCCACGCCGTGGTCTATCCCAACCAGGAGGCATTGGACGACTACTGTCGGGCCAAGGGGGCATGCCCGGTGAGCGAAGCCGATGTTGAGGCGCTTCTGCGCAGGGAAATCCAGTCGGCATGCAGTGTGCTGGCCGACTATAAGCGGGTGCGCCGTTTCACCATCCGCGAAGACGAGTTCCCCAAAACAACCACCCGCAAGATCAAGCGCTTTGCCGTTGAGGCCAGGGTGCCGACGGTTGAGTAATTGTTCTTCGCCATCGAGCCATAAGCTTGACTAATCCACCCGACACCCCTGCCAAGTACCCCGCCTTGTCAATTCATTGACTATAGCGTACCACATCTGATTGTTCTTCAGACCCCACTGGGGGGCAACCCGGATGGCCAGAGGCGCCGAGCCGTACAGGCGCTGAACCGTAATCCGCGACGGCAGCCGCTCCAGGAAATCGGCTGCCGTTGCCACGTACTGGGCCAGCGTCAATGGTATGAATTCTCCAGCCTGGTACATCTCCGCCAGCCTAGTTCCTTCCACGGCATGCAGCTGGTGCAGCTTGATCGAATTTATGGGCAGACCGGCAATCAGGTCAGCTGTTTTCAAGAACTCTTCGGCCGCTTCACCTGGAAAGCCGTAAATCAGATGGGCACAAATGTCAAAATTGTGACCTTCAGACCGTTTCACGGCGGTCACAAAGTCGTTTAAGGTATGGCCACGGTTGATCTGTGACAAGATGGCGTCGTCCATGGACTGCAAGCCAAATTCCAGGCAGACATAATGTTTGCGGGCGATTTCGGCCAGCAGATCAAGTGCTGCGTCGGATAGCGCGTCCGGGCGGGTACCGACTGAGATGCCAAGCACGTCCGGATGATCGAGGGCGCGTCGGTAGAGGTCTGCCAGCAGGTCTACAGAGGCATAGGTATTGGTGTACTTCTGAAAGTAGATGATGAACTTTTCCGAACCAAGCCGTTTTCTGTGGTAGGCCATGCCGGCTGACATCTGCTCTTCCAGCGGGATGACCGACTGAGTGTCCTTGGGGGAAAAGGAGACGTTATTGCAATAGATGCAGCCGCCGATCCCTTTGCTGCCGTCGCGGTTGGGACAGGTAAAGCCGGCGTCAACATTGACTTTGCTGACGCGGCAGCCGAACCGTTGCCGCAGGTAGTGACCATAGGAGTGGATGCGCAGTTCCGGATGGATGTTCATGTCAGTGCTTGGCGGCATGCTGTTCAATGGTCTTCAGGAGGTTTGTGGTCTCTGTTTTCGGGTCGTTTGCTGCAATGATGGCGGAAATCATGGCAATGCCGTTGGCTCCGGCAGCCATGACATCGGGAATGTTTTCCAGCTTGATTCCACCAAGGGCAAAAAGCGGTATTTTCAGTTTCCCCGCTGCTTCGGCCAGTTTTTCCAGGCCTACCGGAGTTCCGTAGGCCGCTTTGGATGGGGTAAAGAAGACCGGGCCGAAAGTGACGAAATCGGCGCCATCCGCGGCCGCCTGCAAGGCCTCTGCCGCGCCATGGGCCGAGTAGCCGATCAGATGCCTCCCCCCCAAAAGGCGGCGAACCTCGCTGACCGGCAGGCTGCTGGCGCCGATATGCACGCCGTCGGCGTCCACTGCCAGGGCAATATCAGGGCGATCGTTGATCAGCAGGCGGGCGCCGAATTCCCGGGTAATGCCGCGCAATTCCTTTGCCAGCAGATACAGGTCGCGCCCTGGGAGATCCTTCTCGCGCAACTGCACCGCCTTTACGCCGCCTTCCAGCGCGGCACGCACAACCGACACCAGAGTCCGGCCTGCGGCCTGTCTGCGATCCGTGATCAGATATAAGGGAAAATCAATAGGTGACATGAGCAGTGTTTTTGCAGGGGCGCATTCACTGCGCCCCCGGTGGAGAACCCTTCTAGGCCAGCAGCCCCTCGATCGGGCTGGAGGCGTTGGCATAGAGTTTTAGAGGAATGCGCCCGGCCTTGTAAGAAAGCCGTCCGGCGATGATTGCCAGTTTCATGGCCTCTGCCATGGCAATGGGGTCCTGGGCGCCGGCAATGGCGGTATTCATCAGCACGCCGTCACAACCGAGTTCCATGGCGATGGCCGCGTCAGAGGCGGAGCCGACCCCGGCATCCACAATGACCGGCACCTTTACTGTTTCCATGATGATGCGGATGTTGTAGGGATTGCGAATACCCAGTCCGCTGCCGATTGGCGCGCCCAGCGGCATGACCGCCGCGCAGCCGATATCCTCCAGTTTCCGGCACATGATCACGTCGTCGCTGGTGTAGGGGAGCACGGTAAAACCCTCTTTGACCAGTATTTTTGCCGCTTTGAGCAATTCCTCATTGTCCGGGAAAAGGGTTTTCTCGTCCCCCAGCACCTCTAGTTTGATAAAGTCCGAAAGACCGGCCTCGCGCGCCAGGCGGCAGGTGCGTACCGCATCGTCGGCGGTATAGCAACCGGCGGTGTTAGGGAGCAGGGTATACCTTTTGGGGTCAATGTAATCCAGCAGTGATTCCTTGGTGCGGTCGGAGATGTTGACCCTCCGTACCGCAACGGTGATGATTTCTGCGCCGGAGATCTCCAGTGCCTGTGCCATTTGTTGGAAGCTGGCATACTTGCCGGTTCCAACCATAAGGCGGGAAGAAAATTCACGACCTGCGATGATCAGTTTATCGTTTTCAAGTGCCATGATGTCCGCTCCTTTTTTTGTTATCCGCCGCCCACAAAGTGGACGATTTCGATCTTGTCACCGTCAGCAAGGGTGTGAGAATCATAGGCAGCTTTCGGCACGATGTCGCGATTTACCTCCACCGCAACACGCTCGCGGCCTATATGCAATTGTTCCAGCAGTTGCACGACCGTGCAGTTTTCTTTGATATTGGTCTGTTCGCCGTTCAGCATAACCAGCATATTTGCCTCCAGAAACGGAAAAAGCCGCGGAAGCGGCTTGAAATGGTCAGTCGATTTCGCTTCCCTACGCCGGCATTACCCGGATCAGGTACTAAGGGTCGCAGCCGCTATGGCTGCTCTCAGTCGAAACTCCCCCAGCGTTTTAAACAACTTAGATTATTGATATCGCTCTGTCAATCGATTTTATCGCCCAGAATGCCCCCAAATAGCACATATAACTGTTTCTATCTAAAATATTCCGGATAAAAATTTAATTAGGCATGGGTCTTCAAACTCCTTACGGTTTGGTACTTTTTGTGGTACAGTTCTCGCATGTTTTTGTGCTGATTCAGTGAAAGTTTATGCGCGTGGAGGTGACGGTGGCCGACAAGAGGGATATCAAAAGGCACAAGAAGCGTCTGGCTGTGCGCTTTGGTATCGATGAGGCAACAAGGGTTGCATTTACCGAAGATATTTCTCTCACAGGGATGTTTATCAAGACCGCCAATGTCTGCCCCCCGAATACTAAGATTAAAATAGAGTTCAGTATAATGAGTGATATGCACGTGGTTTTGGAGGCGCGCGTCATGTGGGCCAAAAAGGTGCCGCAAAACCTATTTCACCTGGTAAAGAAGAGCGGCATGGGAGTGAGGATTCTTCATTTTAGCACCGGCGAGGACCACTTCCGGCAATACTGCGAGAGCATAACCGCCGACAGATGACAACTCTGTCTGAGAGGGGCTGGACTTATGTGCAAGAAAATCTTTATTGGTGCCACTGGTCAGCACTGTGGCAAGACCACGATCAGCCTGTCGCTCATGTATCTGGCGCTGAAAAAATATCCGCGAGTCGGTTTCATGAAGCCGATCGGCCCCAAATGTATCGAGTTCAACGGATTGACCGTGGACAAGGATGCCGCCATGGTTGCCAGTGTCTTTGGCGTTGAACAGGATGTGGAGCTCATGTCTCCCATGACCCTGACGGCAGGTACTACGCGGCGCTTCCTGGATGGCGAATTGGACCTGGCCGCTCCGCGCGAGGCAATCCTGTCCGCCTGCAAGAAATTGGAACAAAAATACGATTTCCTGATCATCGAGGGGGCAGGCCACGGTGGCGTCGGCTCGGTTGTTGGCGCCAATAATGCAATGGTCGCCAGGATGCTGAATGCCCCGGCACTGATGGTCACAGGCGGCGGTATCGGCAATGTCATAGATTCGGTTGAACTCAACCTGGCGCTTTACGAACGTGAAAATGCCGAGGTGCGGATTATCATGGCCAACAAGCTGATACCAAAGAAACGCGGCAGTTCTTTGAGTTATCTGGCAAAGGCTTTCAAGAACACCAACATTCTGGTCACAAGTGCTTTCGAGTATTCCCCGACCCTGGCAGATCCGACTCTCCAGCATGTTGCGGAATTTGTGGGTCAGCCGCTACACGGCGACTCCGGCGATCGCAGTCGAATCTGCCATACGATACAGCTTGGGGCGGCTTCATCTCAGAGGGTCATCGACAGCCTGGAGGATTCAACGCTCCTGATAGTGACAAGTTCCCGTGACGAGCTCCTGGTTACCGCATCGTCGTTGCATCACATACCCGAGTTCAGGCAGCGCCTGGCCGGCATGGTTATTGCTGGACATGTGCCGGTTTCCGATATTACCCAGCGGATCATCGACGATAGCAACATACCTTACATCCGCATCGAGGAAACTTCGTCGGAGGTGTTCTACTGCCTGAAGGAGCACGTTTCCAAGATAGGCCCGGACGACAAGGAAAAGATCGAACTGATACAAACCATGGCGGAACAATTCATAGATTTTGAAGCAATCGACGCCATTCTCTGAAGCCTGAACAAGTTAGGGAAGCCGGACACGCTATTCAGAGTGGCAAAATGTTCTTGACCTTACGTTTTTTTTGATATTTATAGACACATATTCATCTTTCTATGGTGCCCCATGATTTTTCTCACGCGCATGGACAAACAGCAGATGTACCTCAATCCCGACCATATCGTCAGCGTGGAGGAAACTCCCGACACGGTTATCACCCTTTTCAACGGTTATCATTTCATCGTTCGGGAACGGGCTGAAGTCATCATAGCCAGGATTGTCGCTTATCGTGCCAGGATAATCCGACGGGCAGGCGTTCCATTGCCCAAAAAATACCTTTCCAGGCCAAAGCGAAGCTTGTTCAGCAGCGCTGTCCACAATTCCGGCGATATATGCCCCCATGAACGTGACAAACAACCCCTCTCACCATTTCATGGCCAGGACCTCTAATATATGGATTTAGCAACCGTCATCGGTATTATCATGGGTTTTGGCGCCATTTTTGGCGGCGCCGTGCTCGAAGGTCTGCATATCAAGGCACTCATCCAGCCAACCGCCGCAATGATCGTGCTCGGAGGCACCTTTGGCGCCACCTTCATCAGTTTCCCCCTGCCGGCGGTCATCAAGGCTTTCAAGGATTTTAAAATCGCGATACTACCGCCCAATATCGATCACGAGGCGGTTGTGAAGGATATAATCAACTACGCTACCAAGGCCCGTCGCAATGGGCTCATCTCCCTGGAGCAGGAAGCCCAGTCAGCCAAGGATCCCTTTATCAAGAAAGGCATATCGCTGGTGGTTGACGGCATCGATCCCCAGAAGTTGCGAGAAACCCTGGAAGCCGACATCATGGCCTACGAAGACCACACCAAACATTCGGTGGAGTTCTACGAATGCGCCGGCGGCTATGCCCCTACGATCGGCATTATCGGCGCCGTTCTGGGCCTGATCCACGTTATGAGCAACCTGTCCGACACATCGAAGCTGGGTGCCGGTATTGCCGTGGCCTTTGTTGCGACCATCTACGGCCTGATGACCGCCAATATCATCTGTTTGCCGGTTGGCAGTAAATTGAAGATTCGCATGAAGGAGGAAGTCCTCCGGCGGGTCATGATCCTGGAGGGTTTGATCGCCATCCAGAACGGCGAGAATCCGCATTTTATCGAGCAGAAGCTCAAGGCCTTTGTTGGTGGCCACTAACCTGTCATGGCGCTGAAAAGAGAACCTGAAAAACATGCCAATCACGAGCGCTGGCTCGTATCCTACGCCGACTTCATCACCTTGTTGTTTGCTGTGTTTACAACTCTATATGCCATGTCTCAGACCGATAAGAAAAAGGTCGAAGAGGTCATGCAGTCTCTTCAGCAGTCGTTCGGCATGGTTTCTGCCGGAGCCCCGTCGCCAAAGATAAACGTCATCCCCTCGAAGCAGATGAGTATTATACCGATGATCAAGCCGGAAATCTCCATCTCCCAGGGAAGCAGGCGCGGTCAGGCAAAAACACGTGCAGAAGAAAAGGATTTCCGTCAGATCAAGTCATCCATCGAGGCTTATCTGACTAAGCAGGGCGCCCAGAACAAGGTGTCGCTGACTATTACCCGCCGCGGATTGATCGTCAGCTTGAAGGAAGCCGGTTTCTTCGATTCCGGCCAGGCCCAGATCAAGCCGGAGGCCTACGACCTGATCAATACCATTGCCGAGGCAATGACCCAGTACAACAACCCGCTTCGCCTTGAAGGGCATACAGACAACATACCGATCAGTAACGCACAATTTCCGTCCAACTGGGAACTTTCCACGGCCCGCGCCGTTAACGGCCTCAAATATCTGATTAAACACTTCGATGTTGACCCCAACAGGATATCGGCTACCGGCTATGCGGAATTTCGTCCGGTTGCCGATAACGCCACTCCTGAAGGCCGTGCCAAAAACCGCCGCGTCGATTTGGTGATGCTCTCCGGTGACGGTGAGCGCGGCGAGCCCTGATTCTCTCCACTTAGTAGCAAAGGACATATTGTGTCGCAATGGTGTGCTACCTTTTTCAAAAAGGAAAAGGAGTCACGTCATGGAGCCGATTGTATTGTTGGGACTGATTGTTGTTGCTTACGGTGGTTATGTGTTCGTGCTGGATTTGTGGGCGGATTTGTCAGCCCTGATGCCCCGCGCCGCTTGCCGGGCCAGCGTCAATTTCAGGCAGAAGGGACGCGGTTTGCAGCCGCAGGTCAAGAAGATGGCGGGGATGAACGTTTGAGATGGCTTTGATCAGGCTGCTTTTGATATGGGGAATCTCTCTTTCCAGTTCACCCAGCAGGTCCTTCATCCGTTTGCGCTGAAGATCGGCCGTGCCGCAAACCGGACAGCAACAGCATACCACCGGCAGGGCAGCTGCCTTGGAGAATGTGATTATATCGTCTTCGGCCACATAAACTAACGGCCGGATCACGGTTGTTTGGTTGTCGTCGGCCAGCATGCAAGCCGACATGGCTTTGAGTGAGCCCACAAAGAACTGGTTCAGCAGCAGAGTCTCGATAAAATCGTCGCGATGATGACCCAGAGCCAGCTTGTTGCACCCAAGGCGGCGGGCAATGTCGTAGAGTGCGCCCCGTTTGAACCTGGCGCAGATGGAACAGTATGATGAGCCGGGCCTGCGTTTTTCGCTGATGAGTTCATAGTGGCCGGTTTTTTCGATGTGGCAGCGGATACCCTGGGAAACAACAAATTCTTCGATTATATCGGCCCGGAAACCGGGATAGCCGGAATCGACTGTTATTGCCGTGATCTCGAAGGAGATGGGCGCCCGTCGCCGCAACTCCTCCAGCAGCAGCAACAGCGTATTGGAGTCCTTGCCTCCCGATACCGCCACTGCAATCCGGTCCCCCTCCTGAATCAGGCCGAAATCCCCGATCGCCTTGCCCACCGAATGCCGCAGTTTCCTGAAGAGCTGATTGCCCTTGAGTTCATCAAGCAATGATTTCATGGCTCCGCTGCATTTCGGGTCACCCGGCACGGTAAAGAAGGTCCCGCACCATCGGTGCAAAGGTTTCGTGTTCCAACAGGAAGGCGTCATGCCCGTATGCTGACTTGATCAGGTGGTATTCTACAGGTTTGCCAAGCTCTTTAAGGCAAGTGACCATCTCTTCGGTCTGATATGGGGGATAGAGCCAGTCAGAGGAAAAGGAAAAAAACTGGAGCGGTGCGGTGATTCTGCTGAACGCCTCGGTCGTGGATTCATAGCCCCAGGCGACATCGTACAGGTCAAGGGATTTGGCCAGATAGAGAAAAGAATTTGCGTCAAAGCGTTCCACAAAATTGTAGCCATTGTAGTTCAGGTAGCGCTCCACCTCGAACTGTCCGAAAAAGTCGAACAAGCCGTCCTTGGCCGAGAATCGTCGCCCGAACTTGGCATTCATGGATTCATCCGATAGGAAAGTAATGTGGCCAATACCTCGGGCCAGGGCCAACCCGTCCTTGGGGTTGTGTTTGTATTCTCCTTTGCGCCAGGTGGGATCGTTGAAGATGGCCCAGCGGGCCACAGCGTTCAAGGCTATGGCCTGCGGCGAAGGACGCGGCGTGCAGGCCAGCACGATGGCGGAGGCAATGCTGTCCGGATACTGGGTTGCCCATTCCAGGGCCTGCATCCCGCCCATGCTTCCCCCCATGACACACAACAAACGTTTGATGCCGAGGGCATCAACAAGCAGTTTCTGGGCCCGGACCATGTCTCTGACCGTCACCACCGGGAAGGTGAGGTTATAGCGCTTGCCGGTCTTGGGATTGATCGACGCGGGACCGGTGGAGCCGTAGCAGGAGCCGATCACGTTGGAACAGATCACGAAGTAGCGGTCGGTATCCAGAAGCCTGCCAGGGCCGACGATTGCGTCCCACCAGCCTGGCTTGGTGTCTTCCTCGTTACGTTTGCCGGCCAAATGGGCGTCGCCGGTCCAGGCGTGCTCCACCATGATGGCGTTGGATGCAGTCGCATTCAGGCGGCCATAGGTCTCGAAGACAAGGGTGATTGGGGCCAGGATGCGGCCGCTATCCAGCTTGATACCGTTGTCAAAGGTTATGGACTGTTCAGTGACGATCCCTACGGACATCAAAAAGCCCCTTCACATAAAAGATGAGAAGGGGCTGAGACTACTTGTTCGCAGCGCACCTCTCATCTTTGCCTTTCGGCAGGAATTAGCACCTGACGCCATATCGGCCGGTTGCTGTGGTTTCACAGGGCCTTTCCCTCCACCACTCTCGATAAGCAGGTTTATGTTGTTGAGAATACAGAAAGAAGGCGCAGATTGTCAATCAAATATGTTGTTGTTATATGTGGTGATTTGCGGGCAAATTATGTGGAAAAAGAAGCGGGCATCTGGTATAAACAACACCGTTTGTATCCAGGTGTATCAGGACTGTAAGGAGGTTGTGAATGAAACTGCTGCTGTTGCTTCCCATGCTGCTGTTAAGCTTTGGATGCGCCCAGAATCACTTTAACGTCCCGGTTGAAAACTTTGCCGACAAGGTCAAGGTCCTGGGTGTTGCTCCCATCATCATCGATGTGGACTCAGATATCAAGTATCCCCAGAAGGAGCAGCTCGTTTCGCTGGTTGCCGACATGAACCGCAAATACGAGCCGCAACTCATCCGCAAACTCAAGGAAACCGCCAATTTCTACACGGTGGCACTGCTGGGCGGCGATCCGCAGGCCATCTTTGGAAATCTGTTCTTCCGACGCGAGACGCGTGACGACGCCACTATCCAGTACAACAAATATTTCTGGAAAAATGAGGAACTGCGCGACTACATACAAAAGAACAATCTGGATGCGGTGATGCTCATCGTGGTCAGCGGCCTGAACAAAAATGAAAGGATTTTTTCCAGCAACCTGTTGTCGTCGGTGACCGGGGACTACAACTACCTGATAATGACTGCCCAGATATTGGATGCAAACGGTACAGTCCTTTGGGAATACCCCAATTTCCGCGGCCGCATCCTGACTTATTATCCGATGATCAACCTTGAGTATCCCGATTTCAGCGAGGCTGAAGCCAACCTTACCAATGATGCCAAAATCAAGTTCAAGACCATCGACGGCATCAAGCTGACACTTGACCAGAAACGCAAGGATCTGCTGTTGCGCGAAACACAGGAGTCCCAGGTCTACGGCAAACAGTTCGACGAAATGCTTGCGCTCATCAAATATGACTCTGATGATGAGAAGAAGGAAAAGACCGAATCCCCGGCCAATGGCGAGGCAAAGCCGGTGGAAAAATCGCTTGCCCCTGCCCAGGAGACGCAGAAGGTCCCTGATGCAGTTCAGCAGCCAGCGCCACCCGCCGCCGATTCGCCCAAGGTCGCGCCGGATGTCACAAAGGTTCCCGTGCTAGATACGCCAAAGGAACCGGCTCCGTCTGCCGCCCCCCCTACCGATCAGGTTGTCCCTGCCACGGGAAGCACCTTATAATACCCGGTATCTCCAAATCAGTACGTTCAAGGGTCCTCTCGAAAAGAGAGGGCCCTTTGCGTTTGACAATGGTTGCTGGATAGTTCCCTGTTGTTGTCTCCGGCTGGATCGGTAAATTGTGCTATTGTTCTAGATAGCGTAAGATTTCGGGAACAGGTCGGGAGGGGATATGGCCATAGTTGCTGCATGGTTGGGCGCAATTCTGATAGCGGTTGTGCTTTGGGAGGGATTCGAAACCATCGTTCTTCCGCGCAGGGTCACTCGCAAGATCCGCCTGACACGATTCTTCTACCGCCTGACCTGGCGCCCGTGGTTGGCGTTGGGGCGTGCGGTCACCTCGGGCAGGCGCCTGGAAACGCTGCTCAGTTTCTTCGGCCCGCTGTCGTTGTTGTTTCTGCTCAGCCTGTGGGCCCTCGGGTTGATCACCGGTTTTGCCCTGCTTTACTGGTCCTGCGGCCCCCATTCCTTCAAGATCGACTCCGATTTTGCCACTGATCTCTATCTTAGCGGAACGACCTTCTTTACCCTTGGTTTGGGGGACGTCGTCCCTCAAACATCGCTGGCCAGGGGGCTAACAGTGCTTGAGTCCGGCATGGGCCTCGGTTTCCTGGCGCTGATCATTGGTTATCTGCCTGCCCTGAACCAGTCCTTTTCAAGGCGCGAAGTAAGCATTTCCCTACTGGATGCCCGGGCCGGCTCACCCCCTACCGCAGCCGAAATGCTGCGACGTCATAGCAGCGATCACGGACTGGCAGCCTTGCAGCAACTGTTGCACGAGTGGGAGCGCTGGTCGGCAGAACTGCTTGAAAGCCATCTTTCTTTTCCGGTTCTGGCCTATTTCCGCTCGCAACACGACAACCAATCGTGGCTGGCGGCACTAACCGCCATTCTCGACACCTGTGCCCTGGTCATGGTGGGGTTGGAGGGGGCCTGCGAGCGTCAGGCCGAGTTGACCTTTGCCATGGCGCGCCATGCCGTGAACGATCTGTCACTGGTGTTTCTGTCCGAACCGAGGGAACCGCGCCATAACCGTCTCCCTGCAGACACCCTGGGAGAATTGCGCGCCATGCTGGCGGCAGAGGGTCTCAAGCTCCGTAAAGGCGAGGAGGCCGACGAACATTTGCGCCAGCTGCGCCATATGTACGAACCCTATATTTTCGCGCTGGGGCGCCATCTGAATATGGCCCTGCCGCCCTGGATTCCGGCGGCCGGCCGCAAAGACAACTGGCAGGCCAGTGCCTGGGAGCGCGCCCCTGCCAGGGCCAGGAAAAATAAAGATGCCGACTCAATGGAAAGTGGTAGTGGGGAGCATTTCTGATGTTTGTGGCGGTTGATGGCAGGATTTAGACGTTGCGGGTGGCAGTTGCCCATGCGGTTCCTTGCATCCCGGGATTCAAGGGCTGAATCCATTCCAGGCCTGTTGCAGTTCAGCCGTTATCTCATTGCCTCTGCCGGTGTACCTGGGTGAGAAGTGAAAGGGTATCACCCTGGCCACTTCGGCGCGACGGGCCAGTTTCCCGGCCTGGCTGGCGGTTAGATGGTGGCGCGTTGCGGCGCGGTCCGAATCGTCATCGAGGAACGTGGCTTCAATGAAGAGGTAGTCGGCTCCCCTGGCAAGGTCGACGATCCGTTCGGCATTCTTCTGTGTGAAGGCCGCATCGGTAACGTAGCAAACCTTCTGCCCCGGCTCGATCTTGACGATCCGTTCCCGCAGTTCCCCCAGGGTAAAAACCGGTCCGGTTGCCGCTGGCTCCCCCTTGGCCCGGCAGGCCCGTATCGGCGTGTTATCCGGCTTTCCTTCCTGGATGGCCGTTTTCAGTTTGTTTAGCCATGGTCCCACCTCAAGTCCCAACTCCTCCAGATGGTTTTTCAGTATGTTGACGTGCAGCTTTTCCTCCAGCGAGTAAGCAAGGCTCGGTATTTTGTGGTCTAGCAGGGTAGTTTTTGCGCATAGTCCTTCTTCATGGTGGATAATGCCACCAGTAAAGTGCCTTGCCACGGTGTTTTCGGGTCTGAAACCATGCAGGCAATGGAATTCGCTCGACAGGCCGCTGCCGTCTGGAAGGATCTCGGTGGCAACAATGGTAAAGTCGGTATCGTAGTTGTACACCAGGTTCCACGTATAGGATGCCAGGCGATGCCAGACCTGATCGACAAAACCGGCCGGGCCGAAGAGATGTATTTGTTTCTGTCTGCCAAGACAGAGACGCACAAGGTGGTCAAGCCCTATGAAATGGTCGATGTGGGTGTGCGAGATGAAGATGTGACTGATACGAAGGACCTTGCGCGTGGGAAGGGCGGTGAGGGTTCCCAGATCGAAGAGCATGGCGCGCCGGTCAAAGAGGAAATCAACATAGACGCAAGGGTCTGCAAAAGGTGAATTGACAAGGGATGGATGGAACACCGGGGTCATGCGCGCCTCCGTTCATAACGAAGTATAACGCAGACGTTACGGTTGCCAAGCAGCAAGCTCACCAAATACCCAGCCGTCCGGAAACCTGTGAAAACAGTTTAACGTGAACGGTTGCATATTCACTGGAGAACCCGCATTGGGGGCCTTTCAGTGGAGATGACTCTGGTCAGGGAATAGGTGCTACGGCGGGATGATGGTCCATGTGTGCCTTGCCGCCGGCTGTTTTCACTGCTCTGAGCAGAGCTTTGACTTCTTCGGGCATGGCACCCCCGTCCCGCATTGCCGCCTTCATCTGGCCGGCCAGGTAGGAATGGTTGATCAAAAGGTCAAGCACGGCCAGCATGAACTCCTGTTTCCACGGGGAAAGCCGGTGCAGGTTCCGGAATTTGTGCATGAAGAACTTCTGGGACGCCTTGCCCAGTTCTTGCCCCAACTCCTCCATGGTCATGTTGACGGGCTTGATGACCGGTTCCACCAGGTTGTATTTGCGGTAATCCTTGGTGGCAACATACTGCTCAAGCTGGGGATAAAGTTCGGCATAGGGCCAGGGGGCGATGGCCAGGAAGAAGGCCATGTCCGGGTTGTAATGTTTGGCCAGTTCAACGGTGCAGGCAATGGACTCGGGGGTATCTTCGGGCATGCCCAGCACGAAAGAGGTCTCGGAAACGATATCGGCGTTGTTGATCAGGTCGATGGCCTGCTTTGACTGGGCCACCTGGGTATCCTTCTTGAACAGGTCCAGGGTCTCCTGGGAGCCGGCCTCGACGCCGACATAGATATGATCGACCCCTGCCCGCCGGTATTTGTCCATGATGTCCGCATCGCGGAGGATGTCGTCCACCCTGGTCTCCAGCAGCAGCTTGACCGGCACCTGGCGCTCTATCATCAGGTCCAGGATGCGTACCCAGCGCTCTCGGTCATAGGTTGGGATCTCGTCGGAGAGCATGGCCACTTCCACACCGTATCGTGTGCTAAGCAGTTCCAGCTCGGCAATCACGTTTTCAGGGGAGCGCGCCCGCCAGGAACGGGACCAGAAGAGCTGCTGGGAACAAAAGGAACATTGCTGTTTGCAGCCCCGTGACGACGAGATGATTGCCAGTCTGGCGTCATGCTTGGCCCGGTACTTGTAAATGGGCCACTCCACCAGGTCCCAGGCCATGGGCAGGCTGTCCAGGTCATGGATGTAAGGGGCGGCGGGCGTGACCTCAACCCCTCCGTCCCGCCAGAAGGCCAGCCCCTTGACCTTTTTGGGGTCGTCACCGGCATTGAGGCAGTTGAACAGCTCCACCAGGGTGACTTCCCCCTCGCCCCGCACGATATAATCGACATTATCATGATCATGGGCCAGGATCTCGTCGTAGCAGAAGGTTGCATGGACATTGCCCAGGACGGTCAGCATGGAGGGATTGATCTCCTTGGCCAGGCGGCAGAGCTTGATTGCATCCACGATCGATGCGGTGTAGGCGGTCGTGGCGATGGCGTCCGGCCGGAACGCCTCGATGCGCTTCTGTATCTCCGGCCACTTGTGCCAGAGCGACATGGCATCGTAGTAATCCACCTCGTAGCCCGCGGCGCGCAATGACCCGGCAATGTAGACAAAGCCTATGTTCAGCCAAGTCCCGGCCGATTCTACGACGCCCGAGTGATAGGGGGGCGTGATGAGGGCTACTCTTTTTATCTTCATTCTTACTCCCAATGTGCTGAGAACAGGTCTATCACGAAACATCCGGATCAAGATAACTGCAATCAGGAATAAGCAATCCGGTAAGCGGCATGGTTGCCGCACTTGAACCATCCGATAATATGTTTCTTTTGAATAAGCATATCACATGTGCCGGTATAGTGGCTATTTGAAGTACTCCGAGTGTATTGAACTGCTTAGCGTGGCCATTCCGAACAGCGACAATAATGCGATAAAGAAACAGGCTATAAAGAACCATGCCGCGCGTGTGCCATTCCATTGGAAAAAACGTCGCAGATGCAGATATGCCCCAAACATCAGGCAGGTAATGAGTGACCATGTTTCGGTCGGGTCCCATCCCCAAAACCTTCCCCAGGCCTGATAGGCCCAGATAGAGCCCGCCAGCATGCCGATGGTCCAGAATATGAAGCCAAAACCGGCAAAACGGTAGCTGTAGATGTCTAGCGTCTCAATGGCAGGTAACCGTTGCAGCCAGCCGCTGTCACTTCTTTTCTTGAGCAGATAGAAGATCGAGAACGCAAAGGCGATCACCAATGTGGCAAGGGATATCTTGTAGAGACCGATATGGATGACCAGCCAGATGCTCCTGAAGGTTGCGGGCAGGGTACGGATTCCGGGGTTGTAGAACATGGATAGCGCCAGCAGCAGGAAAGCCGATGGAAAGGCAATCAGGCTCGATGCGCTGACGCGAGGGTAAAGCCGTAAAAAGACGAAATAGCAGGCCATGATCATCCAGGCGTCGGACGAGAGTACCTCGGTGGGAGCCATGTAGGGACCGTGGCCCACCTCGGCCCACCAGATGGCGATGACAATGGAATGTAGCGCCAGCCCAAGACCGGCAGCCCAATAACCGATACGTTCCGCCCGGTCTTTCTTGAAGAGTACTCCGATTGCATTGGCGATAGTCGCAAGGACATACACGATGACAACTGTCCAGTTAGCGGCCACATACAGTTGCAGGGACTGTTTCATCAGGTTGACTCCTTTTTTGGCCGGCTGTTTAAAATCTACTGCGGAGGCCGTCTGCGGCGTTGCGCGGTACTCCCAACCTCGGCTAACTATGCGTTATGCCTCGGCTGCTCCGTTCTGTGCGCCTTGCATCCGCCTTCCTCATGACGTTTTTCAACAGCCTGTTAGTGCGGTTGCCAGCTCATCCCGCTCTTCCACAAAAAATGCCCTGAAAGAGGGCGCCTTCCAATATACCCGGTAGCAGTCATCCGAATGTCTGATGGCGATCAACTCCCGGGGCGGACTCAGGTAGTGAATCAGACCGCCCAGCATGATGACGGCAAACCCGGCAAATACCAAGGGCATGCCGCTTACATCAACGAAGATCAGCTTGGACCATTTTTCAACGTTCAGCAAACGAACCTGGTAAGGACCCAGCACACTGGTGCTGTTGCGGACCAGATTCACTCGCGCCATCTCCCGCTCGCCATCCAGCAGCCGTAGGGTGAGCAACGGATTGTTGCTGGTCATTGACTTGTGATCGGCATCGGGAACGTACTTGGCCGACAGTATGTAGGGCGACCAGTTCAAATCGAAATCGCCATATCCGGCCTTTGTCAAGCCGGCAGGCTGTTGGATCGGTATTTTCTCCAAGTGTTGCGTACCGTTTGCGTCGACAAATTCGAGGGTGAAGGCATCTCCATACTGGGCGGCATGATACACGCGCATGCCTTGGTATTTTGTAATGGAGTTGATGGTTGAGGTTATACGGTCGATCTTATTGGCAGGCTTGATGATGGAAATATCCGATGAAACCAGGCTGGGCTGGTTTTTTTCATCGAATTGGACAGTAACCTTGTCAAGCCGGACAGAGCCGGGCATTTCCAGCGGGTTGGCGATTAATCCCTGCTCCGAGTGCGTCCATGAAAGCATGTTGCCCGATGTCTCTCCCTCTACCAGCACAAGCGAACCCTGCCTGCCGGTCAGTGCCACGTACAAAGACGCACTGACCGCCAGGACCATGCCGATGTGCAGCAAGGCATTGCCATAGTACCCCCAGGGACTTTTGACAAATTTCAGATGGCCCTCACTTTTAACTGCAATCGGCTGGTATCTGTGCAACTTGGCAATACCGCCCACCTGTTGCCGGGATACATTCGAAGCGATTTCATCGGCGGAAATAATTCCTGTCCCATGCAGCCGCTTTCCAGCAACGGCAAACTGGTCCCAGGCGGATACGCCCAGTGATATTGCGGCTCCCAGGATGGCAATGGCAAACCAGGGCTGGGCATATACCCTTTGAAGGTGGGCAAAGTCAATGAGCCAGAGCATGCCGCCATGCCCTTGACGCCAGGCATTCAATTGCGCTGGAGCAGTATCCATTTCCTGGGGAATTATTGTCGAAAGCAGCATCATGCCCGCAACAAAGAGGATGAAACCCAGAGAGACGCGCCGTGCCGTAATATGTTTCTTTATTCCTGACATGGATTGCTGGAGCAGATCCCCTTGCATGCGGAGGTGTGAAAACCCGGCCCTGTTACGATCGTAATTTTATTATACCCGATTTATTGCCGGGCTGAGCAGATTGAAAAAAGGCCGGGCATTATGCCCGGCCCCATTCGGATGAAGCGGACCGCTATCCCATTACCATGTCTTGGTGCCGCCGCCACTGCAACCGCTGCCAAGGGTTGTGTGATTGCAGCTGATCGAAGGAGAGGTGCCTTTTGCGCCACCTGTCAGGGTAATGCCGGTGGCAAAACCCGGACCCACGACATTGGGGTTGGTGCCACGGTTGCCCGGGCCATGATTTATTCCTGATCCGGTCCCACCGGCCGTGCCGAGGCCGGTATGGCATCTTGTGCAGGCTGCGTTGGTGTGTGCCGAATCGCTGGAAGAATGCCGCCCTGCCTTGTCTGGGAATGCCGAGCCATTGGGGCGCCCCTGGGTGAGGGCCGTGGTGGCGGTAAGGCTGCCATGGCAACTGCCGCAGGCGCCATAGACGGCGGCAGTTCCTGTGGCGGTTCCCGGCGCGGCCTTTTTGTGGCAGCCACGGCAATCCGGCGGGTTACCCAGGACAGCCGCCGGATAAACGCTGGTGGCGGTGCCGATGGCGTGGCAACCGGTACAAGCCGAACCGGTGCCGGCAGCCTGGTGGTTGTAGTACGGCACGGCGTGTCCACTACTGGGCGTTTCCAGGATGCCATTTATGTGCAGGGCCTTGTTGACGAAGATGTTGGCGTAAGTCGTGCCGGCCGTATTGATATTTGAGTGGCAGTTACAGGAATTGCCGATTGCAACAGTCCCGTTACCGAAATTTGCAGGTACTGCCGTTGTCAGAGTCGGGTGACCGGAAGCCGGTTGCGGCGGGAAGCCATGACAGGTGCCGCAGGCGGCAGCGGAAATGGTTGCCGGCAGATAAGAGGTATTGGTCCAGGTCGGTGCACGATTAGTTCCCGTGGTGTCGCCACCAGGCATGCTTGCTCCGTGGCAATAGACATTGGCGCATGCGCCGCTGGCGGCGGTGTAGGTTGGTGCCAATGCGCCGTTCTTGGTTGCCAGAGTGCTCCAGGCGAAGTTGGTGGTCCCGTTCATGTGGGTTGCGGCAGTGAGTGTCACCGTGCCGTGGCAATCGGAGCAGACAAGTGCATTGGCAATTCCGTCCGTAGCTGCCAGATGCACGGTATGGGCGCCTACCTTGGCATTGGTATTAGAGGTTACCTGGGGAATGGCGGTCGAGTAGAACGGTTTTGCCGCGGTTACATCGGTCGCCAGATTGCCCGAGTGGCATTTGGCGCATTGCACTGACGAATATGGGAACCCGCTCACAGGTGCGGTGCTGGTGGCGCCCCATGTGGGAGTCCCCTGACCGTGGCAATTGGTGGCGGAGCAGGTCTTTGTTGCCAAGGTCCAAAGCGGGCTTGCACCCTGGCCTGTAAAGGCGACTTTTACGCTGGCGGCGGTTGCCGCAACGCGGTTGCTGGAACCATGCGTGGCGGTGCCGGTCCCCGCGCCGGTGTGACAAGTGGCGCAGGAGGTGCCGGTGATAGCGGCGTGTAGGGCATGGGAACCGGCGATATTCGGGAATGTGGTGCCGTTGGGCAGGCCATTGGTTGCGCTGGCACCATGGCAGTCCCAGCAGGATGAAGTGCCGGACGGGGCCCTCAGGCCGTTAATATGGCAACCCGTGCAGTTCGGTGCGGTTCCGGCAGCCACCGGATAGGTGCCGCCGGCGGTATTGGCATGGCAGCTGGTACAACTTGCCCATGGCGTGGTGCCGGCGGCACTCATATGCAGAGAGCCGCTGAATGGGAAGTTGTGGCCGCTGGCCGGAGTCTCTAAAACACCGTTGATATGCAGCGCCGGATTGACAAACATGTTGGCGTAGCTGTTCCCGGCGGTGTTGATGTTCGAGTGGCAGCTGCAGGTGGTCCCGATGGTTGCCGAGGCAGGGAAGCCAGCCGGAATGGTAACGGCGGGATGTCCCGCTGCGGTTGGTGGCGGGAAGCCGTGACAGGTCCCGCAAGCTGCCGAGCTGATTGTTGCCGGCAGATAGTTGGGGTCCTTCCAGATCGGTGACTTGTTGCTGCCGGTGGTGTCGCCGCCCGGCATGGAATTGCCGTGGCAGTAGGTGGCGGTGCACTGGCCGGTCCCGCTATTATAGGCAGGTGCCAGTGCCCCGGACTTGGTGGCCAGGGTGCTCCAGGAAAAAGTCGTGGAGCCATTCATGTGTGTGGCGCTGTTAAGCGTCACGGTGCCGTGGCAGTCCGTGCAGGCGGTGCTGGCGGAAATCCCCAGCGCTTGCGAAGTCATATGGTTGGTGTGTGCTCCAACCTTGGCATCGGTGTTAAGTGTTACTTTGGTCGGGAAGGAGGTGCTGTAAAACGGCGCTGTCTGAGTTATGGCGCCGGCAGCATTGCTTGCGTGGCACTTGGCGCATTGATCGGTTGTGGACCAGAGAGTCCCACCCCAGGTTACAGTGCCGGAACCGTGACAGGTACTGGCGGAACAGGTGCCATAACCGTTTGCCGCGGGATTGGAGGCGCCGCTGCCCTGTGAGTAGGTAATTCCGGTTGCACCCAGGTCGATCAGGCCGTTGACATGAGTTGTCGTGGTGATTGTGGTTTTGGTGTAACCAAGATGGCATTTTGAACAATCATAGTTGGCGCCGGTTGAAATGGTGTGGACCTTGTGGCTGCCGGTGCCTGTTGCATCGGTGGCCTCGTCAACATGGCAACCGGAGCAGCCAAGGGCGGCGGAACCCCAGACAACGGTCTTGTA
>MTLD01000828.1_pt1 | contig 28914 bp, 25 predicted proteins | sample 1982471 | NCBI WGS metagenome assembly MTLD01 (sample SAMN05712604, study PRJNA340218) | biofilm metagenome | isolation source: sample SPM anode biofilm adapted to -50 mV | place: USA | collected 2012-02-03 | reverse complement strand
ACAACAGTTGAGCAAAAGCGCTTAGTTATTTCAGAGTATGATGGTTTTTGCGAACATTCCTTGACACTATCATGCCTGTTTTGCTTTAGAATGATTAGTGGTAATGTTTTTCATTAGTACGTAAAATTTTACCACTAAAAGAGGTCCGTCAGCTTCTTCCGAGCCAACGGACCTCTTTTTATTTGTCAGGGCGTTATTTCACAGCCCCTTTTGTTTTAGGGGTTTTTTCTTCTTCCAAGAAGCGTTTAACCGTCTAGCCGGCTAAAACGCTTTCTCAAAAGCAATCTGAACTACGCGGTTATTAAAACGCTTCTTAAAACCAGGCAGCAGCGTCATCCATCGCAGCCAGCCCCAACGGTTCTTATGCCTGTCAAAATAATTCCATTCGGCCAGTACGCGAATCGAATTATGGTAGGATTCCAGCTCACGGCTTTCCGCAAGCCCCCATTTAAAAACAGCATCCATAGAACCAATCGCATCATGTTTGTCACTAAGCTTCACAATCGCAGGCCCCATCACTTCCAAGAGCATTTCCGCGCCGGAAAACGCCTGGGCAATAGTTGCAAAAAGCTCTTCCATTTCTTGCTTCGTAAAATACATGCACAAACCTTCAGCAATCAACAATACAGGCCGTCCTTGTACAGGAATCTGCTGCGCCCATTTCGGCTCCAGCACCGAGCAGGCCATCATCTTGTACCGATCCGTTTCTTCAAAAAAACGCTGGCGAAGTTCCATTGTTTCCGGCAAATCTAAATCATACCAATGGATTTTCCCATTATCAACCTGTAAAAATCGGGTGTCCAAGCCGCAACCCAAATTAATGATTACCGCCTCTGGACACGCTTGGATAAACTGCTGAACGCCCTCATTAAACAATTCCGTACGAATGGCTACGCCAACTTGGGATTTCCACGCCTTCGCAAATTTATCAAAATCATAATCAATTTGAGCCACCATCTCCACCGCTTTGGAATCCCGAATGATCGCATCATCTCTTTGCGTTTCCGTCGCTCGCGCCCACAATGGAATCAACAAGGTCTCCGGGACGCCTTGTAGCAAATGCGTCATAGCAATGCGCCTCCTCCTTTATTTTAACCCGCTCCTCGTAAGCCTCTACACACTTAGAAAATAAGCGTTCCTATATGATATGCAGCCGCCCCTATTAAAAGGGCCGTTCCCATATAGTACGCCGTTAAGATAAGCGGCCATTTAGCCGAGCGCGTCTCTACATGAACCGCTGCCATAGCCGCCATGCACGGAACATTGAAAAAAAACGCATAAATAAAAGCCAACGCGCCTGCCTTAGATACCGATGCCGACAATGCATTCAACAAGTTTGCTTGGTTATATTGCAGCGCGCCTTCGAGCATCGTTCCGGTAAAGCTAGTTATCCCGCCTCCTACGCCGAACAGCATTGCGATAACTCCTAGTGCCGCTTCTTTTCCCATAGCAGACACAATAAACGCAATAAACAATCTCCATTCCAAGCCAAAAAGAGCGCCTATAGGCTCAATAGATTTTCCAAACGAATAAATTAAACTATCCTCAATATGACCGCCAGGAGAGTACGAAACAGACCATACTACAATCGAAACGCCTAGTATGATTTTTAGCGCTTTGTTAAAAACGCTCCCGATTCTCGCTTTTACGTACGAAAAAATTGTTTTCCAATTTGGCTTATGATAAGGAGGAAGCTCCATGATTAAACCTGTAGGCTCTTCTTCTTTTGCAAAAAAGACTTTTTTAAAAATCCAGGAAGTACCGGCAATATGAAACAGCATAAGAAAAAACAAAGAAAGGATAACCCAAACAGCCGCTTCGCCAAAAAACAAGCTACTTACCAATGCAATAACGCCCCATCTGGCGGAACACGGAATAACCAAGCTCGTCCCTATCAATAACAGTCTTTGCTGCCACGAGTCAATAACCCTTGACCCGGTTATTCCAGCCATATTGCATCCCAAACATAACGCAAACGGCATAAACGATTTGCCATGAAGCCCAATCCGACTCATAACGCCGTCAAAAACATACGCAATCCTTGCCATATAGCCGACATCTTCCATGAATCCGAAAACAAGACTAATGCCAGAAACATACGCCCCCATAAACAGAGTCATAAAGAAAGCCGGAATCACGGCCTCAATAACAAGAGAAGACACTGCATTCGGCATCGCAATGTGAAAAAAAAGCTCGCTGACCGCTGCATTGACCGTCGAAATCAAAGCAGGCACTGAAAGCATTAGTGGAATAGTCATAAGAACACTACTAACAAACGCCAAAGAAATGAATAGTAGTGCAAGCGGAATTCCCCAAAGCGGATGCGTTGCAATCCGGTCAAACGCTTTTCGCTGCGAGAAATACGCTTCCTTTTTCACAACTGAATCAACCATGCTGTCTATCCATTCATACTTGCAGCTAGCTGCTTGCAAGGCGCCTTGTTTCGCTTTGCCCAAAATCGTTTCCACTTTTCCCCATGCGTCCTTGGTTAAAGCTTGTTTTGTTGACGTAGAGACTTGAGCATCTTTTTCTAACAATTTCAAAGCAAGCCACACTTCATACCTAGGCTGAATCGCCTCCTCCTGCAAAAGATTAACCAATTTGCTAAAGGATTCTCCATAAACCTTTTTACACACTTTTAGCAGGCCCGCCGTTTCAAGAACCGATTGGCTTTCTAAGGTTGCCCCCAAATCATTTAACAGCTCAGCAAACCCCATTCCCTTCGTAGCAACCATAGGAACCACCGACACGCCTAATTTCCTGGCCAATTCTTCACAGTCAACAGTCGTTCCGCTTGCTTTAGCAACATCGACCATATTCAAAACAACAACAACCGGAATAGCAATGCCCGCAAAATCAGCAAGCAAATATAAACTTCTCGCGAGCTGTGACGCATCAATGACCGCAATAATTGCATCGCTCTTCCCCGAAAAAATAAAACTGCGGGTAATTAACTCTTCCTCCGAATTAGCTGATAAGCTATAGGTCCCAGGCAAATCTACCAGTTGATACGTTAACAAGTTATGCCGACATTCGCCAGTTTTTTTCTCAACGGTTTTACCCGGCCAATTCCCCACATGCTGCATAGAATTCGTAAGATGATTGAACAATGTCGACTTCCCTGTATTCGGTTGTCCAAGCAAGCCAACCGTAGATAAATTCACGCTTACATCTCCTCAACCATAATACGTGACGCCTCTTTCCGGCTCAGCGCAATCATCGTATCCCGCACAACTACTAACACAGGATAAAACTTCCTGTTCTGCACCACCTCAACTACCGCCCCTATCGTCAATCCCATTGCAGTGGCTCTGCTGATAAGCTTAGCCGAACCGCAAAAATCGCAGATACGACACCTCCGGTTTTCGCTTTTTTGCTGCAAGTTTGTCATGGCGCCGCTCCTTCCATTATCGGCATGCGCATCCAACATGCCGACAATTCAATTGATTTTAATTTTCATTATCCCGCCTGGTACATTGTAATCCTTGCGCTTTTTCTTTTCTACCGCAAAAAGGATAAAAAATAGGTCAAAAAGGATTTTTAATAACTCCCCGCTGCAATCGATATCGATTCTCATTTCTATTTTAATTATAGACTGAAAATCCAGTAACAAACAATCCGGATCTGCTAAAAAGTACCTTACGAATAAAAAAACATCCCTCTCCGCCGCCAAGTTCACCCTGCATTGATTTCGCGCTATTACAGCTTTCGCTCCACCCCTACAAAGAAATGCCTTGAAGTCATAGGATAGCCTCCCGCCGTGCCAATATCCGTATAAGACCCTCGTAACTCATAGGCTTGATTGGTCAAATTGTACACTTTAAAATACGCTTTCGTATCTTCGTTAAGTTTATAACTAGCCGTAACATCCATAACCCAAGATGATTTTGACGTAAACGCTTGCAGATTCCGCCCGGAAGCGCCCCGCAGCGCTAAGGCAGCCTCCCATTTGTCTTGATTATAATTGAGATTGAATCGATATCCGTTTGGTTGACTATTGTCAGGATTGTCTATAAAATCACTAGCGCCTTGCTGCTTATCTTGTATTTTCACATAATAATAGCCAACTGACGCTTGCCAAGCAGGCGAAAGCCGCCTACTAAGAGTAATATCAAACCCTTTCTTTTTTTCTTCATTAAGATTCACATACTGGTATACACCAGCGCCTGTAGCCCGGTATGAAATTGCATCTTTTAGTCGACTGCTAAACACGCTCGTTTGCAATCGCGTTTTATCGTCAATTTTTGCATTTAAGCCTATTGTAAGAGTATCACCTGTCTCTGGGCGCAAGTTCAAATTTCCTTCCGTAAAACCGGCGCCATAAAAATTTTCCATTGTCGGCGCCCGAAAGACTTGTCCCCATGATATATACGCATTAGCCGCCTCATTTATTTTTCTATTCACAGTTATTCGAGCCGTACTTTTCCCCCCCGCAATGCTGTGGTCATCATACCGCGCTCCTACTGAAACAGTCCATGCATCCGATACATTCCAGCGCTCTTCCAAGTAAGCGGCGCTATTGCTAAGCATAGCATCCACCTGCCGCACTCCCAAGGAGACATTGGCATAAATTTCATTTTCTTTATCATGCAGATGTCGCCACTCAATTCCTCCTACCAGCGTATGTTTTTCATTAAGCTTCCAACGTTGCTGCCACTCAGCGCCGACCGCCGTATTGCGTAAAGATTTCGTAGATTCCAAACTCCTCCCTTCTCGCATTTTGTCAATATCATAATCAGAATGGTTTCGATATAAACGCAGCATGCCATCTGCCTCATCAGCCGCATTTCCCCAACGATAAGTTAAAGAAACATCCGTATTATTGTAGGTGCGCCTAGCCGTCGGAAAATACATGCTGCTGTAATCCTGAGGATTAGGAACACCCCATCGACTCACTGCCTCGGAATACATCGAATCATAAAGGTTTTTATCCGGCATTGGATTAATCCCTTCTTTACCGTTACTATGATTGATATCCAATGTCAGCGTTCGATCCGCTCCTACTTCTTTATCTAGTCGCAAATTAATAGTATCCTGATCCTTATCGGAGTTAACCGCTCGCTGCACTTCTCCTGTTTTTACGTTTTTAAATGAATAGCCGTCTTCATGCTTACGTTCTACATTCAAACGATACTGAATCCCCTTCTCGCTACCTTCTGTGTTAAGTTGATATCTCCGTAATCCCCACGATCCGACTTCAGTTGCAGCTGTAGTAAGAGCTCCAACTGCTTTTCGAGTAATAATATTGATTACCCCGCCAACCGCATCACTGCCATATAAGGAAGAAGCCGGCCCGCGTACTACCTCAACTCGTTCTATACTTTTTACATTCGGGAGCATATTCAAATTAATGCCATCGTGTCGCTCCCAATTGACTTTACGACCATCTACTAATACCAAAATTCTCCCATCGCCGTTAATGAGAGGCGCACTGCCGTGAGCCACATCTTCATCCATCATAATTCCAGTTCGATTTAATACTTCAGGAACACTTTTTAGATTCTCTCTTTCAATGATTTCTTTTGTAATCACCGTCACACTCGCCGCCGTTTCTGTCACTTTTACAGGGACCCTGCTAGCGGTAACTATATATTCTTCCATAAAAAAATCCGGTTCTGCTGCTTCGGATGCCCAGCCCTGTGATACCGTTCCCAGCAAAAGCGCGCTGCTTAGCACCGAACAGAGCAACGTTGTATTGCGTCGTTTCATCTTGAACTCCTCTCTTTTTGAAGAAAATGATTTTCATTATCTATTGCATTGCTATGATATCGCACTAATTTTATCTCTACTATGAGAAAACAAGAGTAACTACGACAAAACGGATTTTAGTCATGACCGCTGCTTTTTGTCATAACTAAAACCCGTTTCCAAAAACGTAAAAATCATTATTCTCCTATAGTAGAAGGAGTCACGCCATATTTCTTTTTAAAGCGCGCTGCAAAATAACTAAAATCTTGATATCCGACATGCAAAGCTACTTCGGTAACTTTAAACGTTCGTTTTTCTAATAAAAACCGTGCTTTTTCCAATCGCTTCTCAATTACATACGCATGAACAGGCAACCCAAACAGTTCCTTAAAGCCTCGCTTCAATTTATATTCATTAAGGCATACTCTTTGTGCCAGTTCGCCTAATGACGGAGGAACTGCAAGGCTTTCCTCCACTAATCGCTTCGCTTCTCCAAGCGCGTTCATATCGGCAAGGGAAAGTCCCAAACGTGAGCGTTTTAGTTGTTTTTCCAGCACTAGCTCTTGTATATACACGGCTGCCAGTTCTAATATTTTTGCTTCCAAATAGAGTTTTTTCAAATTTTCCTCATACCGGCAGCCTACTATTTCTTGCAAAATTAACGCGATAGAAGGCGATGTCCTACGCCGTACAAATTCATTTTCATTAGGCCAGTTTTCTTTCCCCCCCGCCAGCTTCAACAATCCGACAAGCAAGGCTGGCTCTACTTCAATCCTTATGCCTTGGTATCGTTGCCCCGGTTGATAGCAATACACGCCTTCTCCTTGATAGCCGCAAAACAAATAACTTTCTCCGCAGTTTAATTCCTCTTCCACTTTTCCTCTACGCCACACTAAGGAATTTTCAAAAGAGAAAGCAAATCCATACAGCGGCGCCCCTCTGCTTCCACATAGACGCATTGCTTCATAGAATTCAACGTCCGGCATAAAAATTTCCATAGAAGGCTTAACCTGTACCCTTCTATACGCTCCTTGCCCCAAAAAAGACGGCAAGGCAAATTCTTGTTGAAAAAGAGAAATTCCGTACAACTCATTGACCCCATTACAAATAGGACAACGCAAATTACTTTTATTAGCTAACACATAAGCACTTGCAACACTCTTCATTTTCTTACCGCCTTTCTTTTTGATATTGATTATCATTATAATCTTTTACAGGAAAAGCTACAACTTTCTTTAATCATGAATGTTTTCGCTAAGAAACCTTTAACTCTTCGTAATTGACTTTTTTGTTTACCAGGTATATAATTTGCTAAATAAGAATCATATTCAGTTGCTTCAAAAAACATTTGAAAGAGGTGTTTCTATGCACATTCAACTTCTCCTCATTTTAGTAGCCTTTATTTGGGGCCTTAATCCCCCGGCCATGAAAATCGGTTTACACTATTTAGACCCGCTGCCCTTCAGTACGTTTCGCTTGCTAGCCGCTTACGCATTCGCGTTGCTTTTATTTCGAAGGTTTTATTCGTTTATTCCATGGAAGCCGGAACACCAGCGGCCCTTACGCATTGCAAGCGCCGGTTTCTTTCTCTTTCATCTTTTTCTAACCTATGGCCTGCAGCATACCACTGCCGCCAATACCGCTTTGATTATGGGCAGTCTGCCGCTCAGCGTCGCTCTTATTAACCACTGGCACGGCCTGGAAAAACTAAGGCTGGGCGTTAGCGTCGGCATCGTCTTATCGGTAAGCGGCATGCTCATCATGATAGCGGGAACCGGAAAAGAAATCAGTTTAGCTAGTGAACACCTCTTCGGCGGAGCGTTGCTCTTGGTCGCTCAATTCAGCTATGGCTATTTCACCGTTTTTTCACGGCCTTTATCTGCGGTTTATTCTCCATATCAAATCACCCTTCGCCTGCTAGGTCTATCAACTTTCTTCTTTTGCCTCCTCTCACTCCCTTATGCCTCAACATTAAACATCAAGGAAATCCCTTGGCAAGGCTGGAGCAGCATTCTCTATTCCGGCATTTTCCCGCTCTGCTTGGCCAATTGTCTTTGGATTTGGGGCATTTCCAAAGCCGGCAGCGCCAAGGCTTCTCTATATAACAATTTAGCGCCTATTTTTACTGTCATCACCGGTTATTTCCTGCTGGATGAAGCATTAAGCGTACTCCAAATAAGCGGCGCGCTCGTTATTGTTAGCGGTCTTCTAATCGCAAGAAAATACCAACCGGCAATCACGGCAACAACCTTAGAAAGAAAGACATCCTCATGACTAAAAAAAGAATTCTTGTTTTTTTAGTTCTTTGTATTTTCATTACGGTCGCCTTGTTGCCGTTGCTTGTGAAAGACCCGGAAACAGAAGATCTAACCGCTCAAGCTCGCCAACGCTTGCCAGGCAGTTTTATCACTTTATCCGATGGAATCACGCATTATGAGCTTACAGGCCCCGCAACAGCGCAAACCATTGTTCTAATTCACGGCAACGCCGCCCCAGCCGTCACTTGGGATTACACCGTTCCCGCGCTGACAGCAGCAGGCTTCCGAGTGCTGCGCTACGATATTTACGGCCATGGATATTCAGATCGCCCCGACCTAAAGGCTTACAACAAAGAACTTTATGACAGACAGTTAGCTGAATTATTGCAGGCTCTAGACATTACACAGCCCGTCTGCCTTGTTGGCACATCCCAAGGCGCAAGCATTGCCGCTCATTACCTTGCGCAGCATTCTGAAAAAGTCGCAAAAGCCGCATTTCTCGGTCCCTTAGTAGATGATTTTTCCGGTAAAAAGTTCATGTTGCTTTTCCAAATTCCCGGCGTCGGCGAATATTTCATGCAGCTTTTAGGCAGCCGTTTCTTCACGGACCCGGGGCAGGGTCTTTACACGCCCGATAAAAAAGACGAACTTGCCGCTAAACTCCAAGACCAGATGCATTTCCAAGGAAAAAAACGAGCCGTTCTGGCAAACATGCGCGGCAATAGCTTAGAAGACGCTAGCGGCGATTATGAACAGGCGGCCATATACAACATTCCTGTTTTCGCTTCGCTGGGAGAGTTCGATAAAAGCATTCCGAGCCAATCCCTAAGCCTGCTGCAACAACGATTGCCTCATCTCCACTATCACATCATTCCCCATGCCGCCCATTTAGCCCATTACGAACGCCCGGAGCTCCTAAATCCATTATTGATTGAATTTCTACGTCGCCCATCTGCGCAAATTTAAAAATACGAAAAGCCGAAACTCCGACAACAGAGTTTCGGCTTTTCGCTACCTTTTTCTTGCCGCATTACTTTAAAAATGATGATCCACCATGCTTTGCGCATGCCTCAAGAATTTAGAAATCGCTTTTGCTTCTTCCTCGGATAATTTTTTAAGAAATTCATACATATACGCATCTTTTTCTTCATGAAAACGTCGATGCTGCCGAAAGGCTTTCTCTCCTTCATCCGTAAGAAACAGCTGAATTCTTTTTTTGTCGTCGGGATCCGTTGTTTTCCGTACAAATCCTTGCGCTTCTAATTTTCCGATGTTTTTAGAAACAACCGCTCTTGATACCAAAAAAAGGCGCGCTAATTCAGAAATAAAAATTCCCGGTTGATCACCAATTGCTTTTATCAGATGAATTTCACCCCGAAACAACTCCACGCCTTCGCCAAAATCTAGCTTCTTCATTTTACTATTAGCTATCGACTCTATTAGACGAACAAATTGGCTGGATATCTCTTCTCTTATATTCATAGTTATATTGTAGATACTTTTTTAGCAAGATTCAATAGAATAAAATAATTGTAACCCAGGTTGACAAATCACTTGCGCCTTGCTATCATGGACTCAATTAAATAAAACGTAGCAGGTGCCTGAAAAGGCTTAATAGGGAAGTCCGGTGAAGTACCGGCGCGGTCCCGCCACTGTAACGGGGAGCAAATCCAAGAATACGCCACTGAGGAATTCCTTGGGAAGGTTTGGAAGCGCAATGATCCGAAGCCAGGAGAACTGCCTGCTAAAAAATCACCGTTTTGACCTACGAGCGATAGGGAGGGGATTAAGAGAATTATCATTTCAAAACGATCTGTTTTGAGGATAAACTTATTTTCTTTCTTTATTGCTGGCTGCGTCCTATACGCAGCCAGTTTTGTTTTATGAAGGAGAGGAGCTTTTTATGGACTTGCCAACATATTTACCGGCCCCATTTTTCCGGTTACTTCAACAACAAAAAGAAACCCAGCTCTTGTTAGCCGCGCTTCGTCTCGACCTATTTTCACACTTAGACCATCCAAGAACAGCGGCTGAAGTCGCCTCACAGCTACAGTGCCATCCCGGCAACGTAGAGCATGCATTGCGGGCTCTTACGGCGATGGAGCTTCTAGAAAAGCAGGAAACGCGGTACTGCAATACGCCTGCCGTTTCTTTATACTTATCTAGAGACAGCGAATTATATCTAGGCGAATACTTTCTTTTTTGGGAGAAAAAAACAAGCCTCTGCGAGCTAGAAGAAAGAATACGTCTAGGGCCGCAAATCGCTACGCCAGCTTCTCACTCTTTCTATGACTTTCATGAACTAGCTCGTCTTTCCGCCATAGAAATAAAAACCGGAAGAGTGCAATCATTTTTACGGTCTACAACTGCTTTTTTCAACAAGAACAGTCGCCTGCACATCTTAGATTTAGGGGGCGGTTCCGGTGGTATGGCTATCGAATTTATAAAAGAATATCCGCGCGCTACTGCTGTTATTTTTGAGCATCCCGCTGTTGCCGATCTTCCTTCAGAGCATGTACTCAAAGAGAACTTGACATCCAAAATCTCCGTTATGTCTGGAGATTTTATGCACGATCCGCTCGGGCAAAACTATGATCTTGTTATTGCGTCCGGTATCTTTGATTTTGCCGGCGACGACTTGCCGGAACTTTTAGAGAAACTCCAAGAAGCTTGCTCACCGCAAGCCTATCTATATTTAGTAAGCCATGACGTAAACGATGATTTGACTGCGCCTAAAGAAGCCATTTTAGGATGGCTCTCCAGTCATTTGGCCGGACTTCGTATTTTGCGCCCCAAAAGCACGCTGCTATCGGCCCTTCTTACCGCAGGCTTTACTCCTATCCATAAACAGGAACAAAAAGGAGCTATCCAAAAGCTGCAAGGAGAGTGGTTTCAATGCGTAAAAAGCGCGAAGCAACCTATTTGAAAACAAAGCAACTACTCAGCGCGGCCTTGTTTTTAAGCATGGCTTGCTCAAATAGTTCAGTTTTGGCGGAAGAAACCGAATTCCCTTTAGATGAAATAGTAATTACAGCCACTAAAACGCCCATATTAGTAAAACAAGTTCCGACCGATGTATCGGTGATTACAGAAAAAGACATAGCCGCTCGCAATGCGCATACGCTTAAAGACATTATTGACTCAACCCCTGGTGTTGCCATCAATCGTAGCGACGGAAGGCGCGCCTTAAGCATTCGAGGATTTGATTCCCGCTATTCTATGATCTTAGTGGATGGACGACGTCTTCCTGCGGAGCCAGACGCAAACTACGAACTTGACCGAATATCTCTCGAAAATGTAGAACGTATTGAAATTACGCGCGGAAGCGCGACAGCCCTTTACGGAGCTGACGCCTTAGGAGGCGTAGTCAATTTAGTCACCAAAAAAGCGCAACAGCAATCGACTCGACTGAAAACAACACATTCTTTCTCTTCTAGCGCTAGTGAATTAGACAAAAACTATTCTTTCCAATACGACTCTGGAACGCAGGGAAAAGTTAATTTTATAATTTCCGCAGAACATACCAAAAACAATGCGAGCCTCAAGGAAAACGGCGCCACTTTTTTCCCTTTTGGAAGCCGAAATCATTTTGACGCACAAATGGAGTACCACCCTACAGCAGCGGAAACTTGGTCGTTAGGAGCGTCTTATTTAGAAGAAGATACGCATGAGTACGGAATCATGAGCGGACTCATGGGGACCACTCTTGCAACTGATTTGCATGATGATAATCGTCGGCAGAGTTATGCCCTTGGCTATACTAAAAAACAAGGCTCCTCCGAAACCTATGTAAACCTATTTCATTCGATTTGGGAAAAAAACAGCGATACATTAAATCGCAATTCTAAGCTATACACGAACGCCGTATACGGCTATACGACGATTTCCGGCATAGAAGCCCGAGCAACTCGCCAACTAAATTCCAGCCACAAAATCACTGTCGGCGGTGAATTTCGCCCAGAACTTTTTAAGGGAACCGGTATCCAAAGCGGCGAAGGCGTATTTACGAAGAATTTGAAAGGAAAAGACTACACTGGTTCGGAAATAAAAACAAATTATAGTGCCGTATATGTACAAGACGAATGGACTTTATCTCCCCAATGGTTGGCTATTTCATCCTTACGCTGGGATGGAAGCGATCGTTTTGAAAGCAACCTAAGTCCCAAATTGGGAATCACCTACACAAAAACTCCCGATCTCCGATATAAATTCAACTTAGGAACCGGTTTTCGCGTCCCCTCTCCTAATCAGCTTTATTTAAACCTAAATGTAATTCGCAACGGGCGCTTGGTCAGCTTGTTGGGGAATTCTACCTTGCATCCTGAAAAATCGACGTATTACGATATATCTGTAGAAAAAGACTGGGGCGTTAGCTCTGGAAAATTGACTTATTTCTCTAGCAATGTCGATGATATGATAGATGAAGTTTGGACTCCTTCCAATAACATACAATACCAAAACATTGGAAAAGCCAACCTCCAGGGACTAGAAGCCGCCTTTCACAAACCGCTTCGCCCCCATTTAGCCTGGGATCTAAATTATACATATTTGGATGCCGTAAATGCGAACACAGAGGAACGTTTATTCAACCGTGCGCGTCATAAAATAAGCTCCCAATGGACCTATAATCCTAACGCTCCTTGGAAGCTGCATCTTTGGATGGACGCCTACATAAACTATCATTATCAACCCAGCGCTTACGCCATTACTGACAAAACGTATATTACTTGGAATATAAATTTTGAAAGAGAACTCTCCAAAAACCATTCTTTATTAATTGGTATAGAAAACATATTTAACCATCAAGATGATTCTTTAAATTTCCCAGGAACCCTTTTCCAAGTCGGATACAAGGTGAAGCTATAATGGCCGCAACAACTGCTAAAAAGATAACTTTGCTGGGCATGCTCATTGCCATCTCGGTTGTAGTTCAATATTTTCGCCTATTACTTCCTCTGCCCGCCCCAGTATCTCTTTTGATCAGCGGCAGTATTTTGAACGCCTGCCTGATTGCCTCCTTAAAAAACGTATCTTTGAACGGAAGTTTTCTTGTTAGCTTTGCTGTACCAATTATCGCCTTGCTGCACCAAGCGTTTTTGAGCCCGCTCTTTATATTCCCTGCCATTCTTGCCAATGTCGCTTATAGCGCATCCTATGCATGGTCAGCAGGCAAATCTGCCTATTTGTCACTTTTTTTGCCGGCACTCCTGCGAGCTTTATCTATGTATGGAGCAAGCCTTGCTCTTCTAGAAAGCCTCGGCTTTATTAACGAGCAACTCTTTGTAGTACAACTTTGGATTTGCGCCGCTCAATTTGCAACAGGAGTCTGCGGAGCGTATGTCTACAAAAAAACGTATTTTCTCATCTACGTATAAAACCCTCCAATGCTCCCATCATGAAATCTATTTTTCATGATAAGCTCCACCCTTCAGCTTCTTCGCGTGTTTTTAGGAATCGTTGATATAAACCTGGCTGGGCCGCTAATTCTTCATGCGTTCCCATCTGAACCAAATGTCCCTTCTCTAAAACAATAATGCAAGCTGCATGACGTATTGTAGCTAGTCTATGCGCAATCACAACTACCGTTTTCCCTTTTGCAAGCTCTGACACCGCTTCTTGAATTAAACATTCATTTTCCGGATCCAAACTAGCTGTTGCTTCGTCAAATAAAATAATAGATGCATCTTTTAAAATAGCTCTAGCAATTGATATTCGCTGCTTTTCACCCCCAGATAAAGTTGCTCCGCCTTCTCCAACCATCGTATTATAGCCGTCAGGAAGCTGCATAATAAAGTCATGACACCGCGCTTTTTGAGCCGCCGCTATGACTTCTTCACGCGAAGCTCCCTGTTTGCCAAAACAAATATTATTAAAAATCGTGTCATGAAACAAATAAACTTGCTGGAACACCATACTTATATGCTGTAATAGACTTTCACATGAGAGCGATTTTATATCGATACCTCCAATTCGGACATACCCATCATCCGTATCATAAAATCGAGCCAGCAAATTAAAAATAGTCGTCTTGCCGCTTCCAGAAGGACCTACAATCGCCGTTACTGCGTTGGGAACCGCAGAAAAAGAAACCCGCTCAAGCACTTTTTTAGTATCATAAGAAAAATTAACTTTTTCAAATTCAATTGTAAAATCCGAAATATTTTTTTCTTCTCCATTCGCATCTAGAGGTTCCATGGCACGAAGGTTCTCCAGCTTATCAAGAGTTACCGCTAACAATTCAAGCAAGTGCGCAGCATTATTTATTTTTTCGACTTGCTTGAAAAGAGAAAATGAAAAGAATGCTACTACTATAAAAGCGCTCTCCGTCATATCTCCCTTCAACACCAGCAGCGCCGCCATAGCAAGCAAGAAAGTTGCAGCTCCCTTTAGTGCTAATAAATGCAAGCAATTATACGGAACAAAGCTTTTTTCAATTTGAATGTTAACTTCTTTACTCTGCCGACAAGCTCTCGCAAAATTTTCTTGAGCCAAACCTTCTTGCTTGAATGCTCTTACCACTGCGATTCCTCGAATATACTCTAAAACGACTGCAATTAACGCATCTTGTGCTATTTGATGGGCCTGCGCATTTTGTTTGCTCATATTCCCCAACTGCTGCAACGCCCAGGAAGAAGCGGCGATTCCAACTGCCGCCAACACCGCTGCTTGCCAAAAATAAATGCCTAAACAAACAATTAATGCTCCTGCATTAACATAGCCATTAAGTACTACATCCACCATTTTCATGGCAAAACGTTCTAACAACGACAAGTCATTGGTAAGAGCCGAAGCAATTGCGCCTGCACTTTTCCTCCCTCTACTATCGCTCAAAGAGCAATGTTTCAGGACGTTACCTAATTCCAGCCGCTGCTCCGCCGTTACCTCATAACCGATACTTTCTTGCGCCACAACGCGTAGATACGAAAATAGAAATCGCCCCAATACTGCTGCCGCCATTCCAATAGCTGCATATTCTGCCCATTGAACAGGCAAAATTTCTCCATATTTTTGCGCCTCAAAAAAAGCTTGAATCGCATAAGCAGCTACCATAACAGGTATTGCAACACATAGGGTTTGTAGAAACGAGCACAAACATCCCAACCAAATTCTTCGCTTTCTAGCTCCCGCCCAATCGATAATTCTCCTTACCGTCCAAAACAATCTATCTCACCCTCTTTGCCAGGTGCTAAAGGCCCCTTTTCTAGCGTCCCTATCTACTTTCCACATATTCCGATATAAATGACAGGTTTCTAGCAATTCCTCATGCTTCCCCGCTGCAACAACACAGCCCTGATCCAATACAACGATTTGTTGCGCCTTGCAAATTGTGGATAATCGATGTGCAATAATCAACAACGTCTTTCCTTTTTTCAATACAGACAACGCTTTTTGAATATCGGCTTCGCTCTCCGGATCCGCAAATGCGGTAGCCTCATCCAGCACAAGGATCGGCGCATTTTTCAAAATCGCTCTAGCAATGGCAATACGTTGCTTTTCTCCTCCAGATAAGCGTCTACCAGCTTCGCCAGCGCAAGTATCATATCCAAGCGGCAGTTCGGATATAAACCCCTCACAGCAAGCTGCCTGAGCAGCCGCTTTTACTTCATCTTCCGATGCATTTACCGCGCCCATTCGTATATTGTCGCGCAAAGTTCCTGCAAAAAGAAACGAATCTTGAAAGACAAAACTGACTAACTCCACAGCTTGTTTTTGCGGAATGCGTCGCAAATCTACACCGCCAAGACGAATACAGCCGCTTCTTACATCCCAAAAACGAGCCGCCAACTTAGCCACCGTTGACTTTCCGCTTCCCGAAGGACCGACCAGCGCGGTAACGCTTCCTTCTGGAATCGTTACCGACACTTCTTTCAGTACATCAAGAGACCCCGGGCGAATCCCTATCGGCGGTTCATACGCAAACGATACCTTTTCAAAAACCAAGCTGTGGTCTGCTAGAACCACTGGCTCCTGCGCAAAAGACGTTTCTGGAAGCCTTAAGTATTGTGAAGCGTCACAGACGGCATATTTAAGAGTTTGGATATCGTTCATAAACACCGTAAACTGCGTCATTGGCGATGCTAAACTTAATGCCAACAGCAAGCTCATAGACAAATCCGCTAAGCTTAAGCTTCCTTGCGCGCAAAGGAACAGCCCCATCGGCAATGTCACCAGCAATGTCGACGGTAAAATTGCGCCACCTAAGCTCATCCCTATCCACGTGCATCGAAACCAATTCAGTGTAAACACTTTAAAAAGTTGCACCGCTTCCTCGAATTTACTATATGAAGAACTTCCTTGATTGAATGCTTTAACGACTTCCATTCCTTCTAGATATTCTACAATTACAGAATTGACCCGATTGTTCGCTTCAGTATAGTTTTTATAATTTTCATGAAATGAACGCATCATAATCGAATAAATACAAGCAGCTAACGGCACTGTAGCAACTGCACTTAGAGCTATTCTCCAATCCAAAAACCACAAGTAGCAAACAACAACACTTACAAAGAATACATTGGCAACACCTTCCGGCAGTAAATGAGCCAACGGAATCTCAATATTTTCTACTCGATCTACCAGCACATTTTTCATTGTCCCTACTGGCTGAGCAATCACGGTTCCCAAAGGAGCTCTAACAAGCTTGCTCGCTATCTCTAAACGAATCTCCTCTAAAACACCATAAGCTGACATATGCGCCAGCATAGTTGAAGCCGCATAAAAAAACACTTGCCCTATATGACCTGCTAGACATACACTAATCCAAAACAGCACGCTATCTAAGCTCGCCCTAAACTCAAAAAAAAGCTTTAATAGTTGGTATACGCCGAGATAGGGAATTAATTCTCCCGCTACGCTAAACATAGCCAACACGATTGCGCCATAAACCCGCCAACGACATCCTTTAGTAAAAAACCAAAGCATAGCTAGCCAGCTCTTCGTTTCCATTACTTCAGTCGTCTCCTTTATGTTGTATGACGTCTTACAACTTTCGCGTCATGCCCAAGACAATTTGCCGCCCTGACATCGGATACAATCCGACAGCTCCGCTAGCGTCCCCATAGCACCCGTGAAGTTCATACGATGTATTCGTCAGATTATATACTTTCAAATATAGTTGCGTATCCGGGCTCGATTTATAGCGCACTCCCAGGTCGGTCACCCAGTAAGACGAGGACGAAAAAGCCTGCTTATTTCTTCCTGTAGCGCCGCGAATATTCATATCGGCATTCCACTTTCCTTGCGAATATTCTACACCCAGGCGATAACCATTCGGTTCATTATTGTTAAACTCTTCTCGTTTGGTAACGCCCTGTTCTTCCACGGAAACATGCGAATAGCCCACACTAGCACTCCACTTCGAGGATAATTGTTGTTTTAAACTAAGCTCTACGCCTTTACGCTTTAATTCCGCCACATTTTGCCATTGGTACTTATTGACGCCTACTGCGACATAATCAAGAGCGTCTGTTAGGCGGCTGCTAAAAAGACTTGCTTGAAGCTCTGTGCCATTCCCTAAATGCGTATTCACTCCCACAGTCACAACCTCGCCTTTTTCCGGGCGTAAAGAAAGATTTGGAACCATAAACCCACCCCCATAAACATCTGCAATGAATGGGGTTTTAAAAATTTGTCCCCAAGAAGCATACACATTTGTATTTTGATTCATCTGCTTATTGATGCTAAACCGAGAGGTGGTCTTATTACCAAACAAGGTATACGAATCATGCCGGACTCCTGCCGTCAGTGACCAATCATGAGGCAACCGCCAACTGTTCTCCAAGAAAAAAGCTTTATTGGTAATAGACTTGCCACTATAGTTATATCCTGTTACCCCCATAAAAGGAATGTCATACTCACGAGATTCCGCCGTTGTTTTCCTCCACGAAGCTCCGCCCAACAGCGTATGGGAATCATTAATTTTCCAAGTCTGTTGCCATTCCGCTCCGTCAGCGCGATTCGTATAAGAAACCCCATTGAAGTAATAATCTGGATACCGATAATCCATGTGATTCCGATAATCATATGTAAAATGATTGCGATACAGCTTCAGAAAATTATTTGTCCGCTCTCCCAGCTTCCAACGATACGTCAACGCTACATTATTCTCAACATAATGCTGTCGAATATTAGCAAAATAATTGGTGCTGCCACCGCTCGCCAAAAATGTTTGATAGTCAGGCATTACATTAAGTCCTTTCTCGCCGCTATCATGATCCATAGTTAACGTCAGCAACGCATCTTTACCCAGCTCTTTATCAAGACGAAAATTAACTGTATCGTGATCTTCATCGGTATTCTGCGCTTGGACGTTTTCACCGGTATTACGCTTATAATGAAAATCATCAGTATGCTGGCGCTCTAAATTCAAACGAAAAGACACATCTCCACTGCTATCTTCTGTAGACAGCTTATAACGCCGCATTCCCCAGCCGCCAACTTCTGAAGTATACTCGGTCACTTTCTTTTGGCCTTTACGAGTAATAATATTGATTACGCCGCCTACCGCATCGCTTCCATATAACGCCGAACCAGCGCCTCTCACAATTTCAATACGCTCGACGCTATCTATTGACGGCATTACATCTAAATTGGCCCCGGATTGGCCCATATGCATGCCGCCGCCTTTCCAATTAACTTCGCGACCATCCACAAGCACCAATGTACGGACTTCCCCGTTTATGGTAGGCACGCTGGCGGTTCTATCGTTTTGAATGCTAACAGTCGTTCGTTTTAAAGCCTCTACAACACTACTGACTCCTGTTTTTTCAATCTCTTCTCTGGTAATTACAGTTATACTAGCTGCAGCTTCTGTTTTTTTCACAGGCATGCGGTTAGCCGTGACCACATACTCATCTAGCCCAAATTCTGCCTCTTCCGCCTGAGCCATCGGCATCGACAATAAAACAGCACATCCTAATAAAGCTCCTACAACTTTCTTTCTTTTCTTCATATTCACGCTTCCTTTCTTAAACAATTCCCGCCTTTATAAAATGCAGCCGTAGCAGTCTGCGCCCCCAAAAACTCCCCACCACTGCCGCCACTATCGTTAATAAGAAAATCAAACCAAAAAGATGCGGTGTCATTAATTCCAAGCACTGCTGCAAAATAGCCAGTTGCTCCGCTCCATGACGAGCTTCTTGGGCTAAATACGCGTCTTTCATCCACGTAAGAGGCACTCCCTGCCCGATAGCAAATCCGGCCATATAACATGAAAATCCAGTAACCATAGCACTAAAGCGCTGACGACCTATCCATGCGGCAGCCACCTCTCCCGCAACCCCTCCGGCAAAAATACTAAGGCCAAAAACGCCTGCCGGCGCCATGGTAAAAAGAACGGCTCCCAGTAATGCACCGCTAATAATAAAAGCTCCGCGCATAGGCGCTTTAGCCAACATCAGCATGAAAATAACGCCCCCTGGAATCGCTAAAATAACCGGTAAAAAAACCAGCACAATAGGAATGAGACCAATTGTAAAACCCATACTCATGAAAAAAGTAATCAATAGTGCATTAAAAATCCCAACTGTTACTAATTGCCTAACCAAAATCACCTGCTGATTTTCTTGCATAATTCCCTCCTGTTCTAAATAGCAGCAATCCGTATGTCTTTTATTTCCTGTCCTTTCTCTATAAACAAAACTCTACTACAAGTATTCTTCAAAAATTCCATATCATGCGTTGCAACCAGTACTCCTCGCCCTTCTTCCGCAAGTTTTCGTAGCATGCAGCTCACTTTCAATAAACCAGCGCCATCCATACCGCTTGTAGGTTCGTCTAAAAGCAAAATTCGAGCTTGCTTCATGCACGCCAAAGCTAGCGCTAGACGCTGTTTTTGCCCTCCGGAAAGAACCGTCGGATGCATAGTGCGATATTCCCACAATGAAAAAAACCGCAACAATTCTTCCGCCCTTCTTTCGTCTCCGCTCCCAAGGAGCATCTCTTCCCAAACGCTTGGCGCGAAAAGCTGATAATCCACATCTTGAAGCGCTAAAAAAGACAGCTGTCTACGTTCCCTGGTACCGCTGCGTCGTCCCTGAAAAAGAAGCTCGCCTTTATCCGGTGCTGCCAAACCCACCAGCACTTTCAATAACGTGCTTTTCCCGCTGCCATTCGCCCCGACAACTCCCACGACTTCTCCTTCGCGAATGCCAAATGACAAACCTTTCCAAACCGACCGCCGTCGAGAATAAGCAAAGCTTATATCCCGAACTTCGAGCAGATAGGGTTTTGCGCTTACTTTCCGCCCGTCAAAAGGCGACTGAAAACAATCCGCTGCTTGCGGCAAACGAAGGCCCTTCTCCAGAAACCATGAAGGAGAAAGGAGTGCAAACTCACGCCCTGAAAATTCGCCAACCAGCCTTCCCTCTTCTAAATACAGCACACGGTCAGCTAAAGGCAGCAAATATTCTAAACGATGTTCCGCAATGACAACCGTCTGACCAGCCTGTTTTAGTTCTTGCAAAAGAAGCTGCAATTGCAGAGTCCCCTCTGTGTCTAAGTTCGCGGAGGGTTCATCAAAAACGTATATTTGCGGCCCGGATACCTCCGCCGCCGCAATGGCAGTTTTTTGTTTTTCGCCACTAGACAAGTCAAAAATGGAGCGTGACAGCAACGAATCCAGCTTCATCCGACTGACCACCTTCTTCAACCGAGATGCAAGAACAGCTCTAGGAATCCCTAAATTTTCACCTGAGAATACGAGCTCACTCTCTACATGTAATGTGAAAAACTGTGTACGCGGATCTTGAAAAACGGACCCTACGTCTCTAGCCATATCTTGCAGACAACTTTGTCGCACCTCTCTTCCTGCAACTTCAATTTTTCCGGTTACATCCATCGGATAAAAATGAGGAACCAAACCGTTTAACAAGCGCGTCAACGTTGTTTTTCCGCATCCGCTTCGCCCAATTAGCACTATAAATTCTCCTGCATTCACTTGCAGTGACACATCTTGCAAACAACTCCGCTTCGAGTTAGACGTATATACGCAGACCTTCTCTAATAGAATCGTTTTCATCACTCTCACCTCCGGTTTCCTTACTTAGCCTTGGCTGTACTCATGAAACAAAGTTACAGCTGTTAGTACAACAAGAAAGCACCCACACCAAAGAACATCTTTTAACGAAAAGCGCACTGGCTTATACATTGTTCTGGACCGCCTCAAATCAAGACCTCGACACAAACCAGCCGCGGCAAGCTCATCCGCTAATTTACCGCTTCGAATAAGGATTGGAACCAACAACATTTCTAACGTTTGGACCGGATGATGCAACCATTGTCTCCCGCCTATACCTCGCATTCTCATGCTGTTCCATACATAAAAGATTTCTTGCCGCAGCGTTGGCGCATAGCGGTAAACGACTAAGGCAGGAATCAAAAGCATTCTAGACATGCCCATTTGTTCTAACGCCGCAAACAGCTCATTCATAACCGTATTTTTCAACAACAATAAATACGCCATATAAATTGGCAGCAAGCGAAATAACAATAGACTAAGCATCGTCGCTAATTCATTCAAGACGGGAATATAGTAAAAAGCAACGCCCCACACCGCTGCCCACAATCCTAAGTAAAGCCCACAGAAAAAAAATGCTTCTTTCCACAAGCCGCGCAGCAGCATAAGACCTTCCATGAAAAGAAAAAGCAACCCCTGTTCCGCCGAGCTTTTACATAAATAAATCATCCACGACATGGCCACAACTAAAAATATCCATACCCGGGGATCCGGTTTGCGCGCTTTCGGATCTTTCAGAATCCTCACCTCTTTTGATAATGATTCTCTTTCTTGCTTGTTACAGTATACTAAAGAGCCCGTTTGGGATCTACCGCAAAAGGGAGCATTATAACTCAAAAAGGGAATCTCTTAAGAAGTGCAATGCAACCCCCTAAGAAATCCCCTTAAAATAGATTTATTCCAATATTCGTCAACGCTTTAGAAACGTACAGCGTAAGCTCTCTTTATTCCCAATTAAGCCGATACTCCCGCGGCGTAAAGCCTGTTTTTTTACGAAAAGCCGCCGCAAAATGACTTGCATTAGCATAACCGATACAAGAAGCAACCTGTCCAATAGTTAAATCTTTTTCAGTTAACAACCGTTCTGCATGCTCTAACCGCTTATCAATAACATATCCGTGCACCGTATTCCCAAACATTTGTTTAAAGCCATTTTTCAATTTAAAGATGTTTAAACAAATCTTTCGCGACAATCCTTCTACCGTAGGCGGTGCAACATAACTTTGATCCAAAATTTCTTTTGCCAACACTAAGCATTGCACATCTTCCCGTGAAAGCTTGCACGCATCCAACCGTTCTTCAGTCCGTCTTCCCGTAGTTTCATGAAGAAAAACAGTAATAAATTCTACGATTTTCGCTTCAATATAAAAGCTACGCAATTTTTCGGCAAAAGCGCATTGCACCAACTGTTGCAATACGCTTTTCTGCATAAAGGAAAGTCCTTGAAGTAAAAAGAAATCAGCTTTGCCAAAATACGACGCCAGCCAGTCCGACGTTTCTCCGCGCAAGCCTAGCATTTCTCCTGAAAACAATTCGACAGTAATCACTCGATTTCGCACATCGGCTTGAAAGCCGACATTGCTCAACCCACTGCTACGAAAAAGTAATATTTGATCTGACCTCAATTCCAATCCATAATCTTCAAAAGTCAAGCACCCTTCCAAACAAGCATACAGAACGATATGTGGCTTATGAAAGTTAACCCCACCAGACACGTCTTCAAAGAACGTCATTTCCGAATCGCGCACCGCCGCCTTCTTTCCGTCGTACACAGAGCGTACACGCGCCTCCCCAAAGTCAAAAGACACGTTCCCCGTCGGATGCGCATATACTTGACACGCTTCCGACTTGCGACAAAGCCAATGTTCCTCTTGTTTTTCCCAGCGACTATCCATTACACCCTCGCTTAAGATATTGATTATCATTATCAATAATAGCAGTTTTTTTAATCTATTTCAAGCATTACTTGAACACAGTTGGCACCTTAAATGGCGAATTCGCTTCTTTAGAGTTAGTAAAACCGCGGCTGCCAGCAGCCGCGGTTTTACATTTAGAAGGTGCAGCGAAGGCTTGCATGAACGTACGTCCCCATTAACGGCAAGTCTTCATCTTGTTTATTAAAGAGATTATCTACGCCCACGACAAGAGTATATTGACTAGAAAGCTTTTTGGACATGGCCAGGTTCCAAAGAACATAGCTCTTTTCTCCTCCCGGAGAAGCCAAATAGCTTTCCAACAGCTGCCCTTGGAAGCTCGCGCTAAAGTCCTTGTTGTTATGATACTGCAAGCCGGATGTCAACATATGGCGCGCGCGGTTCGGCAAGCGCTGCTGCGTAACGCCGTTGACGGCTTCTAAGTATGTGTAGCTGCTAGTCCAGTCTAAAGCGGGCGAAATCGTGCGGGTAAATTCGGCTTCCGCGCCGCGAATGGTCGCTTTGCTGATATTTTGGTACTGCTTGTTCGTACCCGTAGTCGTCACTAGGTCAATTAGGTTGCTCACGTCGTTGGTAAAGAAGGTAACTTTCGCTGATTTTTTATGCCAATCTTTTTCAAAAGAAAGATCAAACGAACGAGACGTCTCCGATTGCAAGTTAAGATTGCCTTGCTGGGTCGACGCGCTCTGATAGAGCTGATTCGGAGTCGGACTGCGGAAGCCTTTCGCCGCGTTAGCTTTAATGCGCGTCGTATCATTCACCTTGTAAGTCAAGCCCAGTTTAGGGCTAAAATTGCTTTCAAACTTATTGCTGTCATCATAGCGCAAAGAGGTCACCGCCAACAGCTTGTCGGACACTTGCCATTCGTCTTGGACGTAGGCCGCCCTATAGGTGAGATTGGCAGTAGAGCCAGTCTTCGTAGCGCCTCCCGGTCCAGTCGCGGTAAAATATCCTTCTCCTGTATTAACGGCTGTTCCCCGGAAGGTCTCCGGCCGATATTCCGCGCCAAAGGTAAGCCGATGTTGTGCGTTTGCTTGCTGAGTAACTCGTCCTTCATACATATCAATGGTCCGTTTTGCACGTACCCAATTCACCAAGCCCAGTGAAGCCGCATTATTTTGGTCTAAACTCTTGTCCATAACCGAATGATAATACCGCAAAAATACGTCTTGCTTCTCGGTCTTCTTCTCATACGCCAGCGACACGTCTTCGCGTTCTACGATGTCATGGGCTTTTAAACGCACCGCCGCAGGCTTAACAAATTCGTATGTATCTTCTTTCGCATAGCCAGCGGTAAAACGCAAAGTTTCCTTTTCCGAAAGCTTGTAATCTACGCCGGCGTTCCAACTTTTACGACTTCCATAGGGCTCGTAGGTAAGGCCGCCGCTTTTAAACATGGCGTCATTTTCGACTAACGAACCGGAAAACGTAAAGGAAACCTTCCCTTGCTGACCGGAATTATATTGGAACGCATAGCGCTCCCGGCTATTTCCGCCATTATAAAAGCCGCTTCCTAGGTCTATGTTTAAAGAAGGCTTATCGCTTGTACGGGTAATAATGTTGACAACGCCGCCCATCGCCTCCGTACCATAAAGAGAACTAGCCGGGCCGCGCACAATCTCAATGCGCTCAATATTTTCAATCGGAATACGGTCTAGCTCGTAGTTTTGGTCGATCTCCGAGGCAACTCGCTTACCGTCAATCAAAATCATGGAAAAGCGCGAGTCAAAGCCGCGAATGGAAATTCCCTCCCGCGTCGGCGAAGAGCTGGTGCGCACCAAATTGACCCCTACGGCATAGCGTAGCACGTCTTTTAGGGTTTGCGCTCCTTGTTCATCCATGGTTTTGCGCGTAATGACCTGCACCGCGGACGGCGAATCTTTCACATCCTGCTTCGTTTTGGAAGCGGTTACAACCACTTCCTCCAAGGCGAAAGACTCTTCCGGCGCCTCAGCGGCCTGCCCACTAGCACTCACAGCCAGCCAAAACGCCGCCGCCAGCGCCGCTTGTTTTCTTTGCTTCATTTTACCGCCCCCTCTGCTATTATAGAGTACTCAAAAAGTTCCGTTGCTCGCTTCGTCATGATAAAAGCAGCAATTTCTTCTTTCAATTGCTGCAATCGCGTTTTTTCTGCTGCCGAAATACTTCCGTCGTGTGTTTTGCGGGCTAACAACAAAAACTCTTCCGGCGCTACGCCGTCTTTTAAGCGCACTTGCAACTGCCTGTTTTTATAAAAAATTTCAAAATAATATTTGCCGCCTTGTCCATCCGCAGCATCTACCGCCTCTTGCTGCTTCGCTAAGCCAGCATCCACAGTCAACGCGCCTCGTGACCGAGCCCTTGTTGCCAGCTCCACCGCATCTAAAATGCCAGGGCCTGAAACCGCCGAAACCATACGGAAGGAAGCTCGTTCTAAAACACCATTGCTAATCGTTTCGCTAGCCAGTTCCAGCAGCTTGTACCCCATGGCTACGCCTCCAATAAACGCGCGGCCATGATAGCGGACCATATCCTCATAGGATACTTCACTGCGCATTGTTGAGTCTTGTATAAAAAGCATAGTTTTCTCCTTTCTGCGCCCCGTCAAAATCAAGAAAATCCTCTAATCGCAACTCGTTGTCAAACAACGAAAATAGAGCTTCTCCCTGCCGAAAAAGATTATCAGCTTCACGCGGATGCTTCCAAAACCAAAACGAATCCGCTTTCACTAGCCCTTGCCGATATGCTGCGGCTACCCCGGTTCCACCTTCGCACCCTGCAGGGCAATTATACAGCTCTGCAAAAAAAACGCGTTCCGGCGAGGCATGCGACTGCCGTACCGCCTGCTCCATCCACGAATACACTTCGTTTTGGCCGCTGCGCTTTATAAAGCGGCGTTCCGGCAGATACGCCTTTAAACATTCGCTCATGCCGCCCCACTGCGCCAAGGTAGCGCCTGTCCCTTCTTCGCGATCGGAAAAATCGGCCTGACTGTAACGCCGCACATCGATTTGATGTCGCACCAGATATTGCTGCAAGCCTTCTACTGTTATCGTATACGCCTGCGGGTCTTGTTCTCTTAATTCATGGCGTTTCGCTACACAAGGCGATAAAAACGCAATTCGTTCCGACCTGTTTTTATACTTGCGTAAATACGTTACCGCGCAGCCAAGGGGGCTGCTTCCAGGCAGCAGGTAAGGCAGCAAATGCGGTTTACTGCTTCGTACATACGCACTAACCGCCGCGCAAGGGGATGAGAAAAAAGATTTTTCCGGATGCGTTTCCAGCCATCGCACATACGCCCACATGGCAATATCCGCGCGCAAAAGCACATTATGAAAAGAATGAATCCCCATTGCTTTTAAATACCCAAAAACCTGTCGATACTCTGAAAATACACGCGTAACCGCAGGCGCCGCCAGCAAGATCACTGGCGTTCCCGCTGACAAATCTTGAAAAAACCGCTCTGTATCGTCCGTAGTATGTTGTATGCTACTCTCTCTAGGCTCTGGCAAATGCAGACATTCGCTTACGCATGACAAGAAAAATCACGCCCCCTCCCAATCCGGTTATCCATTGCGGCCAGCCTAACAACAACGAAAGAACGGTCGTCACAAGTTCTGGCAGGGCAAAAAGCGTCGCAGCCGCCTCCACGGTTGCGTATAAGAAAACAAATTTAGCCGCAGCCGCCGCGCTTATTGCTAAAAAAGGCTTTTTTCGTAACGCGTAGTAGCCTGCAAGATACGCTGCATTCGCAGCCGCTACCGGCAAGACGAGGGCTGGCAAAGGCAATAGCTGCTGAAAAAAAGCTATCACAGGCGCGATGCAAGCCAACACCAACCCAGCGCGCAAACCGCCCACTGCCAAAGCAAGCAATAAACAAGCATTAACAAGACTGCCAACGCCATACATGGAAATATAAAATGGCAGCGGAACGCAGAGCCGCAGAGACTGCGCCACAACCATAAGCGCCAGCAGCAACGCTACGCGCGTTAAGGTTCTCACTCCCATAGGTCCCCCTCCTCCACTGCAAAACAATAATGAATCCCATTATCATTTACTGTTTTTTCGATTATACTAAAGATATGCATAAAAACAAAGTATCCTCTGATACTTTTGAGAGTTTTTCTCATTTAAATTTGAAAGGGCGCTTATATGAACGACGATCTTTTCATCCTGCAACAAAGCTCTTTGTTTCGCGGCTACAACTCCACGCAAATCGTCTCTCTACTGTCATCTGTGCACTACCGCATTCGCAACTTTTCCTCTCAAGAGATCATTTTCACCGTAGGCGAACCTGCGGCCACCTTAGGCATCGTTTTAACAGGCCTTGTTGACGTACGTAAAGAATTTTGGTCCGGAAAAAGTTTGGTTGTAACCTGCCGCGGGCCTGGCGAACTTTTAGCGGATGCCGCTATGTTCGCAGGCGATGGCCTCTCCTATCCCGGCACCCTCTTCGCCTGCTGCGACAGCCGCGTCCTGCTTCTTCCCAAAGGCGAATTGCGCCGCCTGTTTGCCTTGGATTCGCAAATTCTCTTCAATTTTCTACAATCCGTCTCACAACGCATGCTGGCATTAAATCAAAAAATCGAAATTCTAGCGCTTCACTCCATCCAAAGCAAGATCGCCTATTATTTGCTCAGAAAAAGCGAAGCTTGCCGTTCCTCCGTTATTGTCTTGCCTTTTTCCAAAAAATCCTGGGCGGAACACCTGAACGTTTCCCGCACGTCTTTATCGCGAGAATTGCGCCGCTTAGAAGCCGACGCCGTACTTTCTTTCTCCCAACGAAGGATCCGCATTTTGCAGCCTTCGGTGCTGCAAAACCTCTTAACTCGATAAAAAAAGCCGCAAATGCGGCTTTAGTAAAAATTAATTTGATTATTTGACTATAAATTCTCTTTTTTTATATAATTTGAACACAATATAACTTTCTATCTTTTCAAAAACAGCTAGACTATGTTACAATAGCCACATACTCCGTCTTATATTTATGCTTTTTATTGCTTATTTCATACATTTTATTCGGAGCAACTGACATGCCATCATTTTTTTGCGGCGATTATTCCCTGCCGGCCCTTCGACCTGAGAAACTATTTGAACTACACGCCTCTTTAGGAAAAGACATTGGAGCGCAGCTTGACGTACCAACAGCCATAGTTTTACGCTCACTTTGGTCACGCAAAAATATGCAAGTTTCTTTTTTTTCCAATGTTCTTTCCCCTTGGGAGCAAGCCGCAATCCAACAGCATAACAAGCATTCCTTATTTGAAGAATATTTTCCATTATATCGTGATATCACCAAGCAAAAAACAATTCCAAAATTAGAAAAGCTCTATCAAACGCCCATTGCGCATTGGCACTTGTTTCCTCCTCACTACCAAGGCAATTATTATTATAGTTTTTTCTTAAAAATTTTTTCTTCACCCATTTTTAAGCACTGCCAGCCGCAGATGACTCCGCAAGAAGACCAGCTTGCTAACGCTTTATCCGCTCGCCTTCGACAGCAAAACGGTCGCGGCCCCAGCAAAATTCAAGTAGCTTTAACGGAGTGTCAGCTTGGCATATTTGCCATTTCAGGCCTTTTCCCTCCTTATTCACAACAATTCTTCCAGAGCGCGCCTGAAAGCCCTTCAGCTTTAGCAACGGCAGCCGTTACCTATTCACTAGTACAAAACAGTCTGCAATCTCTCGGCCAGGAATATTATCAGCAACCTGCTTGCGAAACGTTTATACATGTGGATTTATCCAACAATCTTGTTCTTGCCTTGATTCTTTTTCTTCCTTTATATTTCGATCAAACGGGCCAATTTGTTTTTTCCTCTTCCCGGCCTACTCCGTGACTGCTGCCGCTTTGTGCGGCATAACAGACGGCGGCTTGGAAAGGCTTCTCTATACAATATTTTCTCTATGTAATTTCATATCTCGCCAGCAGAACCTGACTACGAACTATGTTCTAAGGGTCAGCAACAGCCTGTAATCACTTGATTACAGGCTGTTTTTATTAATAATGGTTCTATGTCAATGGTTGGGGTAAAAGCAT
>MTLD01001637.1_pt2 | contig 28926 bp, 28 predicted proteins | sample 1982471 | NCBI WGS metagenome assembly MTLD01 (sample SAMN05712604, study PRJNA340218) | biofilm metagenome | isolation source: sample SPM anode biofilm adapted to -50 mV | place: USA | collected 2012-02-03 | reverse complement strand
TGTCGCGTGCGTACTCCTTCGGGTCCGTCCTGACCTTCGCGTGGGTGTTCGGGCGAGGAGCTGATGGTGAGACCAGGCCGCGCTGGGAGCGGGTCACCTGCCCGGACTTCTCCAGCGCCCACAGGTCGCGGTAGATGGTCACGCTGGACATGCCGGTCTCCCGGGCGATGTCCTCGACGCTGATCGCGCCGGCCGCTGTCACGAGCTCGACCACGTGGCGGCGTCGGGCACGGACGGATTTCTCCGACGACCGCCCCACACCCGCTGCCATGGCTCGAACCTCCTCAGCAGAGTGTAGTTCGGTGCCGTGGATTGCAGGGGGCGGCCGCCGAGGTCGAGTCGATCCGGGACCGGGCGGGCGGCTCCGCCCGGACGCCCGTGCTGCTCGTCGTACACCGGTCGACCTGGTGCCGGGGCGCACGTTCATGTACTGTTACGGTACAGAAATAAGGAGGCCCCGCATGCCCCGTACCGCCCAGCCGCTCGACGCCCGGCGAAGGCAACGTCTCCGTGCCGCGGCTGCGGAAGAATTCGTCACCCACGGGTACGAACGCGCGTCCCTGAACCGCATCATCGACGGCGCCGGGATCGCGAAGAGCTCCTTCTACCACTACTTCGAGGACAAGCGCGCGCTCTACGCCGACCTGGTCGCGCACCTGGAGCGGACCGTGGGGGAGTGCCTTCGCGTCCCCGGGATCGATCGCCTGACCCGGGCCGAGTTCTGGCCGGCGGTCGAGGGGATGGTCGAGGACCTGGGCCGCGCCCTCGAAGGAGCGCCCGAACTGGCGACGGTTGCCCGCGTGCTCTACGACGCGGGTCCGGCGGAGGCGACCCCGGAACTCTCCCGTGTGCTGGAAGACGCACGCGCGTGGGTGGCGCGTGCGATCACGCACGGGCAGGACCTGGGGGCGGTACGCCGCGATCTCCCGCCCGACCTGCTCGCGCGGCTCGCGCTGGCGGTGTTCGTCGAACTCGACAAGTGGGCCCTGGAGCACTTCGATGACCTCCGCACGGCCGGTGCGGCGGACACCACGATGCGCACGCTGTTCGCCATGCTCCGGGAGGCCCGATGAGCACCCTGCTGTTCGCACCGGTCACCTTCAACCTCGCCGAGACCACCCGGATGATCCAGGTGGCGCGGGCGCTGCCCGCTGGCCTTCGTCCGGTGTTCATGGGGTACGAGACCGACTACGTCTCGCTGGTCCGCGACGCCGGATTCGACTACCGCCCGCTCGAACCGGCGTGGACGGACGCGCAGCGCACCCAGGCCATGGACTTCGACCAGGGGCGCACCATGAAGAGCCCCTTCACCGATGAACTCGTGACAGCCCGGGTCGCGGCCGAGCGGGCACTCATCGCGGAGCTGTCGGCGAAGGCCGTGGTCACCGGGTCGAACATGACCTCGTTCATCGCGGCGCGAGCCGAGCGGGTGCCGCTGTTCTACCCGGTCCCGTTCGCGCTCACCCAGCCCCAGGTCGCCCAGGCCCGGCGGATGTACATCGTCCAGGGCGAGGGTGCGCTGGCGCGCATCGCGGACCGGCTGGCCGGCGCGGCCCTGCGGCTCGCCTACAACCGGCTCCCGCTGGCCCCGGGGGCGTTTGCGAAGGTGGCCAAGGCCAACGGCGTGCGCCCTTCACGCACGGTCGGGTCGCTGATCAGGGCTGACTTCAACCTGCTGACCGAGATGCCGTGGGAACTCGAGGGCTTCGACCTGCCGTCCGACTTCGAGCGGGTCGGGCCCATCTTCGCCCAGATCGACAGCCCCGTCCCGGCGATCGTCACCGAGCTGGCCGAGGCGCCCGAGCCGCTGGTCTACCTGGGTCTCGGCTCTTCCGCGAGCAGGGACCTGGCGCTGGCCGCTGCCCGCCAGCTCGGCACGCTGCCGGTGAACGTGGTGGCACCGATCCGGCACTACCTCGACGCCGCCGACCGCGTTCCCGCCAACGTGCACGTGGTCGACCTGCTGCCCGCCCACAAGCTCGGCGGCCTGGTGGACGCGGCGGTACTCCACGGTGGCCAGGGCACCGTCCAGACGGCGTGCGCCACCGGCGTGCCGTTCGTGGGCATGGGCCTGCAGCCGGAACAGACCTGGCACGTCATGCTCTGCGCGCGTCGCGGCAACGCGGTCAGCCTGCCGCCGAAGAAGGCGGGCAGCCCCGACTTCCTTGCGGCCGTTGACCGCGTCCTCACCGACCCTGCGATCCGGACCGCAGCCGAAGAGGTCCAGCAGGCCTACGCGGCAGAGGACGGCGCCCGCGCGGCCGCCCGGATCATCGCGGACAACCTCGCGAGCTGAGCCCCGGCGTCACCAGCTGGAGTGCAGCGGGCGTCCCTCGTTGTAGCCGGACGCCGACTGCACGCCGACGATCGCCTGGGACGCGAACTCGGCCAGCGTGCGCGCACCCGCGTAGGTGCACGACGAACGCACCCCGGAAGTGATGAAGTCGAGCAGGTCCTCCACCCCCGGACGGGCCGGGTCCAGGTACATCCGCGAGCTGGAGATGCCCTCCTCGAACAGTGCCGCACGGGCCCGGTCGAACGCGGACTGGGTGCGGGTCCGGGCCCGCACCGCGCGGGCTGAAGCCATGCCGAACGACTCCTTGTAGGGCCGGCCATCAGAGGCGAACAGCAGCTCGCCCGGCGACTCGTGGGTTCCCGCGAACCACGAGCCGATCATCACCGCGCCCGCGCCGGCGGCCAGGGCCAGGGCCACGTCGCGCGGGTGCCGGACGCCGCCGTCAGCCCAGATGCTCTTCCCGGACTCGTCGGCCTCCTGCGCGCATTCGAGCACCGCGGAGAACTGCGGCCGTCCGACGCCGGTCTGCATGCGGGTGGTGCACATCGCGCCGGGGCCGACCCCGACCTTCACCACGTCAGCGCCCGCCTCGATCAGGTCGGCCGTGCCGTCCGCGGTGACCACGTTGCCGGCCACGATCGGGATGTTCCGGCCGGAGGCATCCACGACCGCGCGGCACCGCTGCACGGCGGAGATCATCCGTTCCTGGTGGCCGTGGGCGGTGTCCATCACCAGCACGTCCGCGCCCGCCTCGAGCAGGGTCTGGGCGCGGTGCTCCACGTCGCCGGAGATGCCGACAGCCGCACCGATCCGCAGCCGCCCGGACGCGTCCAGCGCCGGCGCGTACAGCGCAGCCCGGAGCGCACCCTTGATCGTCATCACGCCCACCAGTCGACCGTCGGCGACCGCCAGGGCAGCCTTGTGACGACGGCTGGAGAGCTCGTCGAACACCTCGGTCGGGGTGGCGTCCGGGCTCATCATCGTGAGGTCAGTGGTCATCGCCTCGTGCGCCTGCGCGAACCGGTCCAGGCCCTCGGCCTCCGCCTCCGAGATCGTGCCGAGCGGAGCGCCGTCCTGATCCACCACGACGACCAGGCCGTGGGCGCGCTTCGGCAGCAGCATCAGCACCTCGCCGATAGTGGCGTGCGGCCCGATCGTGAGCGCGGTGTCGAACACGGTGTGCGCGGCCTTCACGCGCCCGATCGTGGTGCCGACGATGTCGGCGGGGAGGTCCTGCGGAATGATCGTGATGCCGCCGCGGCGCGCCACCGTTTCGGCCATCCTGCGGCCCGCGATCGCGGTCATGTTCGCGACCACGAGCGGCAGCGGGAGGTCCAGGCCGTCGGTGCTGGTCAGATCCACGTCGAGGCGCGACGTGACCGATGAGCGGCGGGGCGCCATGAAGACGTCGTCGTAGGTCAGGTCGTACTCGGGCTTGCCAGTGAGGAAACGCACCCGACAAGGGTACCGGGCACGGCCACGGTCAGCCGTGGACGAGGACGACCCCCGGCTCGCCGTTCGGGGCCTCCGGGCCGACGGTGAGGGGACGGTACCCCATCCGCCGGAACAGCCGCCGCGCCGACGTGTCCGCGTCCGGGGTGAGCAGCCAGTGCACGGACGCGGCGGAGGCGATCATCAACCGCTTGAGCAGTTCGAACCCGAGGCCCTGCCTGCTGAAGGACGGGTGCACGGCGAGCAGTTGCACGGCGAACGACCCCTCGAGCTGTGCCGCGTCGTCGCCCAGACGCTCGGCCAGGTCTTGCGACCACTCATCGGTCTGCTCGGTCCAGTTCCAGCGGTGCCCACAGCAGACGCCGATCAGTTCCCCCACCTCGCGCGCGGTGACGGCGGCCAGGTCCGCGCGGTCGAGGGCGAGGTCGTAGAGCGCAGCGTAAGTCGCCGCCACGTCCGTGTCCCCGGACAAGGGCGGCCGTGCCGACGCCAGCGCGTACAGCTGCTCGACCTCATCGGGGCCGGGCAGGGCGTAGCCCGACCGCGCCACCTCGACGTGCGGACTCAGGGCGTGTCCCCGCTGTCGCCGCCCTCGAGCGCCGGGGCGTCGTGGCCGTCCTCCACCGCCGCGTGGTGCGCGGCTTCCGCGATCTCGGCCGCGGTCGGCTTCGGTACCTGCCCCGCGGCGTACCAGTGCGACAGCCGTTGCCGCAGCCGGCCCACCTTCTTCCCGTTCGGCACCAGCGCCGCAGGCTGCGGATGCCGGGTCAGCGTGTACGCCTCGCCCTGGGACAGCGGCTGGTGCGCCTCGCTGTAGCCGCCGTCCGGGCTGCGGACGATCACGCCGGATTCCGAGCCGTGCAGGACGCGATCCCGGTCAGCGCGCTGCAGCGACAGGCAGATCCGCTTGGTCACGATGAACGCGAGCACCGGCACCACGAACACCGCGGCCCGCATGAAGTAGGTGACGGCGTTGAGCGACACGTGGAACTGGGTGGCCAGGATGTCGTTGCCGCCGGACAGCCAGAACATGCCGTATGCGGCCATCCCCGCAACGCCGAGGCCGGTGCGGACGGGGGCGTTGCGCGGCCGGTCCAGCAAGTGGTGCTCGCTCGTGTCGCCGGTGATCCAGGCCTCGATGAACGGATACAGCGCCAGGCTGGTGAACAGCAGGCCCATCAGGCCGACGCCCGGCAGGAAGATGTTCCACGACCAGGTGGTGCCCCACAGATGCCACTCCCAGTTCGGCATGATCCGGATCGCACCCTCGACGAAGCCCATGTACCAGTCCGGCTGCGAACCGGCGGTGACCTGCGCGGGGTTGTACGGCCCGAAGATCCACACCGGGTTGATCTGCATGAAGGCGCCCATCAGGATCGTCACCGCGAACACGATGAAGAAGAAGCCGCCGGCCTTCGCCACGTAGATCGGGAAGAACGGATAGCCCTGGATGTTGCGCTGGGTGCGTCCCGGGCCGGGCCACTGGGTGTGCTTGTGGTAGACCAGCAGCGCCATGTGGGCGCTGATCAGGCCGAGCAGCAGGCCGGGAACCAGCAGGATGTGCACCATGTACAGGCGCGGGATGATCAGGTCACCGGGGAACTCGCCGCCGAAGACGAAGAACTCCGCCCAGGTGCCGATCAGGGGGATCGAGCGGACCAGCCCGTCGACGAACCGCAGGCCCGTGCCCGACAGCAGGTCGTCCGGCAGCGAGTAGCCGGCGAAGCCCTCGATCAGGCCGATCGAGAGCAGGCCGACGCCGATCAGCCAGTTCAGCTCGCGGGGCTTGCGGAACGCGCCGGTGAAGAACACCCGAAGCATGTGGGCAGTCATCGCGGCCACGAAGAGCATCGCCGCCCAGTGGTGGATCTGGCGCACCAGCAGGCCGCCGCGGATGTCGAAGCTCAGGCTCAGCGTGGACGCGAACGCCTCCGACATCGGCACGCCGCGCATCAACTGGTAGGTGCCCGCGTACTCGACCTCGGTCATCGACGGCTTGAACCAGATGGTCAAGAAGATGCCGGTGATCAGCAGGATCACGAAGGAGTACAGCGCGATCTCACCGAGTAGGAACGACCAGTGGTCGGGGAAGATCTTGCGGATGTTGCCGAGGAGCTTCGCCAGGCCGATCCGGTCGTCCACCCACTTCGCGGGGGCGGCCAGCTTGCTGGGACTCTCCTCCTGCGGCGGGGTGCGCACCTCCATCGCGGGGGAGGAGGGATTGATCTGAGCTGGCTTGGCCATCAGCGGTCACCCTCCACGAAGTCCTTGGACGAGTCCCGTTCGAAGAAGCTCGGTCCCACCGGGACGGTGAAGTCGCTGCGGGCGACGAGGTAACCGTCCGCGTCCGTCGTGATCGGGAGCTGGGGCAGCGACCGGGCGGCCGGGCCGAACACCACGACGCCGGAGTTGCCCAGGTCGAAGGTGGACTGGTGGCAGGGGCAGAGCAGGTGGTGGGTCTGCTGCTCCCACAGGCTGATCGGGCAGCCGACGTGGGTGCAGATCTTCGAGTAGCACAGGATGCCGTTCACCTGCCAGTCCTGGCGCGACTCGGGGATCCGGATCGAGTTCGGATCCATCCGCACGATGATGATCGCGGCCTTCGCCTTGGCCTGCTGGTAGGCCGTCCCCTCGAGGTCCTGCAGCGTCTCTGGCTCGGCGTTGACGAGCTGGCCGACCTCGATCTCGTCGGCCTTCAGCCGGCGGTAGGTCACGTCGTTGACGAGGTGGACGCCCTCGGCCCAGATCGTCTTCTCGATCGTCTCGGCGCGCACCGCGGGCGTCGGCCACGGGCCCAGGTCGGCAAGGCTCACCACGGCGGGCAGCACCATCAGGCCCAGTGCCCCGGCCATGCCCGAACCGATCAGCCTGCGGCGCCGGATGCTGGAGCCCTCGATGCCGGTCTCCAGGTCGGCGAGCACACGCTCGCGCGCTTCCGGAGGGGAAGCGGCACCGTGCCGCTCGCCGACGATCTCCTCGTCGCTCATCAGCACCCGGGCCCACTGGATGGCCGAGACGCCGATCAACAGGGCGGCGAGCCCTGCGGTCAGGCCGAGCAGGGTGTTCTGCATCTTCAGGTTGGCCCCGAAGACCATCAGCTCAGCGTCGCGCGGCACGGCGAAGTAGACCACCAGGAACCCGATCACCAGGACCGGGACGAGCGCCAGCATGCCGACGATCTGCCGGTAGGCGCGATCGGCGGCCGCCTGGTCGACGTCGGTGAACCGCGGGACGTGCTCCTCCACCCCCGGATCGGGAACCGGAGAGTCCGGGGTCAGCTCACCGTGCTCCGGGTGTGCCTTTTCGATGTCGGTGCTCATGCCCGCGCCCCCCTGGTCGCGATCCAGACCGCGGCGAGCACCAGGGACCCGATGCCCACCACCCAGGCCCAGAAGCCCTCGGCGACCGGACCGATGCCACCGAGCGTGAGCCCTGCGGACGGGGTGGCGTTGACCTGCTGAACGTAGGCGATGACGGCCTTCACATCCTCGTCGGGGACGGCGCCGGCAGCGAAGACGGGCATCTGCCCGGGTCCGGTGCGCATGGCCTCCCAGATCTGGGCCGGGTCGGTCTTCTCGATGCTCGGAGCGACGAACCCGTTCGGCAGCGCACCGCCGGCGCCCTTGAAGTTGTGGCAGGCCGAGCAGTTGGTGCGGAACAGGTCACCACCGCGGGCCACGTCCTCCGCGGACAGACCGTCCGGGTTGTACTGGTCCTCCCCGGGCACCTTCGGGCCGGAGCCGAGGCTGCCGACGTAGGTGGCCAGCGCGTTGATCTCGTCGTCGGTGAAGGTGTTCTGCTTGCCCACTGCCTGCGCGTAGGGATTGCCCATCGGCATGCGGCCCGTGCGCACCTGGAAGTCGACGGCTGCCGCCCCGACGTTGGTCAGGGCGGGGGCACCCTGCTGGGCGAGCCCCTCGGCGTTCAGGCCGTGGCAGGACGCGCAGTTCACCGCGAACAGGTCCTTGCCCTGCGCGATCAGCTGGGCGTCGGCTGCACCGTCCGCCGAAGAGGTGGTCGCCGGTGCGACTGCGGCGTACACCGCGCCGACCAGGAACAGGCTCAGCGCGAGCAGGACGGGCCGGGCGGCCCGGTGGCGGCGCAGAGACTGCCGAGGTCGGGGAGCGGAAGCCGGTGAAGTCATCAGGTGTTCTCCTCGGGTCTTCAGCGCACCAGGTACAGCACCCCGAAGAGCACGACCCAGATCGCGTCCACGAAATGCCAGTAGTAGGAAGTGACAATGGCATGTACGGCTTGCTCGTGGGTGAACCGGCGGGAGACGTAGGTGCGCCCCAGCATCAGCAGAAATGCCACCAGGCCACCGATGACATGGAGCCCGTGGAAGCCGGTGGCCAGGAAAAACGCCGAGGTGTAGGCGTTCACCGAGATCACGAAACCCTCGCTGACCAGGTTCGCGTACTCGAACGCCTGGCCGCCGATGAAGATGGCGCCCATCACGAACGTGAGCGTGTACCACTCGCGCAGCCCCCAGCCGCCGACGCTGAGCAGCGACCCGGAGCGACCCACCTGGCCCTTCTCCGCGGCGTGCACGCCGAGCTGACAGGTCACCGACGACAGCAGCAGGATGGTGGTGTTGATCGTGGCGAACCACGGGAAACTGATCCCGAACCAGTCGTTGAGTAGGTGACTTGATCCCCACTCCCACATCGGGGTGGTGCCGGCCTGGGCCGCCGCGGCGTTGGTCACCTCGCGCAACGAGAAGTACGCGGCGAACAGCGCCGCGAAGAACATGAGTTCGCTGGCCAGCCAGATGATCACGCCGACGGCGAGCGTGTCGGGGCGGCCGCGAAGGCCCCGCAGCCGGCTGGGCGCAACCGGATGGAGCGCGCCGGGCGGGAGGCTGGCGGAAGCACTCAGCGGCGTGGTGTGGGCCATTGCGTCATTATGTCGAACGGTCGCCTTCGTGGGCACCACTCCGTCACGCGGGAATGCCCGCGTCTTGACTTCCGGGACGAGAAGGGTTCGCCGGACGCCGTCCGTTTCCCTGGCCCCGGTTCCGCACCGGTCCGGGGCCGGAGTGGCGAGAGACGAGCGGCGGGCAGTACACCGAGTGGGAACCGTTACGATGGCGCCACAGGCGCGCGCGTGGCAGCGGACGCCCGGACGAGGAAGGCCAGATGAAGACGACAGCGCGGGTGTTGCTCTACTCCGACGACCGGGTCACCAGGGAGCAGGTGCGGCTCGCCCTCGGCAAGAAGGTGGCGGCCGATCTTCCTGACCTGGACGTGTTCGAGGTGGCCACGCAGCCCGTTGTGCTGCAGACCATGGACGCCGGCGGCGTCGACCTGGTCATCCTGGACGGCGAGGCGACCCCCTCCGGCGGGATGGGGCTGTGCCACCAGCTGAAGAACGAGATCACAGACTGCCCGCCGGTACTGCTGTTGGTGGCGCGAGTCGCGGACGCGTGGCTGGCCACCTGGTCGGAGGCGGACGCGATCACGCCCTACCCGGTAGACCCCGTCCGGCTCCCGGCCGCCGCCGCCGACCTCCTGCGCGCGCGGTTGTCGCAGGAGGCCACCGCGTGAGCTTCACCTGGGCGGGCGTGCTGTCCGACCTCGTCCGCGGCAACGATCTCGCTCCGGACGCCGCAGCCTGGGCAATGGACCAGATCCTGGCCGGCGACGCCACCCCCGTGCAGGTCGCAGGGTTCGCGGTCGCGTTGCGTGCGAAGGGCGAGACGGTCGCGGAGCTGAGCGGGCTGTCGGCGGCGATGCTCGAGCGCGCGACTCCGGTCACGCTGCCGTCCGAGGCGGTCGACGTGGTCGGCTCCGGTGGCGACCGGGCCAACACCGTGAACGTCTCGACGATGGCGGCGATCGTGACGGCCGCCTGCGGCGTCCCCGTGGTGAAGCACGGCAACCGGGCCGCGTCCAGCGCGTGCGGTACCGCGGACTGCCTGGAGGCGCTCGGCGTCGTGATCGACGTGCCGCCGGACGCCCAGCCGCAGGTGCTGGCCCGAGCCGGCATCGTGTTCCTCTTCGCCGCGATGTACCACCCCTCGCTCCGCTTCGCCGCCACGGCCCGCAAGGAGCTGGGCGTGCCTACCACCTTCAACTTCCTCGGCCCGATGGCGAATCCGGCCCGCCCGTCCGCGCAGGCGGTGGGCGTCGCGGACGCCCGGATGGCGCCGCTGGTGGCCGGGGTGATCGCGGGACGCGGGCATCGCGGACTCGTCTTCCACGGTGACGACGGGCTGGACGAGCTGACCACGACCACCGCGTCCGACGTCTGGCTGATCCGGGACGGCCAGGTCGTCCAGACCCGGCTCGACCCGACCGAACTCGGGGTGGTGCCGGCCGGCCGCGACGACCTCGTCGGCGCCGACCCGGCGTTCAATGCGGGCGTGGTGCGCGACGTGCTCTCCGGCGCGCGCGGCCCGGTGCGCGACATCGTGGCGCTGAACTCCGCGGCTGCCCAGCTGGCCTTCGCCGGACCCGACCTGGCTGCCCCGCTGGCCGCACAGTTCGTCGAGCCGCTGCAGCGGGCCTACGCCGCCATCGACTCGGGTGCGGCCGCCCGCACGCTCGACGCCTGGGTGGCTGCCACCCAGGCCGCGAAGCCTGCCTGAGCTTTCGGGACGCTCCGCCACCTTCTCCGGTGGCCATCCCCGGGGTACGCCGGTGTGGGAGCCTCCCGCCCGGCTGGCCGCACGGAGGGCCGGCTGCCTCAGCGAGCGACCAGAAACTGCACGACCAGGGCGAGCAGAGGGCCCAGCATCAGTGAGGGGCCGTAGGGGAACTCGTGGTCCGCGCCGCGGTGCAGGCGGCTCGCGATCGCCCAGACCGCTCCGACGACCGTGCCCAGCAGGATCGACCAGACGCCGATGACCAGCCCGCCCGAGCCGGCCACGACCCCGATCAGCCCGACCAGCCGGACATCGCCGTAGCCCAGCCGGCCGCCGCTGAACCGCCAGACGATCCAGAACACCACCGCGGCGCCGGCGCCAACCGTCGTGGCCCACAGCAGCGGGCTCCAGCTACCCTCCAGCCACGCCGCGAGAGCGACGCCGGCCGCGGCCAGCCCGAACGCCAGGTAGTTCAGTCGTAGCGGCAGGAAGGTGGTGCGCAGGTCGATCAGGGCCAGCAGTGCACCCAGCGAGACGTACGGTGCCCAGGCCGCCCAGAACGTCGGCGGCGTCAGCCCGAGCGCGAGACAGCCGGCGACGGAGCCGGTGGCGAAGGTGGCCCAACGGAACCCGGGGGAGTCGAGTTCGCTGAACGGTGCGACGTCCTCCTCGTCGGGAGGGACGGGCAGCCAGCGCAGCAGCACCGGCGTCAGCAACGCCACCACGGCCGCGAGCACGACCGCCAGCAGGCAGCCGATCAGCGGTGTGGGCACGCGCCGAATCCTAGCGAGGAGTGCCGAGTGGTGAGGTCCGGGTCACGAAGGATCACCGGTACCGGTCCCGGGCCAGGCGCACCAGTTGCGTCTCGTCGACGGCCAGCAGACGGCGGGCGCAGTCGCTGGGGATGCGTCCGGGCGCGCGGCCGTCGCGCCCGTAGAGCAGGCGGTGCACCACGGCGGGTGGCACCCCCGCGTGCCGGGCGATCAGCGGCCACGGCAGGCCGGTGAGGTCGAGGAACCGGGCGACGAGGGCCCGGAAGGGTGCGGCCTGCACCCAGTACTGGTCGGTGTCGAACACACCGGAGAAAGTCGAATCCGCGGGCCCGTTGTGAGTCGGGCCCGCGGATTCTCAGTGACTTCTCAGTTCACCCCGGTCGGTTCAGCGCTGGGCGCGGACGAAGCCGGCCGCCTGTGCGGCCTCCTCGCTGTTGAACCACACCTCGGCGATGGTGCGCTCGTAGGCCGCGCTCCCGGGGACGTGGTACTTCATCGAGCGATCGTTGCCCTTGATGGTGAACCCCTCCGGCGGCTCGTCGCCCACGTAGGAGCCATCGCCGTAGGGGTTACCGGCTAAAGGGGACTCCTCGCCTCCCTCGGCCTCGTCGGCCAGCTTCTTGAGCTTCTCCTCGATGTCGTCCTTGGCGTCCGCGACCTTCTCCTGGACGTCCTCGGTGACCGCCTCGGCCTTCTGGGCGGCGTCGCTGGCCGCGTCGGCGACCGCGTCCTTCGCCTCGGCAGCGGCGTCGGAGACCGTCTCGGCCACCTTCGCGGCCTTCTTCTTCACCTCGTCGCTGACGTCGGCGACCGGGTCGGCCACGTAGGCGGTCTTCGGGGTGTGGGTCTCCCAGCCGGTGGACGGGTCGGCGAGCAGCTTCTTGATCGCGACCACCACGCCACCGAGCACCGCGCCCGCGAGCAGGATCTTGCCGAAGGTCCTCCAGCCGGAGCGCTTCGGGGCGGAGGCCTTCTCGAGCTCCTTCGCCAGCGCGGCGGACGCCACGGCGACCTTGAGTTCCCGGGCGAGCGGCTGCCCGGCCAGGTCGCGCAGCGCTTCGGCGAGCCGGGGGAGGTAGTCGGCCTGCACCTTCTCGCGGGCGTAGTCGACGGTCGGCGGGATCGCCTGCAGCACGTCTTCCACGGCCGGCTTCACGGCCTTGACCGTTGCGTCCACGGCGGGCGAGACGCGATCCAGCGCATCGTCCAGCACCGGGTGCACCTTCTCGAAGGTGTCGGAGGCCAGCCGGGCCCCCCGGATACGTGCGTCCTTGATCACTGGCCGAACCCGCGAGTAGGCCTCATCGGCGAGTTGCCCGCCCTCGCGCAGGGCCTGCTCGACATAGGGAGCGAGGTACTCGGCGGCGGTCTGGGAACCTTCCTCAACCGCGTTGAGCAACTTCTTGGTCTTCACTGTGCCTCCAGGATGCTCGGATAGCTCCACCGTACCCGTAGCGAAGCCGTGAAACACAGGGATCTGCCAGTATGGGCTGACGCTCACCAGACTTGTCCCTGCGCGAAGACGCTATAGCCTGCGCAGAGTCCTGCACGTAACCAGAAAGGACTTGGATGTCCAAGGCAACCCTGCACACGAACCACGGCGACATCGTGATCGACCTGTTCGCGGACCACGCTCCGAAGACCGTGGCGAACTTCGTCGGCCTCGCGAACGGAACCAAGGAGTACAAGGATCCGGCGACCGGTGCCACCACCACCGGAAACTTCTACGACGGGCTCACCTTCCACCGCGTGATCCCCGGCTTCATGATCCAGGGTGGCTGCCCGCTGGGCACCGGGACGGGCGGCCCCGGATACACCTTCGCCGACGAGATCCACCCCGATCTGGTGTTCAGCAAGCCCTACCTGCTGGCCATGGCCAACGCGGGACCCGGCACCAACGGCTCCCAGTTCTTCGTCACGGTGGACGCCACCCCGTGGCTGAACCGCAAGCACACGATCTTCGGAGAGGTCGCCGACGAGGCGTCGAAGAAGGTCGTCGACGAGATCGCCGGCGTTCGCACCGGCCGCCTGGACCGTCCGGTCGACCCGGTCGTGATCGCGTCGGTCGAGATCACCGACTGATCCTTCGGGAGCCGGTTCCCCTGTCGTTCGGGACCCGGTTCCCCCTTGGCCGGCTGTCGCACGGCTCCCGGGCAGCGATGCGAGGTCAGTCGCCGATCGAGAACGCGGCCTCAAGGTCGTGGGTGGAGTAGGCGCGGAACGCGATGTGCGTCTCCGTGCCCTCCACGCCCGGCACCTTGTTCACCTGGTCGGCCACTGTGGTGGCCACCTCGTCGATGCTGCGGACGCGAACCATCGCGATCAGGTCGACCGTGCCGGTCACCGAGTAGACCTCGGAGACCCCGTCCAGGTCGGCGATCGCCTGGGCGACCTCGGGGATGCGGGCAACGTCGGCCTGGACGAACACAATCGCGGTGATCATGCGCCGATCCTAATCTGCACCGACGCCGCCGGGCCGATCCGCAGCGGCCAGCTCCACTCGCCCTCCAGCTCGATCAGCCGGACGCCGGGTCGCTCCAGCCAGTCGGCGATCCGCTCGGTCTCCTCGACGATCGCAGCGGGAGCCGGGCCCGGCGGCTGGGCCACCCACTCGGCCACGGCCACCGCATCCCGCGCGACCCGCTGCGGCACCTCCCCCGGGCGGGCGAGCGCCGCGGCGGCGAGGCGCCCGTACCGGATCACGTGGATCTCCCATCCGGGGTCGGTGCGGTACGCGGCCACGATCTGGGGGCAGCCGGCCAGGCTGGCCAGGCGGTGGTGGCGCAGCGCGGCCCTGCTGAACCCTTCCAGCCGATCGGTGAGCACCGCGGCGTCCTCGAACCGCTCGGCGAGGACCAACCGGCGCAGCCGGGGTTCCACGCCACGCACCAGTGGTCGCACGTCGCTGGTCAGGCAATGCCGCACCCGGTCGGTGAGTTCGGCGTACTGCTCCGGCGTGACCGCCAGCTCGCACGGCGCGCAGCAGCGCTCCATGCCGGCCAGGGCGCACGGGCTGGTGGCGCGGCGCGGGGAGAGCCGGGTCGTGCACTGGCGGATCGGGAACGCGTCGTAGAGCGCGAGCATGGCCTGCTCCGCGGCCAGCCTGCGCCGGAACGGGCCGAAGTAGAAGGCCTCGTCATCGGCGACCGCCTTGACGATCGACAGTCTCGGGAACGGCTCCCGGGTGAGCTTCAGCCACACCTGCCGCTCGGGGTACTTGGAACGCCGGTTGTAGCGGGGCGAGTGGGCCGCGATCAGCCGCAGTTCCAGCACGTCCGCCTCCAACGGCGTCCGGCACACGACCGTCTCGACCCCGGTGGCGATCCGGACCATCTCGTCGATCCGGGGACGGGTTTCCGCCGCGGTGAAATAGCTGGCCACGCGGCGGCGAAGGTTGCGGCTCTTCCCCACATAGAGCACCTGGCGCCGGAGGAGTCCGTCCGCGCCGAGCAGGTCGGCGACGAACTGGTAGACCCCCGGCGCGTTCGGTACGCCCTTCGCGAGACCCCGCTTCGCCCGCCGCTCCGGGGAGACCTTTCGGGTGAACTCCAGCAGGTCCTCGAGGCTGTCGCAGCCGAGGTTGCCCACCCGCTCCAGCAGCCCGTGCAGCACGTCGACGGTGGCACGGGCGTCGGACAGGGCCCTGTGGTTGGGCTCGGTCGACGCGTGGAAGTGCGCCGCAAGCGTGCCCAGCTTCACGTTGGGGACCTCGTCGCGCAGCAGCACCTGGCGGGCGAGCGCCACGGTGTCGAGCACCTCGGGGTTGGGCCACGGATACCCGTGCGCGGCGCAGGCTCGCTTGAGGAACCCGGTGTCGAAGCCGGCGTTGTGGGCGACCAGCACGCAGCCGGCGGCGAATTCGAGGAAGGACGGCAGCACTTCGGGCAGCCTGGGGGCGTCGGCGACCAGCTGGTCGGTGATGCCGGTGAGCACGGCCACCAGCGCCGGGATGTGAGTGTTCGGATTGACCAGGGTCTGGAACTCGCCGAGCACTTCGCCGCCGCGCACCTTCACCGCCCCGAACTCGGTGATCGTGTCGTCGCCCGTGCTGCCGGTGGTCTCCAGGTCGACCACACAGAAGGTGACCTGCGAGAGCGGCCGGCCGAGGTCGGCGAAGCTCGGCTGGATGACGGCGGTACTGGTCACACCACGGACGCTAGACCGGCACTCTGACACTCCCGGGACCGACGCGCGGCGACCGCACGCCTCCCTGGAGGCCACGTCCGCTCAACGCGCTGCGGAGCGTCGCGGCTCCGGCGCCACGCCGCGAGCGGGTCAGCAGGCCGGGGCGGGCAGTCGCCACAGGCTTGTCCCCGCCACCGCGTACAGGGCGTCCGGCGCCGCGGTCATCGCGGTGGCGACCCCCGGCGGGGCGGGCAGCGCGTGCCAGCCGTCGGGGCAGCCGAGTTGCAGAGACCGGGCGGACGCGTTGGCGAGGACGGCAGGGTGGCCGCCGACCAGGGCGACGAGTGCGACCGGATCGGTGCCGGAGTCCGGCTCGCCCGCCAGCACGGACGGGGTGCCGGGGCGCAGGGTGCCGTCCTTGGCGATCGTGACCGGCCAGGCCAGCGCGTGGCCGCGCGCCCAGCCCGCGAACCAGCAGGTCTCGCCCGAATCGGGGCAGGCCACGCCGGTCGCACGGGACAGCTGGCCGGCGACCGCCGGCAGGTTGTCGGGGACGGGCAGCCGTGCGGTCTGCCAGGGGCCGTCGACGGTGCCGGTGAACGCAGCGGGGGACTGCAGGATGCCTCCGCTCAGGCCCAGCTCGTCGCCCGCGACGACCAGGTGGGAGCCGAGTCCTGAGAGAGCGCCGAACCCGAGCTCGCGGTCGGGCGTGGAGGCGAGGGCCGCCACGACCCGATCCTGCTGTGTCCAGGTGGTGCCGGTTCGCGTCCAGAGCACCCCACGCGGCCCGGTACCGGTGGTGCGGCTGCCGAAGATCACCGGTTCGCCCGCGATGACAACAGTGCCGAGCAGAGGGCCCGCGTCGTGGCCACCGAAGGTGAAGAATTCCTGAGGATGGCTGGTCAGCCGGTTCGCGGCCAGCGATCCGTCCCAGACGGTGAGGCGCGGGTTCGAGTGGGCGCCGCCGATCGCCTTCCCGATGGCGTAGACCGCGTCGCCGGCAGCGGTCAGGCTGATCAGGTCGGCCACCTGTGCGTAGGGGTCGGTCGTCACCGGCTCCACCGCTCCGGTCACGGCGCCGGCCGTCAGCTGGAGCAACCGCGGCGCCGGATCCGCGGGGGTCACCCCGCCGACCAGCACGGTCGAATCCGTCGCGGCCAGCGACGCCGGACGCACGCCTGCGGGCAGGGTGACCTGCTGCCAGGCCGGCGCGGGTTGCGGTGGCGCGGGTGTGCAGCCGGCCAGCAGCATCAGGGCTGCCAGGGCCGTCAGGGGAGCCAGGATCCGCCGGGACACCTGCGCAAGGCTAGCGAGGCCCGGCCCGAGGGGCGGCTCTGCGGTTGTGCCCACGTCAGTCAGGGGGACGCCGGCCGGGGACTGTCAGAGGCGGACGTCACCATGGGGACATGGACGTACTTCATGTCGATTGCGGTACCTGCCGGGTGCGGGGCCCCGCCTGTGCCGACTGCGTGGTGTCGGTGCTGCTCGGGCCGCTGCCTGATGCGCTCGTGCTCGACGACGACGAGCAGGCAGCGCTCCGCGCGATGGCCGACTCGGGCCTGTTGCCCCCGTTGCGGCTGGTCCGGTCGGAGGGTGCGGACGTGTCGGTGACCGGCTGATCCTCCCTGGCCGGACGCGGCGTCGCGCGGGGCTTCTCCGGGGCCCGGCAGCGGTCGAGCTGTGGGGATTCCGGCGGCGCGCCCGAGGAGGCTGGTCACCCATTTGGTGGACCCGAGTTGCCTTCCCGAGCCCCCTCCCTTAGGATTTTCTCAGTTTTGCTTCAGCGGGAGGGTGGCTCATGGGGGCTCGACAGAGCGCGCGCAACGCGGTTGCCGTCCTCGCGGCAACCTTCGTGCTCTTCGGAGGCCAGGTCGCCACCCCCGCGGACGCGACCCCCCCGTCCCCCTCCCCGTCGCCGTCACCGACCTCCACCACCGCGGCCAAGCTGGCCGACGCCAAGGCCAAGGTGCAGGCGCTGGAGGAGCAGGCCAGTGCACTCGGCGAGCAGTACGACCAGGCCACCCAGCTGCTCAGCGAGAGCAAGCAGCGTCTGTCCGTGCTCGAGGCCGACATCGCGACCCAGCAGGCGAAGGTGGACGCCCTCGCCGACCAGGTGCGCGCGATCGCGCTGATCCAGTTCCGCAACCGCGAGGTCGACCCCACCGTCCAGATCTTCACCAGTGGTGACCCGAGCACCATGCTCGACCGGCTGTCGACCGCGGACAAGGTCGATCAGGACATGAACGCGGTCCTCGCCGAGCACCAGTCCGAGCAGGCCAACCTGACCGACATGCAGCGCAGCCAGATCGCCGAGTCCGCCGCGCTGGCCGACCAGGAACAGCGGCTCGCCGCCATGAAGAAGGATCTCCAGGACAAGGTCGACCAGACCCAGGCCCTGGTTCTCTCGCTCACCACCCAGCAGCAGGAGGAGCTCAATCGGGCCGAGGGTGGCAGCACCAGCTGGAGCCTCAACGACCTCGACGGAGCGACCGCGAACGCCAAGGTGCTCGGCGCGATCAAGTACGCGGTGTCCAAAGTGCCGCACAGCCAGTACGTGTGGGGAGCCTCGGGGCCCAACGCCTTCGACTGCTCGGGTCTGATGCTTGCGTCCTATCGGGCAGTCGGGATCAGCCTGCCGCACTCCTCGACCGCCCAGTCGCACCTCGGCCGCCCCGTGTCGCGCAGCGAACTCAAGCCCGGTGACCTGATCTTCTGGTACCACCCGATCCACCACGTGGGCATGTACATCGGCAACGGCAAGATCGTGCACGCCCGCAACCCGAGCGCCGACCTGGTGATCCAGACGTTGGCGTCCTACCCCGCACCGTGGGCCGGCGCTCGCCGGATTGTCGGCTGAGGGCCGCAGCCCTCCTCCTCGCCGCAGCCCTGCTGGCGGGTTGCTCGGCGCCTGGCGTCGGCACGCCGTCCGCTGACCTCGTCACCCGCCTGGACGCGGCGCTGGCCGAACGCTCGCTCGACGGCTTCCTCGCCGCGTTCCCCTCCGGCACCGATGGCCGGGAACGGGGCACCTCCTGGTACACCGCGCTCAGCCACGGCGATGGCCACCTCACCCAGGGCGACGCGCAGCTCACGGTCACCACGATGTTCCCCGGCGATCGCAGGACGGCGAGCCAGACAATCACCTACCAGCTGGACGGCGACCGGGTCTCGGCGGTGTCGCGGACGCAGGGCACGCCGCTGTGGGCGCTGGAGGCCACCGACCTCACCGGCACCGGGTCAGGGACGCTGCTGTCGGCGGGCATCGACCAGGCTGCCCGGTCGGTGTGGGCGACCCGGCTGGACCACGCCGTGACCGCGGTCGTGGCTGCGGGCGTCCCCGGTGCCGAGGGCTGGCCGCGCGGGCTCGTCGTGGAGGTGCCGGGCAGTCCTGCCGACTTCCGGCTGCTGACGGGTTCGGAGGCGTCCAGCGCGTCGGCCGTCACGACCTGCGAGGGCGGCACCCCGCGGATCGTGGTCAGCCCGGAGGCACGCGGGCTGGACGCCGGGTGGCTGGACAGCACGCTCGTGCACGAGGCCGTCCACGTCGCCACCGACTCGGCGTGCGTGGCCGGCGGTGCCTCACTGGAGTGGGCGGTGGAGGGCCTGGCCGAATCCGTCGCTGCGCGGGTGGACCCGGCGACCGCGTCCCGCAACCGGGGCCTGGTCGCGGACTACCTGGCCGCGCACGGAGTCCCTGACGCCCTGCCCGTCCGGCTCGAGAGCCTCACCGACTACGCGCTCGCCCAGCTCGCCGTCGACCAGGTGCGGGCCCATCTCGGCAGCCGCGCCGACGACCTCCTCGACCGCGCCGTCCACGACGCCGCCTCGGTCGGGTCCGCGGAGCGGCGCGAGATCAGCGGCTGGTATGTGGCCGAGTTGCGCCGGCGATCGCGCGGCTGAGGTCACTATTCGGTCCGATTTCCCGCAAAATCTGTGTCGGTCTCGTAAACCCCTTCCGCCGTGCCCCGCCCGCCCCGTACGGTGCGGTGTTGAAGGTGCCCACCCGCGAGAAGGGATGACCACATGCCGGACGAGTTGTTCAGACGGAGAAGCGCAGCGATCGCCGGGGTGGTGAGTCTCGTGCTGGTCGCTACAACCGGCCTCGGGAGCACCGGGGCGAGCGCGGCCCCCTCGAAGCTCCCCGACCCCAACCTGGAGGCGCGGACGATCCGCAAGGCCGCCGCGTCGAAGGTCAAGCCGATGGCTCAGGCCGCGCAGAACAAGACCCAGACGGTGTTCGTCCAGCTCAGTGGTTCCGGCGCGGCCGACGTGTCCGCGAAGGCCATCAACGACGGCAGCGCGAGCAGTGTGGCTCGCGGCAAGGCGAAGGCACGCAGCGCGCAGGTGCGCGGCACGGCCAAGGACGTGACCGCACAGGCGCGGAAGACCGACGGCAAGGCCAAGGAACTCTTCGCGACGACCAACTCGGTGCCCGGCGTCGGCCTCCAGGCGACCACCGCGGCGCTGGAGGAGATCGCGAAGCGCCCGGACGTGGTGAAGATCACGCCCATCATCCCCAGGACTTTCGCGAACGCCTCCTCCGGCGAGCTGGTCAAGGCGCTGGCCACCTGGCAGAGCACCGGCAACACGGGCAAGGGCGTCCGGGTCGGCATCATCGACACCGGGATCGACTACACCCACGCCGACTTCGGTGGCGCGGGCACAACGGAGGCCTATGAGGCCGCGCACGCGACGGCCGATTCCGGCGCACCTTGGACGCCGACGGCGAAGGTCGTCGGCGGCTGGGACTTCGTGGGTGACGACTACGACGCCGACCCGTCCTCGAGCACGTACCAGCCGATCCCCAAGCCCGATCCCAATCCGCTGGACTGCAACGGTCACGGCACCCACGTGGCCGGCACGACCGCCGGCTACGGGGTCTCCGCGGACGGCAGCACCTACACCGGCAGCTACTCCTCGCTGACCAGTTCCACGCTGGCAGCGATGAAGATCGGCCCCGGCATGGCGCCGGAGGCTTCGCTGTACGCGTTGCGGGTGTTCGGCTGCGAGGGCTCCACCGACATGGTGATCCCCGCCCTCGACTGGGCGCTCGACCCCAACGGTGACGGCAGCTTCAGCGACCACCTCGACATCGTCAACCTCTCTCTCGGTTCGGACTTCGGTGCGACCGACGATCCCGAGGTGGACGTCGTCAACAACCTCGCCGCACATGGCGTCCTGCCGGTCTTCTCCTCGGGGAACTCCGGAGACGTCACCGACGTCGGCGGGGCGCCAGGGAACGCAGCGCGTGCGCTCACCGTGGCGAGCAGCGTGGACGCGGCGAACGTCCTGGACGGCCTCACCGTCGAGGCGCCTGCGGATGTCGCAGGGACGGTCGCGGGCCAGATGTCCGTGGCGTACCCGTGGGCGACCTCCGATCCGGTGACCGGCACGGTGGTGAAGCTCAGCGACCCGTCGAACCTGGACGGGTGCCAGCCGCTGTCGACGGCCGACGCCGCCGCGGTCGCCGGCAAGGTGGCCTGGCTGGTCTGGGACGACGACGACGCCACCCGCGCCTGCGGGTCGGTGGCGCGCAGCGGGAACGTGGTGGCCGCCGGTGCGATCGGCGCCCTCTTCACGAGCACGCTCGCCGAGTTCAGCGCAGGGATCACTGGCAGCGCCACGGTCCCGGTGTTCCAGCTGAACGGCCCGGCCACGCAGAAGCTGGACGCTGCGGCGACCGCCGGCAGCCTTGTGGTCACGTTCGACGGATCGTTGGCGACCTCGGAGCCGCTGTCCACCCCCGCGCGGGTGGACACGCTGTCCGACTTCAGCTCGCGTGGTGCCCGCGGGCTGCCGGGCGTGGTGAAGCCTGACGTCACCGCCCCGGGCGAGACGATCATCAGCGCGGGTGTGGGCACGGGCAATGGCAGGGCCAACTACTCCGGCACGTCGATGGCCGCACCGCACATCTCCGGTATCGCCGCGCTGGTGAAGAAGAAGCACCCGACGTGGAGTGTCGAGCAGCTCAAGGCGGCGATCATGAACACCGCCGTGCACGACCTCTACACCGGCGAGAACTCCACCGGGAAGCGCTACGGCCCGAACCGGGTGGGTTCCGGACGGACCGACGCGGCGTACGCGGTCAGCACCGACGTGCTCGCCTACAGCAGGTCCGACCGGGGTGTGGTGAGCGCGAGCTTCGGCGTCGTGGAAGCTCCGATCACCAGCTCGAAGGTCACGAGGTCCAAGCTGATCACGGTGGTCAACAAGGGCAAGAGCACGCGGTCGATCTCGCTGAGCTACTCCACGGTGGTCAGCCAGCCCGGGGTGAGCTACTCGGTGAGCCCGAGCCGGATCACCCTCAGGAAGGGCAAGTCTGCGACGGTCAAGGTGACGATGACGATCCGGCCGTCGTCGCTGCGGCACTCGCTCGATCCCACGATGAGCGCCACGACCGCGGACAGCCTGGTCGGCGAAGGCTCCCGCCAGTACGTCTCGGACGCGTCGGGTCGGCTGTTGGTGAAGCCCTCGGGCAAGACGGCGCTGCGCGTCCCGGTCTACGGGGCGGCGAAGCCGGTCTCGAAGACCACAGTGGTCGCGACCACGGACGCCGGCGAGAGCGTGCTGAAGGTGACCGGCAAGGGCTTCGACCAGGGGTCGGGCGACACGGTGTTCACCTCGGTGGGTTCGGCCATGGAGCTCGGCTCCAGCAGCCGGAAGCTGCCGACCTGTGCAGCCCGCCAGACCTCGAACTGCGTGCTCAACGGCACCGCTCGTAGTCTCGACCTGCAGTACACCGGTGTGGGTTCGCTGCCGGGCGCGGACATCGGATGGTTCGGGTTCTCCACCTGGGGCAACTGGACCAGCATGAAGGTCTCCGGTGAGGTGGACGTCGCGGTCGACACCGACAACGACGGCGAGGCGAACTACTGGGTGGTCTACTACCCGGGTTCGGCGGACCAGCCGCTGTCGCTGATCTTCGACTCCAGTGGGACTCCGTTCGCCGCCTATTCGGTGAACTTCCTCGACTACATCGGGCCGATGGATACCAACGTGTTCGACACGAACACCGCGGTACTGCCGTTCTCACTCAGTGATCTGGGCGTGAGCGACACCGATACCTCGTTCCCGATCAAGTACCGGGTGGAGACCTACAGCTACTACGGCGATCCGAACAACGGGAACCTCGTGGACGCCACAGACTGGGTGTCGGCGGACCTGCGCCAGCCGACGCTGCTGGTGTCCGACCCGGTCTTCCCCGACGTGGCCGGCATGATGGTCACGTACTCGGTGTCCGGAGCCTCGGCGTCGTCCACGACGACGGGGACGGAGTCCACCGCGACCGGAACACAGTCGCCGGATTCGACGGCCACGGTCTCGACGATCTCCGCGCCGAGCATGGTGAAGGCGCTCGTCCTGCACCTGCACGGCGGGTCCGGAGGACGAGCCCAGGTGGTCACACTGGGCAAGTAGCACGGCGGACCTGAACTGAGGGCCAGCCAACGCGCCGAGCGCTCGACCCCTGGGTGGGGCGCTCGGCACGATGGCTGGCCCTCGCTGTGCGGACGGGCCGCGCAGGCGCGCTCACATGTCGCGGTAGCGGCGGGCCCTCGCGAGTGCGTCGGTGAGTGAGGCGGCCGTGTGCCGGGCGACGTAGCCGGGGGTGTCGCGCTGGATGCGCCAGCCCTCGGACAGCGGCGACACCTCGACGGGGTCGAAGCCGAAGGAGTCGACCAGCGCGGCGACTCTCGCCCTCGCGTCCGCATCGTCGCCCACGACTGCCAGGGCGCGGCGGTCCGGGGCGCCGGCGGGCTGCCCGTCAGTGGTGAGCTGGGCCGCCATGATGTGGTTGAACGCCTTCACGACCTTCGAGGTGGGGAGGTGACGCTGCAGGAGCTCCGCCGTGGTGGTGGACTCGTCGTCCAGCTCGGGGATCTGCCCGTCCCTGGCCGGGTAGTAGTTGTTGGTGTCGATCACGACCTTGCCGGCCAGCGGTTCGACGGGGACGCTGTCGATCGCCTTCAGCGGGATCGTCACGACCGCGATCTCCGCCGCCGCAGCAGCTTCGGCGGGGCTCGCCGCCCGCGCGTGCGGGCCGAGTTCCGCAACCAGGCCCGAGAGGGTCTGGGGGTCGCGGGAATTGCTCATCACCACGTCATGGCCGCGAGCCACGAGCAGTCTGGCGAGCTGGGAACCGATGTGGCCGGAGCCGATGAAGCCGAACGTTGTCATGCCCACCTGAACGATCCGGCGTGGGCCGGCATTCCGCGGGTCAGCCGGAGTGGCGCCCGAAGAACTCCAGCGACTCGCGGAAGATTCGCTCGCGGTCGTAGTCCATGGTGGCGACGTGGTAGCTGCGTTCCAGCACGCGCTCCTCGATGTCGTCACTGGAGACGTGGCTGAGCACGAAGGCTGTGGAGGCGGCCGGGACCACGTGGTCGGTGGCCGAGCGGAACACCAGCAGCGGGCAGTTGACCAGATCGAGGCACGCGCGCACGTCCACCCACATCTTCATCATGGAGTGCGCGGCCCGCAGTGGGGTCCGGTCGTAGGCGGCTTCGTCCACCCCGGGCTCAGCGATGTCGGAGCCGATCGCCTTCGTGGCCGGGATCACCGTGCTCAGCAGGGGGACGGCGAGCATCTTCGAGGAGCCGAGCACGGCCGGATTCACCAGCACCAGCCCGGCGATCTCGTCGGGGTACTTCTCGGCCAACCGCAGCGCGAGTGCCCCGCCCATGCTCAGCCCGGTGACGAAGACCACATCGGTGGAGGCGCGCAGCTCGAGGAACTCCCGTTCGACGACCGCGTACCAGTCGCGCCAGCCGGTCACGTTCAGTTCCTGCCAGCTGGTGCCGTGCCCCGGCAGGCGGGGCAGTGAGACCCGGTAGCCGGCGTCGGCGGTGACCTTGGCCCACTCACGCAGTGACCACGGCGAGCCCGTGAAGCCGTGGCAGAACAACACCCCCACCCGGCCGCCCTCGGTGTGGAACGGCTGGGCCAACTCGTTCACCACGGTGGAGCCGGTCGTCGCGCGCATGCGCTCATCGTAGGCTGTTCGCGTGTGGTACGAGGTCTTCAAGAACGGGCTGTTCCGTCCTCTCTCCCGGTTCGGCTTCAAGGCGAGCGTCGAGGGCGCGGAGCACATCCCTGCGACGGGCGGTGCGCTGCTGGCCAGCAATCACCTCGCCGCGGGCGAGACGTTCATCCTGCCCGCGATGCTGAAGCGTCCGGTGATCTTCCCCGCCAAGGCGGAACTCTTCGCCGGCAAGGGCGGATTCGGCACGAAGATCGTCGCCTGGTTCCTCAAGGCCGTCGGCATGGTGCCGCTGGACCGCTCCGGCGGCCGGGCCAGCCTCGACGGCCTCGCGCCCGTGGTGAAGGCACTGGAGGAAGGCGGGCTGGTCGGCATCTACCCGGAGGGCACCCGCTCCCCGGACGGTCGGCTCTACAAGGGACGCACCGGCGTGGCCCGGCTGGCGCTCGCCGCCGGCGTCCCGGTGATCCCGGTCGCGGCGTTCGACTCCCAGACCGTCCGCACCCGGATCGGTATTCCGTGGGTGCGCCGGCCGCGGTTCGTGATCGGTGAGCCGATCGACCTCTCCGCCTACGCCGCCTTCCACGATGACCACAACGGCCTGCGCTGGGTCACCGACCAGGTGATGTGCGCGATCCAGGACCTGTCCGGCCAGACCTACGTCGACGCCTACGGCACCTCGGTGAAGAGCGGGTCGCTTTCGGCGGCCGAGGCGGACGCCCGCGTCCTTCCGCGTCCCGGCAACGGGGCTGAGCCGCCCGCGCTGCCCGCGGGAGGGCTATCCTGACCGCCGTGTTGGAACCGATCCCGTCGCTGGCCGAACTGCACCGGATGGGCGCCGCCCAGCAGCCGGCCTATCCGGACGCGGGGGAGGTCTCCCGAGTGCTGGCCGAACTGCGCCGCCGCCCACCGCTGGTGTTCGCCGGCGAGTGCGACGAGTTGCGCGAGAAGGTGGCCGACGTGGCTGCCGGACGGTCGTTCATGCTGCAGGGCGGGGACTGCGCGGAGACCTTCGACACCGTGACCGCAGCGAACATCCGGAACAAGCTGCGGGTCCTGCTGAGCATGGCGGTCGTGCTCACCTACGCAGCGCAGGTGCCGGTGCTGAAGGTTGGCCGGATCGCCGGCCAGTACGCGAAGCCGCGCAGCCGCGACACCGAGACCCGTGGCGCCACCACGCTCCCCGCCTACCGGGGCGACGCCGTGAACGCGCTGGAGTTCTCGCCCGCGGCGCGGCAGCCCGACCCGCGGCGGCTGCTGGACGTCTACAACTACTCCGCGGCCACGCTGAACCTGCTGCGGGCCTTCGTCACCGGCGGCTACGCCGACCTGCGGGCGATGCACAGCTGGAACGCCGACTTCGTGCACAACTCCAACGTGGAGACCCGCTACGAGGAGCTGGCCGACGAGATCAGTCGGGCGCTGGCGTTCATGGTGGCCTGCGGGGTCGACAACGAGTCCTTCCGGACGGTGGACTTCTACTCCAGCCACGAGGCGCTGTTGCTGGAGTACGAGCACGCCCTGACCCGGATCGACTCACGCACGTCGACGCCGTACAACACCAGCGCCCACCTGATCTGGATCGGCGAGCGCACCCGGCAGCTGGACGGTGCGCACATCGAGTTCCTGCGGCACGTCCGCAACCCGATCGGGCTCAAACTCGGCCCGAACGTGACCGCCGAGGAGGCGGGCGCCCTGGTGGACCGGCTCGACCCGGACCACGAGCCCGGCCGGCTGACCATCATCACGCGGATGGGCGCGAGCCGCGTCCGGGAGGCGTTGCCGCCGGTGATCGAGGCCGTCGAGAACACTGGACGCAAGGTCGCCTGGGTCTGCGACCCGATGCACGGCAACACCTTCGAGGCCGCCACGGGCTACAAGACCAGGGCGTTCAGCCAGGTGGCCGATGAGCTCAACGGGTTCTTCGACGTGCACGAGGCACTGGGCACGTGGCCCGGCGGGGTGCACGTGGAGCTGACCGGCGACGACGTCACCGAGTGCGTCGGCGGGGTGGGCGATCTCGCCGAGGCCGATCTGGCCAACCGCTACGAGACCGCCTGCGATCCGCGACTGAACCGCAACCAGTCCCTCGAGCTGGCCTTCCTGATCGCCGACCGGCTGACCAGCGGCCGGATCAAGCGGGTGAACCCCGTGCAGGAGTTCCAGGCGGAGGACTTCTAGAAGGCCGAGGGTGGACATGCGCACTGGGGCGCCGAGCGGGGCCACGGACGGGCGTCCGGCGGGAACGACCGTGCAGACCTGCCCGCGCGGTGAGGGAGCGGCATCGTGAGGGCCGCTGTCCTCGGCTCGCCGATCACCCACTCGTTGTCGCCGGTACTGCACAACGCGGGCTACGCGGCGCTGGGGCTGGGCGAGTGGGAGTACGGCCGCTACGAGCTGGTCGCCGACGACCTGCCCGGCTTCGTGGCCGGGCTGGACGACCGGTGGCGCGGCCTCAGCCTGACCATGCCGCTGAAGGAGGCCTGCCTGGAGGTGGCGGACGAGGCCACTCCGCTCGCCCGCAGGGCCAGGGCAGCGAACACGCTGGTGAGGCGTCCCGACGGCGGCTGGCTGGCCGACAACACCGACGTACCGGGGTTGGTGGACGCCCTGCTGCCCGCCTGGCAGTCCTCATGGCAACACGCGGCCGTGCTGGGCGCAGGAGCCACGGCGCGCTCGGCGTTGCTGGCGCTGCCCACGCTCGGCGTGACCTCGGTGGACGTCTACGCCCGCAACCTCGCGAAAGCCGCCACCCTCGAGGAGTGGGCTCCCGCTGGGCTGGAGATCGCGGTCCTGCCGCTCCAGCAGTGGACGTCCGACGACCAACTGGTCGTGCTCTCGACGTTGCCGGGCGGCGCGGCGGACGGCTTCACGCTGCCCGGTCCGCGAACGGGGCTGCTGTTCGATGTGGTCTACGCGGGCTGGCCCACGCCTCTGGCGCGCACCGCCGGCTCCGCGGGCATGACGGTGGTGGGCGGGCTCGACCTGCTGGTGCACCAGGCTGCCCGCCAGTTCACCCTGTTCACCGGTCTGGAGGCACCGATCGAGGCGATGTTCGCCGCCGGCCGTGCCGCCCTCGACCCTCCGGCCGGCTCGGCGCGGCGATCGCCGGGGTCCTCCGGAGCGGGCGGCAACGCATGATCGTCCTGGTCGGGTTCATGGGGGCGGGCAAGACGACCGTCGGACGGCTGCTCGCCGACCGCATCCAGGTGCCCTTCGTGGACGCGGACGAGGCGATCGTCGCGGCGCAGGGACGCAGTATCGCCGACATCTTCACCGCGGAAGGGGAGAGGGGCTTTCGGCGCGTGGAGGCCGTCCGGATCGCCGAGCTGCTCGCCGGCGAGGAGGTGGTGCTCGCCCTCGGCGGGGGAGCGCTGGGCACCCCGGCCGTCCGGGACGCCCTGGCCGGGCACCGGGTCGTGCTGCTCGACGTGCCGCTCGCCGAGGCGCTGGCGCGGGTCGGCGACGACACCGGGCGTCCGATGCTCGCCCGTCCCGATCTGGCCGAGGTCTACGCGGGCCGCCAGCAGGACTACCGCGACGCCGCGTCCGTGGTGGTGCCGGTGGCGGGACGCACCCCCGACGAGGTCGCCGACGCCGTGCTGTCAGAACTCGGCATCCTCGACTAACCCCGATCTGCGGCGGGCGTGGGAGAGTAGGCCTCATGGACGTGCTGGTCATCAACGGGCCCAACCTGAACTCGCTCGGCACCCGCGAACCGGAGATCTACGGTTCGACGACGCTGGCCGACATCGAGGCCGGGCTGCGCGCCCAGGCTGTCGCTGCAGGGCTGACCCTGGACGCGTTCCAGAGCAACCACGAAGGCGCCATCGTCGACCGGCTGCACGCTGCGCGCTCCGAGGGCACGCGGTTCGTGATCATCAATCCGGGCGCGTTCACGCACACCTCGGTGGCGATCCGGGACGCCTTCGCCGCGGTCGCGATCCCGTTCTGCGAGGTGCACATCTCCAACGTCCACGCCCGCGAGGAGTTCCGTCGTCACTCGTTCCTCTCCGATCTTGCGGTGGGGGTCCTCACCGGGTTCGGGGCGTTCGGGTACACGATGGCGATGAGCTACGTGATCGACCGGCTCACCTCTTCGTCAGCCCCGGCCTGACCGGGACACCGACCGACCGAAGGAGCATCATGCAGATCACCCATCTGGGGCACTCCGCCGTCCTCGTCGAGGTCGACGGCAGGCGAATCCTGATCGACCCGGGCAACTTCTCCGGAGAGTGGCACGGCCTGACCGATCTGGACGTGATCCTGGTCACCCACCTGCATCCCGACCACATCGACCCCGAGTACGCGCCGGCGCTGGTGGCGGCCAACCCGCAGGCGCGCGTCCTGGTCGAGCCGACCGTGCCCGGCGTGGTGCCACTGGACCGCGCCGAGCCGATCACGGCCGACACCAGCGTGGATCTGGGCGGGGTGAGGGTTGCCGCGGTCGGTGGCCTGCACGCGGTGATCCACGCCGACATTCCCCGGATCGGCAACGTGGGCATGGTGATCTCTGCAGAGGGAGAGCCAACGCTGTTCCACCCGGGCGACAGCCTGGCCGCGATCCCGGCGGGCGTGGACGTCCTGGCCGTCCCCGCCTACGGCCCGTGGGCCGCGATGAAGGAGACGGTCGACTTCGCGCGCGAGGTGGCCGCACCGCTCGGCTTCCCGATCCACGACGGCCTGCTGAACGAGCGTGGCTGGTCGCTGGTGTTCA
>MTLD01001219.1_pt2 | contig 29175 bp, 28 predicted proteins | sample 1982471 | NCBI WGS metagenome assembly MTLD01 (sample SAMN05712604, study PRJNA340218) | biofilm metagenome | isolation source: sample SPM anode biofilm adapted to -50 mV | place: USA | collected 2012-02-03 | reverse complement strand
GAGGCCGCCCGGCTTATGCACAAGGCAGCCGTCGCGGCCGGGGCGCCCGAAGGGGCGGTCTCCTGTCTCAGCGCCGTGTCGCTCGACGCCACCCAGGAGCTCATGAAAAATCCCATCACTGCCATCATCCTCGCCACCGGCGGCAGCGCCCTCGTGCGGGCCGCCTACAGCAGCGGCAAGCCAGCCCTCGGCGTCGGCCCAGGAAATGTTCCGGCTTTCGTCGAGCGCACGGCCGACCTCGCAAAGGCGGCGGAATTCATCGTCATGGGCAAGACGTTCGACAACGGCACCATCTGCGCGTCCGAGCAGGCCGTCGTGGCCGAGGAATGCATTGCCGACGAGCTCTGCGCCCAGTTGCGCCGCCAGGGGGCCCACTTCCTCGACCCCGATGAGGTCGTCAAAGTGTCGGCCGTCGTCATGCTACCCAACCATAGCGTCAACCCCAAGGTCGTCGGCAAAGACCCGCAGTTCATCGCCAAGCTTGCCGGCATCAATGTCCCCGACCACGCCCGCTGCCTCGTCGCCCCGCTGGCCGGCGTCGGCGCGCAGTGGCCGCTCTCTTACGAGAAGCTTTCCACCGTCCTGGCCTTCTACAAGGTCAAGGACTGGCACGAAGGCTGCGAGCGCTGTATCCAGCTGCTCGAGCTCGGCGGCATCGGCCACAGCCTCGCCATCCACAGCAATAACCAGGCGGTCATCGAGGAATTCGCGCTCAAGAAACCCATTTTCCGAATCCTCGTCAACACCCCGGCCGCCCTCGGCGGCGTGGGCGCAACCACCAGCCTGTCCCCGTCCTTCACTCTTGGCTGCGGCACCTGGGGCGGGTCGAGCGTCTCGGAGAATGTCAACCCGCTCCACCTAATCAACACCAAGCGGGTCGCCTGGCACATCGGCATCCCCGCTGGTCCCGTCATCCAACCGCAGGCCGCCGCCGAACAGAGGGTCCCGGCTGTTCCGCCAGTCCCGCCGGGCGTCTCCTCCCCCGACCCCAAGCTGGTCGAGGCCATCGTCGCCCAGGTTGTGAAAACGCTCAAAAAGTCCTAGCGGCTCTGCCGCGCAAACCAGGATAAACCCTAGTTATAAGGAGGAACGAAAGAAATGGCAGAACGCAGTGTAATCGCCCTCGGCATGATCGAGACCAAAGGGCTCATCCCGTCGATCGAAGCGGCCGACCAAATGCTCAAGGCGGCCAACGTTACCCTGTGCGGCAAGGAGCACGTCTCCGGCGGCTACGTGTCCGTCATGGTCCGCGGCGACGTCGGCGCCGTCAAGGCCGCCGTCGACGCCGGTTCGGCCGCCGCCCAGCGGGTGGGTGAACTGATCAGCGTTCACGTCATCCCCCGCCCGCACGGCGATGTCGAGTACATCCTGCCTGTAGGCGACAATAAGGCGTACAGCGAAAAATAACGCCCCGGCCTGCAGGTCGAACGCTCCCAGAAGGGGGGGAAGCCTGTGCTACTGACCGAAACCGAACTACGCGCCCGCTGGCACAAGGCCAAATGCGGGCAGATAACCGTGCCCCGCGGCAGCGTGCTCACGCCCTCGGCCCGCGACTTCCTGCGCGCCCACGGCATCGAGCTGGCCGTCGCCGGCGAAGGCGTCATAGACCTCAACAACCGGATATTGGCCACGGCCGCGCCGGCGCCCCCGTTTTCGCCCGCCGGTCCCGGCGCCAAGCCCGAGCACATGACCCACCTGCGCGGCGCCCGCCTCGTCGCCAAGACCCATCCCGTCATCGCCTGGCGCGGGCAGATGGACCTGTTCGATTGCCAACTGGTCGAAGTCCAGGCCGCGCTCGCGGCTGGCGGCGACGAAGTGCTCGCCGCCGAACTGGAGGAAGTCGCCCTCTTCGCCCAGCGGCTCATGGCCGCCGAGGTCCGCGAGCAGCCGTTCGCCTTCGGCACCCTCTGCGGCTGGACGGCCGACGAGGTCCGCGACATATCCCACCACCCCGACCGCCACTTCGGCATAGGTCACACAACCATGAGTTACCGCGACGGCCTGCCTGTCGCGTTGCTCAACGGCCTCAGGGCCAAGGCCCGCGAGGTTGAGCTCTACGCCAACCACGCGTTCGGCGACGACGGCGAGTCGCCCCGGCCCGACCTCCTCCTCGCCCTCAACCGCCTCTCCAGCCTGCTGTACGTGCTCGTCTGCCGGCAGAAGGCGGGGAAGAGGGAGGAGATGCGCCTGCCGGTCGGCGTCTCCGGCCGCCACGTCCACCTCTCCCAGGCCGACCTTGAGCGCCTGTTCGGCGCCGGCTACGCTCTGCAGAAGCTCAAAGAGCTCTCCCAGCCCGGCCAGTTCGCCGCCAAGGAGACTGTCCGCGTCGAAGGGCCCAAGGGCAGCATCGACAATGTCCGCATCCTTGGGCCGGTGCGCCGTGCCTCCCAGGTCGAGATCAGCGCCACCGATTCGTTCCGCCTCGGCGTCAGGCCCGTCGTCCGCGACTCCGGCCAGCTCGACGACACGCCGCCGCTGCGCCTCGTGGGCCCGGCCGGCGCCGTCGACCTCGCCTGCGGAGCCATCGTTGCCGCCAGGCACATACATCTCCATCCCGACCAAGCCGCGGCCTGGCATATCTCAGACGGCCAGCGCGTCCAGGTCCGTATCGACGGCCCCCGCCCGACCGTCTTCGACGCCGTCCTCGTCCGCGTCCACCCCGAATTCCGGGGTGAGCTCCACCTCGACACCGACGAGGCCAACGCCGCCATGGCGAGCGGCGACACGCAAGCCATCATCGTGGGGGTGTGACCCATGAACGAATCCTTGCTCAGGGAAATAATCATCCGCGTGCTGGCCGACCCCCAGTTCCAGCCCTTGCTGGCTTCCGCCGGGCAGCCGGCCGCCGACGCGAAAAAGGCCCTCATTGTCATCGAGAACCGAGAGGGGCTGCAGTCTGTCGCCGATATCCAGAGTCGCCACGGCCTGGAGTACTCGCTCCACCTGTGCGTAACCGGGTCTGTCGGCGTGCCTGACGCCAGCCTGCCGCAGGTAGCACTCGACAGAGCCACTGACGCAGCCTGGGAACGCATCTTCGTCCCCTGCTGTACCGGTCGCCAGTTGGCCGCCATCGCCGCCGGCATCTGCTCCGACAAGCTATCCGAAATCGTAGGCTGGGCCGTCCTGCAGGGCATCCCCGTCACAATCCGCCGCGTCGACTACGGCTTTACCGCGAATACTCCGGCAGCGTACCGGACGCTGCTGACCGACTACGCCAGCAAGGTGGCGGCTTACGGCATCACCGTCGGCGACGAAACGCCGCCGGCGCCCGTGACTGTCGCCGCACCGCCGGCCCCGGCGGCCGAGCTACCTTGGACGACCGGCGAGCGGGTGGCGGCCGCCGCGCCAAAAGCGCCCGACCTGCGCCCCACCATTCCCTTCGACGGCAAACTGCTGGCCGAAAAGGACGCCCTCCTCCTGCCGAAGTATGCGGTGCTCCTCCTAACCAGAGCAACGGTGCTCACCCCGGCCGCCATCGATATCATCAAGAAACAGAAGATCGAAGTCTATCGGGAAGGGGTGAAGTTCCTGTGATCCTGGCCAGGGTAATCGGCAATGTCTGGTCCACGCGTAAGGAAGAATCACTACGGGGCCTCAAATTCCTCGTCGTCCAGCCGCTCAGGCTCAAATGCGACGATAAGGGCGTCGTCACCCTCGAAGAGCGGGGCGATACCATTGTCGCCGGCGACAAGATCGGCGCCGGCGAGAGCGAGATCGTCATGATCACCGCCGGGTCGTCCGCCCGCCAGAGCCTCGACGATACCCATGTCCCCGTGGACGCCATGATCGTCGGCATCATCGACAAGGAAACGTTTGAATAACGCCGTCAATTGCAGGTGATTATGGTGAATGACATCAGCGCCAAAGTACGCGAGGCAGGGGTCGTAGGCGCCGGAGGGGCCGGCTTTCCGACCCACGTTAAGCTTAACGCCCGCGCCGAAATATACATCGTCAACGGCGCCGAATGCGAGCCGATGCTGCGCACCGACCAGCAGCTCGCCGCCCGCCGGCCAGACGAGCTCATCCGCGGCCTCGGATACGCCATGCGCGCCACCGGGGCCCGCGAAGGCATCATCGTGCTCAAAGCCAAATACAAGGCCGCCATCGCCGCGCTCACACCCCGGCTGCCGCAAAACGTCCGCATCGCCGTCATTCGCGACGTCTACCCGGCCGGCGACGAAGTAATCGCCGTCTGGCTGGCCACCGGGCGCCGCGTTCCGCCGGGCGGCATCCCGCTCGACATCGGCGCCGTCGTCAGCAACACCCAGACGCTCATCAACGTCGCCAAAGCCATGGACGGCGATCCCGTCACCACCAGGACGCTTACCGTCACCGGCGCCGTCAGTAACCCCGTCACCGTCACCGTGCCCATCGGCACGCCGCTGACCGAAGTGCTCGCTCTCGCCGGCGGCGCCGTCTGCGACCCTGCCGCCTACATCGAAGGCGGCCCCGTCATGGGCCGGCCGGTCGTCGACCTCGCCGCTCCCGTCACTAAAACCACCGGCGGCCTCATCGTCCTGCCGGCCGGCCACACCGCCGTCCGCTTCAAACAACAGCCGCTAGCCGGCGTCCTGCGCATCGCCCGCACCGTCTGCGAGCAATGCTGCTACTGCACCGAGCTTTGCCCGCGCCACATCGTCGGCCACGAGCTCGCGCCCCACCTTATCATCCGCGCCGTCAACCACAACTGCCTCGGCGACCCGTCCATCGTCAGAAGCGCCCTCACCTGCTCGGAATGCGGCGTATGCGAAGTCCTGGCCTGCCCGGTCGGCATCTCGCCCCGGCGGGTCAACATCGCCCTCAAGGAGCAGCTGCGCGCCAAAGGCATCCGCTATGATGGCGTTCTCGGCAAGGCCGATCCCATGGCCGAACACCGCCTTATCCCTTCGTCCCGCATCGTCGCCCGGCTGGGCCTCAAGCCCTGGTATCCGCCCGAAGCGCCGCTGCAGGACGAAGAATACAGCCCCGGCCGCGTCACACTCCTCATTAAGCAGCACGCCGGCCGCCCGGCCGAGCCGGTCGTCAAGGCCGGCGACCAGGTTAAGCGCGGCCAGCTTGTGGCCGATATCCCCGACGGCGCCCTGGGGGCCAGGGTCCATGCAAGCATCGCCGGCATCGTGGCCGAAATCACCCCGCACGCCATCATGATCGATAGGGGGGGCGACACCCGATGATTCACGCGATAGGTTTAGTCGAATTCACCAGCATCGCCCGGGGCATCGAGGCCTCCGACGCAATGGCCAAGACGGCCGACGTCACCATCCTCGTCGCCAAACACCTCTGCCCCGGCAAATACATGGTCCTCGTGGGCGGCGACATCTCCTCCGTCCAGCAGTCGGTGACCGCCGGCGCTGACCTCGCCCCCGAAGGCGTCCTCGACCAGTTCGTCATCCCCAACGTCCACCCGTCCATCCTGCCGGCCATCGGCGGCGGCAACGAGGTGGCCGAAGTCAAAGCCATCGGCATCATCGAAACCTTCAGCGTCGCCGCCGCCATCGAAGCGGCCGACGCCGCCGTCAAGGCCGCCGACGTCATGCCCATGCGCCTGCACATCGCCTTCGGCATCGGCGGCAAAAGCTACAGCGTCGTCACCGGCGAAGTCGCCGCCGTCAAGGCCGCCGTCGCCGCCGGCAGCGCCATCGCGTCCGACAAAGGCATGCTCGTCTACAAAACCGTCATTCCGCGGCCCCACAAGCAGGTCATCGACACCCTGCTCTAAGCTGCAAGGAGGTGGAAAAAATGCGTAAGCTCATCACCGCCGCCGACCTCCGCCAGCTCGCCGGCGAAGGCAATCAGGTCACCGTCCCGGCCGGCAGCGTCCTCACCCCCTCGGCGCTCGACATGGCCAAAGAACAAGGCATTGCCCTCCTCTGGGAACAAGGCGAGCGCAAGGCTGCCGCCAAGCCGGCCGGCAAGCCCGTCTGCGCCCCGACTGACGCAGGCAGGGCGGCGGAGACCAGTCCCGATACCGTCCCCGCCGCCGACATCCCCGTCATCGTCCGCAAGGTCCTCGACCAGGTCTTGAGGCCCGCCTGCGCCGACCCGCGCGTCACCCTGGTCAAAGGCGGCACCGTCACCCTCGAGCCCTTCGACCAGGCGCCTCCCGGCCAGGACATCCGCCTCAAGGACGTCATCACCGCCCGCGAGGCCAACCTCTGCGCCGGCTTTATGGCCTTCGACCACTCCCGGCTCCCCTGGCACCTCACCTACGACGAAGTCGACTACGTCGCCGAAGGCACCTTCACCGTCCAGGCCGCCGGCCATACATACACTCTCGCCGCCGGCGACGTCCTCTACATCCCCAAAGGCACCAAGGTCGTCTTCGCCTCGCCGGACAAGGCCCGTGTCTTCTACGTCACCTACCCGGCCAACTGGGCCGATCTCAACGCCTGACCCACTTTTTCCCGCGGCCATGCCGCGTGAGAGGTAGAAAAACATGACCCGGAGGTGATGCGGGGGATTCCCCCACCATCGTGGCAAAGAATAAAAAAAGGAGCGTGAAACCGTAATGTTCAAAACGAGAAGAACCGCGATCGCCGTAGTCGTCCTGGCGCTGTTCCTGCTCGCCAACGTCTGCACGGCGTTTGCGGCCGGCCAGGTTCTCACCCCGGCCAAATGGGCGCCGGAAAACTACAAATCCATGCAGAGCCTTATCGACACCTCTGGCAAGAACGGCCCGAGCTACAATTCCCAGAACAAGCCGTACGCCGTGTTCGACTGGGACAACACCTGCATTATGAACGACACCGAGGAAGCCCTCTATATGTACCAGATCGAGAACCTGGCCTTCAAGCTCACACCTGCCGAGATGGGCGCCCTCGTCCGTAAAAACGTTCCCGACGGCCCGTTCATCAAAGACTACAACAACGCCGCCGGTCAGCAAGTCACTCTCGACGCCGTCGCCACCGACATCGTCGACAGCTACACCTTCCTGTACGAAAACTACGCCGGCCTCAAAGGCAAAATGAGCCTCGACGAAATCAAGAAGACCGACCAGTACCTCGACTTCCGCGCCAAAATGTGGTATGTATATGACGCCATTGGCGACACCTACGGCACCAAAGTCAGCTACACCTGGGTACTCTTCTTCTTCAAAAACATGACCACCGCCGAAGTCACGGCGCTGGCCGAAAAATCGAACGACTACGCCCTCGGCCAGGCCATCAAAAAGGACAAATGGGTCAGCCCGGCCTCCCTGCCCGGCAAAGCCGGCGTCGTCGGCGACTCCCGCACCACCGGCCTGCGGCTCACCGAAGAGATCGCCGACCTCTTCCACACCCTGCGCGCCAACGGCATCGACGTCTACATCTGCTCCGCCTCCCTCGAAGACGTAGTCGCCGTATTCGCCACCAACCCCAAATACGGCTACAACCTGCCGCGCGAAAACATCATCGGCATGCGGCTCAACAAAGTCAACGACGTTTACCAGGACAGCTATAAAGACGGCTGGGTCCAGACCGCCGAGCACGGCAAAACCATCGCCATCAACACCGTCCTCGCCGCCAAGCGCGGCTTCGGGCCCATCCTCGTCGCCGGCGACAGCTCGGGCGACTACAACATGATGACCGAATTCCCCGACGTCAAGCGCGTCCTGCTCGTCAACCGCCTCAAAGGCGGTAAATTCGGCAAGCTCTGCAAAGAAGCCGCCGCCACCATCGGCAAGCCCGACGCCAAGTTCCTCCTCCAGGGCCGCGACGAAAACACCGGCCTGTGGATTCCCAACCAGAAGATGATCAAGCTCGGCAAAACAGCCCAGGCGCTTACCGCCAACTAATCTCACTGGCGCGGACAGCCGGAACCGCTTGCCCGCGGCAGCCGAACGGCAAAATGAGAAATCCCGAAGACGTCTGTGCGGGCGCCCCCCGCGCAGGCGTCTCGTCATAAACCGGGGCCTCGCCGCCGGACCTCGGACCGGGAACTTTTCGGCCGCACCGGCTTTGCGATTACACGCAAAAAAATGGCTGTACGGCAAAATTAATTGCAGGAATTATCTAACAGCGGGAAGAAATATAAATCGAACAATGGAATAGGGCAATTGAGCCTTTTATGACGAGCGGCGTTTGCCGTCGTTATGAAAGGCTCTTTGTTTTTGACGGGAATATCCGGGGCAACAGAATTAAAGGGGGGGAGTAGCACCCAGCAGCGGTTAAGTGCGGCGTCTTGATTTAACTGGCGAGTGGTTGGGTCGAAATCGAATTCATAGGAGGTAATGCAATGGGAATTAACGACATCATTCTGTACATCATGATGTTTTTTATGGTGTTGGGGGCTCTGGACAAAATATTCGGCAATAAGTATGGGTTAGGCGATAAATTCGACGAAGGCTTTATGGCCATGGGCCCATTGTCGATAGCGATGGTCGGCGTAGTTTCCATTGCGCCGGTACTGGCCAAAGTGCTCGGCGTAGTGGTCGTGCCGATCTATACCTTCCTGGGAGCCGACCCGGCAATGTTCGCGACAACCTTGCTGGCCTGCGACATGGGCGGTTATCCGCTCGCAAAGGCGATGGCGCTGACGCCAGAGGCCGGTTCGTTCGCGGGCATCATCCTCGGCGCTATGATGGGGCCGACAATCGTGTTTACCATACCCGTCGCCCTCGGAATCATCGAGAAAGAAGACCACCCGTTCCTAGCGCAGGGCATCATGATCGGGATGGTCACGATCCCCCTGGGCTGTATCGCCGGCGGCATAGTCGCCGGGTACAGCATAGGTATGATCCTTCACAACACCGTGCCGATCGCCATCGTTGCCGTCCTTATCGCTGCCGGACTTTGGCTGATGCCGCAGAAGATGATCGCCGGTTTCGCCGTATTCGGCAGGGGCCTGATGATATTCATCACCATCTGCACCGTTTGCATTGTCCTCGAAACCCTGACCGGGCTAGTCATCATTCCGGGCATGGCGCCGATCACCGAAGGCATACAGATCGTTGGCTCCATCGCCATCGTTCTGTTGGGGGCCTTTCCTATGGTCGAAATCATCACCAAGGTTTTCTCCAAACCGCTCATGAAGGTGGGCGGCCTGCTGGGGATGAATGAGGCCGCCGCTGCGGGCATGATCGCCACCCTGGCCAACAATATCCCGATGCTGAACATCCTGAAAGATATGAATCCCAGTGGCAAAGTGATCAACATCGCGTTTTGCGTAAGCGCCGCGTTCGTTCTCGGCGACCATCTCGGATTCACCGCCGGCGTGGAGAGGGAAATGATCTTCCCAATGATAGTTGGCAAATTTGTCGGCGGCATCACCGCCGTTATGCTCGCGATGGTCGTCGTAAAAAGATTTGCGCTGACAGACGAAAAAAGCGACGGGAAGCAATCCGCGCCGAATCAGTCCGCCTAGCGCCTAACAGGGAACAAGTGCTGGTTGTTACCTTGGGAAAGACGGTTGTCTTTCCCAAGGTTTTTTTATACAATGAACCCAGATAGGCTGTGCGAACACGGAGGATTGTGGCGGATGCGTGAACTGTGTCAGCAATACACCAATCTGTCAGACGAGGATATTGACTTGTTGGAAAAGATGGAAGCACAGTTGCCGTTCATTGCCGAATTGTCGGAAACCGACATATTCATCGACGCGTCGGCCAAAAACGGGGTGGACTCGATCGTACTGGCCTGGGCCCGTCCCGCGAAGCACTCCCTTTATCGGAACAGCGTGGTTGGCGAGATTGCCTACGCTACCAAGGAACCGGCCGTATATCAGGCAGTTTCCACGGGGAAAATGGTCCGCAACGTTCGCGGCGTCAGTCAGGAAGGAATTCCGATCGCGCAGACCGTTGTTCCGGTGAGGAACGGAGGCGGCCAGGTTGTCGGCGTGCTGATCATGGAAAAAGATATATCCGCGGAAATCCGCCAGGAGGCCAGGGTCGAATTCCTCAGCAAGGCCACGGATCAGCTCAGCAACGCCCTGATGGTGTTGTCGATGACCGGGTCGTCCTGGGAAGAATGGTTGGGGAACGGACTATTCGTGCTGAATAATCTTGGCGTCTTGACGTATGCAAATCGTAACGCGGCCCGGATGTACCGTCAGCACTGCGGCAGCGAACCGCTGGGCGATGATTTGATGAACCGGCTGTCGTGCCGGACGCTGGATGAACTGATGGACAAACTAAGTAATCCGCGGGAGTTTGAATTCGACTCAGCCAGCTTCATGTTTCAGGCTCACCCCCTGTTCGCGTCCGGCGTATTGCACGGGTGCGTCATATCTATGCATGATGTTTCGGAACTTCGCCGCAAAGAACGGGAATTCAACGCCCAGAGTGCCGCTATCCGGGAAATTCATCACCGGGTCAAGAACAATCTCCAGAATGTGGTCGCCTTGTTGCGGCTGCAAATGTACCGGTCCCAGTCGAAAGTGCTGAACACCGAGTTTGGCACCTGCATCAACCGTATCCTATCCATCAGCCAGGTCCACGATGTATTCGCCAATCAGAACTGGGATTTTATCAACCTTAAGGAATTGGCCGAATATATCTTGCAAAGACTGGTAGAAACGTTCGCCTTGCCGAAGCAGCGGATCAGCGCTTCTGTCAAGGGACAAGCCTTGTGGATTAATGCGGCAGAGGCCGTCCCGATGGCGCTGGTCATCAACGAACTAGTAACCAACAGCCTCAAACACGGCATTAAAAACAACCCCTACGGCGAAATAAGCATCCTGGTGGAAGAAGCCGGGGGCAAAAATCATATCGTGGTCGCGGACAGCGGTACGGAACTGGCCGCGGATTGGGCGCAGGAAAAGAAAAACAGCATGGGAATCTATATTGTAAGGTTGCTGATCTGCGACCAGTTGAACGGGACATTCCGGCTGGAGCGGCGAGGGGGCTCGACTTTAGCCGCAGTATCCTTCCCGCACTGCGAAACGGAGGGAGATGCGTAGTTAAGTGGCAATTCTGACGCAGTCCGCTGGTTAGAAACCAGCATGCCCCACCAGGAAACACAAGGCTTCGCAGGTTTCGCAAAGCCATTTTATACTAACTGGGGATAGTGCCGAGGATACCATAAAAGGACATCCTGGGGATATGAGTCGGCGAGACGGAAAGCGCCAGCTTCTGGCTTGGCGGCTGAAATGAGCTTAAAAACCGAGGCGTTGCCGACATTCGCTTGTAAGGACGGGCTATCCGGCTTTTCTGAAGTCATTGCCGCCGTCTTTCCCCGGACGGAAATCCAGCAAAACCGCCCAGGCGCTTACCGCCAACTAAACCGAATCAGCTGATACGCAAAGACGCCTGTGCGGCAACCGCACAGGCGTCCATTTTTTTGCCCCAAGAGCAACGTTGCCTTCTTCTTTGCCGCCGGACGGCAATTATGCAATTATTGTAACTGTAGTAAATACAGGATTTTATGATTAAAATTAGAATAACCAATATAATATGACCCCATCTGACAAAATTATCGCGGGAAGGAGTACGTTTAAGATATTTCAAGGAGAGGAGAACCATATGGAATCAGCAAAGACCCTGCAAAAAATGCTCAGCCGTTCCAACCCGAAGACGGATCTGTATGTCGACCTTGCCGAGGCAGCATCCGGAATCTCGCTGGTAGGTTTCCTGTGGATCCACATGCTGTTCGTGGGCACAATCCTCCTGGGTCCGAAGGTATACAACCTGCTGGCGGACAGCCTGGACAAGTATTACCTGGCCCACGTCGGCATCCCGGCAGTCATCGCCATATTTCTGGTCCACATCTTCGTGGCCGGGCGCCGCGCCCCGTGGCGGCTGAGCGACATGCGGACCACCTGGCGCCACGCCGGGATGATCGCCCACCCCGACACCTGGATATGGGTAGGCCAGGTCGTCACCGCCCTGATCATCGTCATCATGGCCAGCATCCACATATGGTCGGTGCTGTACGAGTGGCCCATCACCGCCGCCAAAAGCGCCCTGCGGGTAGACTCCGGCTACCTCTGGTTCTACATCCTGCTGCTCATCGCCGGCGAATACCATGCCGGATTCGGCCTGTACCGCATCTGCGTCAAATGGGGGCTCATCCACCGGCGGACCGCCGGCTGGGTGCTGAAAGCCATCACCGTCGCCATAGTGGCGATCGGACTGGGCGCCCTGTACATGTTCAAAATGGTGGGGGGTGCCGCCCAATGAGCGCGAAACACACACACATAACCGACGTACTCGTCGTCGGCGCCGGCCTTGCCGGCGAACGGGCCGCCGTCGAAGCCGCGGCCGCCGGCCTGGACGTCGTAATACTCAGCCTCGTGCCGCCGCGGCGGTCCCACAGCACCGCCGCCCAGGGCGGCATGCAGGCCTCGCTGGCCAACTGCGCCATGGGCAAAGGCGACAACCCGGACGTCCACTTCGCCGACACCGTCAAAGGCTCGGACTGGGGCTGCGACCAGGACGTCGCCAGGCTGTTCGTCGAGAAGGTCCCCATCGCCATCCGCCAGCTGGCCTACTGGGGCGTGCCCTGGAACCGGGTAAAAGCCGGCAAATACAAGCACCCCAACGGCATGGAACTCGAAGACACCAAAGACAAAGAAGGCCTCATCACCGCCCGCAACTTCGGCGGCACCGCCAAATGGCGCACCTGCTACACCTCCGACGGCACCGGCCACACCGTGCAATACACCATGGACAGCGTCGTCGTCAAGCACGGCATCGCCGTGCATGACCGCATGGAAGCCATCTCCCTCATCCACGACGGCGTAAGCTGCTACGGCGTCGTCGCCCGCTGCCTGCGCACCGGCGACCTCATCGTCTACCTCGCCAAATCCACCGTCATCGCCACCGGCGGCGCCGGCCGGCTGTACGGCGCGTCCACCAACGCCATCATCTGCGAAGGCACCGGCATGGCCATCGCCTTCGACACCGGCATCGTGCCCCTCGGCAACATGGAAGCCGTGCAGTTCCATCCCACCAGCATGCCGCCGACCTGCATCCTCATGACCGAAGGCGCCCGCGGCGACGGCGGCTACCTGCTGGACAAAAACGAATACCGCTTCATGCCCGACTACGAACCGCAGAAAAAAGAACTGGCCTCCCGCGACGTCGTATCGCGGCGCATGGTCCAGCACATGCGCAAAGGCTTCGGCGTCGAAACCGAATACGGCCCGCACCTGTGGCTGGACATCCGCCACCTCGGGCGCAAGCACGTCTGGACCAACCTGCGGGAAATCGCCAACATCGCCATGAACTTCATGGGCCTCGACCCGGCGGTCGACCTCATCCCCGTCCGGCCCAGCCAGCACTACACCATGGGCGGCGTACGCACCAACATCGACGGCCACGCCTACGGCCTCAAAGGCCTGTTCGCCATCGGCGAAGCGGCCTGCTGGGACATGCACGGCTTCAACCGCCTCGGCGGCAACTCGCTGGCCGAAACCTGCACCGCCGGCATGATCGTCGGCGAACAGATCGTCAAATACACCCTTGGCGCCACGCCGGCCTTCAACTACCGCCTGGTCGACGACGCCGTCAAAAAAGACGAGGAGCGGATCGCCAGCCTCATCGCCGGCAAGGGCGGCACGGAAAACGTCTACGAGCTGCGGAAAGTCATGGAAGAAACGCTCAGCGAGCACGTACACATCTTCCGCAACGGCCCCTCGCTGGAGACCGCCGTGGCCACGCTGCAGGAACTGCACAAGCGCTCCGCCCATATCGGCCTGCGCTCATCCGGCCTGGGCGCCAGCCCCGAACTGGCCGCCGCCCTCCGTCTGCCCGGCATGCTCCGCCTGGCGCTGGCCATCGCCTACGGCGCGCTCATGCGCACCGAAAGCCGGGGCAGCCACGCCCGCGAGGACTACCCGAAACGCGACGACGTCAACTGGCTCAAGCGCACGTTGGCCTACTGGAAAGACGGGGCGGAACTGCCCACCCTCGACTACGAGCCGGTCAAATGCACCGAAATGCCCCCCGGCGACCGCGGCTACGGCGAAGCCTCCGCCCAGAACGCCGCCAGCAAGGAGAAATAACCGGATATGAGGTGGGTAATATGAGCAATCGCCAACTGAAAATCTCCGTCTTCCGCTATAACCCCAACCTGCCGGGCGACAAGCCGCGGATGCAGGACTACCGACTGGAAGAACAAAAAGGCATGACCCTGTTCGTCGCCCTCAATAAAATCAGGGAAGAACTCGACCCCTCCCTGATGTTCGACTTCGTCTGCCGCGCGGCCATCTGCGGCTCGTGCGCCATGATGATCAACGGCAAACCGCGGCTGGCCTGCAAGACGCTGACCAAGGACCTGCCGAGCGAGATCACCCTGCTGCCGCTGCCCGTCTTCAAGCTGGTCGGCGACCTGTCCGTCGACACCGGCACCTGGTTCCGCGACCTGCAGGTCAGGACCGAAGCCTGGGTCCACACCGACAAAGAGTTCGACCCCGAGGCCCTTGAAGACAGGATGGACAACGAAACGGCGCTGGCCATCTACGAGCCGGAGCGCTGCATCGAATGCGGCTGCTGCGTCGCCAGCTGCGTGACCGCCAACATCAAGGAAGACTTCATCGGCGCGACCGGCATCAACCGGGTGGCCCGCTTCATGGTCGACCCGCGCGACAAGCGCAGCGACGCCCAGTACTTCGAGGTCGTGGGCAACGAGGACGGCGCCTTCGGCTGCGTGGGCCTGATGGCCTGCGACGACAGCTGCCCCATCCAGGTGCCGCTGGAGGAGCAGCTCGCCTGGGTCCGTCGCAGGATGGCCGTCGCCGGCCTGAAACTGTAACACTGTTCAAAGTTTTTATCGACAACAGAGAAGGGCGGAAGTGTTCTATCTCCGTCCTTCTCTGTTGAACCATTCTTTTTTCCTTTTCTCTGCTGTCGTATTAGCTACCTTCGAACGAAGAGAGGAGATAGCTTGATAATTCAATACAGACGTTATACCACAAGCGAACTGTTAAAAATACTGACCGGTGAGCAAATATACTTTTCCCGTCACAGCTTTTTCGACCGCAGCAGCAACCGCGGCCCGGATATTATCCGCTTATCCATGAAGCAGAATACGTGCGCGGGGTTCGAGCTGTCGGTCGTTTGCGAGATCCATAATAACATGGAGAGCATGTGGGACGTTCTTGAAGAGCAAGGCTTCAAACAGGATTCGGATTCGTTCGTTTTCAAAAAGACATGGAACATCTCGCTAAAGCACGGAAAAGATGCCGGCTGCCTGGTTAACACCTTGGTCGGCACATTGAAGCTCGCCTTGGAAGAGTCGCCGATTCTTCTGTACTCGTCGTTCATATATAGGTCATTGCAGGATTATCATAACTTCATCAATTCAAATTGTCCCAAGGTTGATATCAATGAACTAATGTTTTATCTGGGCTACCATCAGGAGTATGCTGGGGCGGGCGAAGATATTTCCTGTATGGTCGCGCCTTATAAGAGAGGAATGTGGGCGGCCTGGATCAGCGGCGACACTATCATACCTCTATTTCCCGGCGAGTTTGCGGCGCGACACTTTTTGAATAACAGAGTGCGGAACAGCCAGCCTTTTGCGAAAATTGCCGTTAGTACCATCCCATCGATGGTGAAAGGGGTTCGTCCCCAGGTGTATCTACTGGCGGACCCTGCTAGGACCGTAAACGAACGGCTCGCCTGGCTGGAAACCGAGATTGATAGCATCCGTGGAGGATTAAAGAAGGCAGTATACTGAGGCGGACATCGCAATCCGAAGAGGGAAAAGAGCTGCCCTTCGGTCTGCATGGACAGATAATCTATTACGTTGGCCCCGCTCCAGCGGCGCCTTTCTATGCACTCGTCCCCACTGCACGGCACACCCATACATTATTTACACAATGGCAATCAAGCGGCTCAGAAAGGCAAAAATGGCGCCTTGCATAACAAGGCGCCATTTTTGCCTTTCTTTTCCGGAATATACTATGATAACGTCGTGTCAGGCCAATACTATACCCATTCATCTAGGAGGCGTTAACGTTGAAAAGTTCCATCCAGCCGACATGGCACCGATGGCAGGTGCTATAGCCGATACTCAGAAACACCGGCTTACATCAGCCCTCGCCTTGGCAAAGACCTCCTCGCCCCACGGAGGCCATGCCACCGGGTTGTGGGGCATGTTGGAGCAAGTAAGGCGACTTCTCGTTTATCAGGCGATTAGGCTTTTTGCTCATAAAACACCCCTAAAGTTAGCTTATATTATGTGACGCTAACTTTCGCCGCGCTGCACGGCTTTTCGCCCGCTTTTGTTGCTACCTTATTTTCAAAGAGATAAAGTGTCAAGTCTCGGAATTTTTCGCGTAATCAATGAAATCGCTCACGACACTTTTGACCTTTTGGCCAAGTGTTTTCGGTGTTTCCACGTCAGTTTCAGATTGTTCGCTGGCATTCGCGTTTGCCGAAGGTTTTTCCGGCGTGACCATTGCATCGCTGCCCTTTTCCATAAACTCATCTCCCTCGCTTTAGTTTTCCAATCCTGATGAGGGACATGTTTAAACTTGATTAACATTAAATTGTATATATGGAAATAACTAACTATTAATTCTATAATATAAATGGGTGGCGATTACGTCAACGTTTTGAAAGTTTTGAACGGAACGGATAATGTGAAAAGGGGGCGATACAATTACCCAGATTGCGCAAATCCTGGAGGCAGTCAAGGCGGAAATAGACCTCGGGGCGGTTGCCGAACTGGTAAGCGCCGGCGAACCGGTTTCCTATTTGCATATGAAACCGGAAGAACTGACAACCGAGTTCGCGGGTTTTACCCGTGCCATAATCGATACCGTCCGTTGCGATTCCTTCGCCCATCTGAAAACTCATCTGAGCTGGCTTTGTAAGCTGCGGCTTGAGCAAGGCGTGCGGCTGGCCGATATCATGGCGGTTTTCGATCTGTACGAGAAATCGCTGAAAGATGCCATGTCCGCCTACCTGCGGGATGATATCGTCACTCTAAACAGCCTACGGCGGGAAATCGACGCGCTCCTTGACCGGGCCAGGGTGTATGTGACCGATTATTTCTTCCTGCTGTACGAGGAGACGGTCTTCAAGCAACTTGAGCAGCTCCGGATTATAAACGAGATATCTACCCGCCTGGTGTCTTCCCTGGAATTGGACCGGGTGCTCACCTTCATCGTCAGAAACGCCCTACGCCTGTTCAAGGCTAACTGCGGCAGTGTTTCCCTCATCGGCAGCGACGGCGATTTCGTAACGAAGGTCGCTCAGGGCTGGCGAGGGGAGATTTCGCCAAAGCTGGTGGCCCAATGCGCCCTGCCGGCGCCGGACATGGTTATCGCCAGCAGCCGCGACACCGACAGCGAGCCTCTACGGGATGTCATCGACCGCGAAGGGCTGGAGACGCTCATCCTGTTAAAGCTGCAGGTCGAAAAACGGACGATCGGTTTGCTGGCGATAGGTTTCCACGCCTTCCGAAAATTTACGCCTGCCGACAAACGCGTTCTGCTGACGTTCGCCAACCATGCCGCTATCGCCGTCCATAACGCCCAGATGTACGGCCACACCGATCAAAAACTGCAGGAGAGGATTCAAGAGGCCAGCATACTCCTCGAGCAGAACCGGGCGCTCCTCCATTCGATGCGCGAAGGTGTCATCGCCATCGACGCCGTCGGTTTCGTGACCCTGGCCAACCGTGAGGCGCTCCGCCTTCTCGGGCGGACGACCGATCCGGTCGGCCGGCATATCAACGAGGTCATCGCCAATTCGCGCCTGCCGGCGGTGGTCGAGAGCCGCGAGGCCGAATACGACCAGGAGCATATCATGGGGGATACAGTGGTGATCACCAACCGGGTGCCGGTGATCGTCAGCGGCAAGGTTATCGGCGCCATCGCCACGTTCCGCGATAAACAGGATGTCAGGCATATGGCCGAAGAGCTGGTCGGCGTAAAGAACCTGCTCGAATCGATGCGGGCGCAGTCCCACGAGTTCATAAACAAGCTCCACGCTATTTCCGGCCTTATCCAGATGGAGCAGTACGATAAAGTTGTGGAGCTCGTCAAACAGATTTACGAAACCAAACAGGAACTCATCGGTTTTATCGTCAAGCGTATCCACGACAAAGCGACGGCCGGCCTGCTGCTGGGCAAAGTAAGCCAGGCGTCGGAGAAGGGGGTCGTCCTCAAGTTATCGGCCCGCAGCCGGCTGGGCAAGTTGCCGGGCAATTTCACCAGCGCGGCCATGGTTACCGTACTCGGCAACCTGATAACCAATGCCATCGAAGCGGTCATCGACCAGTCTGTGGACCGGCGATTCATCGAGGTGCGGATCACCCAGGGGGATAAGTATCTCAATATTGCCGTCACCGACCGCGGCTGCGGTATCCCCCGGCAAAGCCTGCGACAGATTTTCAAGCGGGGTTTTTCCACGAAGAACGGCAACCGGGGCATCGGCCTGTCGCTGGTGCGCCAGGAGGTGGAGGCCAGCGGCGGCAAAATTGCCGTTCACTCGCAGGAAAACGCCGGCAGCAGGTTCAATGTGAAGATTCCGGTGGTATGAAGGGAGTGGTGGTATGGAAACGATGATCGGCGTGGTAATTCTTGAGGACGACCCGATGGTGCTGGAACTCCACCGTCAATACATCGCCAAGGTTAAGGGCTTTACCCTTCTCGGTTCGGCCGCCGACGGCGATGCCGGGCTGAAGCTTATCGGCAAGTACCGGCCCCACCTTGCCGTCGTCGATATCTATATGCCCGGACTCAGCGGCCTGGAGCTTCTAAAAGCCATCCGCAAGCAGGGCTGGAATACCGACGTTATCCTGGTGACCGCCGCCCATGACGCCGAATCGGTACAGCAGGGTATCCAGTACGGCGCAGCCGATTATATCATCAAGCCATTCACCTTTGCCCGCTTCAAGAAAGCCTTCGACCACTACCGCGATTACTTCAACAAGCTGAGAGTCGGCGGGCGGCCGGTTTCCCAGCAGGATATCGATACCCTGAAAACGAGCGACAGCCTGCAGACGGCCGATGACCTGCCAAAAGGCTTGCAGCGGACGACGCTCGACCTTATCCTGGCAATGCTCCGCAACCGGAAGGGCTTTTTCACCGCCCGCGAAGTGGCTGCGGCTTTGGGAATCTCCCGCATAACCGTCAAGCGCTATTTCAATTTCCTGCAGGAAAACGGCTGCCTGCGGGAATCATTGACTTACGGGCCGATCGGCCGCCCGCAACAGAAGTTCCAGGTGACAAAAGAAATGATGAAGTGATCAAAAAAAACTACAAATTGCCGATCAAACCCACCAAATATAGCGGCTTATAGTCGCTATATTTTTGTTCACAGATGAACGTGCAATATATTTACGTATGTAACGTTAATTTCCAAAGTATGGGAATGGGCGGAAACCATCCCTATAATGAAAGGCGAAAGAGCTTTTTCGCTTTTAAGGAGGGATGGCCGACGGTAGACAATAAGCAAGTCCTGTCCTGCCGGGTAGCTGACGCCATGCCGGAGGACGTGGGCCAGGGGTATGTCCGGTTGGATAACGACGAGATGGAAACGCTGGGTATCGTCATCGGCGACATCGTCGACATCCAGGGACGCAAAACCACCGTGGCCAAAGCCATACCCTGCTACAGCCCCTATAAAAGGCTCAACCTCGCGCAAATGGAGGCCATCATCCGCCAGAACGCCGGCGTGGGCCTGGACGAGCGGGTGGTCATCCGCAAAACGGCGTATAAGAGCGCCCAGACAGTTATCCTCAGTCCGCTAGACACCACGATCGATTTCAGCGTCGGCCAGGACATAAAGCATCTGGAACGGCTGCTCAACGGCCTGCCAGTTCTCATCGGCGACAAGGTCAAGGTGACGCTGGCCGGCGCCCGCACGCAGTATTTCACCGTCATCGGCTCCGCCCCCCAGAGCGCGGTGGTGATCAACACGGCGACCAAGATAACGGTGACGAAGCCGGACGCCCAGGAGGATCTGAGCTACTGCGCCTCTTACGAGGATGTGGGCGGTCTTGACAAGGAGCTGCAGCGGGTGCGGGAGATGATCGAGCTGCCGCTCAAATATCCCGAGCTTTTCCGCCAGCTCGGTGTGGACGCCCCGAAAGGGGTGTTGCTGTACGGCCCGCCCGGCACCGGCAAGACGCTGATAGCCCGGGCGGTGGCCAGCGAGAGCCGGGCTACCTTCCTCCACGTCAACGGACCGGAGATAGTCAACAAATTTTACGGCGAGAGCGAGGCCAGACTGCGGGAGCTGTTCGAGACCGCCCAGCGGCGGGCGCCGGCGATCATCTTCATCGACGAGATCGACGCCATCGCCCCCAAAAGGACGGAGGTGATCGGCGATGTCGAGAAGCGGATCGTCGCGCAGCTCCTGGCCCTGATGGACGGACTGAAAAGCCGCGGCGAGGTAATCGTCATCTGCGCCACCAACGTTCCCGACATGGTCGACCCGGCCCTGCGGCGGCCCGGCCGCTTCGACCGCGAGATTTCCACCAACCCGCCGGACTGGCACGGGCGGCTGACCATCCTCAAGATTCATACCCGGGCGATGCGGCTGGACCCGGCAGTCGACCTGGAAGGGCTGGCGCGGGCGACCCACGGCTTCGTCGGCGCCGACCTGGCCATCCTCTGCAAGGAAGCCGGCATGAATGCCATTCGCCGGCTACTGCCGGAAATCGACCTTGAGGCTGAGGCGCTGACACCCGCAGACCTGGCCAAATGTCGGATCACGGCCGACGACTTCCGTCAGGCATTCCGGGAAGTCGAGCCCACGGCGACGAGGGAGTTTTTCGCCGACCGGCCGACGACCCAATGGCGGCAGGTGGGGGGCCTGGCCCCCATCAAGGAAAAACTGCAGGCGGTCATCGAACTGCCGCTGGCCTATCCCGAACTGTTCCGTCAGGCCCGCCAGCGAATGCCCAAAGGGGTGTTGCTGACCGGGCCGCCGGGAACGGGCAAAACCTTGATCGTCCGGGCCTTAGCCGGATCGAGCGGCGCTCATTTTATCGCCGTCGATGCTTCCACCCTTCATTCCCGCTGGCTGGGAGAGGCCGAGAAGGGCCTGCGGCAGATTTTCCGGCGGGCCAAACAGGTGGCGCCCTGCATCCTGTTCTTCGATGAGATCGACGCCCTCGCACCGGTGCGCTCGGGTGACAGCCAGGGGGGCGGGCGGCTTGTAAGCCAGCTCTTGATGGAACTAGACAACCTCATGGATGCAGCCGCCGTCGTCGTCGTCGCCGCCACCAACCGGCCGGATATCCTCGACCCGGCCCTCCTGCGGGCTGGGCGTTTCGACTACCGTATCGAACTGCCGAAGCCGGCGCTGGCGGAGCGGCTGGAGATTTTCCGCATCCATACCGAGGGCCTGGGGCTGGCGCCGGAGGTGGACTTTTCCCGTATGGCCGCCCGCACCGACGGCCTGGTCGGGGCGGATATCGAATCGATCTGCAAGCACGCCGCGCTGGCGGCCATCAAGCGTTACATAGCCGCCAGCCGCGAGCCCGCTAGGGCCGACCTGACGGTAGGTGTCGACGATTTCGCCGCCGCCTTCAAAGAAGTGGCCAGCCGTGCCGAGCTTCTATGAGGAAGGGGGCGAGAGCGGACATTATCCGTAAATCCCAAGAAAAGCAAAAGGAGGAGAAAAAATGACACTGGCGGTTGCTATCGACCCGAAGATGCTGGAAGTCACCGTGTGGACAAGAGGCGTTACCCTTGCTAAGGAGGCCCGCGACACCGCCACCCTGCTGGCAAAAGCCGGCAAGACCGAGGGCAAGTTCGTCCAGTCGTTCGACAACTACGTCGACCTTCCCGACCGGATCGGCGTGCCTTGCAAAAGCTACGCCCGTATCAGCCCGGAACCGATCGAAACGTTCTACGAGTACGAGAACTACCGCCCGGATGTTGTCGTCCTCGCCGAAGAAACGCTGGTCAAAGGACACGACATCCTCAAGGGGGCCAAACCGGGCTGCGTCGTCGTCATCAACACGGCCCGCAACCCCGAAAGCCTGCTCAAATGGATTTCACCGAAGGAAAACCTGAAGAATCTGAAGGCTGTCGCTTGCATCGACGCCAACGCCCTGGGGGCAGGCGTTATGCTTACCTTCGACGGGACCGAGGGCGCTGGCGACGATACCAAGATCGGCGCCGGCGTCGGCGCGGCCATCGCCGGTGCGGTAGCCAAGGCCACCGGCTGCGTCAAGCTGGATTCGCTGGTCGGCGTGGCCGAAAACAAAGGCGCCGTCAAGCAGGGCTACGAGAATGTCTCTATCCTGGCCGTCGGCTAGGGGATGAGCCTCTGCCCGTGTCGCCGAGAGATCATCGAGTAAAAAAACCTGAGTCCGGAATTTTTAACTAGGAGGTGCCTATATGTCGAAGACCTACAAACAGGTCCCCTTTGCGGCCATCGTACCTTCGCCCACCGTGGCCAACGAAGGTATGGTGACAGGAAACTGGCGTTACCTGCGGCCGGTGGTTGACAAAGGCCAGTGTACCCAGTGCAAGACTTGCTGGGTATTTTGCCCCGATGCCTGCGTGAATTTCTCCCCGGACGACGGGGTGAACTTCAATCTCAAATACTGCAAGGGCTGCGGCCTGTGCAGCAATGTCTGCCCGGTCGGGGCGATCAGCCGGGTGCCCGAGCTGGATTTTGACGAATAGGGAGTGAAGAAAATGCCGATCAAAAAGAGAGGTACCGGTTTAACCGCTATCGCCGACGCCTGGCAGCTGGCCGACATCGACGTCACCGCGTCCTTCCCCATCCGCCCGTACACCGCGGTCATGGCCGAGGTAGCCAAGCGCATCGCCAACGGGGCCATGAAGTGCGAAATGGTCCACGGCGAGGGCGAGCATGCCCAGTTCTCCATCGCCCACGGCGCGTCGATGGCGGGAGCGCGGGCGACCACCGGCTCTTCCGGCGTCGGGGTCACATATGCCTTCGAGGTTTACTCCCCCATCGCCGGCGGCCGCTGCCCCATCCAGGCTCTGGTCGGCGACCGTACGCTCGACCCGCCCGGCGACTTCGGCTCCGAGCATACCGACTGCCTGACCCTGCGCGACAACGGCTGGATCTACGGCTGGGCGGAAAGCGCCCAGGAGGCCATCGACAACAGCCTGATGTATTTCCGCATCGGCGAGGATCCCGACATCATGCTGCCGCAGATCGTCGCCATGGACGGCTACTTCGTCACCCATATCGCCCAGGAATACGAGATGCCCGACCAGGCGCAGGTCGACAAGTTCCTGCCGCCGTTCAAGCCGCAGTTCCGCCTCGACGTGAACAACCCGGTCATCATGGGGCCGCAGATCGAGCCGGAAATGGGTCCGCCCCTGGAGTGGGACCGCAACGTCGTCATGGACAGGGTCAAGGAAAAAATCGTGTCGGTGACCGCCGAGTACAACAAGATGTTCGGCCGCAGCTACGCGCCGTTCGTCGAAGAGTACATGACCGAGGACGCCGACATGGTCTTCCTGCTGCAGGGGGCCCACGCCGTCACCTGCCGCAGCGCCATCCGCTATCTCCGCCAGGCCGGCTACAAGGTCGGCATGTGCCGGCTCCGCTGGTTCCGCCCCTTCCCCGACATGGCCCTCAAGGAGATCCTGCCCAAGTTCAAGGTTGTCGGCGTCGTCGACACCAACACCTCGTACGGCGCAGCCGGCGGCAGCGGCGTTCTCCTCGTCGAAACACGGGCCTCGGTGTCCGAACTGCCCAACAAGCCGCTTATCCAGGGCTTTACCTCCGGTCTGGGCGGCGAGACGATCACCCACGAAGAATTTTTCAAAATGGCCGAGATGATGAAGCTCACCCTGGAAGCGGGGCGCATCATCCAGGACGCCACCTGGGTCAACTTCAACGACTATCTCCCGGCTGCGGCCGAAGTGAAGGCTGCCGAGCAGCAAGTGGCCCAGACGAAGAAATAAAAAGGGGGACAAAGCAAATGGCAACTGCCGAAATGATCAAATCGGTCGCGCAGGCGCCGGAGAAGGAATACTATCTCCCCGGCCACCGCACCTGCGCGGGCTGCGGCCCCGCCTTGGCCTATCGTCTGATCGCCAAAGCGGCCGGCAAGAATACCATCTTCATCGGCCCCACCGGCTGCATGTACGTGGCCAACACCAGCTATGCCTGCGGCCCGTGGGCGGTGCCCTGGACCCATGCCCAGATCACCAACGGCGGCGCGGTCGCCTCCGGGATCGCCGAAGCCTTCAAAATGATGATCAAGAAGGGCAAAATCCAGGACGAATATCCCAACGTCATCTGCATGGCCGGCGACGGCGGCGCCATCGACATCGGCCTGCAGGCCGCCTCGGCCATGTTCTACCGCGGCCACGACCTGTTGTTCATCATGTACGACAACGAGTCCTACGCCAACACCGGCATCCAGACTTCGCCGGCCACGCCGTACGGCGCCACCACCATGTTCACACCGGCCGGCCCGGAGATTCCCGAAGGCAAGAAATTCTTCCCCAAAGACCCGATGGCGATTTTCTGCGGCGGCGGCCATCCCGCCGTCAAGTACGGCGCGACCGCTTCCATCGCCTACCCGGTCGATCTCATGAACAAGGTCCGCAAGGGCCTGGCCGTGGAAGGACCGGCCTTCCTCCACGTGCAGTGCCCTTGCCCCAAAGGCTGGACCTTCCCCTCGAACCGCACCATCGAAATCGGCCGTCTGGCGGTCGAGACCGGCATGTGGTTCATGTACGAACTCGAAGACGGCATCAAGAAGTGGAGCGTCCTGCCCAAGAAACTCAAGCCGGTCGAGGAGTACCTGACCACCCAGGGGCGCTTCAAACACCTGAAACCTGAGCATATCGCCAAACTGCAGGCGTGGGTCAACGCGCGCGCCCAGACTCTCGGTCTGGAAGTACCGCTGCCGCCCGCCCGATAGCAACAATCCCAGTCCCTGCGCCGCCATGAACAAAAAGGCACAGGGGCTTTCTCTTCCCCGTGCCTCAGGTTTAGCTATGCAAGAAAGGGAGATGCCAAATGCAAGGTTTGCCAGAACTGACCATAGGACGCTGGCTCGTCGCCTGGATACCGATTATTCTAGTCTTGGTTCTCATGATGGGCATGCGAATGAGCGGCGGTAAATCCGGAGCGGTGTCCTGGGTGGCTTCTTTGCTGATCGGTGCCTATTTCTTCGGCGGCGACCTGAAGCTTCTCGCTTCGGGCACAGTCAAAGGCTTATGGACGACCGTCTGGGTTCTCTACATTATCTGGGGCGCTATGACTCTCTATAATGTCGTCGATGTAACCGGCAGCTTCAAAGTAATCGCTTCGACTTTCACCCGGCTCACGCACGGCAACAAGCTGCTGCAGCTTCTCGTTCTCGGTTGGGCTCTTCCGTCCTTCATCCAGGGCGTTTGCGGCTTCGGCGTGCCTGTGGCCGTCAGCGCGCCCCTGTTGGTCGGCCTGGGGTTCGACCCGATCCTGGCCGTCGTGACCGCCCTCATCGGCCACTCCTGGGCGGTTACCTTCGGCTCGCTGGGTTCCTCCTACTCCGTCCTCGTGCGGCTGACCGACCTCGACCCCACGCGGCTCGCTACCTTTGGCGCGTTATTCCTCGGTATTGCCTGCATAATGGTGGGCTTCTCGATCGCCCACTACTACGGCGGCTGGCGGTCCATGAAAGAATCGGTGCCGGCCGTCCTCTGCCTGGGGCTTTCGATGGGAACGATGCTGAACATCATGTGCAACTTCGTCACCCCCTACGTCGCCTCGTTCACTTCCGGCATGGTCGGCCTCCTCGTCGGCGGCCTGGTCGTCACCAAACTTAAAGCCTATCGCCCCAAAGACGGCCTGCTGGAGGAAATGGTCACGGAGCCGTTCAGCTTCCACCGGGCCTTTTCCGCCTATTACCTGCTCATCGGCGTAGTCTTCGTAGTTTACCTCATACCGCCCCTCAAAAACTGGCTGAACACCCTGTGGGAGATTGGCATGTCCTACCCTCAGACGCAGACAGTCTTCGGTTATACCAATAAGGCGACAAAGGTATACGCCGGCATCAAAATGTTTACCGCCCCCGGCACGCTCATCTTCTTCTCCGCCTTCCTCGCCTACCTCTACTACCGCATGGTCAAACTATGGCCGAAGGGCGGCGGCAAGACCGTCCTCAACAAATCCGTCCGCCAGGCGATCGGCGCTACCCTAACCGTCATGACGATGAGCATGATGGCTGTCGTCATGATGGAAACAGGCATGACCAGCTACCTCGCCCACGGCATGTCCAAATACTTCGGCGTCGCCTATGCCATCGTCTCGCCCTTCATTGGCGTGCTCGGCGCATTCATGACCGGCAGCAACACGAACTCCAACATCCTCTTCACCGGCTTGCAGCGCGAAGTCGCCACCCTGCTGTCCGTCAGCCCGTTCGTCATCCTCGGCCTGCAAACGGCCGGGGGCGCCATCGGCAACATGTTCTGCCCGATGAACGTCGCCCTCGGCACCGGCGTCACCAATACCGTCGGACGGGAAGGCGAATGCCTGAAGGCGACGACCTTGTACACCATCGTTCAATGCCTGGTTATTGGCGCGATTGCCTGGCTGATGCTCTATGTACTCTTCCCGGGCATCAAATAGGAGGTGGAGGCTATGACGGAGACCGCTACCCAGCAGGCACCCAAGGCCGTGGCTTTCAAGAAAAAATACAAACTCGAAGGAATGATCGCCTCCGTTGTCGTCATGTGGCTCGATTATTTCTTCATTCACCAAGGCCTGGTAGCCAACGACATCGGCATAATCACCAGCGGCATGGTCATCATGTTCGCCGGCGGGGCGATTGCCTACTATTTCAGCTGACAGACTGTCAACGGTCGTGAAGCAGCGGGACCCGCTCGCTGGTCGGGCGGGTCCCGGCTATTCGCGCTGGAAGGAGGCGGACGACAATGCGGTTTTTGCTGGCCGGCGGCGCCGGCGAAATGGGCAGGCACCTGAGCGGGTTTCTCCTCGACCGCGGCCACGAGGTAGTTGTCCTCGACAAGGCGGCGTCGCCGGCTATGGGAAAAGGGGATGGGGCGCTGACCGTCATCCGCGGCGACCTGGCGGACAAATCATTGGTAGTTGCCGCGGCGCGGGGTGTCGATGGCATCGTCAACCTGGCCTGGAGCTTTAGCGCGGCCGCGGCGACCGTTTTCCGCGAGGATGTCTGCGGCCATGCGAACCTGCTCGCCGCCGCCGTAGCCGGCCAGGCTAAGCGCTTCATCTTCGCGAGTACGGCCGCCGTGTACGGCGCGCCCCAGGTCGAGACGGTCACCGAGGAGCACCCTTGGCTGCCGGCGAAGGCCCGTAAGCCGCTATATGCGTTGGGCAAGCTCGCGGCCGAGGAGCTCTGCGGCATTTATCATCGGGAAAAGGGACTGGCAACCACCATTATCCGCTTCTGGTGGACGTTCGGCAATACGATCGGCGGCCGGCACCTGCGGGATATGATTCGGGCCGCGATAAACGGCGAGCCGCTTGAAATCGCCGCCGGCGCGGGGGGAACCTTCGTCACCCTGGACGAGCGCTGGCGGCTGTGCTGCGAGAAAGCTGCGCGCGAGACCGGCTTCCGGCCTTCGGCCGACAGCGCCGGAATCAGGCAAGCCTTCAGGCAAGCCTTGGGGCGTTGCGCCGACAAGGTTGCCGCGGAAACGGCCCATGTCTAGCGGGCGCGATTTGCCGGCCCGCCAGCCTTTACCCTCCTGCCGGGAAGGTTTGCGGGTTTTTTGCGGTGCTACCCTGGGCATGGGGATAATCGCCTATCTGGCAATGGCCGCTGCTGTCCCCGTGCTGGTAGCTTCCTTCGGTGCCTCGGCCTGCCTGATCTTTGCCGTGCCTCGCGGTCCTTTCTCACGCCCGCGCAATGTCGTCGGCGGCCACGTCATCGCCGCCCTGACCGGGGTTGCGGTGGCGAATACAATGGGCTGTACCTGGTACGGTGCCTCCCTGGCGGTCGGCGGCGCAATCGTCGCCATGCTTTACACCCGGACGTTCCATCCGCCGGCGGCCGCCACGGCGCTGATCGCCGTGCTGACAAATCAAAGCTTCCTTTATCCCTTAATCCCGGTTGCTGTCGGCTCAGCCCTGCTGATGATCGCCGGAATGACTTTCAACCGTCTCTCTGCAGAAGCCGATGAGCCCGCCAGGCCGGGCGGAAAAGCCGAAAAGTGTGTTCATAAGCCATCTGCCGATAGCCGGGGTTGACGTTTGGTGCCCCGGCCTTGTTCTGCTAGGGCTGATAACCGGGATCATGACAGGCCTCCTGGCACCCGCTGTTGCTGGGCGTGCTGCTGTTCATCACCGGCTTTTTGCTCAGCCTGGGCTTCTCAGCTTTCGTGATCTATCCCATGGGGCTGGTCACCAAGGAGCAGTTCCCATCGCCACCGCCATCACCAATGTCGGCGGCCAGCTTGGCGGCTTCTGCACGCCGCTGGCGATCGGCATCATCCTTGGCAAGTACTATGGTATTTACCAGCCTGGCAGCGGGCTGTCTCATCTGCTTCCTGATCGTCCTGACGATCGCCGAGCCTGTGGATGAGCCGGTCGTAAAGCAGTACGCCGCGAATCCCGAACACTGAAAAATATTAGGAAAATGAAAACAGCGGCCGCAGCCGCTGTTTCCTGTTGTCGACCCCGCTCAGGACTGTGCCAGCGTAACCATCTCTTCGGCCACAAGCTGCAACTCGTTGATCATCAGGCTGATCGACTGCGCCGCATTGGTCTGTTCCTGGGTGTTGGCGGCGATAGCCTGCATGTTTCCGATCACTTTCTCCATCGATGTTTTTAACTGCTGCAGCATGCCGTGGATGTTCTTGGCGGAAGCATTGCTCTGCTCGGAAAGTTTTCTGACCTCCTCGGCGACGACGGCGAACCCCCGGCCACTTTCGCCGGCCCGGGCGGCCTCGATGGCCGCATTAAGCCCCAACAGGTTCGTCTGCGCCGCGATCCGCCGGATGGCCTCGATGATAAGATGAGTATTATTGACATCGACAGCCGCCTGCCCGGACAGCTTCGCCACCTCCTGCATGGTTGCCGAAAGCTCTTCTTGGGCGGCGTTCATTTCCTCCACCGTGGCCGCCAGCCCGACGACCGAATCGTTGATGCGCTTCGCCTGGCTGACCGTTTCGCTCCGCGTCGCCTGTTCCCGCAGGGTATTGCTCACCAGGCCGGCGGCGATTCTTGCTACCGGCCTCACCACGTCCGGGTTGCCGGTAATCCCGAATGTGCCGATCAAATCAGCACCGAAACGGATGGGTAGATTGACGCCGGCCTTCATCGTCCCGCCCGAGCGCGCGGCGTCTTCCGTCGTGACGACGATCTCCGGCAGCTTTTCGTCGATTATG
>MTLD01002396.1_pt1 | contig 29193 bp, 25 predicted proteins | sample 1982471 | NCBI WGS metagenome assembly MTLD01 (sample SAMN05712604, study PRJNA340218) | biofilm metagenome | isolation source: sample SPM anode biofilm adapted to -50 mV | place: USA | collected 2012-02-03 | reverse complement strand
GCTGCGCGGCCAGCCCCCGCCGACACCGGGCTGTCGACGGGAAAGTCTATTTGCCTCCGCTCACGGCGATCTTCCACTCGGCCTTGAGTTTCGCGAGAAGCGCCGGATCCGCGATCAGATCCCAGCCGGCTTTCGCCATGATGTCCGCCGCGAGGACCGCCGACTGCCTCCCCATCGGGGAGAACGTGGCGGCGACCATTTCCCTCGAATGTCCGGCGATCGGCTCGGTGGAAACCGGCAGGGCGAACATCACGCAGGGAATCTTCGAGGATGCGGTTCCGAAATCCGTGGAGCCGCTCGATCCGGCCATCGGGTCCGGCGTGGGCATCTCGGCGATCCCGCTCGCCTTGCTGGTGTCCTGGATCAGCTTCATGAAGGAGGGAACGTTGACGACGTTGTCGTACTGCTTCACTTCCTTGATCGTGACGGTGGTGCCGGTGGCAAGAGCGGCGCCCCTGGCGACGTCGTAGACGCGCTCGACGACCGTGTTGAGATAGGGCCGCTCGAGGCCGCGGACGTAGAACCTAGCCGCCGCCTTCTCGGGAACGATGTTGGCCGCCTGGCCGCCGTTGGTCACGATGCCGTGGATGCGGATGTCCTGCTTGACGTGTTCGCGCATGTATTCGACGCCGTTGAACATCATCATCACGCCGTCCAGCGCGCTGCGCCCGAGCCAGGGGGAGGCCGCGGCGTGGCTCGCCTTGCCGTCGAAGGTGAAGTCGATGAGGTTGAGCGCGAGGGAGATGCTTCCGACGCCGGCCTGGTTCGAACCGGGGTGCATCTGCATGCCGACATCGGCGCGGTTGAAGAGGCCCGCCGCCGCCATCGGGATCTTGCCGCTGGTCGTCTCCTCGGCCGGGCAGCCGAACACGATGACCGTGGCCGGCGTCGAGCCAAGGTTCTTCGAGAGCGCGATCGCGGCGCCCGTGCAGGACGCGGCGATGAGGTTGTGGCCGCAGCCGTGGCCGAGCCCGTCGAGTGCGTCGTACTCGGCCATGAAGGAGATCGCCGGCCCGCCGCCGGCGTTCTTGAAGGTCGCAACGAAGGCCGTCTCGAGCCCGGCGACGCCTTTTTCGATGACGAAGCCGTTGTCCGCCAAGGTCTTGGTGAGCAGTTCGACGGCCTTGAACTCCTTGTTGCCGGATTCGGGATTCTCGTGGATGAAATCGGCGATCTGGATTATCTGCGGCTCCATCGCCTGGATCGTGGCGTCGATTCCCGCCTTGCCCTGGGCGAACGCGCCGCTCACGGTGAGCGCGGCCAGCATGATCAGAACTGCGATCGATCTTCCGTACCTCTTCATCGGACACTCCTTGCGATGGACTCTCGGCGGCACGAATGGCCGCCTCGATTCATCCTAGATTGGCTCGAGGCGCCAGTCAACGAGAAAAACGAGAAACTTCGCGTTGTGCGCTTTCATGTTTTTTTGGTACGGCGATTGCTGCGGCCATTCTGGAATTTTTTCGCGGCCTCATGCATACTCGAAGCCATGGAAGGGTTCGCCGCCGAAAAGGAAGGGATCAATCTCTACGCCGAATACAGCCTCCACGAGGGGCTGAAGGAATATCTCGCCTCGCCGGGCGATCGCCTCGAGGCGCCCATCGAAGGCAAAGTGATCGATCTCGTGCGAACGGGCGGCGAACTCGTCGAAGTCCAGACCAGGCAGCTCGGGAAAATCGCCGGCAAGGTCCTCGCCCTGGCGGCGAAGGGGTACAAGGTCCGCGTGGTCCACCCCATCGAGGCGGAACGCCTCCTGCGCCGCCTCGATCCGGTGACGGAGGAAGTCCTCTCCACGAGGAAAAGTCCGAAACGCGGCGATCTCTACGCGCTCTTCGACGAGCTCGTCCACGCGCCGGGCCTGATTGCGGCGCGCAACGTCACGGTGGAAGCCCTCCTCGTCAGGAGCGTCGAAACGAAGACCCGCGACGGCACGGGGTCCTGGCGGCGAAAAGGCGACCGCACCGTCGACCGGGAGCTCGCCGGCGTCATCTCATCGCGCTCTTTCAGGACGAAGGCGCAGTGGCTCGCCCTCATTCCGAAGAGCCTGCCCGCCCCATGGACCTCGGCCGCGCTGGGGGAGAGGCTCGGCATCAAGCCGGAGCGCGCCCGCAAGATCCTCTACTGCCTCTGCCGCGCGGGACTCCTCGTCGAGACTGGCAAGATCGGGCGCGTGAAAGCCTACGGCAAAGCCTGAGCTAGAGCGCCAGTATTTCCTTCCAGACGCGCTCGTCGACGGGGACGCCCTCGGCCTCGTTGCGCGCTTTCGTCTCCCGCATCCGCTGGCCGGCGTAGACGATCGGCCGCGACGAACCGTCCGGCCGCGAGCCGAGCAGGTCCTCGACCGCCTGCCGCACGATCTCGTCGACGCGTTCGGGGGGCGCGACCGCCGCCACGTTGACCGCGATGAAGGTCTGCGACAGGGCGTATTCGCCGTCGAGCTTGCCGATCGCCGACGTGGTGTTGCCGAGCGAGAGGCCGCCCGCGAACACGTCCAGGACGAAGGAGAGCGCCGCGCCCTTCCAATACCCCGCAGGAATCACTCGCTTCGTTTTCAGCACGGCCTCGGGGTCGCTCGTCAAATTGCCCTCGGCGTCGAAGCCCGCGACTGTCGGCATCTGCTCGCCCTTGAGCGCGGCGAGTTCGAGCGCGCCATAGGAGTATTGCGACATCGCCATGTCCACGATGATCTCGCCGTCCTTCCAGGGAAAGGCCACGACGAGGGGATTGTTGCCGAGGCGCGGATCGCGCGCTCCCCAGGTGGGCATGTTCGGGAGGGTGTTCGTGAAGCAGATGCCCGCCATGCCGCTCTCGCATGCCTGGTAGCCGTAGGTGGCTGCCCTCAGCCAGTGGTTGGTGTTGCGGATCGCCACGCAGCCGATTCCATGGACCTTGGCGAGCTCGATGGCCCGGCCCATGGAAGCCCAGGCGTTGAGGATGCCGAAGCCGAGCCCGCCGTCGTAGTTCTCGAGCGCGCCGAAAGCGCTTATCAGGACTGGATCGGCGTCGATCTTCACCGTGCCGGCGTCGATGCACCGCACGAGCCGGGCGAAGCGGTTGATGCCATGGGTGTAGGTGCCCTCCAGCGAGTTGCGCACGACTTCCAGCGCCACTTTCGCCGCCCGGGCGGGCTGGCAGCCGCGTCCCCGCAGGATGTCCCCGAGCGCGGCGCGCGCCTCTTCGGCATTGATCTTGATCATTGGATTTCCTCCTTGAAGCCTCGATCGGTCTCGAGTCCGAGGGAACGGGATTCCTTCTCGATGAAGGCGAGAAACAGGTCGGAATACGCCTCGGCCTTTTTCTGCCCGACGCCCGAAACCTGCAGAAAATGCTCTTTCACCGTCGGCCGGCGCGCCGCCAGGTCGCGGAGCGTGATGTCGGGGAATACGAGATAGGCGGGCACGCCCTTCTCGTCGGCGACGCGCCTGCGCAGGCCGCGGAGCGCCTCGAACAGGCCCTCGTCGCCGCCCCGCTCCGGCGACGCCTCGATTTCCGAGCGCTTGCGCTTCCGCGAGGCCTCCTTCCGCATCGTCAGGAGAGGCGTCGCCTGTCCCTTGAGGACCCGCCGCCCCTCCTCGGTGACGGCGAGAAGGCCGTAGTCGCCCTCGCGCCGCAGGAATCCCTGGGCGACGAGCTGTTCGATCCAGGTTCGCACCGCGCGCTGCGGACTCGACGAAAGAAGCCCCCAGGTGCTCAAGCCGTCGTGGCCCGACGCGACGATGCGCTCGTCTTTCGAACCGGTGAGCACTTTCGACACATAATCGGCGCCGAAACGCTCCCTCAGGCGGATGACGCAGGACAGTATCTTCTGCGCCGCGACGAGCGCGTCCGGCATGGCCGCCACCTCGCCCGCGCAGATGTCGCAGGCTCCGCAGCGGTCGGCTCCCAAATCCTGCTCGAAATGCCGCAGGAGCGCCTTGTGCCTGCAGGAGGCGCCCGCGCAGTAGGCGTACATCGCGTCGAGCTTCCGCAGCGCGACCGCCGCCTGCTCCGGTTCGAGTTCCTTGTTGATGAGCCGCCACGTCATGATGTCCGCGGCGGAATAGAAAAGGCAGCATTCGGCCTCGATCCCGTCGCGGCCCGCCCTGCCGCTCTCCTGCTGGTAATGCTCCAGCGATTGCGGCATGCCGGCGTGGATCACGAAGCGCACGTCCGGCTTGTCGATCCCCATGCCGAAAGCCACCGTCGCCACGATGATATCCGCCCTATCGTGGATGAAGGCGTCCTGGTTGGCTTTGCGCGTCGCGTCGTCCAGCCCCGCGTGGTAGGGCAGCGCGCCAATGCCCCTCGCCGCGAGCTTCGCGCACATCTCCTCCACATTGCGGCGGCTTATGCAGTAGACGATCCCGGATTCGCCGCTGTGCCGGGCGATGACCGCCGCCACTTGCTCCAGCAGGTTCCCGCGTTCCTCCGCGCGGTAGAAAAGGTTCGGCCGGTCGAAGGAGCCGACCAGCAGCTCGGGATCGCGCAGTCCCAGCTGGACGACGATATCGTCGCGCACGCGCGCGGTCGCCGTCGCCGTATAGGCGTGGAGCCCGACGCCCGGGAAAAATTCCCTCAAGCTCCCGAGCTGGCTATACTCCGGCCTGAAATCGTGACCCCACATGCTGATGCAGTGGGCCTCGTCTATGGCGATCATGGAGAGCCGCTGCGCCTTGAGGAAAGCCGAGAACCCGCCCGACACGAGGCGCTCCGGAGAAACGTAGAGAATCCTTACCCTGCCCTCGGCGACCCCGCGCATCGCCTCGAGGTTCTCCCCGGGCGTCTGGCTCGAGTCGACGCGCGCGGCGCCGATGCCGCACTCCAAAAGCGCGTCGACCTGGTCCTTCATGAGGGAAATCAGGGGCGACACGACGACGGCGAGCCCTTCCATCGCCATGGCGGGAACCTGGAAGCAGAGCGACTTCCCGCCGCCGGTGGGCATGACGACGAGCGAATCGCGCCCCGACACGACGGCCCGCATGGCCTGCTCCTGGAGAGGCCGGAACGATTCGTAGCCCCAGTATTCCTTGAGGATCGCTTTAAGCATGTCGGACATAGGAATAGAGTATCGGCGCGGCATCGCCTATGGTCAAGAGGAAAACATCAGGTTGACAACTTGGGCTAGATTACATAATGTACGCTTTCGATTGCCGGGGAGGCCCTCATGGCGGGAATCGCCTTCGGCGCCTTCGCTCATGGCATATAGTTTCCTCTAGGATAATACTTTGACATCAAGGTTTGTCATTTTCTCGCTGACCTTTTTATTCAATATCGTGCTCACGCATTGCACGCTCACCAGGCGCGCATCCATGCCCACGGCAATCCTGGTCTGGGCTGCGACCTGGGTTTGTATGGCATTCGGCTATGTTCTTCTTTTCAAGCATGGCATAACGAATACGTTCATCTACTATTCCTTGAACATACTGTCCTTCGGCGCCTGCTGTTATCTGTTCAGGGAAAATTTCGCCCAAAAGCTATTCCTCTTTTTCGCGGTATGGGGCATATCGTCCTTCGTTTCCGCGCTCTGCAATTGGGCGACCTTCCTTCTCCCTTTCGGGATGTGGGACGACGCCATCAAGGCTTTGGCGTACGTGAGCATATACGGCGCCATAATCCCCTTATTCCGCAGATACTGGGCTTCGAGCGTCAAGGAAGTGCTCGCCCTGTTTTCGAAAGGAACCCCAGTCTATGCGGCCTTCCCCTTTGTCGCCTTCATCCTCTTCGCCACGCTTTTCGGCCCCATGACGAAGACAAGCGACCTGCGGTGGTTCAGCCTGATGCTGCTGTTCGAAAGCCTCATCATCTTCATGTACTACCTTTTGTTTTCGCATTTCCATCTTATTTTCAAACGCTTGCGCGCCGAGGACCGGCTGGACAAGGCCGAGGAACACCGCGCCCTTCAGAAAAGATATTATGAGGAAGTGGACAAGGGCGTTCAGGCGCAGTCCAAGCTCCTGCACGATATGCGGCATCACCTTCTCGCCGCCGCCTCATTGGCTCGGACGGAAGACGCCGCCGCGGTGAGCGAGTATATCGGGCAACTTCTCGACAATCTGGGCGCTCCGCGCATGGTGCGCCATTGCCAGCACGATGTGGCCAACGCCGTCATCGGCGGCTATGTCGACATCGCCAAGGGGAAAGGCATCGAGGTCACGGAGGAGATTGACCTGCCGCAGGATATCGGCATAGACGGATACGATCTCTGCACGCTTTTCGGAAACACCATAGAAAACGCCATCGAAGCCTGCGAGCGCATGACGCCGGACTCGACCAGCCACGCGGCGCGATTCATCGACATCCGGTGCGGCTCGAAGGACGGCCGGCTCGTTGTCCGCATAGAGAACAGCTGCGGAAACGCGCCCGTGGTGGAAAACTGCCGCGTCGAGTCAAGCAAGGGTCCGATGGGCGGCCTTGGCTTCGAAAGCGTGAGGATGATCGTCGACAGCTATTCGGGCAGCATGAACTGCGATTGCGCGAATTCATCCTTCGTTCTGTCGGCGATCCTTTACCAGCGCGCTTAGGCGGCAGCGCCGGGAAAATCCCTACTTGCCCACCTTCGACAGGACATACTCGCCGCCGTTCAATATGAGCTTGCCGTCCTTTATCTGCCAGGCGAGGACTTTCTGCGGAACGAAGGGGGAATTCGTCTTCAATACGAGATACTGTTCCCTGAAGGAAAAAGTGCCGCCTGTTCCCGCCTCCATCGATGCCTGGCTCTTCAGCTGATCGTTCATGGCCGCGTACTGGTCGGGATGCTCCTTTTGGAAGGCTTTGGAGGCCCCGGCGCCGTAGCTGTAGGTTTTATCGCCGTTGAAGGTGAAGCGGTACAGCGCGTACGGATTCGAATTCCTGACGCCTTCCCACGTGCCGGCGATCTCCCTGGTCTGGTCGGGAGGCTGGCTCGCGCCATCCAGCGATGCGCCTTTCGCGACGAGAAGGGCGATGGCCTCCTTGCGCTCGTAGCGCGTGGCGAGCGAGAGGGCGTTGTTCTTGTCCTTGTCCATGGCGCGGAAATCGGCGCCCTTCGCGAGGAGGAGCTTGACCGTCTTCGTGAAGTCGCCGTCGCGGCCGTCAAGGTCGTTGGTCGCCGCGGCGGCGATCATCAAGGCATCGCGCCCTGCCGCGTTCTTCGCGTTGATGTCGGCGCCTTTCTCCAAAAGAAGTTGGGCGATATCGACATAGCCGCGGAAGGCGGCGAACATCAAGGCCGTCTGGCCTTGCTTGTCCCTCAGCTCAGGGCTCGCGCCCTTCTCGAGGAGGAGGCGCGCGCGCTTCGGGCTCTTGGGAACGACGCCCCATCCGCAGGCCGTCATCAGGGGGGAAACGCCCTGCGCGTCCTGGTAATTCACGTCGATGCCTTTATCGAGGAGCAGCTTGATCAGCTTGATGCTGTCGCCTTCCTTGTCGGGCCGCCCCTGGTTGATGGCGTACATCAGCGCGTTTGGCAGCGAGGCGGCCGCGTTGATGTCGGCGCCTTTATCGAGAAGGGCCTCCGTCGTCTCGCAATAAAGCCCGCCCGCGGCCATGAGCAGGCAGCTCATCCCCGCGGCGTTCACCGCCTCGACATCCGCGCCCCGATCGGCGAGAAAGCGCACCATCTCCGCCTGATTCCTCTGGGCGGCGAAAAATAGCGCGGTATGCTTGTTCGCGCCGAACTCCCTTAGGTCGATCGCGGCGCCCCTGTCCAGGATGAGTCCCGCGGCCTCGATGAATCCCGCGTTGGCCGCTTTCATGAGCGCCGAATGCCCCGGACCGTTCAGCAGAACGGAATCGCTCATCGTCGACGGACTCCCCGGAGGCAGGCTTATCTTCTGGTATCGCGGCTTCGCGGGCACCGCGAGCATGTCGACCTTCGCGCCGCCGTCGAGCAGGATCTGGATCGCCGCGACGGCGTCGGCCTTCGTCCTCTGCTCTGCATGCTTCGGCCACACGGCGAACATGAGCGGAGTCTCTCCCGTGTCGTTCTGACAGTTGACGGCGGCCCCTTTGTCGAGAAGCATCTTGACGACTTCAATGTTGAAGGACTTTGGAACGATGTCGATCGCCTCAAGGAGGGGGGTCTCCGTGCGCGAGACATTGACATTGGCCCCTTGGGCGACAAGCGCGGCTACCGCCGCGGCATCGCCCTTCCAGATCGCCGCGGTCAGTGGCGGCACCGAACCGTTCTGGCAAAACGCGTCAGGCGCCAGAAGAAGGATGGATAGCAGCAATGCTGCCGCGATAAATGGCTTTTTCAAATTCACCTCGCTCTAACGTTATGCGCCATCGGCACGCAATAAAAAAATACCGCTCAAAGCGGTATTTTTCGCCGCAATCCCGCCAGCCTATTCCGAGATGGAGAAGTTGTACTGGTTGTTGATCTTTCCGGAGACAGTCCCATTGCTCAAGGAGCCGACCCAGGTTTCGTTCCACTGCCTATTGTAGATATAGATTTTTCCGTCTTTGATCTCGCCGTCGAGCTTGGTGATGCCGGCGCCGGGGTTGTTGAAGTTCTTCTGCTCGAGCGCGAAGCTGAGGCCGTTGGTGGAGACGACGTAGACCGTGCCGCTCTGCCCGCCGCTCGCGTCGGTCTTCCATTTGAGCGTCTTGCCGCTGATGAACGGCGCGGTCGAAGGCCTCTGGGCCGGAGCGGCGCCGATCTTGAACGTGTAGCTTGAAGATCCCTGCGTTATCTGCCCGGAAACCTCATTATTGACGACATTGCCTTCCCATACCTCTTTCCACTGGCTCGCGTTGATCAACACGATCTTTGAGCCGTTATCGACGATCGCGCCGAAAAGCCTCAGTATTCCCGCGCCCTTGTTGAAATCGTTGCTCTGGTCGATCTCGAAATATGCGCCGGACACGGCCACAACCTTCATCGATCCGCGCTGTCCCGTCGAAGACGACCAGGACAGCACGTTGTCCTTCTTGAAAAGCTGCGCAGCCTGCGCGGAAACCGCTGAAACCATAACGGCAAGCGCGAGCGCTAGTGCAAGGGACCTTTTCATAAGCGATTCTCCTTTTACATGGAAACAGCTCTCGAACGTTCGGAACCGTCCACAAATTTCATTCGGAACGATACCAGGCAGGCCAGGGGTTGCTGAATACGGAATTTTGGCATTTGGCGGCCGATTTTTGCGCGCCGAACCTTGGAACCTCGGGCAACGCTTGCCGGCTGATCCCTACGCGGGCGGGACATTTGCCGAAAGCGGGGATGCGTCGCACAAAAATTCCGATTTGTGCTAACATACCCCGCTCGAGAGGGTGCTTGTGGCAATAAAGATAGGTCTTTGCGACGATGAAGCGCATGAGCTCGATCGGCTGGAGCGGCTCGTTATCAGCTATGGCGGGAAAAAAGCCGCGACATTCCAAATCCATAGGTTTTTGAGCGGCGAAGCGCTGCTCGAGGCCATATCGGCGGGGCAGTCGTTCGATCTGCTGTTTCTCGACATCTATATGAGCGGCGCGGACGGGATCGAGGTCGCGCGAAAGGTGCGCGAAGCCGGCGCAGCCGGGGAAATTATCTTTGCGACTAGTTCAACGCAGCACGCGGTCAATGGATATAGGGTGCGCGCCATTCAATACCTGCTCAAGCCGCTGGGGGAAGAGGAACTCTTCGCCGCCATGGATCAGGCGATCGAGGCTCTGTCCCTGAAATCCGACCGCTGCATACTGATCCTGAACCGAACGGGAAGTTTCCGCATCCCTTTGAAAGAAATCGTTTTCGCCGAGAGCGACGCGAAGATCGTTCGGATCCATACGCGAAAGGATGGCGCCGTCGAGTATTACGATCGGCTCGATAATTTCGAGCGGCAGTGCGGTGATGGGCGTTTCCTTCGCTGCCACAAGAGCTTCCTCGTCAATCTCGATTTCGCTTATTCCATACAGGACAATTCCATTCGGCTCTCGACAGGCGAGGACATCCGCATAAGCATGAGCGTTTCGCAAGCTAGAAAGATATTCGCGCGCCACGCGGCGAGACGCTTGATGGAGCGAAGCAGCTAGCGCCGCCCCCAAAAAACCAGGTTTCTCCCTGCTCCAGCCGAGAGGCAATCCAGGCGAGACGCGATGGAATTCGCGTCGCAATAAAAAAGGCTTCCCGAAGGAAGCCTAAAAATGCCCAGAGGGGGACTTGAACACCCATACCAATACTATAATATTTAATTATATTTTAATTATTTATAACAGTATCAATATTACTATGATACGTTTATGGTACGGACCTCGTCTTTGTCATGATCACGAAGGAACACTCACTTCTTATTGACGCAAGGATGATATCACAGAGTGGCTTTGCTTGAAACAGCTTTTACTTAACAAAAATGTCTCACCAGCCATATGAGAACACAATGACAATAATAAGAACATCCAGTTGATCAGGTGGCTTCCTTGCTCGCTTTTCGGCTATCTCGAGAGCTGTTACATTCCAGGAGTAGTACACTTTACACACAGAATGCTCATCAATGTATCCGTCCAGGGGATTCTCGTACCCACAGAAGCACATGTAGAGATAGGTAGCAGTTTTAAAGCCCTTCCGCTGAAGCTCATTGATCGTTTGTTGTAGGAGCATGGTGTCGCCCGCAACCATGAAGAACTCGAAGGGAACACCACCTTTAATGGCAACTCATTTGAGATCGTCCTTTATATAGGCACCGATTAGCAGGCGGTCAGTCAGCTACTCGATCAGAAGCGAAACATCGACACAATTTCAAGGGATCGTGTAGCCAGTCTTGCCATCAAAGGAGCAAGATATTCAAATGAGGAACACTTGTTTCCAATAACTTGTTCAATGATAGAGTTTATTATTCCTTTTCTAGTGCGATTTTCTTAATTGTATTTGCATTCTAAAATATTATTACTCTTTTTAAAGTTTAGTAAATGAATATACTATCCCCCCCCAAAAAAAATTGCTACTGCACTAATGCAATATTATATTCCAATATTATTATATTATTATTTACTAAATTTTCACTGTATTTGGTTAAGAACCTAATAAATGTTAATTTAAAATAGAATTATTACTTTGTCTCTTTTCAACTTGAGTTATCTAAAGTAAAATAAACTTAAGAAATAATGATGGAGGCAGTAAATGTCGTATGATGCAGAGGTAAATCGGGCAAATCCTAGTTGTTTTTTATTCCTCATTGACCAGTCTGGTTCAATGTCCGACGCTTTTGGCGATGGTGAATCAACTAAATCAAAAGCGGATGGAGTTGCTGATGCAATTAATAGATTACTACAAAATATTATTATAAAATGTGCAAAGAGTGAAGGAATTCGTGATTACTACTATGTTGGTGTACTCGGCTATGGTAATACGGTTAGTCAAGCATTTGATATTTCTTTATCTGGTAATAAGCTAATACCTATTAGCCAAATTGCAAATAACCCATCCAGAATCGAAGAACGTATAAAAAAAAGCAATGATGGTGCCGGTGGAATTATTGATGAAACAGTAAAATTCCCGATATGGTTTGATCCCAGATCAGATGGTGGGACACCAATGTGTGAGGCGTTAACCCAAGCAAAAAGTATTCTTCAAGATTGGATAGCCAATCATCCTTTTAGCTTTCCTCCTATTGTAATAAATATTACAGATGGAGAGGCTACTGATGGCGATCCGTTAGGTCCTGCACAAGAAATTATGTCATTATCTAGTGATAATGGCAATGTACTATTATTCAATGTTCACCTTTCATCACATCATTTGGCCCCTATAGAATTTCCTGACAGTGATAATGGATTACCTGATGATTATGCAAAAATGCTGTTTAATATATCTAGTATTTTACCCGCACATATTCAGAATGCAGCAAAACAAGATGGATATTCTATAACTGATTCAAGTCGTGGTTTTGTCTTTAATGCTGATATAGTTTCTGTGATAAGGTTTTTAGATATTGGAACACGACCAGGAACCTTAAGATAATATTTAATTATGATATTTATACTCGATAATTATTGGTTACAAAAGCATGGAAATGAAGTTATAGAGTATGAAGACTCTTTTTCTCCTAAATTAGTCGGCCTGGTTGAAAAAAATGATTTATCATTAGCTATTGCCGATGGTGCTACTGAAAGCTCTTTCGCTTCATGTTGGGCTAAAATGCTTACTCGAGATTTTGTAAGAAACCCTTTTTTAACTTTAGCAGAACTTAAGGATCGAGCTAGAATATTAGCAAATAAATTATTATTAAATATTAACCAAAAAGAAATGTCATGGTATGCTGAGGAGAAAGCAAAATTAGGAGCTTTTTCTACATTTTTAGGGATTAAATTTATTCCTTATTCAGCCAGCTCTGGCTCTTGGTCAGCTATCGGAGTTGGCGATACTTGCTTTTTTCAGATTCGAGATGATAAATTGCTTACTTCTTTCCCAATATTATCTTCAGATGATTTCAATAATTCTCCTGACCTAATTTCAAGCAATATGCTATACAATATTAATATTTGGGAAAATGTTAAATTCTGTAATAATGATTGGAGAACTGGTGATATTTTTATATTTGCTACTGATGCGTTATCGTGTTGGTTTCTTAAAAAGCATGAGGCAGAAATGAAACCATGGCAGACACTATTAAAATTACCAAAAGAAATAAATCGTCAATTATGTTTTTCAAATTGGGTCAGTACATGCCGGAATTTAGCAGAGATAAAAAATGATGATATAACTCTGTTAATTCTTAGAGTATAAAAATAACAATGCAAATACCTAGGGGTGATGAATATTTATTGGCTGTCCAAAACCCAAAAACAGCATTTAATGATCTAGATCTAAAAACATGTAAATTTGAAACAGATCGATTTGGTCTGCCTAAACCATATTCTGGTGGGTTTACTACAACTTTTCATCTTATAGGAAGATCACAACAATGGGCTGCACGATGCTTTACAAGGAAAATTCCAGATTTGAAAAAGAGATACGAATCAATAGGAAAATTTTTAAAAGACAATTCAAATAGTTACCTTATAAATGCAGAATGTATAGATCAAGGAATAAGAATTAATAGTAATTGGTATCCTATTATTAAGATGCAATGGATAGATGGAGAACAAATAAATTTATACATTGATAAAAATATTGAAGATAAAAATAAAATATCAAGTCTATCTAAAGAATTTCTAAGCTTAGTACATAATCTTGAAAAGCTTGGAGTAGCGCATGGCGATTTGCAACATGGTAATATTTTAGTAAAAAATGACAAGTTATTCCTAATAGACTATGATGGGTTCTTTTTGCCAGAACTAAAAGAACTCAAGCCTAATGAAATAGGACATATAAATTATCAACACCCTAAAAGAGATAACAAATATTATAATGAAAATATCGATCGTTTTTCCGCAATTGTTATCTATCTCGGACTGAGAGCGGTTGAATTAAAAGCATCTCTATGGCAAAAGTATAATAATAGTGAAAACATTCTTTTTAGTGAAAGTGACTTTGTAAATGTCAATAATTCTTCGTTATTGAAAGATATTTCTGCTATAAAAGAGTTAGCAATTTTAGCAGATCACTTTAAGTTTATATGTCAAAGTAGTTTTGAAAATATTCCAACATTAGATCAATTCATTGCAGGGAATATTAATTACAAAAACAGTATTGAACCATATACAAAAAATATACATACTCTAAAAAGTCAATATCCTATATTAGATGTAATGAATTCTAAATTACTTTCAGAGCATATAGGAGAAAGAGTTGAGGTTATTGGATTACTGACAGATTATCATATTGGTCGTACATATAATAAACAAATATATATATTTTTAAATTTTGGTTCTTATCCATCACAGCAATTTACCATCATTTTATGGCCAAATTGTTTATCAGCTTTTAAAAGTACAAATATTGATCCATGCAAATTTATAGAAAAATGGATAAAGGCAATAGGCGTTTTACAAAGGTACGAAAAAAAATATCAAATGACTATAGAGCATCCGTCACAAATACAACTATTATCAAGTGAAACTGAAGCAAAGAGTTGGTTGAAAACTACCTCTAATGTATTTAAGGAAGTAAATAGAGGAGAAACTATTAAAACGGAAGAAGCAATAATCTTAAACAAATTATATGCAAATCGATCTGTGGCCAAACCCTCTGTTGTAGTAAAAAGCACAACAATTATTCAAAATAATTCTCTGCCAGCTAATACAAATCAAGCAACAAAGACTACTTATAAAGCGTTACCATCAAAAAATAAAAAACCTAATACACAGGTAAATGCATATGCATTTGCTACTTTATTAGGAATTATAGGGGGAGTACTATTTGGCTTATGGGCTTTTATACCAGGTGCTGTTATTGGATATTATCTTGGCAAACGATTATAAAAAATAGAGTAAATTAAACCACCAAGTGCGAAAGCTAAAAAGTTCATTATATACTGAGCCCTTCGAACAGAACCACTACAGAAACTGAAAAGGTGGAATTGAAAGGCCCCCAATTTCTAGACACTTTTCAAGTTAGAAAATCAACCTGACAGGCTGTTGGGACCTCATGCCAGAGACGCGAATCCCTTAGGTGTTCTGTAACCAAGCGCGCTATGAGGCCGGAACTCGCTGTAATCCTTTCGCCACGTCTCGATTTTGATCTTCGCTTCTTGCAGGAACAGAAACCACTTCGTCTGCAAGCACTTCTCCCGGAAACTGCCATTAAATGATTCAATATGCGGATTATCCAGTGGCTTCACTGGGCGTGAAAAACATATCTTAATCCCGCTACGATAAGACCAAAGATCACGTTCCTTTGATACGAATTCAGACCCATTGTCAACACGGATGGATTCTGGTGCACCTCGCTCTGAATAAATTCTTTCCAAGGCATAGACAACACCTGCGCCTTTGAGCGATTACCCAATATGCATAGCAAGGCATTCACGAATGAGCCCATCAACGACGGTAAGCGTCCTAAACCACTTACCATTGAACAGTTGATCTGAGAAGAAGTCCATCGCCCAAACCTCGTTAGTTCGACTCTCTTTTACCATCTCAAGACAAGCTCTTGCCACCCGCTTACTTCGTGATTTGAGCCGTACGTTGTGGTTTTCTAGACAGCAAAGGCGATAGACGCGCTTTCTATTTATCTTCAAGCCTTCACGTTGCAGCAGTAAATGGATCTTTCGATAGCCATACTTCACCCGCGTTGTAACGTAATCGTGAATCTTCATCCGTAAGACTTCCTGATCATCAGGATAGGGCTTGAAGTAATAGGTCGCACGGTTGCGCATTAGAATTTTACAGGCGGCTCTGATACTTACCTGGTAGGTGGCAACAAGGTAGTCGACCAACTCATGCTTCCGGGCAAGCATCAGGCTTTTTTAACAACACCTCCTGCAACATATGTTTGTCCAGGCTGAGCTCGGCAACCATCTATTTCAAGCGCTTGTTTTCATCTTCGAGATGCCACAAACGTTTCAGTTCACTGGGCAGCAGCCCTGCATACTTCATCTTCCACCGGCAGAAGGTCTATTCACTGATCTCCATCTCTCGGAGGATATCAGCAACGGGTGTACCGGTTTCCGCTTGCTTCAGGACAAAGGCAATTTGCTCATCGTTGAAGCTCGATTTCCTCATTGGAACGCTCCTTCCCGAAGTATCGCAATAAAATGCGATTACTGACATTATGAGTGTCCAGTTTCTGGGTGGCGGATCCATTCACCATATTTAGTATTATCTGTAGTGATCCTGCCGATGGATTCAATATAGATCGCCCGCGAAAGAAACGCACAGAGAGATCTGTGAAATGTGACTCTAAATTAAATATAATTTATTGACTTTCTGCTATTTGTAACTAACATTTAATATCATCAGCCAAAAAATTACCGAGATTAGTATAAGAGTGCATTGGAGGGGTATATGGCAGGAATAGATAGTGCTCTTAATAAGCTTGTTATGTTTCAAGCTTCAAAAACACTGATGAATGAAGGGAATATGCCCTGTCCTTTCGGCAATGATATTTGCATCATTTCTAGTCTTGGAGTCAAGCAAGGAGCTGGTGATGATGGAATCACATATAGAATTGTAGCTTGTAGAAAAGCTAGGGCCGTAAATTGTAATTATAGAGTCTTAAAAAGACAAGAACAGCTTTTTCAAATGGGATGTCCAAATACTAAGTATAGCATATTTTCAAAATGGTCATGCAAGTATGCAGATGGTCAATGGTACTCAATATAAAGTAGCATGCAAAGAGAAACATATTAAGAGTAAATTAGTATAGTATTCCCCCAGAAAAGTAGTCAAATATTCGTTACAATATTCTATATTGAACTACTGTTAAGTATTTTACTAAAATATGGACAATAAAAGCAGAGCCCTATTTATTCTAAAGAAGTGAAAAGAATTTGACGAATTCGAGTACTATTGCTAGACTATAAAAAAGGAGCGATAAAATGTCTGCATCTCCAACACAAGCATGGAAAGAAGGGTACGAAAGAGGTTTGGCCGGAAAGGACTCCGCATTTGGCACTTTACAAGGTTCTCTTGACGATGAAAAAGCAAGGCAGGCAAGAGAAGAAGGCTATAGACTAGGATATGCTGAGTACCTAAAGAGAAAATCAAAGTAGTCGTCTCCTCTAGTATAGTGAGAAAATTGTAGGCTCTTTTGTCGTTTGGGCTAGGTTCTAGTGTCATTAGTAAAAAGCATGACCACTTTCTGCTGGACCGAGAGCTTCCCCATGAACTCGAGTTCTAGTTCCCCGAGGGGGGCAGTAACATCGTCTCTCCAGAATGAAGCAGACCAGTCAGGGGGCAAGCGACTTTCGCACAGGAAACCCTGGCTCCTACGAGAACCATTGTCCCTTTGGCAGTGAGCGATCTGCCCGCAGCACCACCAGAAAACGTAATCGTAGAACCTGAAATGTCCATCTTTCCATACGACTTAATGCTCACCTGCCCCTTCGCTTCCACTACTATGTCCTGGCTGGCACTCGCCTGAATGTTCATTCCAGAAACGCTCACATTGGCCCTAGGAGCGTCCGCAACAATTGAGCCGTCACCTTTTTACCAGGACATAGGATCCTGTTGAATGGAGGTAGCCACAATCGCCAGTTGAGACGTTTTGAAAAGAGATGCTTCCGCCTCCAGAAAGTACAAATTTCAGATACTTATAGGAGGTATCTACATCCAGTTCAGAGAGGGCCGACTGTACCTTGTCAAAGTTGAAGTGAGACTCAAAGTACTTGTTGCCCAGGAAGTAGAACCGCTGCCAGAGGCTGTCAACCAAGCACCAGACGACTGAACCAATCTCAAAGACCTGCTTCTCTGCATCATCGGCTATTTCTAAAAAATTTACTTGACATATGCAGTTTTAAGATGTATATACTTCTGTAGAGGTACACATGTAGACCTCTACATAGTAAAGGAGGATGAAATGAGTGATAAAGTGACTATCGAAGATTTCCTTTCAGATCCACAAGGGAGAAGGTATAAAGACGTTATAGATGCCTTCCCGAAGCAATTTGAAGTAGCAATATCATTTTTTAATGATAGCAGCCGTCTTCGAAGGATGGAAGAGTCTGAGATTCATCATGATAGGCCTGCATTTGCAGGTGTAGTTAAAGAGTTCGAAACTGATGAAATAATTGCACAATTCTTTGAAACTAACGATGCACATAAAACTATACGCTTTAGGCAAGCAATAGGATGTCTTATAAAGCAACATATGATTCTTCGAGGATGGCAGACTACTGGCGAGAAGGGGTCATTGGGGACTCGTAAGGTTCTAGAAAACCCTACAACCAAGCCAGGCGCATATATTAATAGTACTGGCTTGTCCAAATGGTTTACCAAGAGCGAGCGGTACATTATTTCAAGAGAAAATGATTGTTTTTAGGAGACTATAATGAAGAGATTTAATCTACTAGTAGTCGGTTTATTGGTATTCTCAGCGTATATAAGTGCACAACCTAATACCACTGCTAATCCATTTTTAGGAAAATGGATTCAAACAACAATCCAGCCTGGAAGCGTATTTTGTTTAATAGTAGAAGAAGGTAAAGCAGGAATTATTATTTATGCAGAGGAAAGTATAGTTCAAGAGAATAGTGAAGTAGTAATGGGTGAAGTTGCATGCGGAGCCTATTTTCTAAATGGGGTTCTTTTTACAGGAATAAGCGAAAACAGTTTTTGCGTAATAGACAGTAAAGATCGATTATTATTCGATGGTCAATATTTCACTCGAAAAATAGATTAATGCTAGTCTATACTGCGAGGAATTTTTCATATTCATAGAAGAAGAAAATTGTAACGTACTTCACAGTACATGATTGGATGCAGGTATTCCAGGCAACCCCATTCCCAGCCTGTCGGTAACATGTCTCAATGAGGTACTCACCTGTGTAGCGAATAAAGTCCGTGGTGTCTTCTACTCCTTGAGGGATCTCCACTTTGACCTTCTTGCCTGAGACAATGTTGGGGTTCAAAGGCACCATGACTAAGGTCTTTTAGAGAATTCTTCATCTGAGAAGATATATTAGGGACTATTATGGAAGTTAAGGAGGGAAATATGACCGGCATTTACCAAGAGATGCTTTTGTCAGAATTCAAAAAAGCTATTGTTGATTACCCTAAATATGGGAGCGTTTCCTTTGTAGCTCATTTCCATAACAGCAAAGTTGTACGAATCGAGCATGGTATTGTTGAATCTCAGAAACTTGAAGCAGATCATGAGCTAGATAAAAGTCCCACACTAACAACTCAAGAGATAAAGAAGCCTGAGACACCCCAGAAGCTCCTTTCAATTAAGGAAACAGCAACCCTACTAAGGATTAGTATTGCTACTATGAATCGCCGAATAAAAAATGAGGAAATTAAAGTAATTAGGATTGGGGGGCGGGTTTTAATATCATCGAAAGAAATTGACAGGCTTATAAATGGAGAATAGGCTGTCTAGTAAATTCTATATCCTTACTCAAATTGAAAGTAATATTTACAGATAATGCTGCTATATTGCTTTACTCGCGCTAGAGAGCAGAATTGCCGTTTACACAGAATTTTTTACACATTAGTTTTCTCCAACGAAGAAGCTGTTCCTCCCCTACTTTTGGGATGTGCTTCTGTGAAAGGTCCCGGATGCTCCAGCCCAGGTCTTGAAGCTTTCTGCCAAGGTCGTCGTTGGATCCCAGGTTGAACGACTGCTCGTCGACTTCAAGCTGCTTGCATATCTTGGAAGTTATCTCCTTGATTTCACCCTTCAACTCGGTCCCAAGCTTCTCCCTCTCAAAGGCATTGACCCCCATCCCATGTATCTCTGCCTCGGTATAAGGCATGATCGCAGGGATCTTGATCGTGTTGTAGACGACCTCGAGCGAGTACCCATAGGGGTTCCCACTGTTGATCATCTTGTCCAGTTCACGCATGTATTGAACTTGCGCCTTGTGGATCAAGAACGTGACACAGGCATCCATGCCAGCATAGGGGTACAGGATCTCTGAGGGTATCTTGGAGTAGTGGCCCTTACACTCCGGGTGCTCCTCAATGTACTTGTCGAGGGGTTTCTCGTACCCACCGAAGTAGGTGTAGAGATAGGAAGCAGGTTTCAGTCCCTTCCTCTGCAGCTCGTTCAGGGTCTGCGACAGAAGCATGGTGTCGCCTACAACCTTGAAGGTCTCGAGGGGGACTCCACCTTTCACGGACACCCACTTGAGGTCGTACTTGATGTTGGCTCCAAGGAGAGGCCTGTCTTTGAGCCACTCCTTCAGGAGTTCAACGTCGACACAGCTCCAGGGGATCGTGTAGCCCGTCCTGCCGTCAAAGGAACAGGACAGGCAAATGAGGAACCCCTGCTTGCTGAAGGGGTCCAAAAGTTCTGTTTCGGTATCGAAGCTGGTCAGGCACTTCTCAGAATGCTCTTCGACAAACTTCTTGAAGTCGGTGACAACTACCTTTTTAGGCTGCCCTATTCGAATCTTTTCAGGGGCAAACTGCTTGATTTGCTCGATCTGCTTCTGGAAGAAGTAGCGCTCGAAGTTGTCTTTGAAGTGGAGACTTGTTCCTACATCCTGGCCAAAAAGTTCTAGAGAATCCACAGGGAAGATGTAGCACTTGGTCGCAGGATCGAAGAAGTGTGTGTGCCACAGCAGGGTGTCGTAGAAGCCTGTGACTATCGTCGGGGCAGTTCTGCCCTTCGCTTTGTTGGACGTGTCATCGGTGGTTTCATCCTGCACCAGACGCCCATCGAGGTCGTTGTTCTCACAGATGCTGAAGAGCGCCTCTCCAAAGGGTACAACGGTACTGAAGGGGGGAATGTACTTTTTGAAGTCCCACTTGTAGTCAGCGTAGAGGTGCCAGGATTGATTCTTGATGGCAGTGTCGGTCACCTCAAGCTGAATGGCATCCATGATCTGATAGTCCACTACCCCATGGCCGTCGAGGTAGTGGACTAAGGTCTGGAGCGCTTCCTCACTGATCCTTCGATTGAGGATGAAGGTAAAGCGAATGTTCTCATAGGAAGTGGTAGCCCACAAGATTGGGTTTACATAACGTTTTGCCTTCACCTTCTTGATGTCGATGTTCGCAGGTGTTGGCGCTAAAAGAGTATCAAGCCAAGAGTCAGACATATCAGGCTTCCAAATATTCCACTGCGTGTACTTTGTTCTCCCACAAGGCATGAGCAAAGCTATTCATGTCATAGTCTGGATAGTACTCAGCCAGGAGATCTAGGTTTACTCCTGCAGCTTCTGCATGTCCTTTGAAGAGTTGGAAGTCGAGAAGATTTGTTCCTACTTTAGAGCGCACACTTACCTTCCAGGCGTCGTTATTGAAAATGTTCCAATCCAGTTTCCAATAGTTTAGTGTAAATTCCCCTGGCCGAATTCCTTTCTACTCATCAAAGTGCACCCCTCTCCAAAGAGAGAGGGCTAGAAAAGAAGTGCTTTAAATTCCCCTATAATGTTCCTAGTGTTCCTAGATTAATGATAGTTTTAATTTGCTATTTTAAAATAGAATATTTTATTTTTCTATTTTTAAAATATAAAGTATGCTATTTTACTAGGAACATTAAGAACAAATATTATATTTAACTTTACTATATATAATTATCTAGCTTTTCATCTAGGAACATTACTAGGAACAATCTAGGAACACTAGGAACATCTTTAGGCGCAATTAACATCTTTCATGCCATTCACTTTTTCTTCAGTACCTTCATACTCTTTTAACGCGCTCTCCCAATCGATCGGGAAACCGATATGCTCCTCAAGTTCTTTCTTAAGAGTATTGATATTGATCACATATACATATTCAAGATTGGACATTTCAGTATTAAAAGTGCAAGTGTTCAAGCTTCTTTTTACTCTAGATCTTGTCCTACTAATACCCTTCGGAAATCTTGCTTTCATCTCTCTACCCAATTTTACTTTCTTTATACTTATCAGCCCTGTATCATCTACAAATTTTTGGTAGAAAGTATCTGTATTGATTTCTATTTCAACCTTGTCCCAATTACTTAGTATGACGTCTTTTATCCATTCATCTATTCCGCCATCTTGTTCAAAGTAATTGTCTAGCTTGCCTTTGCTTATTGGAGCATCCCTATCGAAGTCAATCTTTGAGAGGTCGAAATTCTGTAGATAGTAAAGCAGCCCTGAGTACCCCCCTTCCTCTAGACTATCTTGGATAGTACTAAAGTAGACGTGATCATTACGATGTGCATCAGAAACATCGAGAACAATGTACCGACGATCATTCTTTTCTACTGGCGCTACCCAATCATCATTTGTTGCTAGGAAGAGGTGAATATAGTTTTGAAATACAATCGAGTCTTTCCCTTTAAACTCAATATCTATTGTATCTGATGTGATAAGGTTTTTAAGGTAACTTGTTGCTTGTCTGCCTTCTTGTCCAGCCCAGAATGAAAAATTTTCATCACAAAAGACAATAAGTTTGTTTGCCATTCGTGAGTTGAATCGTGCGACAGTATCCTGTGCACGGTTAGTCTTGAGGAAGGCGTCCCCAAATAGCTTTCCAAATTGTTCTACGAAAAATGTCTTTCCTGTACCTTGCTTACCTCGCAATGCAATCGCTTTACCATTCTTTTTAGTTAGGTGTTGTATTATATCTGCAAGACAAGCGATAACATATTGATATGTAGTTTCATCTCCTTGACAGATTACTTCCTTGACAAATTCTAGATAAACCTTTTCCTTTCCATTATTCTCAGGAACAAAAGAAAAACCTCTCCATAGATTTAACAACTGAGGGTTTGAATCTGCCTTTCCTGAAGGATCAAAGATGATACTATTGAGACATAGCCTCTAGAGAATATTTTCTATTCCGGCGCTCGCGTGGTGATTATCACCTAAATCTCTTTACTGATTTTGTCGCGCAGCCCGGTCTTCCATTCTCCGCTGGTGCAAGGAGCATCACGGAAGCTGTCAAGGCAGGTTCTCAATGTCGCGCATCTTCAACTCCCCGCTCGCGCGGGGATCTTCAAGCGAAGCGCTGCCGGAGGCGAAGACGTGGTACGACTTCCATTCCCCGCTCGTGCGGAGATCTTCACCAGCTTGCCGCGTCCGGCTTTGCACTCGAAGGCAAGCTTCCATACCCCGCTTGCACGGGGTTCTCCACCCGCTCGCCAACCTGTCCAACGCCTTCCTCTGCAACTTCCATTCCCCGCTTGCACGGGGATCTCCACTTTCGACCACGACAGTGCAGATCGACAGCTACAACTTCCACTCCCCGCTTGCGCGGGGATCTCAACCGGAAGCGGGAGGCCACGACTGGGCAGGAAAGCTCCTTCCATTCCCCGCTTTCGCAGGGATCATCACAGCAGACGGGCAAGGCGCTCACTGTCGAAACAAACATCCATCCCCCGCTCGCGCGGGGATCATTACGCCGCTAGGTTTGATATCCAGCTCGAAGAGAGTCTGCTTCCATTCCCCGCTTGCACGGGGATCTCCACACAAGCAATCAGCCTTGACCTCCACAAGCGACCTCTTCCATCCCCCGCTCACGCGGGGATCATTACGCCGACCTCTACAGAAAGGGCGCCCAAGATCTGCTCTTCCATCCCCCGCTCGCGCGGGGATCATCACCGTCCATAAAAATTCCACTCAATTTGATCGAGCTTCTTCCATCCCCCGCTCGCGCGGGGATCATTACCTGCCGCCCTTGGCCCATGCCGTGAGGTCGGAAACCTTCCATCCCCCGCTGGCGCGGGGATTATTACGGCGCCGCTCATCCGCACACCCCCGCCAAGGATTCCTTCCATCCCCCGCTCGCGCGGGGATCATCACGTGTTGAGTATGGCGGAGTCCCAAAAGTCGCCGGACTTCCATCCCCCGCTCGCGCGGGGATCATCACGGACTATTTGCAAATATCATGCGCCATATTGCATGCTTCCATCCCCCGCTCGCGCGGGGATCATCACCTTTGTCCTTTATGCCCTTCGAGCCGACGAGGTAAACCTTCCATCCCCCGCTCGCGCGGGGATCATCACATCAGCGCATCGAGCGCGTCAATTTCGTTTTCGACTTCCATCCCCCGCTCGCGCGGGGAACATCACAAGCTCGCCTCGGTGGAGAGAAGCAGGTTGGCGATCTTCCATCCCCCGCTCGCGCGGGGAACATCACCAGAGAACCCCGACGCAGCCAAAGCGCTCATCGATCTTCCATCCCCCGCTCGCGCGGGGAACATCACATCCTGACGGGGCGCTCGAGCAATACCAGTGGACGCTTCCATCCCCCGCTCGCGCGGGGAACATCACCGGTCGGCGTCCTGCTCGATGGTGCCCGAGTCTCCTTCCATCCCCCGCTCGCGCGGGGAACATCACACGGCAAAGAGGGCAAGCAGGCCCACGGCGTCGGACTTCCATCCCCCGCTCGCGCGGGGAACATCACCAGACGTAATAGCCAGTCGCGCCCGAGTAGATGATCTTCCATCCCCCGCTCGCGCGGGGAACATCACCTCAATTACCTTGTCGCTGTAGAATCTTGTCCAACTTCCATCCCCCGCTCGCGCGGGGAACATCACCCTAAAACAGATATTTATATATCCTAGATAAGCTTGCTCAAGCAAAATTGCGAACGTAACTCACAGTCAGCAATATACTTGCTACAATATTGCAAATTGCTTCCTAATTCCTTACAGCATAAGCATCGCGAACCTACCATATTCTACTGTGTGTTTTAGGTTCGCGTATGATGAGTTTTATAATATTACTGCTCTAGTCCCATACATTTAGCAGACCAAAGCCAAAACGTTTACTACGCCCAATCCCAAACCTTAGGACTGATCGGAACTGATTTGTATCAATCACATTCAATTCACCGACAACATACATCGAATAGAGCTGAATGGTATGTTCTGGTTTTCGTAAAATATAGGGATCTTCAACTGAAGCGAATACATCACAAAACGAGAATCCATTCTCTGAGGCCTTCAAACGGAGTTTCTCTAGCATTTGGTCAACCGGAATCTGTGTTTCGATAATTTTACCACTTTCATGTTCATGACTACGGGAAACAGGACGGATGCGCAAGGTAAAACCGAGATGCTCTCCGGGTTGAAAATCAAGTGGCACTTCTTTGGAATTTTCCAGCTGCCTTTCTGATAGCACGAGAACCCTGTGTCCACGTCTTTGCCAAAGCGCCTTGCTATCAATGTTCGCAATAAGTTGATGAGTCTTATAAATATCAGCTGCGATAGGCCCAAGAAAAATACTTGATAGGAACATAGTACCTCTCATAACGCTGCCTTTTAATGAGAGCAGGACGTTTACACTACCTCACCTAACGGCATAGCGAAGTGTCGATGTTTGCCATCATCCTGAAAATACGGCCAAGGTTTTATGGTTGCAGTCTTGGGAATATCTCCGCAAAGCTCAGCCCATGCTAATCCTCCATCAAGACAACTGGTGATCCCCATAAAATTTTCTTCAATCAATTGAAGCATGGAATCACTAATCCTGAGATAAATGTCTAGATCTAGCTTGAGGATATTACTTACGCCACGGACTACTCGATCTGCGACCGAAAGGGTGGGGTCAGAATTTGGCCCTGTCTGTCCAATACCTTTATTTTGTTCACAATTCAGGCTGCCACTAGTATGCATAGAATCTATCCCTTGGAGGATGTCATAAAAGGCAGTTCCTCCGCTTTGCTTACCACAGAGGGCAATGAAGGCTTGGACATCCTCATTTCGTTTCAAAGCATTCAGGGTTTCTAAGACCTTATGGGTATTATGCCTATCCATTGCTGCAGGATCGTACTTACTGGCTAGTTCGAAGAATTCATCCCATAATCCTGCTCTATCGAGTAGTGTGCGCATGCGATCATATCCCATTCGAGGGACTCCGACAGAGTGAAAACCTCCATCGAGCCACATATCCGTAAAGGTCTTATTAGCATTGCTTGTCAGGTTCACATTCCGATATGTCCTTTTTTCTTCTACTATTGATAGGCACTGGATTAGTGCGCCCTTGGCAGCAAGTACACATTCAGCATCCCATTCTGGGTTGCCAGCTTCGGGAACTGATAGCGTTGACACTGGAGGAAGTCCGACCATAACCTGGAGGATGTTCGCGATAACGCTTTCACTGATAGTATTTCTTTCTGTCAGGTAGAACCCTTCCCCATACTCTCGTGACTGAGTATCTTGGTCATTCCGCTTTGGAAACAATTTATGACGTCCTGACAATCCATCATTGTCACCAAGTACTATCATCTTCTTTGTTGTGTGAGTTATGTATGGGTATAGATTCTTCTGAACTCCGCGAGCGCAAATCTTAACATTATACATGATACATCCTTAGAATCGGAATTAACTAATTCCAATCGAATAGTATTCACTTCTTCTTGTTGCGCGCGTTTGCTTCCTTTTGAGCTTCATGAGCTTTCTTATATTCATCATTGTAGGCTTGAGCCTGTTCATCAGGAATACGGATATAAATAGAATCAGTCTTTATCGCCAGATCATCTAGGATTTGATCATCTATAGTATGCCAATCATTCATGTCACTGAATGGATCTATTGGACTTGCTGAAGATATTTCTACTTTAGTCACCTTTAGGTATGCTCCAGCTCTCGTAATAAATACTTGTTGCATATTACGAATAAGCTCCTTAACCATTTCTGTGACAAACGAATCGGGAAGCTTAACCATTTTCTCGCCAATATTGTGCATGCTACGTTTTACCTTATAGTAACCGACCTCGGTAGCATCAACGTTGTATAGATCTTTGAGTGCTTGTTGAAAATCGGTGATCCATTCCTCGAGGATGCAAGGACGACCAAATTTTGTATCTGCTACTACCATTTGCAATTCAGAAAGATCAATATAGGCTTTCCCTGATAAGCGATGCAGGCCAATTGTCTCTTTTTTAAAGAAATTCGCATCGGTACTTTCATCAATCTTCGTTCCTGTTTCATCAACTTTCGATGTTTTATCGCCCTCCTTACTATGAACCTCGACGTAAGGAACTGCGAGATCATCATCTAATTGTACTAAATCTGTAATCATAAACGGACTCTTACGCTTAAGCGTGATACTTTTATTTTTTGGCCGCATCATGCCACGAAGAAGAACTCCAGTATGTGCTAATAACTTCGGAAGATAGTCTTCCGGGCTAGCATTTAATTCCATTGGTGGCATTGAGTCCTTAAAAATTTCATGACGCATACAATCCGATGAAACTTTTTGCCTTATCTCTACAACTGGAACCTGGTATGAATCGCCAGACTTTGCTATTCGTTCTAAAGATCCAGTAGTAACAATTGCATGTTTTCCGATCACTTCATTACTATTTACCCCAATCCCAATGAAGCCACTATGGTTACGTAGGAATTCTTTTTGGCCAGACTCGCTTGCCTTGCCATCGAAATTAACTATACCTTCTCCCTCAGCAAAGATTCTGATAGCGATTCCTTTTGCATGAAATTCCATAATAGCTCCTTCGAGGCGACGCCCCATGATTTTAGTTTTCTTTTCTTATTTCTCTTAACTCCATGTCTTGATTAATCCCTCACCAAGATCCAGGAATTCATAAGCAGTTTCTTCTGCTTTATAGTTTTTCACATGGTACTCAAAGACTTGGTCGATTAATGGCGAATCGGGTGATAAAGCCCGTTGTACAGCCTGCTGTAAATTAAACTGGAAATACTTGCCTTCAAGACGCCTTAATCGTGGATATCTCTTTAGAACAGATTCACCTAATTTAATCCCTTTCATACGTTTCACATATTCTGAAAAGAATTTTGGATTGCTTCCACGCATATCAGACTTGTATCCATTGGTATGGAAGTGCAGCCATACGTATTCTTCGTCAACCTGCCGTAAGATCCATTCGCGTGTCTTTTTTGTTGAATCAACATGTTTAGTTAACAGGTAATAAGTTAATCCCAAATTGCGCAAATTTGATTTGCTTGATGCTAATTGAGCTGATTCATCCTCGACTATTGACTCCTGGGTTTCAATAATTTCCAGTTCGTCTTGTTCTTCAGGAACCCCTGCTATTCCATTCACAAAGTACCTTTTAGGAGAGTGGTTTACTATTTGCGAGAGCCCAATATTTAAAGTCGCGAGCAAGCGTGTTTGGAAATACTCACTGTAGTTCTTGTTGAAGGCATCATAAGACTGGTACAAACCATCAAGATCTGTTTCAGGGCATGTTAAAAAGAACTCTTTGTAGTATTCAGTAATCATATCTCGAAAGTTTTTAAAATGACCCTTTTGAGAAGATTCTTCCTGATCGCCCCAGAGCCTTTGCCAAATCGCTCGTTCCGATAGATTTCTATTAGGTATTTCATACACCGTGATGTCACATTCTTGCCCACCAGTAAAGCGAATTGCGCGACCTATACGTTGGATAAAGACATGCAGAGGGGCAATAGAGGTGCCAACTGAACGAAAGCTGATATCAAAACCATACGCCCCCCAGTGACACAAAGCAGCCCTATACTCACGCTCTTTACTTTGTTTTCCGAACCTTTTCTGAAGTTCTTCAAAGTTCAGCCGCTTATGAAATTCTAGGGCATCCCCATGACCATGAATATCTGCAGTCGTATCAGCTCGAACATCTCGAACTGTATTATAATATTGTACCCCTTCGAGTGGTGTGAACCTTGGTCCTTCCTCCATCTGATAATGCAGGTGATAGCGGTTGTCTTGGTATGCTGCTGGATAATGGGAGAACTCGGCTGGCAAGACTTGTGTCTTCGCATAATCCACAGAGCCACCGCTTGGTATGTAGCGGTTCCAAAGCCAATGCAACTGTTCTGGAGTTGCAGAGATGAAAATCGAATGGCAATGGGTGAAAAGATTCCGAATGAGCATCACTCGAGAAAACAAAGCTAGTATAGCTGGCGTCGACATAAGCAAGTGGTACTCATCGAATACCATATCTGCCAAATATAACTCTGCATAATCAAAACGATTGAACTTATGAGAAGGGGATAAGAATGCATCTATGGTCAGTACAACTAGTTGGGATGAAAAAGCTTCCGAACCAACGGGAGACTGTACTGCTCCACCATAGTATAATTGTATGCTGATATCCTTCAACCCCAAGTTATCTAGTTCCACGGAAGTCTTCGTTTCCGAAGTCCCATAGAGTAAAATTAAAAGGTTGTTGTAAGTTGACCGTGCAATATCGCGCTGAGGGCAAACATAGAATACTCGTTTACCAGAACTTAAAGAAATCAATAAAGACAACAGTGTCTTTCCCAATCCAGTTGGAGCGCTCATGACTATAGAATTGTGATTTTTAAGAGCCTCTGTCGTATCGTTAATAATCCCTTTTTGGATGCGCTCCTAGCGTTCCCTCATGCTAAAGGGTATTCTTCCTTCCAATTCAGCAAGACTATGTATATCGAATGATTTAGGTGGTCGATGTCGTCCTTCAAGATCCCTCACGCATTCTCGATCGGCGTAAAGCAAGGCTGCTCGCAACATCTCGGTTAGTAGAGGTGCAGGGGGAACTCCCTTTGGATTAATGCAATTGGGTAGGTTATAACTGACAACCTCAAAAAGTTTAGGAATGTCAAACCCAGGACCATCCATATCATAGAGGCAGTCAGGCCCCATCTCCAGTTCTTCGAGAAGCTCATTGAATCTGAGAATATCAGCCCTAAGATATTGAAAATGTGTCTTTTCGATTAGCTCACGAAGAATTCGAAACCCAATCAAGAAACTAGCCCAGTATTGTTTTAGTGAATTCAGAAGCTCTGAAGCATTATTATACGAAATGTATTCTGGTTTATTAGCTGGCTCGGATTCTCAAAGTAAGTGCAACGTCTTGC